>ERZ1034844.199-NODE-199-length-35144-cov-6.681638_pt1 | contig 35144 bp, 28 predicted proteins | sample MGYA00520594_ERZ1034844 | MGnify/ENA primary metagenome ERZ1034844 (study PRJEB33766, sample SAMN09781733) | gut metagenome | biome: gut microbiome | host: Homo sapiens | place: Madagascar | study: EMG produced TPA metagenomics assembly of the PRJNA485056 data set... | reverse complement strand
GCGAAATAAGAAGCAAATTGCGGAGTACATCAAGCATCAGCTTGACGAAGATCAGATAGCGGATCAAATGAGCCTGAAAGAGTTTGTTGACCCGTTTACGGGTAGCAAGAATACCAAGGCATAAGTAAAACGCCCTTCTAGGGCTTCCTCAAGCCCCCGGCTAAGCCGGGGGTCCTGACTTTTTATCTAATACGCTGCTACGCTGCACCGTATTTTCCCTGTTTCAGCTCCAGCAAGAACCTGTACAGCGGCACAGCCTCGATGGTCACGCCGTCCTCTTCCCCTATGCGTTCTGTAATAATAAAATGCGCCGATAATAGGACTTTCATTATTTCGCTGTGTCCTCTTCCCCGCACTCTCGAAGGAACCGCAGCGCCATTGTTGTCAGGCCAAGATAGTAGCCATTATAGCTTGACCTCTCCGTTCCATCGTAGTAGGTGTATTGTTCAATATGCTGTAAAAGCTTCTCCTTCAGCTTCCGTTTTGCGATGAGCTGGATTGCCCACCTTGCATCAAAATGATCTTCCTCTTCGTTGTAGAGCATACACAGTGCAAGATAGGTGTAGGTCAAAAGAAGTTCATGATCCTCCGGATACTCGTCAAAGTAGCTTACTGCTTTATTCTTTACCTCAAGCAGTTCCTCTGCATTTGCTTCCTTACTGAATTCTGCCGCCGTCCATATAAGCCGACTCATGCTCTCCTTGACGCGCATGCGCTCATTATATTTCTTGAGCCAATCGGTGCACTCATCCGTCGTGTGCCACCGATCTCCGTCATAATAGATCACGTATGTGTCATTCTCAAAGCCACCTCCGAATTCCACGGTATAATCACAATCTCCATTGAGTTCAAAGCACAGTATAAAATCTGTATCTGAGTAGTTTCCAATATCTTCACCGTACTCATAAACAATATTTCTGATCGTTGAAATAGGAAACAGCTTGGTGGCCGACAGCATAAGAAATTCATCCTCGCCGGGTGTCTGATGAATCCATAGCGTTTTTCTTTCGTTTGTGTTCTCGCTAATTTCGAAAGCCCTATCAGGCCCGACGATCTCCAGGATCTCATGCAGGCGCTTAAGCATTTCTTCCTTTGTCATAATAGCTCCTCCTTTATATTGGTAAGCTATCTTTTTAATATCAATCCATCATATTTTGCAAATTTTTATTATTATAGCAGTTGTATTGCGGGCGCGCAAGCCAATAAAGTTATTCCTTCTGTCGCCTTCCTTTCCTATATATCTATATCCCCACAATAAAAAAGCAGCCCCACCCGGCAGAGGGGAGGTAGCTCTGCTGCCGGGTGGGGACTGCTACGCTGCCTCGCAGCATGCTACAGGCATCAGACCTGGCAGCCTGATGCGCTGATAGGCTACGCAGGGACGAGCTGTCAGACCTCGTTAGTGAGGGAGCTCAAGTCACCCGTGCAGTGATAAGAATGGCTGTTGATTGGAATACCAGCGGGCCGGAGGCTCACCGCTGAGAGAAGCTCTGTCTGTTTTGCTTCTGTAGCTTTATTATAAGCGAAGGCAGCGAAATTACAAAGCCAGGTGGAGATAAAAAACGAGCCGCTATCGTTGCATAGAAACTTTTTGTGCGCCGGCGCTGCAGCCCTAATTTTTACAGCCCTCTTTCTCTTATCTATTGAACTTTTCTTACCGCTTATGCTATAATAAAGTTATAACCTTAAGGTTATAACTTTCTCTCGATTTTGGAGGTTTTTATGGTAAAACTGGACTATGAGCGGCTCAAAACCATCCGTCTGGAGCAGGATGTCACCCAGAAAGAACTTGCCCAATCCACCGGTGTCAGCCTTTCCACCATCAAGCAGATCGAAACCGGCCGCAGTTCGACCGACCTGGAAAACATCCAAAAACTGTGTACTTACCTGGATGTGGACATCAACGAAATCTATCACCCGGACTACCACGATACCAAAGTTCTCTGCATGCTCAACAACAAGGGCGGCTGCGGCAAAACCAGCCTGTGCTGCGGCATTGCCACCTCGATGGCCGAACTGGGGCTGCAGGTTCTGGTCATTGATGGCGATGGTCAGCGAAACCTGTCCACCAGCTTCGACATGCCCCGCAGCGAGAAGAACTTCGGCGCGGCGGTACTGGCGGAGCAGGATTTAAACGGCTACATCCAGCCCACCAAATTTGAGAATATCGACATCATCGTGGCCGATGTTTCGATGGGTACACTGGACATGGCGCTGTTTACCAAAATCAGCCGCGAGAACATCGTGCGCAGCATCCTGCGCCCTGTTGTCGAGCGCGGGTACTATGATTATATCCTCATCGACACGAACCCGAATCTGTCGCTGCTGAACTTCAACATCGTGAACGCCTCCAACTATGTGCTGATTCCCGCCCAGCCCGCCAGCTTCGATTTGGACGGCCTGGCCGTGGTGCTGCAATTTGTCGAGGGCATACGCCCTTATAACCCGACTTTGCAGGTGGGCGGCATCATCATCAACCGCTACGACGCCCGCAACCGTCTCATTACTGAGGCCGCCATGGAGCAGCTGCGGGAGAGCTACAGTGAGCTTTTATTCGACCAAATCATCCGTGTGGACAGTCGTTTGCAGAACGCGCAGTGGGAAAACCGCCCCGTGCTGGACTATGCCGGCAGCGCCCGCATCTCGAAAGAGTACCGCGCGCTGACCAAAGAGATCATTAAGCGCTGTGTCTGAGAAAGGCGGTAATATACCATGGCTTTGAAAAAACGGACTGTCGTCTCCCCAGCCGCCGGTGCGGTGTCTCTCCCCTCTTTGATGGCCGACCTGCCCGGCACACGGCGGCTGGAGGAAGTGCCGCTGGACAAACTCTCCCCCGCCCCGGCTGCGTGGAACTTTTACGCGCCGCTGCCCGATGACAAGCTGCTGGAGCTGATTGAAAGCATTAAAAATAACGACCTGCTGCACCCCATTGTGGTGTGGAATCAACCGGACGGAACACTGACGATCCTCTCCGGCCACAACCGCGTGCGGGCTTACACGGCCCTGCTGGAAAAGACCGGAGAGGACAAATACCGCCGCATCCCCGCCACCGTGCTGACGGACATCACCGCCGACGAAGCTCACGAAATCGTGGTGGATTCCAACTATGTGCAGCGCGTGCTGACCCCCAGCGAGAAGGCGCGCAGCATCTCCCAGAAGTATGCCCTGGCCGGGCGCAAAAAGCGCGGCAGAAACGGCGCGCGCAGGTCCCGGTATGAGCAGATCGGCGCGGAATACAACCTTTCCGGCCGCCAGATCGCACGCTACGTGCGGCTTGGCAGCCTGGACAGCAGCCTGCTCAAACTGCTGGACGGCGGCAAGCTGCCGCTGACAACGGCGCTGCGTTTGGTGGACTTCCCTGCCGAGAGCCAGAGGTATCTGGCTGCCCACTATGCCGATGAGTTGGCGGGCCCCAGGATGGCAAAGCTGACTTCCGACATGACACCGGAACAGATGGACACGGCGCTGCAGGCAGAGCCGCAGACCGTGCGGGTCAGTGTCACCGTGCCCGCCGCGCTGGAAGAGGATTTCCGCCGCATGGCCGCCGAGTGGGTCAAAGCGCACGGCTGAGATATTATGACATGATGTCATAATATCTCATTTTCATCAACCCTGTATTTACAGGATATTATGACACCATGTCATAATATCTTTTTGCCAAGGAGGCTGACTGTGCCCAAAAAAACGCAAGTTCTGCCCACGCCCAGGGCAAAGCTTTATACCGAGGATGCAGCCCTTTTGGTACCCATCTTTCGGAAAGAGCCGTTTATCACCTTTCAGGAATTGCAGGATAAATACGGCGATATTCTGACCGACCAGCAGATTTACCGCGGCCTGTTCGGAACGTTTGCCCCCTACGTCAGCGAACGCCGGGAGGAAGCCTTTCAGGAGCGGCTTTTACAGGCCAAGCAGGCCGCGCTGCAGTTGGAGATCCTTTCCCACCCGGTCGGCGGCAGTCTGACCATGCCGGAGACAGAGGTCCGGTCACTGGCAAGGGCATCCTTCAACAGCATGCTGGACGGTATGCCGGCCGGCATGGCCTGTTACATTACCTGCGCGGTAAACGCCATGTATGCGGGCGACGTGTCCGGCCTGAAAAACGAACCGCTTTCCGAGCGAATGCTGCTCTCCACCGCGAACCAGAACGCGCTGACCCAGTACAGCATGCAGACGGACTCCATCTTCCGCAACCTGCCCAGGCTGCTGCCGGAGGAGGAAAACGAGGTCTACGTCGGCAAAAGCGCCGGGAAAAACGTGTCCACCATCGTGACGATGGATTTTCCGAAAACCCTCGCGTTGGATGGCGGCGGCAGCCTGACGAACTTTGATAAAGCCATCTTAAACGGCGTTTCCTCGCTGCTGATCGCGGGAACGATTTATTTCACCATCCCGATGCTGTACCGCGCCATGATCGGCAGTGAAAACCCCAGCATGCGGGAGGAGGCTGTCCGGACCATCCGTGACCGGCTGGAATTTATGCGGCACGCCACCATCACGCTGGACTGCACCGAGGAGGCCGCCGCCCACTTTATCAAGGAGGGGCAGAGTTTGCAGAGCCTGACGCTCTCGCAGTATCTCTTGCCGATGAACCGGATGAACGCCGTGCTCAACGGGCGGGAGGTCGAGGCGTACTTCCTCATCGACACGCCGCCGCTGTTCCAGTATGCGTCCAGCAAGCGGCAAATTTCTCTTGTGGATATGGACCTTTTGAACGTGCATTTCGCAGAGGACTCTCCGCTGGCCGGGGCAAGCCTGAACAACACCCCCGCCATCATTGTGCTGAAGAACTACCTGCTGACCCGCATCGAGGGCATGAAGAACCCAAACAACCGTCTGCAAAGCCGAAAGATTTTGTTCTCGTCCATCTATGAGGAGCTGGGCGAGCCGTCGCCCATCAAGCAGCGCCGCCAGCGCCTGCGCAACTACACCGAGATATATCTCGAGTATCTGACCCAGCAGAACTACATCAGCGGGTACAGCTTCACCCGCACCGGGCGCGTTGTAGATGGGGTGGAGATCGTGCTGGACCGCACCACCCGCAGGCCCGCGCCAACGCCCGAGCTGACTTTGCCCGATGAAACGAACAAGGGCCGCTTCAAGCAAAAACCACGCAAACGGAACGTGATACGATAGCTGCGATTTTAAAACCACAACTGATGACCAAAGGCAGCCTTACTAAAGCCACATTTGATGACCATAACTGCTTCACCAAAGCCACAAATGATTACCACCAAAGCTACATCTGATGACCGCCAAAGCCACAAATGATGACCCAAGCACCCCGCAAAACCCCTGTTTTTTCACATTTCAGCGGTGAATTTTCGCGTTTTGAAAAGTGCTGTATGTACTGTAAGTACTGTATGATATCTTTCCCTTTTTTACAGGGAGGAAAAGATACAGTTTTTCCCTGTAAGAGGAGAAGTTTTCGTATGAGAAAAACGGATGCCAAAACCTTAAAAAGCTGCCTGCCTCAATGGCTGCGGGAGCACGGGCTGCCCCTGCATAAGCCGTTCGCCTGCCTGAACCCGGCGCACCAGGACGCTCACCCTTCTATGGGGTACAATGAGAAAAATCAGACGGTGCACTGCTTTGCCTGCGGCGCGACCTACGATATTTTTGACTTAGTGGGACAGGAGGAAGGACTGACAGATTTCCCCTCTGAAATGAAAGCTGTCAGCCACCGGTACGGCGGGGGCAGAATCATCCGGGTCACGGCAAAGCCGGTGCAAGTTTTTCCTTATAAGGCAGGGGAGGGGAGACCCGACCCCTACTTTACCGGGCGGGGGTTATCGGATGAGATTGTGCGGCGGTTCGGGCTTGTGGAAGAGGATGGCTATGCGGTGCTGCCGGTTTTTGTGGATGGAGTCTGCCGCAGCGTTTGCCGCCGTGCCATTGACCCGGCTGTTGAACCACGCTACCAGAACAGCCGCGGGGCGATGCAGCTGTGGAACAGTGCGGCTATGGAACGTGCGGCAGGGAAAGCACTGTTTGTGACGGAGGGTATTTTTGATGCCCTTTCCTTAGAGGAACTGGGATTCCCGGCTGTAGCGCTCTGCGGTGCGGCGAACACCGGGCGGTTGATGCAGGCCTTGGACACGCGGGAAGCAAAGCCGGAGAGGGTGATTCTCGCCGGGGATTCCGACGCGGCAGGGCAGGGGATGAACGGGAAACTTCGGGAGCAGCTGACGGCCCGCGGGATTGCGTGCGCGGCGCTGGCTTTGCCGGGGGACTGCAAGGATGTGAACGAAGCATTAGTGCAAGACAGGGATGCGCTGCAAGCCGCCTGTGAGGCCGCTGCAACGGCGCAGGAGGTACAGCAGCAACCGACCTTGGAGGATGAGTTCCTCGCCTATCTGGGCCGCCGTGGGGGCGCTGCGGTGATGTCTACGGGTATCGCCGGATTGGACAAGGCGCTGGACGGCGGCCTGCACGCCGGTTTGACCGTGCTGGGCGCGGTTTCCAGCATGGGCAAAACGTCCCTGCTGCTGCAAATGGCCGATACGCTGGCCGCAGCGGGGAGAAATGTGCTGTTTATTACAATTGAGATGTCCCGCATGGAGCTGATTGCCAAGAGCGCTGTGCGCGGCACAAGGGAGCGTGCGCGCCCGCTGCTGGACGGCAGGCTGCCGGAAGAAAAAGTGCGCGGCCTGATTTCCGCTTATCGGCAAAAAACCGGCGGAAGGGTGGAGCTGTGGGAGCCGGCTGCCCCGCTGACCCCGGCTTTTTTGGATGAAAAGGTGTCGGCTTTCTGTGAGCAGCACGAAAACCCGGTGCTGTTCCTGGACTATTTGCAGCTTATCGCCCCGGCTCGTGCGGGCATGACCGAGAAGCAGACCGCCGACGCCGCCGTCGCCATGCTTAAGCAGCTGGCACGTCGGTACGATATGCCGGTTATTGCAGCGTCCAGCCTGAACCGTGAGGCCTACCGCCCCGGCAGTGCCGAGCCGGGTATGTCGGCCTTTAAAGAGTCCGGCAGCGTGGAGTACAGCGCGGACTTGCTGTTGGTACTCAAATACCGCACCGATGCCGACAAGGAAATCAAAACCGGCCCGCGTCATTTGGTGCTGACTATCTTAAAAAACCGCTTCGGCGCGACGGGGGAGAGTATCCCGCTGGACTACGAGCCGGAAAAAGAGTTGTTCCGGGACGGCGCTGCCAAAGCAGCCCCGCGCACCGGAAGAAACATCATACGATAAAAACCGGGGAGATATTATGTCATCATGACATAATATCTCCCTTTTTCATATGGAAAATGTGAGAAATACATGGAAGGTGGCTCATGATTTGTGCGAATTGTATTGAATTTCGCTTTGAAAATGTGTATACTGAGTGTATACGAAAAAAGAGCGGGGGAAATATACCGTGTATCTGAAAAGAAAAGTAGACACGTTTCTTCGTGAATGGAAGGTAGACCCGGCCAGAAAACCGCTTATCATCAAAGGGAGCCGTCAGGTTGGAAAAACCGAGTCCATCCGGAAGTTTGCCGCAGAAGATTATGAGAGCGTTGTAGAAATCAATTTTGTCCGGGATGAAAAATACAAGGGAATCATCGCAGACGGCTATGAGGCGGCCGCCATTATCAAAAATATATCGATGATTGACCCATCCAGGAAATTTATTCCGCACAAAACGCTGCTGTTTTTTGATGAAATTACAGAATTTCCGGAAATTGCAACGTCCCTCAAGTTTTTCTATGAGGACGGTCGGTTCGATGTGATCTGCAGCGGTTCCATGCTGGGCGTGAATTATAAAAAAATCGAAAGCAACAGTGTCGGCTATAAAAAAGATTACGATATGTTCTCGATGGACTTTGAGGAATTTTTGTGGGCAAAGGGCTATGAGGGAACAACGATTGAAGATATGCTTCGGCATATGCGGGAACTGCGCCCATTCAACGAACTGGAGATGCAGGTTTACCATTCGCTGTTTTTGGATTTTTGCATTCTCGGCGGCATGCCGGCTGTCGTGACCGAGTACATCGCAAAAAACACCTTTGAAGGTTCTCTGGACACCCAGAGACAGCTGATTGCGGACTATAAGGAAGATATCCGCAAGTATGCACAGGGGCTTGACCAGACGCGCATACTGAATGTATTCAACCGCATCGCCCCGCAGTTGGCTAGGGAAAACAAAAAGTTCCAGATATCCAAGGTTGCCACCGGCGCAAGATTCCGGGATTACCGTGGCTGTGCCGAGTGGCTGGCCGATGCCGGGATGGTAAACATCTGTTACTGTCTGGAATTTCCGGAACTGCCCCTGGGCGGGAACTATGACCCGGATATATTCAAACTCTATTTTGCCGATACCGGGCTGCTCGTCTCGATGCTGGATGAAGAATCACAGGAGGATCTGCGCGCCAACAAAAATCTTGGCGTCTACAAGGGCGCGCTCTATGAAAACATGGTCGGCGAGGCTCTGGTAAAACAGGGGTATAAGCTCTACTATTATAAGCGGTCGGATTCTACATTGGAGGAAGACTTCTTCATCCGCTCGTCGTCCTCACTGATTCCGCTGGAAGTGAAAGCCAAAAACGGGCAGGCAAAATCCATGCGCACATTGATTGCATCGGACAAATACGAGGATATCCGGTACGGATTCAAGCTTTCTGCCGGCAATATTGGGCATGAAGAACATTTTTATACGTTCCCCTATTTCTGCGCTTTCCTGCTCAAACGGTTTATGAAGGACTTCCGCCCGCAGGAGGAAAATTGCGATTGATTTTACGAAGACAAGTGATTTCCATAGAGATATTATGAAATCATGTCATAATATCTCTATGTTTTTACAACGGAAACCATAAGCAGGTGGGATGTGTGGCGGACAACCGCATGTACAACAATGCACAATATGGCAATTCACGATTTTACAGCAAGAAAAAATGGAAAAGCAGACAAAAATACGATTTGAAATGTTGCATAATCGGACAAAATGACAAAATATAGTATAATAGACTTGTAGAACAGGACAATATATTTCACTCAGGGGGATATGGACATAGAGGAATTTGCCCGTGCCAACGGGGTATCGGACCGTGTGTTTGACCATCTGCACAGCTGTTATAAAAAAAACAGGCGGTTGACCCGCTGATCCACCAGAAAATGATGGAGCTGTTCCGCCTGTACCTGATTGTGGGTGGTATGCCGGCGGCGGTGGCCTGCTACCTGCAGACGCACAATCTGTACGAGGCCGCCCAGGTGCAGCAGTCCGTTTTGACGCTGTACAAAAAGGACATTGCCCGCTATGACCCGAAAGAAAAACTGTATCTGGAAGATATATTTGATTTGATTCCCAGCGAGCTGAACGCCAAAAATAAGAGGTTTATTTTAAAAGACCTGCACCGGGATTTCAAGCTGAGCCGTTACCACAACAGTTTTCTGTGGCTGGCCAATGCGGGTGTGGTGATGCCGACCTACAACGTGGAAGAACCGACGCTGCCGCTGCGGTTGAACCAGCAGAGCAATCTGTTCAAGCTGTTCCTCTGCGACGTCGGCCTGTTGGCGGCCACCTACGCAAACGGAATCCAGCTGGCGCTGCTGAATGGTGAGAAAAACATCAACTTTGGTGCGGTGTTTGAAAACGCTGCTGCCCAGGAGCTGGCCGCCCATGGGTATGCGCTGTATTACTTCAACAGCAAAAAGCAGGGGGAACTGGACTTTGTCATTGAGCACGAGGGCAATGTGCTGCCCATTGAGATCAAGAGCGGCAAGGACTACACGCGGCACAATGCCCTGTCTGGCGTGATGGCAAACCCGGACTACCACATTCCGGCTGCGGTTGTCTTCCACGGCGGAAATGTGAGCGTAAAAGACAAGATCACCTATTATCCCATCTATATGATGATGTTCCTGCGCGAGCCGGATCTGGCGCAGGATTTGACCTACACCCCGGATTTCGGGGCGCTGATGGGGTAAGCTGCTGCGCGTTGTATCGATGATTTGCAAAAGATATTATGACATGATGTCATAACATCTCACCCATCCCGCAGTTCCCGCTTATATTTGTAATAGGTATTGCGGGCAATGCCGATCAGTTTGATGCACTCGGCATCGGTGAGGGTCCCGCCGAAATCCCGGCTGTATTTTTTGATCTGCTCCTTGCAGGGGGCAGATTTTTTTATGTTCAGTTTGCGGCCAGGCTGCTGCCCGATCTGCCTGCCGTTCAGCCGGGCGGTCATCAGCCCCTCGCGGGTGCGCTGGTGCAGGTCGTCCACCTCTTTCTGCGCCTGGGCAAAGGCAAGGCAGATCTGTTCGGCGGCAAGGTCGGCAGTGTAGCGGTTCAGTGCATCCATGATGCCGCAGACAAAACGGTCGGTTGCATCGCTGCCGGTCTGGGGCGCTGCGCCGGACTGCCGCTGCAGGGCCTGCCTGTAGGTATCCGTGTTGATGTGTGGTTCCTTCAAAAAACACAGGTTCACGCCGCGGTTGTACAGCTCCCTGTACAGGGCGCAGCCCTCGTCCGCGCTGCGGCTCATGCGGGAAACACTGTCGAACACGATGGTGTCCCCCGGCTGCACGGCGTGCAGCAGTTTGTCCAGCTCTTTGCGGCCCTGGCAGGCTGTGCCGGTGTAAATTTCACGGATGATGTGCGCTGTGGGGTAAGCGGCGGCAATGTTGCGCACCTGGCGATCTATATTCTGGCTTGGTGTAGAAATACGGCAGTACCCAAACACGGACATGGCAGTATCACCTCTGACGTTCATCTGATTTGATACTTCATTATACCGGTGCAGATTAGCATCTGTCAATAAAATTTGATACTTATTTCAATAACCTTACTTTTGATACAAATAAGAAACAAAAATTAGTTCAAGTAAAACGGGAGCCGTCAAGTACGACAGAAGTAGGCAAAATCCGATGTTGAGAATGGCCGTGGGTAAGCTGACAGCCAGCAATTCAAAGCCGAGAGATTTTATCATAACAGGCAGCAGACAGAATGTGCTTAGCATCCGGGCCCAGCAGACACTGTGGCGACTGGGAAGCAGTAGAGCTGCCATCACAGTTAGTACAAGAACAATCAGAAAAGAAACCCACCACGGTAAGAAGCAGAGGGCATACCCAACAGCTAAGACGGCCAAATTTGCAGCAAGGCCGCATAACACGGTGCCAAATCCGATTTTGAGTTGATGAGGGAACATGTCATGCAGGGAGACACCGTCAAATCCGGGAATCGGCAATAAATTGATGCAACCTAGTGTGTAGGAGCAGACTGCCAGATACAGCGAGTCACTGCTCTGTGAGGAAATTGCCAATAACAATGCTGCAGATCCCGCAAAAAGATTGGCAAGCGGTCCAGCAACGCTTATTCCCACATCAGCCGAGACGGTAGCATAAGGGAGAAGTGAGAAAAAGGCTGCCCCGCAAGGAAGAAAACGATAAACCCCGACACCAAAGGCATCCGCAGGAATGCCGAAGCTGGAGCCTGCCCATGCATGGCTTAGCTCATGAAGTACTATATTAAACAAAAGCGCGGCCGGTGGCAGCAAGGCAGAGTATCCACTCAATGGGGGCAGGGAAGACAAACCACCATTGATGGTGACCACAACAGCAGTAAGAACAAGAAGCGGAAACCACAGCCACTGCAGTAGTTTATAAAAAAGTATTGGAAGAAAACTATGCCCAATTGGACAGGGAAACAAAAACAAAGCCGTCCCAGGCTCGTCATGCAAAAACGTTGGCTTTTGTACCTCATTTTGCAGCAGACCGTTTCGGTATAGCTTTTTCAGGCCATTGAACAATTCTTCTTTTGACAAGTTGAGTTCAGTGTTTTCACCAGGCCAGCTTTCCCCATCTAAAGAGAGCAACAGCAGCGCCTGCTTTAGCGGCAACTTATACCGCCGACCATTATGAGGATTAAATACCCGAACATAATTCCCGACCTGCTGAAACTGTAAATTAGGCAATCGGTTAGGCATAGAATTCATTGCATAGGGGCCTCATTTCCATTTTGGTGTGTTTGTTTTATGAGAAAGTCTGAAATCTTGATGGCAGAAACATATCAAGACTCATCATATTTGCATAGAAGCTCACCAGTTTCGCCAGAGATAATTATATTGAACGTCTGCGAATCATAACGATAAAGATCACTCTTTTGTATACCGTCTGTATATGCAATGTGGATCAGGTCCAGCAGCTTTAGATCAATATCAGCATGACAAGGAAGACAAGCCAGTGTTGAGGCCTTTTTAATTGCTGCTCTGGCGATTAACTGGCGTTCAGCATTACTTTCTGCTGTGACAGCTAAGGACCAATACACAGATATTTCACTATAAAAAAATAAGCAAAGGTCCTGAAGACACTTCGGCAAATCGGATACCTGACGGCGTCTGCCAAAGCCGATTTGCTTCAAATCGAATGTGTTGAAAGAGTGAAATTTTTCAGCCATTTGCAGTACAGGTTTGGCAAACTCTTTTGCTGAAAGGGGATATAGTTCAGCTAAAGCTGCGCATGCTATCACAAATTTCGATGAAACGAAATTCGGATATAATGTGAGATGTAAGGTAAGCTGCAGTTGAATCAGGTCCAAACAAAATGCCTTTGGATCATCTGTGCTGGGGGCAGTGTACTTCATCAGGTGAATCAATGCAGTCACACAAGCATCACAGTAAGATTCTTTTTTTGATTCATCGACCAGGGATGTATCTGTTGCAATGCAAAAGTAGATGGCTTCTTTATATTGGTCGACAGTAACCGAAGTAGAGATAAGCGCCTCTTGCAGAGTTATCATCGATCGTTCTGTATCTGTCATATGCGTTACTCCTATTCTTTGTGAGGATTGTATAAATAAACAATAGCGATATAGACCAGGAAAGTATAGAAGTACGGAGATAAAAAAATTAAAAGTACACTTTAATTTTTAGACTTCCGGGAGAGGTCTTTTGCAAAAATCTATTTTATATTTTTGTGGCTCTGCAGGTCAATTCAAATTGCAGGCACAGATATTTTGCTGCCCGCTCTGAAACAGGCAGATCTGCAGCGGTATGTTTCGCCGATTTTGAGACGGCATCTGTAGTTTTTCTCTCCGCATCCGTTGCCCGCCCTACTCCTGATGCAGTACAATGAGTTCACAAAGTGAATTTACACAGAAAAGGAGTGCTCTCTTATGACGAAAACAATTTCTGAAATTAAAAGCTTTCTTGATGACCTTAAAATTCACTACACAGAAAGAGAAGATGAAAGTAGATCCTGCATTTCGGTGACATCTCAGCGTAAAGACGGAAGTCCTTACACCCTTTACATGATTTCCAACAAAGATTATGATCTAAGTTTTTATGTATTTAACCTCGTCGAAAGCGATAAAGCGCATGAGACACAGTTGCTTTCTGCCATTAACAAACTCAATAACACTCTCAAATATGCAAAATTTGTACTTGATAATAATTACCGTGTACATATCGAATACGATTTACTGCATGCCACAGATAATAAAGGAGCTTGTGCCTTGGAAATGATTGTGTGTAGTGATAAAATTATAGATGAAGCCGTTGAAATGCTTACGTGTGCTTTGCTAGACACAAACGCGGAAAGTCTAAATGATTCGTAATTACCCATAGATGGAGGATTCATATAATGCGAGAAATGAACACGCATAAGATTATTCGCATCTTTTTGGCATCGTCCATAGATGATACAAAGGAAGAGCGGGACAAACTGCAGAATAAAATTCTGGCCGTTTGGAATCCGATTTTTAATAAATTCAATATAGAACTTAAAATTTTTCGCTGTGAGCAGATGACTGAAGAATGGTTGAAGAGAAATCAGAAAACAATTGATGACGAAATCCGTAAGTCAGACGTTTTTATTGTTATCTTCAAGAATACCATAGGCAATTATACATTCCATGAATTTGAAGTAGCACGTGATTGTTACAGCAAGACGAATGGAAAGCCGCGTATCTATCCTTATATCTCTAACGAACTGATAAAAAACATTGACAAAATTCCAGCATTACAGGAAATCACACGTGATGATAACTATCCAGAGACCTTTAGTGTTATTGACACAATAGAAATCAGCTTATTGGAGCGCCTTGGTAAAGAAATGTCTCTACGCGTACAGCCACACTACGATGGAACTATCACCATCAACGATGTTATTGGAGCATTTGATATATCCCCACAGGAAATTAGTAAAGCATATCTTATTACGCAGAAAGATTACATTGACTTTGCCGTTCGTCTTTTTGAAGGCATGTACAAAGAGTTCCCTTTTGTGCAATACAATGGCCAAAAATTCCCGGATGTCGTATTGTTTAGTGATGACTCTGTGCGTGGCTTCGACCGTGAATCACTCGACTTTTCAATAACGGAACATAGTGAACTTCTTTATGGCCCAACAATGCCCATAGATGAGAATTTTCTACACGAGTTGAAGCAGTCACATCCACAACGTTTCTGCAACGCTGTCATGCCATATAAATTTTTTGACTTCATGAATGATGAAGTAGTTTTGAGCGAAAATAGAAAAATCAACGGTTTAAAAATGTACGTCGGTCCGGACGAGGCGAATGTTTTTTCAACTTTGACTCTCCGGGACGAATTAGAAAAGCTCTATGAATCACAAGAGAGAACGCTGACCCCGCAGAACAGTCCACTGCGCACATCCATTCACGCTGCAGTCAAAGGTGAGCCAACCTCAGCTATTTTTCGTGGGGCAGCGCGAGCTTCTGCAGTAGGTATCCAGCTTATGGTACTATTCCCTGTAAACGATCCTATGAAGCGCCGCGACAGAAATACAGGCCGTTTTGCAGACGGAAACCATCTTTGGATTCCTGTCGTAAAACGTTCTGAGCACACTCGGGAACAGCCCGGATTTTATCAGTTTGCTCCATGCGGTGGTTTCCGAATCTTTGATGAGCCGGAAGCTGCAGAAAATGACAGAAATATTCAAGAGCAGAATTTCGATTTCTTCCGAACAATTCTGCATCTATATGTGCGAAAACTCTTTAACGAAACAACGGGCAGCGGAGATAAATTTGGAGATTCAAAATACGATAAACCGGAGCATGCCTCCCTGTCAGATGCAGCGGTAGATTCCGTCTATGCCGAGGAGCTTTGTGCGATGCTGCAAGATGGAAGGGCCGATATGGAATTTCTCGGTGCATCTGTTTCCGTGGCAGCTTTAAAATATGACCTTGTATTTTCGCTTGTAATCCACGATCAAGAGTTTTTTCTCAGAAATCGAAAGGCTTTTAAGTCGGATTATTGCGCAGCAAGTCTAAATATTTATCCTGTTGAGTATCTTCTCCAAGAAAATTTCCTACATGGAGAGAACTGCCTTGCAGAAGAAATCGCTGGCCCTCTTACTCTTTTAAGTGGGTCGGAACAAATCGATGATGACCTTCGAACAAAATTAAAAGACCACTTCAATATTTCATAGACGATTAACATAAGCTGCGATTTGAATTCTCATGCCATCAAACATACTTGTTTGTATATGGAATATCAATGCAAGCTCTGTTTTCACCGTAGGAGGAAAAAGTGATGAATTTAAAATGCCTGAAATGCGGGAGTGAAGACGTGTTCCAGAAACAAGACGGCAGCTGCCTGTGCGGTGCGTGCGGGCATCGGTTCATGCCGCAGCAGGAGCCTGCGGAATTTGTGCCTATGCGGCTGTTCATCTCTTACGGCCATAAGGAAAGCGAAATCTGCCGCCGAATCTACCAAGCGCTAAAAGATCGCGGCCATGACCCGTGGTTTGATGAGCGCCGGATTTGCTTCGGCAACGATTGGCGGGAGCGTATTGCAAACGGGATTGAGAAGAGTGGTTCTGTTGTCGCCTGCCTTTCGCAGTATTCCACACGGGAAAAAGGGGTTTGTCTGGACGAGCTGGCAATCTCTGTCGGCGTCAAGGGCGGAAATATTGTCAGTATCCTGTTGGAGGATGTAAATCCCCCGGCATCGGTCAGCCATAAACAGTGGTTGGATATGCGAGGCTGGGAAGAAAAAATGGCGGCCGGGGAGGATGTGTTTACTCCGTGGTTTGATGCCAAAATGGCGGAGCTGTATGCCGTGCTGGAAAGCAAAGAAAACCGGGAGTTCAGCGGTCAGATCACGGAGCTGAAAAAACGCCTGACCGTTTATTACAGTACCAGCCGCCAGGAAAAACTGCTTCGCGATGCTTTTGTGGGCCGCGAATGGCTGGACACAGCTGTCAGCCGCTGGCTGCAGGATGACAGCGCCCCGCGCACCTGCCTGCTGACCGGTGCCCCCGGCGTGGGCAAAAGTGCATACGCCGCACACTTTACACATTATAACGGCAGTGTGGCAGCGGCGCTGTTCTGCAGCAGTGAGATGAATACCTTTAACGATCCTCGCACGATCATCCAGACGCTTGCGTACTTAATGGCCTGCCGTTTGCCGGCCTACCGCCAAAGCCTGATGCTGCATCTGCCAGAGGACCGCGCCGCGGTGGAGCGCCTGAGCGAAAAAGAGCTGTTTGAGCAGCTCATCAGCAAGCCACTCAGTCTGTCCATTGACGGCAGCCATGAGCGGATGGTTATTCTGCTGGACGGCCTGGATGAGTGCGGCAGCCCGGAGAAAAATGCACTGGCCAAAACGCTGTATGAGTTTGCAGACAGCCTTCCGGACTGGCTGCGTATCCTGCTTGTGGCGCGGGACATCCCCGCAATTTCCATCTACACAAAGGGTGCGTACCGCATTGAGATTGGCAGTGAAAGCAAAGATAATTTACAGGACATCCGGGACTATTACCGGTTTGAGCTGGAACCGTTGTTTGGGGAAGATCCTCGTTGGGCCGATGCTCTGAAGCAGATGACGACACGCAGTCAGGGCATTTTCCTGTATGCCAAGATGCTGACTGATTTGCTGCGCAGTCGCGGCACTCTGAACGCAGCCGAGGAATACCCCGACGGCCTGGATGCAGTGTTCACCCGCTGGTTCAGCTGGTTTTTCAGCGACAGCGACTTCCGGTCTTTCTGGCGGCCTGCCATCAGCTGTATCCTGGGTGCTCCCGCGCCGCTGCCCGCTGCAACTCTGCGCCGCGTGATGCACTGGGGCGAAAATGAGCTGGCGGATTTCCGTGCCCGTTTGAAAGTTCTGCTGCGCGCCGAAAAGAATGAATATGATGAGGAAACGCTTGTTTTTGACCATGCCTTTGTGCGCGAGTGGCTGACTCGCGGGGCGGGTGAGAACGTTTACTTCTGCTCTCCACAGGACGGCGCGGAGAAATTGGCGGCGGAGCTGTTCGCTATCTTCGAGAGCACCCCAGAGGAGTTGTCTTTCTGGGAAGCTGTGCATTTGCTGGATTTGCCGCTGAAAAAGAGCCAGCGGGAAAAGGCTGTGGAAAGCCTGACACTGGATGACCGGGTTAGTGATGCAGGCTATTACTGCGAAACCTGGGGCAAGTACGACCAGGCCGAGGAAATCTATGATAAAGCGCTGCTTGTTGCGCAGGAACGCGATAAGAAATTGGCGAATGAACACAGCCTGTGGATTGTTGCGTTTTATCTGAAACGCGAGAGTGATATGATGTTCACGCGCGGAAAAATTGCGCAATCTGTAGAGTTGGAAGAAAAGGCTTTTTCGATCGTACAGGATATTGCGGAAAAGAATCCTACGGACATAAATCAAGGAAATTTGTCAATAAGCTATAGAAGGGTGGGGGACAGACTAGAGATACAAGGAAAGCTTGATGATGCAATGGAAATGTACCGTAAGAGCCTTGCGATTGACGAAAAATTGAGTTTTGAACTTGGCACACCGCAATCCCAGAGTGATTTATCTATATGCTATAACCGAGTAGGTAGTATACTTCAAGAGCAGGGAGATTTTACTGGTGCAATGAAAATGTACCGTAAGAGCCTTGTGATTTGCGAAAAATTGAGTCTTGAACTTGGAACACTGCAATCCCAGAGTGATTTAGCTGCAAGCTATAACAATGTTGCTGATATACTGCAAGAGCAGGGGGATTTTACCGGCGCGTTGGAAATGTACCGCAAGGGTCTTGTGATTAACGAAAAAATGAGTCTTGAACTTGGCACACCGAAATCCCGGAGAGATTTGGCTATAAGTTATAACCGAATAGGTAATGCACTTCAAGATCAAAGTGATTTTACTGGTGCAATGAAAATGTATCGTAAGAGCCTTGCGATTGACGAAAAATTGAGTCTTGAACTTGGAACACCGCAATCGCAGAGAGACTTGTCTGTAAGCTATAACCAAGTTGGTGATATACTGCGAGAACAAGGGGATTTTACCGGTGCGTTGGACATGTTCCGGAAGAGTTTTTCGATTGCCGAAAAATTGAGTCTTGAACTTGGCACGCCGCAATCCCAGAGTGATTTAGCTGGAAGCTATAATCAAGTGGGCTCTATACTGCAAAAGCAGGGAGATTTTACTGGTGCAATGAAAATGTACCGTAAGAGCCTTTCGATTGATGAAAAATTGAGTCTTGAACTTGGCACACCCAGTGCATATCGAGATGTGATGATAGCCTGCACCAACAATGCATATATCCTACTCGTGCAAGAAAAATACAAAGAGGCGCTTCTATTTGCAAAAAGGGCACTGGCTATAGGCGAAGCACTAGCCGAACAACTGGATACGAACGCTGCACGCAGGGAAGCAGAGGAGAAGTGGAGTATTTTAAAGATTGTAGAAGCTTATTGCAAAAAGTCCTGACCTTAAAACAGCGTCCCGCCGCCATGTAACCCCCTGGCGGCGGGACGCTGTTTCTTCTATTGATTTTCTTCCCTTTTTTTCAAGGCCCGTACAAAATCCTGCGTTAATGCATCCTTATCGGGGGCATATGGCTTCAGACGACAACGTTCCAGAATAGGGCCTTCCCTGTTGGCAAAATCCCGAATGATTTTCATTGGATCTTTTTTATCGAAATTTTCCGGCGGCTCTGTGACGAGATAATCCAGAAAGGCAAGGCGGAGAAAATCGTCCCGCAAAAGCCATTTGCCTGTTTTCAGGCAGGTTTGAGCGTTTTTGATTTTCTCGTAAATCACTCTCGCGTTAATGGGTTCGCCATTTTTGTTTAATTCATTTGCACAGAGTGGATATAGCTTATTGTATCTTTCCGGGATATGCCCTGCAAGGTTTTTATTCCAATGCAAAAACTTTTCCCATCCAACAGTTCCTTCCGAAAAGTCTGTTTTATGATCCAAGCTCAAGAGCTTGTTCTCGTAAGCTAGTCGGATTTCATCATATTGGCTTTGCCATGGGATTTGCCTTTTTTTATCATTTTCCCACCATATCTTCGCCATCAAATACAAGTCAATCAAAATCTTCCGTATTTCAAACAGCTGACTGCTATAGACAACAATATTGGTCATCCGTTCGGAATGCTCTTGCAGTTCTGCGCTGGCTGCTTTGGCTTGCAGGCTGGAGTTTTTCCGCTGTTTTGGCGGATTTATCAGATCCTGAACCCGCCGCCAGGCAATGTTATCATCCTGGCACTGCTGTAAAAAATCTGCTGGTCTTAATTCGCTCCATCCGGAATTTATGTAATTATATCTGTAGAATGCTGTTTGCTTTAACTCTACCGTGTCAACCTTGTCTTCTTCACTCTGCGGGGCTGTTTGATTTTGTACTTCATAAATTTTTTGCAGGGCACGGGCGTGGAGATAGGCGTTTTCTTTGAAGTGATCCGCCGCATAAGCCAGAATGATTTCGTTTGCCTTGTAGTCGATTCCCGCCAGGCCGCTGTCTTTCAGCAACGTATCAATTTCGGTACTCTTCATTCCAAGCGCAAAGCCAAGCTGAATCAGCAGCGTCCGCATATCCTCCGCAGAACCGTACAGCGGGTCATTCAGGCCCAAAATGAGGAAGAACAGGTGGCGGATTACTCGGTAAGGTAACTTTTCACTTCTTTTGTTTGGGGCATCTAACCAACCAAGCCCGTTTTTCCACTCCTGCAGAAAAACACTAACAACGTTGATTGTTTCCTCATTAGGAGCAGGCTTTTTGTTGATAATATCTATAATCTCTTTGTCTTCCTCCGAGAGAATATCATCTTTTTCTATCTCTTTTATTCCGTTCTTAATGACATTCCTCGATGCATTTAAATACTCATTAACCTGATCCTTGGCACTGAGAAGAGCCTGTAGTACCGGTTCGTTATATGCCCGAATAGCCTGCCGCAGTGGAGCATTTTTTCCCAAATCATTCCATCCAGCATACAATAAGTTCTCTTCAATTTGTCCCACAAGAGTCGCATCCCATTGAGATGTAGCATAACCAAATTTATGTTCTTTTTCCCCTGTTATTTTCTCTTTAAGCGGCATAACATAAACTCTGACCCAATCGGCGGAAGCACTCTGCAGCATCAGCAAAAAAGCACCGGCAACCAGTTCATATAAGGTCGGATCGGTCATTCCCAATTTTTTCTTAAGTTTACCGACTAGCCCATCCTGCACCGTTTGCACATAGACACTCCCCCATGCCGCAGCAAGAAAGCTTTCTGCTTCCGTGTCTACATCTTTTTGGGATTTTCCGTCTTTCGCATCTCGTTCTGCATGGACAAGGCGCGTATTATACAGCCATTCCGCTGTAGCCTTTTGTACTTTCGCTTCTGGAATTCCGTACTTCGTCAGAATTTCCCGTATTGCTTCGTCTGCCTCTTGGTCTGGCATCACTCCATTGTGGGCTTTTATCGCAATGTCCTGTATCTTTTTCAGCTCGGATTCCATGCCTTACGCCTCTCTTTCTGCGGCGCAGCAGATTTTTTCCGCTACTTTGTTCATATTGGCAGCATCAACCAGAACCACTCCCTGTGAGCGGCAGCGGTCTCGGAACGCCTGCTTGTCCCCCGGCTGCAATTCCGAGCAGACCAGCACTGGCACGGCGCCCACACGCAGGCTTGCGGCACGGATGGCGATTTCATCCACAAACGCGATTTCCAGCTGACGGCACGCTTTGCAGCTGATAAGAATCAGTTTTTCGTTGTCAAGTACAGCCACAACGTCCAGTTCATTGAGTGTGCCGCTGCCCCATTTGTATTCGTAGCTTATCTTCTCATCGCTGAACCGCGTATTTCCCTGCAGATTGGCAAATACGCCACCTTCCAGCGCATTGCCGAATTTTTGCAGCAGCGCTGGGATTTCCGGTGTCATGCCGGAAATTTCCAGCTTTCCGTCCACAAGCGCAGACTGCAAACAGCCCTGCGTCTGCAGGAAATCCACAACGGCCTGCCGTGCAACCGGCACACGCACAACCGCGGGCTCCGTGTGGATGACGAATACATTCCGCTCCGTGCCGAAGTCTTTCAGCACGCTTTTGCCGTCAATGCAGTTTTTCAGGGCATAATCCAGACTTGCCGCGCATTTCTGCCCGGCCATAAACGCGATTTTTGCCTGTCCGGCTTTTACCATGCTCGTCAGATTCTGAATATACTTGTATTTCTGCAGCTTGCGCAGCAGCGGTTCCAGTTCTTCCCACCGTTCTGTCGGCATGGTGTAGGTCTGCATTTGTGCATCCGGGCCAGCCACCTGTGAGAAATAAGTTGTCGACTGCTTGCTGTACGCCTCGGCAAAATCCCGGCAAATGTCGTAAAACGCTGCGCGGCCAAAGTTCTCCAAAATTTGACGATACAGAGTATTTACTTTTTCATAGTCGATTTTTGTCTGCGTATCTTCCTCTTTGTGCGGCATCGCACCGGAAAGTCGGAACAACCCGTCCACATCCCACGGCTGGAGGATTGGCATCTGCGCAGGCACCTTCCCCCGCAGCGCACGGAAAGCCCCGTCCCGCTGTACGAGCATCGCACATTCTGCATAGATTCCCGCAAGAGTACACAAGTCTTCCTGTCCATTTGTCAGGTCCAGAATCTCCACGCCCTGCAGTATCTGCTGCATGGTTTCTTCCGGGGCTTTGTTGGCCGGAACAATTTTCACCTGTAAGCCGTTGCACGCTGGAATTTCTGTCTGTGCCCCCGCAATAAGCCGCAGTTCCACAGCATCCGCGCCAGCCCCGTAATGATGCAGGGCAGCCGCCGCATCCTCGGCAATATGGACGTATTTTTCCGCGGCACTGTCGGTATCTGCCTGTGCTATGTAAATCAGTTTGGAGACTTCAAAAGTCCGTGCCGGGGCAAGATTGGCCCGCAGGTCCTCCGTTCCCAGCAGCTTGGCCAGCACCATCGGCTTGGCCCGCAGCTGGAAGCCAATATTTTCAATCAAAACATCGTCCAGCGATTTTGGCTCTACGGGAGAAATACTGTACAAAATGGCAAACAGATTTTTGTTCAGAATTTCCAGCTGCATCACTGCCACGTCCGATGCCGGGAGTTGCTCTTTCAGGAAATGCTCCATCCGCACATTCTCGATCTGATAGTAAGCGGCATCGGCCTGCCGTGCCTCCGGGCTCAGCAGCTTTTGAATGCAGTGCAGCAGGCTCTTTTTGTGGGTTTCCAGTTCGTTGATTGCCGCGCTGTTCAGCTCCAGGGTCAGTTCTTCCAACGCTCCTTCAAAGGATTTCAGGCCGCGGTGTACCACATCCCGGTTCTTTTTTGCCGTCGCAGCAAACATTCTAGCCAATGCCGCACCGTTGTGGGACAGTGCGTCCAAATCCTGCGGGATTTCTGCGTCCCGGCTGCTGTCGCGCCATTCGACGGCGGTCTGCCAGCCTTCCGGGCGCACCTCGTCCAGCGCACTGGGCACCAGATAGGCGTGATACAGCACGCCATCCTTCTTGAAATTTGTGCCGCTTCCGTTGGCTCCGCCCTTTTTCAGATAGGCAAAATCTTTTTCCGGCAGCGCCCGGGCCCCGTTCAGAATCTTGCTGGCCACCCAGCGCCGGTGTTCAACCCAGGCAAGCTCTTTGACTGCTGTTGGTTTTTCTTTTAGTGCCCTCTCAAAATTATAGCCATCTTTTTCCGGATCATCCGTCCAAGGGACGTTGATAGAAAAAAGCCGACACTTTACGGCTAATGCAGTGTCGTAAGACGCAGATTTATTATAGAAGTTTTCAAAATTGTGCTTGATCTCTAACAAACTGCTGGATGGATTTTTCTGCCGTTCATACAATAAGTGCGCATTGAATGCAATCCTTTCCGCGGTTGCAGAGTAGGCATCTTCAATATCGTCTGGGGTTAAGCGGACAAACACACAGCCTTTGTCCAACTCTGCATATAGGCTCTGCCCACCCTCTACACAGGTATAGGCACACAGACATTTTCCTGCTTCCGGAGCGGGTACAGCTTTTGCGATTTTTCTTGCTTCCGTATCATCGTCCAGCAACACCAATACAGACCCTGGTGCAAACTGCGCAGCTGCTCTTCGGACGGTTTCTGCTTCCGGCTGGATGTTCAGCCAGCTCACAGCGCCCAGCTTTTCCTTCCAGTCATAGGGCTGCGGCTCGTCCTGGTAGCAGAACCAATCTTCCGCATGGTCAATACCGCGCATCCAGTCACTGACCACAGCTTCCGCCTGCGGGGCCGCTGCCAGCACATGGACCTGATGTCCCAGTACATGGCAGCTGCTGAATACTGCATTTATGGCCTGCTTCAGTATGTTGCTTTTTTCTGCAACGATCATTACGCGGATGTCTTGATCTTCGGCATTACCATAGGCAAAAAGCGGCCACTTGTACAGCAACCCCGCCAGCGCATCCGAAAGATGCTCCTGCATTTTGCGGCGTCTGTCGGCAAGCTGTTCTGCCGCGGAAGTCTGCGCTGCATGCAGGACTTTTTCCATCATAGCTGCAAACGCTTCCGGGGCCTGCATACGATGCTCTGGCTCATAAACAAGTGCTCGTGCCAACAAACTTCCCAGCGCTGTCCGCTGTTCGTCTGTCAAGACAGCCCCAAAAGGCCCGTTCTGTAAAGCCTCTGCATACCCCTGTGCCGTGTCAAGCCATACCAGCTTTTGCGTCAGGCAATAAAACAATGTAGCCGCCATTGCGTAGACATCCGCTGACTCTCCAATGTTCCGGCGTGCGCTGGACATATATCCACCAAGTTCAGGTGCTGTAAAGCCTGCAGAGAATGGAAGCATCAGGTCTTTGCTGCCAACCTGACTTTTCAGCACAACAGACTCTACGTCAAACAGACTTACTGTGTCCAGAAATGCATCTTTGCGTAGGCCGTTGGGGGTGCTCCGATAGACCATCAGGATATTTTCCGGCTTGATGTCCAGCAGCATAGCTCCCGCAGCACAAAGCTGCGCATCGGCACAAGCTAACGCGTAGATTGCATTCAAAATCTGCCGCAGTGTTGTCTCTGTCGGGCAAGTCCATGCCTGCTTCTGGCAGAATTGCGCCAGCGTTTCACCGGAGTAGCTCTCTGCTGTAAAGAGATAGGGTACTTTCCCGCATGTAAAAACCTCCATGTTGGGGATGAAATGCCGCAGCCCTAGGCCCTCAGACTTGATCTCATGCAGATGGCGGTTCACTTCTTCCAGACGCTTGCGCTGTTCATCCCGCAGTTCTGCCGGAATATTCAGCGTTCCATTCGTCTTCCTCCGCACGTTCATATAGTGAAGAAGCATAGAAAACGTGTAGCTTGTGCCGCCGGTCACCTGCGGGTAAAATTCTTTTAGCACGCCCGTTACCCGGCTTCCGTCTGTACGGAACAGTACGGCATCGTACACCAATGAAGTCCCACCTGCGCCGATCAATTCACGGATCAGGAATTTTTCTCCTCCTCTACCGTCAATGCTTAGCTCTGCACCCTGCGCAAGTGGAATGCGTTTTTGCAGGGCTTCTTCTTTTACATAGGCCATGACAGTCTCCTTCCGTTACTTGGCCGTTTCTTCCTGCGGCGGGGTGATGGTATATCCCAGCTTCACAAGAACCTTCAATGTTTCAAAGGCCGTGTTCAGATCATAGGCCTTTTCACTGTCGGAAAGCTCCTCAAACGGAACCATACAGGGGGTTTCCTTCCTGGCGTCATCCCTTGCCGGGCCATAGGTCCAGCCCTCCTGGATGCGGCCAACGGCCCATACGTCGTGGACGTTAGCGCTCAACAGATTGGCCAGCTTTACAAGCTCCGGGGACAGCGTCACATCAGAGGTATCAATGGGATTGGGAATATAAGTTTTATCCATAGTATTTTTCTCCTTTTCTATGTAATTGTTTTTTGTTCTTCGCCTTTATGGCATTATGCTGCCAGACTATCGTCACAGTCGATGCTGACAAGCAGTTCTTTTCCATCGTGCGGCAGCTTCAACACAGTACAGAGCACTTCAGTCTGTTCACTTATGCCACCAAAAAACGCGACAGCACGCTCCCCTGTCTCCAACAGCAGATGGCAGACTCCTGCTCTGTTGCTAACAACAACACCACGCACGCAATCCCGCACCGAAAGTTCAGTTTCAAAATTCCACATAGTCAGCTTCTCCTTTCCGAATGGCTGTGGTTGCTTTCCATGTGGATATGGTAGCATTTTCGGGGAAGGAGTGCATGAGGTGTGGAGAAAAAAATCAAGTTGGTTGGTTATAGAATATTTTTTACGCCGTTTACAATAAAAAATAAATAATCGTCCTCATGTAGGTATTATAACACACGCTTAGGCGTTATAACATTGGCAACCAAGCCTTTTTCAAATTTATCTTGTGCTCATAAATCAGTTTTTCTCTCTTAACGCAAGATTCGCCAATAGCCGCTCAAAACTTCCTTTCGGAAGTTTTCCTGGCTGGCAATCTTGATGAGGGTTCGGTTTCATATCTGCCTCACCTCTAAAACAATATATTGCGATATTTGGTTTTATCAAACTCAAAACTTTTTAGCAAGTCAGAAACCATCTCGTGGTGTGTAATTTCTGAGGTACCATCACTAGCTTCTATATTTAATTCAGGCTTTTCAAGGATAAACAAATGGTTTATCGTCAGATTTTTTTGCAGTAGGCGGATCAAGTTTTGACCACAAGATGAAAAAACCTCACTGTCACTGGAATTGTAAAAATAAATATCACCAATGTCTGTGGTAAGAGTAATACCCCACCACTGCCGGTTTGAGCACTGGCACTCTGGCAATGTGTGCATTGTAAAAAAATCTTTGAATGCAGTAAAAATATTTGCCGTTGCGTCTGGAGAAAGAAGCTCTCTCGTTTCTTCTGTATCTAAAATATTAGATTTTTCAAAGCGAACGCTGCCATCACGGCTTATTTCCAATGTTTGCTCTTCAGTCACACGGGAAAAGCCCATTCTTGGAGCGCCTGTTTTTATTTTGAGTTTTACTAAATTGCCCTTGAACAATTTGTTACTATGAAACGGAAAATCACACACACAAATCACCATCCAAACAAAATATGGAATTTTTAGGAAGAAATGGTTCCAATGCTCAGTAGTGTCTGCGCAAGCGCTGTTGACGTGTCAACGATATACACAGCTCGGTTTTGCTCTTCATTATATGACCTTAGTGGCGAAGGGTAGGTTGATAATCCTAGAACTGTTGCGATAGCTGTTTGCGGAACTCCCCTTTCAAGCAGAGCACTTTGTACCACCTGTGCTCTTGAAATTGAGAGCTGCATGGACGTATCCGAATCGTTACTTCCAACTGCCGCAACAGATCCGGCAATCAAAAATTGACTGCCGTTGGCACTGGCTGCACAAAGCTGTGCAGCTGCTTCATCCAGGGTTTGCCATGCAGCGCTCGGATTGGCAAAATCGGCACTATCGGCGTTAAATGCCAGTGTCTGTGTGTCTAGGGTCAGGGTTGGTTCCTCTGCCTTAGCTGCATCTGCAGAGGCATCGGGAAGGACGACCGCGTCAGGCTCCACATTAACCACCTGGATGGGTGGAACGTCATCGGCAGCAGGGCCCGTTAACATGCCTTTTTTAAAGACTACGCTTTTTGCACCACACGCCTCGAAATAAGCGCTCCAGAAAGAAGAAAGGCGAGTCTGCATTGATGGAGATAAGCTATCTTGAACGCCGCTGGTAGAAGTTAAGTATGCCCACGTGACGTCTACATCTTCTAGAAGATCCGCCGAAAGGTAATTAAGCTTTAGGAGCTGACTGATGATCTCGTCAATGGAGGAAGCATCGCTCCAGAAAGGCGTCTCGGCAAAGTTTAACATGGGTGCCGTATTCAAGCCATTACAAAGGAGCATCAGGTGACGGGCCTGTGTATCAGAGGCCTTTAACTCATTAGCCGCAAGTAAAATCGCTGAGAGTAAATCTGTGTCGGCATCATCCGGCCTTGCCTCGACGATTGAAGAACAGATTTCTTTGTAAAATTTTTTGGTCTCCGCGGCGGCATAAGTCTCGTTTTTGGCGGTAGAGTCAAACCTAAATGTTGTGATTGACGGATTGCCGTCTGGCACGATAAGAATACTCCGGTCACCGTCTTGTGGAGTATCCACAAACGCGGCAATAGCACTACTATTCAACGCTGGTACGTTCGCCCCGTTCAGAACAATAAACGCCGTTGTAGTTGTGAGGTGTTCATCCTGACTAGCCGCTGTACGGTTGGTGCTGCAGCCGCAAAGGGAAATCGTGATGGCCAGCAGAAGAATAGTAGAGACCCATTTTTTAAAAGAAATAGCATTCATAATCAAAAATCCCCCTATCGTTGGTTTCCCCATTCAGTACACATACACTCTACCACCATTCAAAATCACAGTCGATAAAAGCGGAGAGAAAACTTGTGCAGGGAAAGCTATCAGGCTGTTAAATCAAGCGAAATGCCCGGCATGGAGTTTGAATCCGCAGTGGGAGAAGCTTCAGGTACTTCTTTGACGGGGTTGCCGCTAGGAAAGAGCGCATCGGAGGTGCATAGCTTGGCCCGCGCTGTCTCCCAAAAAGTATCGCACAAACCAGCTTCTGCAAGCAAGGCATCAGCCGAGGCGGTACTGCCCAACTCCTGTGCAAGGAGAATACGGGCATCGAAAGTAGCTGCCTTGACCTGTGCCAGGAGCGAATCCAAAACACGTTCTGCCTGGGCGTTTTCATAGGTAACCACATTGAGCTTCTGAAAATCGCGATCGATCTTCGCAATGGTGTTTTTCGCGGAAGCAATATCAGCTTCAACGTTCACTTTCTCATTCTGCAGGGCTTGAATCTGCGCTTCTTTAGGGTTCCAGCAAATTGAACTAAAAAACGCCAACAGCGATGAAGCCACTGGAATCAGTAGACGCCCAAAGAACGGTGTTTCACCATTAGCCGACTGTTCAAGCAGGACCGGCAACGCAAGGGTAATATAGATCAGATAGGAAAACACAAAGACACAAATCAGACCGATTCCTGAAAGTAGGAATGTTTTTTTGTTGGCCCCACTTGTTTTCCTATACTCATCGAAAATACAGCCGAGGATAAACATTGACACATCCAGGCCAAGCACGACAACTAAACTGACTCCCATACTAGCAAAAAACGAATCGTTCAATGTCAAATCGGAAAAATAGCGTATCTGCGACAAGTCGCACAAAACTGCGATCACTGTAACAAAGAGTGAAAAAATACGTGTGCTTTTAATCGTCCGCATAATCTTTTGGGTGCTTTGCATCGACTTAGTCGGAGCAGCGAAAGCATAGAACGGCATGTACATATAAATTTCCTCCCTTTAAGTTAGTCTTTGGTCAGTTTATCAATTTGCTTCTGAATCTCATCAAGCTGGCATTCACGAAGTTGAATGAATGCCGCCATTTCATCCTTTTGCAGAATGACGTCACTGTGCATACGATAGGCGCTCAACAAATTTGACTGGTGACGTTCAAGAATGCGATCAAAAAAAAGCCTTGCTGCTTTTAATTCAACAACGCGGTTGAGAGCCGCAGCATTTGCAACGTTGAGATTCAAATTTGCAACCATCTCACGCGCTTTTTCCAAAGTTGCACGGATTTCCTCCTCGCTGAATACTTCGCCGTATCCGTGGGGGACAGAAGTGCTTGAAGAGTATCCGTATAAAACGTGATGGATCACTGTGTAATGCTCTGGATCCATTTCATCCCAGCTGTATGGTACGTGCTGGTCCGCTTTCTTTCTGAACGGCAATCTATTGAAAATGTTCACGGAAACAACCTCCTTCGCGATGTGTGATGACTCTGACAAGTGACAAGTATAAATTTATCACCCTTCTGGATAACCCGCCACCAGCGTGGAGAGAAAAAACTCACGCGGCATCATCGCTGTAATTTAGCCCATAGCGGTGCGCAATTGCCTGTGCATTAAACACATGCGGGGTTAACCGTGGGATTTCTTCAGCAATGACGCGAAAACTGGTGCCCTTACAGTATCGGGATAGCATAATATTGATTTTGGTCAGCACCTCCTTTACCTCGTTATCTGTCAGGTCAATCATTTCCAGCATGTTGCTTTCCATCTCAGCGGCTTTTTCTTCTGCTGCTTCCTTTTCTGCGGCAGCCTGCGCCTGCTGCTCAGCCGCGCGGCGTGCATTACGGGCCTCTTCGGTTGTGGAAATTGTTTCCGCCTTGTGTTCCATCATGGGCGCAGCACTTTTTTTACGGGCAGCTTCCAGTTCCAAGCTCATCGGATGAAGCGTTTTTAATAGATAAGTCGTTGCTGCCTGCTCATACAAAGTGGCCTCGCGCGTGGTCCGCTCAATAAAACCACCTGCACATTGGTTGCTTTTACTCTGAACCTTTACTTTGCGGAGTACAGCATCCATCAAGCCACGGAAGGCAGGGAAGAGGGGATCAACCCAAACCGGCTTTTCAATCCCACTTTTTTCTTTGACATACTTGATCATTTTTCATTCCTCCTGTTTCTTTTTTTCCGCTGCGGTGTATTTATGTTACTGCAGATTTTTTGGGAAAACTATGGAAGTGGAGAGAAAAAAGGACTTTCTATTTTTCATCTTCTTTTTCCTCAATAAAGTGGTGCAGAATACTGTCCGGGTCTTCCCATAACAGCCGTAGATACGCGATAAATGCGCCAACCATGAGGTACTGAAAAAGCATCGGCGGCACGGTTGAAATGAATTCATTTATGATACTGGTTTGGATATTTGGAGCAAACAAAACCATTTCCATCTGCGTGAATAAACCGCCGCAGAGAATAATGACGACACCGATTTTTTGAAGCCTTGTCGGTGATAGAAACCATAATTTTGCGGCAACACTGGTACTGTAAATAAGTGTTGTAATGAACAAATCCAGAATCACTGCAAACAATCTCGGAATTTCTAAAGAAAGAACTCCAACAATGGCAAGCCGCAGCAGCACAATAAGATTTAGTTGAACACACAGCGGAATCGTCTCAACAAAGAACGATGCATGAGGGTCTTCAAACAACGTCTTAAGTGCAAGGCGGATCCATCCGCAGCGGGTAAACGATTCACCATTTCCAACAGGGACAAGTTCGTTCTTTTTCATAGTGGACTCCTTTTTTGAATTTTTCCGGCCGGTATCATCCAGTATAAACGTTCTGGTGAAGAAAGCACGCAGGGTGAAGATATAAAACGATCATACGATTTATATCTTCACCCTGCGTGCTTTTTTTCAAGGGTTCCGGTATCATGGCATCATGATAATTATTTAGGAGGCAGCGCTATGAAAAAATGTAATAATCCATACTGTGAATGCGAGCAAACATTTTCAGATGACACGAAGCTCTGTCCGTTCTGTGGGTCTGAATTAACTCCTGTGGAAAATACAGCCCACTTCCGCATGCACACGGCAGATGAACTACTTGATTTTCCAGCTTCTCCCCCAGCTCTGCCACTCGTAACAGCCGGTGTATTAGGGCACACGGTAGTACGTGGAAGCGTGCAGGAGATCGATCATAGCAGTCTCTTTTACAGCGGATTTCATAAGTGGTGCAATGCAATTTTTTGTGGCGAACCCTGGCAGTTCGCACACCAATCGCAGGCGTACACCCTGAGACTTGAGGAAATCAGTCCAGATAATATCCCCGGCCGCGTGATAGATATCTGCGCGTTTGGTGATTTTCTGGGTCGCTTTTCCATCGGTGATGAGTTGGAAGTTCATTGTACCGGCACAAAAAATCGCCGCATTGCAAAAAAAATCATAAACAAGACAACGGGAAGTTTAGTACGGCCCGGGCTGCAAATCCCGGCACTGTTTATTCGGTTATTCAGTTTAATTGCAGCTTTGGTGGTCATCTGGCTCGCAGTAACTGGCATCAGGCTCGTAACCTCCGGCGCAATCGTTTCTTTGGTGTTTGGGGCTGTTGCTACTCTGCTGGGGCTGGTGTGGCAACTGCTAGCAGCGTTTGGCGGCAGCATCCTGGGTTTAATTGGAATTGTCATTATCATACGTTCGTGCCTACCCCGCAGAAAATAATAGAGTAGAAAGGAATTTACATATGTACAGAGAAGACTATCAACGCGCCGCACAAGCATCCGAACAAATTCTGCACTTCAAGAATAACCGCTTTCTTGACAGCCTTTCTGCAGACAGCATTGACATCGCACAGACCATTGAGCCGCAGGTACATAGCTGGTGCAAGCTCTGTGGTTGGCGGTTGACAGAAGGTCCGCAGAAAGATGCGCTATTGCCCCGTCAGGCCGCCGCGCATTGGCTTCGCACCGCTGCCCTGAACGGCAGTGATGCAGTTTTTTATCTGCAAAAGAGCAAAAATAAGCTCTCTTTGCTGTACGGCAGTGCACAGCCGCCCACTTTTTCCTCACTGCTGCCCGGCTGTCGGATGGAGCTGGTCCCATGTTTTTCGCCGGCCACGTACCAGATAAGCGGTATTTTAGTTGGCACACTGCATACTGAACGGCTGGCTGACGCCGTTGCGGCCGACACAGCCCTAAGGGACATCTATATTGCTGTTCTCAGCTTACCGTTGTCGGACAGAAATGTAGAGCAGCTTTTACAAAAGGATTCGGCACTTTTGGGGCAGCTGCGCGCCTATGCCACCGCAGACTATGTTAGCGGCAGTTCTACACGGCGGGTAGTGCAAAGGCCGGTTGGCAGAATTCCGCATGCCGTAACCTGCCTGGAAAATGAAATAGATAACCTCCGTAAAAACCAGGGAGCAGGGTTTGCCTATACAGCCATCCGATTTGGCGCAGCATCACAAGAACAGTATCGTCGGCTTCTGGCGCTGCTGACTGGTGCAATGCAGTCTGAAAATACAGAAGCCTCCTTTGAGCCGGTTCGCTGGTTCACTTTGCCTTCCACTGTCAGACCGTTGGCTATCCCCACCGCGGTGGAGCAGAACAAGGTCCTGCACATCGTTAGCCTGAACACTCTTCAGGATGCAGCAGTTGCCTGCACTCCGCCACAGCGCAGTTATCCTGGATTCTGGTTGGAGGGCCAGAGTGATGAACAGCTCTTCCCGGCAGTTGAACCATTCCGCAGCAGCGGCCTTTCACTGAAGATTGGAACTGCGATTGAAACCCGTGAACCGGTCATGCTTTCGCAGAAAAACATGCTGGGGCACATGCTGGTGGCCGGCGGTGCAGGCAGCGGCAAAACAACCACGATCAAAACACTCCTGCTGGATGCGTACAAGAAAGGCGTTCCCTTCCTTGTCATAGAGGGCGCGAAAAAAGAGTACGCTGCTCTAAAAAGCAGCGTTCCATCGCTGAAAGTGTATGGATCCGGCATAGATAGCCTTTTGCTTCGCCTCAATCCTTTGGAGCCGGAAATCATGACCCCGGTTTCTGAACATATCGCCGCCGTAACAGCGGCCCTATGCGCGGCTGCCGGAGGTGAGCACCCGCTTCCGGAGGTGTTGGAGGGCGTTTTGGAATACAGCTATCTTCAAAAGGGCTGGCGAAGTAGCGATATCGCACGATTTGACGCGAACCGGCCGTGGCCGACTTTGCAGGAGTCTCTTGCCAATGTTGATATCTGGATGCAAAACAATGGACGGTACGGATCCGAAGTCAATCAAAATATCACTGCTGCTGCAAAAATGCGTCTGCGCAAACTCTGCACAGGCACATTTGCCGCGCTCTTCAGCCAGCGCACTGGTCTGACGGCAAAAGATTTGACGAGCGGCCCTGTCGTTCTAGAAATGTCGGATTTCTCCGGGCAGACCGCTGCATTTTTGAGCACCGTTCTTTTGTTCCGATTGCAACGGTACTTTATGCAGCAGAAGGAGACCCACGAACTAAAGCAAATCGTCGTTGTGGAGGAAGCTCACACAACATTTTCTAAAACATCAGACGAAACCGGGCTTTCAGCATCCAATAACCGCCTTCTGGAAAAGCTTTTAGCAGAAGTACGTGCTTTTGGTGTCAGTATCTTAATCAGCGACCAGAGGCCGAGCGCATTGGCCGAGGGCATTCCGGCACTGACGCGCATCAAGCTGGTTCATGCACTGGACGGTGCACAGGACCGCAGTCTAATGGCTGATTCCATGAATATGAGCGAGCGCCAACGCCGTGAAATTCTCAATTTACAAGAGGGCGAGTCAATGCTGGCAGTCCGCGGAGAACGAGGTCTTATTCATCTAAAAATTGATCCGCCTGTGACAAATTACGATTTCAGTGCGGCCTGTCTGCTCTGCAGTAGTGGAACGCGCTGCCGAAAAAACATTGTTGAGCCGCTGCTTGACCGGGTATCAATCGCTGAGCTGTATGAGCTATCTGCCTGCATAGCAGCCAGTTCGCTGGATGGCGCATGCATTGCAAGCGCTATGGACCGTCTATTAGATAAATGCGGCGTAAAGGCCAGCGTAAGCGTTCGTCTTTGTCTTCTTGGACTTCTGTTGCGCCGCACCGATGTTCCGGAGCAACAGTCGCGCGTCATTACAAGGACATACCAGATGTATCAGCAAGAAGGGAGTAAACAATGAATGAATTTTCTGAGACCAATGACACCAGTTCTGAAACCCGTGATGTGCAGCCCGAGGGCACATCATTTTCGGACACCTTCGAGGGAATAGAGACTTCCATGGAATTTTCCAATCGCGACGGTGAACTCCTGCCAAGTGGCAGCACTGCACTGGAGGAGGGTTTTGGTATAGGGGAAAGCGATGATTTTGAGATTACAGACATCAATGCACCGTCATTAGAGCTGTCAGAAGTGAAAGAGGCTGAGGACCTTCGTGACGATGCTATTGCAAGGATCCTTGAGCAGGACAGTACATATTTACTGCCTGACAGTCTTGCCCGGCTTGAGGGGCATCAGGAAACGATTTCTATTGTTCCTTATAATAATGATGGTGTTTACGGCTCGCATAATTATGAACACGGCAAAACGGAAATAGAACTCATTAAAGCCCTGCCTTCAACTATGCGTCTTACGGCCATACACGAATATGAACATGTCGCTTCCTACCACAACGAGATTGTGGAAAAGCATCACAACAGCACACTGCACACAGTTCAGGTCGGTTTGCGAACTAAAGAGTATATTGTGGATCGCGATGGTGAACGCCTGCTATACCGCAATGAGGGCGAAAATTTAAACGAGGGCCTTACCCAGTATCTTACCGAGGACAAGCTTTCCGCCGAAGAACTTTCGATGGCGCAGGCAATGAGGATCTACCCATTTGCCACAGAAGCTGCTGCCAGTCTTTCGGATATTCTGGGAAGAGGCTCCATCAGAGAGGACTTCTATGAAGGTACAAGTCACATCCGTGATGCACTTGATGAGACACTTGGCCAAGGCACATTCCAGCGGTTCTGTTCCTGTCTCGATCAAGCTTCCGAATCTCCGGAATCTGACCAGCGACGCGAGGCCATGCGAGAAGCCAATAAAATTTTAAATACCCTGGCTGCCCAAAAAGCGGCTGAAAAGCAGAACAAGGAGGCCTGAAACACAATGGAGAACACATTGTTTGCCTATTTTGAGAATCAACTCTTTCCCTCTCCGGTGCAGCCGCAGCTGCGGGATAGCCTGCAACTGTTCTTGTATGACTGCTGCATTCCAAACAATGGTGACACCCCTTTTTATCGGCGTGTCGTACAGCGAAAACTGGATACCATTCCTCAGGATGACCGTGAGCGCTATTTTCAGCATTATGCCCAGCTGCACACTGTACAGGTGATTGCGGAAAATTTCTCCATCACTGGACAAATCGCTGAAAAAGACCGCCGTATTTTGTGCAGTCTGCTGCCAACATTGGAGCGTGCTGGGTTGCTGCGGTATGTTTCGCCGCTTTTGTGGAAGCAGCGCTAATATTATGACCTAATGCCATAGGTCACTACCCGAACGAGTCTTCCTCTTTCACTCGTATGCTCGATACGATCATACGAGTATGGAGATCGGCACTTCTGGGCAAGGGGATACTATGTTGACACAGTAGAGCGAAATAAGAAGCAAATTGCGGAGTACATCAAGCATCAGCTTGACGAAGATCAG
>ERZ1034844.196-NODE-196-length-35261-cov-19.288047_pt1 | contig 35261 bp, 49 predicted proteins | sample MGYA00520594_ERZ1034844 | MGnify/ENA primary metagenome ERZ1034844 (study PRJEB33766, sample SAMN09781733) | gut metagenome | biome: gut microbiome | host: Homo sapiens | place: Madagascar | study: EMG produced TPA metagenomics assembly of the PRJNA485056 data... | reverse complement strand
TATATATAAATATCCGTGTCAATATTAACATAATGTTCACATATGAAAATAGACACAAATTTAATAAATGCAAATATTCTCTTGCAATTTTGACAAGGGTGATATATAATAGCCCCGTCAGTTCGCAAAATCCTGACCAGGCAGAAGCCGTCTGCCTTCTAAAAATAAAACTAAGGAGACAATTGAATCATGAAAAACAAAAAGGTATTATTCATCGTACAAACCGCGTTGATTGCAGCAATGTATGCCGCTTTGACCTACGCCCAAAATCTGCTTTTGCCGGGCACAACATCTGCTGCCGTGCAATTCAGAGTTTCGGAGGGGCTGAATGTGCTTGCGCTGTTCACACCCGCCGCGATACCCGGGCTTACAATCGGATGTGTGCTTTCAAACATTGCAAACATCGGTGCAGGTCTGCCGCTCGATATGATTTTCGGTTCGCTTGCAACGCTCGGTGCAACACTTTGCATCTATCTTTTGAGGAATGTCAAAATCAAAACATATCCCCTGCTTTCAATGCTTATGCCGGCTATATTCAACGGCGCAATCGTCGGATGGGAGATTGAAACATTTTTCATCGACGGACCGTTTAAGTTTGCCGATTTTCTTGTTCAGGGCGGATTGGTTGCGCTCGGAGAACTTGGCGTAATGCTTGTGCTCGGAACAATACTTTTCTACACGATAAAGAAAAGAAATCTTGACAAAAGAATATTCTCAACAAAAAAATAATCACAATACACAACAAAGCCCCGAAGCGTTTGCTTCGGGGTTATTTCATTAATTTTATATTTTAGTATACTATTCCTTAATCCGTTTATGTATCGACTGCATGCGGTTGTCAAGCTCCTCGCTGAGGCTTGCGCAATATGCAAGTTCCTTTGAAATCGAATCAATTTCGGCTTGACTTAAATGCTTTTTATACAATATTTTGTGCTCCAAACTTGCCCACGAATCCATTGAAATTGTCCTTAGCTGAACCTCGACCTTAACATCGCGCTTTTCGTTTTGCAAAAAAATCGGAACACTGACGATAAGGTGCAGACTGCGATAGCCGTTGTCCTTAGGATTTTTAACATAATCCTTAATTTTGATAAGTGTAATATCATCTTGATTTATAAGGCAATCGGCAAGAGTATAAATATCGTCCAAAAACGAACAAATAATTCTGACTCCGGCAATATCGTTGATATTGCTTTCGACAGAGGTCATTGTCAGCGGAATATTTTTGTCGCGAATTTTTCTGATAAGGCTGTCAGTTGACTTGATGCGCGTTTTAATAGACTCAATCGGATTGCGGTCATACTCGAGCGAAAATTGCTCGTTTAAAACGCGGAATTTTGTTTCAACCTCCATCATTGCGCATTTGTAATACGAAATGAGTGTATCGTAAGGCTCCTTGTTTTTCTTGATGAAATCGAGAAATTCATCGGAAATAAAGCCTGCGCGGAGCATGCTGTATTTATGCCTTTCAATCAAATTTTCTATTCCCATAGAATCACCGCCGAAATATTTTATGATTTAATTATAGTCAATGTCAAAATAAAGGTCAATAAACAAATTTTGAACAATTGCCTATTGCTCAACCTCCGCTTTAGTTGGCTCAACCGACAATATATGTCATTTTCTATGCACTTGACCTATTATATATATGACAGGCGGCGTAAAAATATGAGCAGACGCCGTTTGCGAAATTTAAAATCGCCTTTTTATATACATTTTTGATTAAAGATGATATAATAGGCACATGATGAGCCGTGTGTGACACGGTGACGAGGTAAGGATTATGAACGCAAGGGAAATCGGCGCAAAAATCGCCGCACTTCGCAAGAAACAAGGCATCACGCAGGAGGCACTTGCCGAGCAGGTGGGTGTGAGCGCGCAGGCAGTCAGCAAATGGGAAAACGGTTGGAATTTGCCCGATTATGACAACCTGACGGAAATTGCAAGGGCACTGAACATTTCGCAAACGGCGTTGATGAGCGATGATGAAAAATTTGAGCTTGTTTATCGCTCGAGGCTTTTCAACGAGGACAATATGTTCACCAAAATCAAGACTCTTGCACTTGTCGACCGTTTTGAAAACACGCTGAAAGCACTTGAATTTATGCGAAAAAAGCACAGCGGTCAATTCAGGAAAATATCAAAATTTGTCAGCGACGGCGACAAGGTGAAATATATTAATCATCCGCTTATGATGGCTTGTCATGCATACGCAATGGGAATCAAGGACGATGAAATTATTGCCGCGATTTTGCTTCACGATGTTGTTGAGGACACCGACGCATCGCTTGACGACCTTCCCGTAACCGACAGCATAAAAGAAATTGTTTCGCTTGTTACATTTAACAAACCCGACGGAATGGCAAAGGAAGAAGCAAAAGAGGAATACTACAAGCGTATTGCCGAAAACGACAAGGCGATTATTGTAAAAATCATAGACAGGTGCAACAATCTTTCGACGATGGCGGCTTGCTTTACCAAGCAAAAAATCGTTGAATATATAGACGAAACGGAAAAATACATTATCCCCCTCATTTCAATCATCAAAAACAAGAGCATACAATACAGCAATGTTGCTTTCATAGTCAAATACCACATAATCAGCGTTATTGAAAGCATAAAACCATTAATATAAAAAAACAAGCCGAGATAAAATTTCTTATCTCGGCTTATATTTTTAATTAACAGTAATTTTGACCTTTTTGCAAGTAATTTTAAGACTTTCGGTCGAGCAAAAATACATTTCATGAGTTAAGCAATCGTTTTCGTACATAAACTCATTCACGCCTACCAACCCGGGCTTACCCGACAAATAATCGTGAAAATATCGCGATTGCAAATCAACATAAAAGGACTTAATATTTATATATTCCAATTTAATTTGCTCTTTATAATTCGGATGTGTAAGGAGCATTGTAACAGTCGGATAATTGTAAACGGTGTGGTCAAAATTCAACACGGTTAAATCCCAATCTTGAAATTGACTGTATTTATAATACACATCAAAAAAGTTTCGAGGAAGATATTTTTTGATTTTTTTTAAATAATCGTCATACTGTTTACCGAGGATTTCAACTCGCTTGTTCTCTTCTTCATATTCAGTCGAGCCGTATTCCGGTGCCTCAATCATATCGTCATATTTATAAAAATCTTTGAAAAATTGCATAATTGTTTTCTCCGTTTATCTATCAAAAATTGTTTATATAATCATCTTTTTAATTATAGATTATTTACTTGGTTTTGTTGTTTTTGAGAAATTCGGAAATATTTTGAGCAAGTATCTTTTCCTTTTTTTCGAGTTCCTCATCAGAGGGCCTTGTTTTATATAATTCTACTAATTGTTTAATTGTCAATGTATCGTCAAAATATTGGTCATCAATATTTGATGTATTTGAACCCATATTTTACTCCTTTTTTTAATAAACTATCACAAAATTTGTTTAGCAATTCAAAATTTTTGCTAACATCAATATCATGATTTAGACTAAATTGTTCAATGCTTTCTGTCAAAAATTTTTCATAATCTTTCAATCGTGATTTCTTTGTTTTCATAAGGACAGTAACACTACCATTATTTATCATATTAGCATTTTGACGGAAAGATTGCAATATCTTATCGGGATTTTTGCTGTGCCTTTTTACATAATCGTCCTGCCATTTGTCCCAATCATCAACATAAATCTCAAAGGTGCAACGGCACCAAGGATGCAAAGGCGGGAAATTGACACCGGGTGTGCGGTCTTTGATATAAAACACCTGATGCGATATATCGGCACATTTGGAGCACACTTTGCCGTCGGCGGCAGTAGACACTTTGTACTGTTCAAACAGTTAGACATTTTGGATAGAAAAGCGAATATAAAAACAGCGTCTGCTGATGAAACAAAAAACATCAACAAACGCTGAAAATCCTTTATTTACAATGTTTTAGGCAAAAAACTTTTATAATGTCGCACAGAGGCTACGCCCCTGCTTGCACTCTTGCGGTGCCCAAAATTTATTGCGGCTTGGAGCGCCGATAAATTTTGACCGCTGCGCCACAACAGCCAGCGCTGTATCTCCCACCGGGAGCGCTTGGCAGTTGTGCTCCGGGAACCCGTCGGTCGCAACCGTGAGCATAGCTCACAGCACAAAAAGAAAACCACCCAAATTGGGTGGTTTCGTTTCGTGGTTGCGGGGGCAAGATGCGAACTATCTCAGAACGCTATATATTGCGGAGTTTCTTTCAAAGAGAATTGCAATTGACTGCAATATGACTGCAATAGAAATATATTTTTAAAAATGCAAATATTTTTTCAAAAAGCATTGATAAATACACACTTAATGTTTCTGCCGTATTGCAAAATGCTTTAAAAAGAGAATTAAATTTATCTGACAGACCGTAATCAGTAAAACAGAAAAATCCCCCACTTTCGTAATGAAAGCAGGGGGATTTTGTTATTTGAGCTTTGCTGATTTTATATATGCTATTCTGCCGGTTTTAATTACTTTGATTTTATCAACGCTTGATGAGGCGTGCGACAGCACCTTAACCTTCGTTTTGGGCAGGTAGCTGTATTTTGTGCCGGTAAGGTTTGACTTTGAATATAGCATTGTTTTGCTCTTGAGGGTGTAAGTCTTGCCGACGGTTGTTTTGTATCTGACCTTTTTCGTTGTAGTCGGCTTTTTAGTTGTTGCCTTTTTAGGCTTTGTATAGTCATTGCTGAAAATCCAAAAGCTTTTGGTATTGCCGTACTTTTTCAAATTAGACTCGGTAACATAGGCAATATTGCGCGAGGTCTTGACATTTGCGGCACAGCGGCTTGGCGTATCGAATTTGCCTTTGTAATAATATGGGTCATAAACGGTCACGGTACCGTTTTTATCGGCAACAAACAAAACATAATGACCGCTTGTTGTAAATAAGCCACTGCCGCAGGAGGCAACCACGAAATAATCCGACGCGCCGTCTTTGTTTTTATCTGTCTTAAGATATGACAACGCTGTATTAATATTTGAGGTCGTCTTATATTCCTTAAAATTGAAATAATCCGCAACGAAGCTCCAAGCGCTCCACGCCGTTCCGTTTGATTTCGTTCTGTAGCCGTTATCAACAAAAAGCTTTGCCATTGTGTTTGGAGTGATAGCGCCCTTTGAGCTTGACACAACCATTGCGGCACAAGTGGGACCGCATCCGGAACTCTTAACAGTCTGTGACTTGTTATTTGAGCTTGTATATATAACGGACGCCCAACGGCTGTCTGCCTGACTGTAATATGTCAAACCTGTGCATTTTCCGAGCAATGATTTTCCCTTGCCCGTGTTGGTGCCGTCATACGGAATGTTTTCCTGCTCAACTGTACCGTCACTTTCAAGTGCGCCCTCATCAATTACGCTTGTTTCCTCCTTGGGTGAAGCTGAAATTGTGTTGTCCGTGCCGATGTCCTCGCCTGCTGCAACAATTTCTTTTGTTTCTTCGGCTGTTTTCTCAACCTCGGGCGAAATCGTTACCTCATCAACCTGTGTTGTCTGTTTCGCCGTGGTTTGTGTTTCGGTCGGAACCGTCTGTGAACACGCCGCAAGCATTGAAACAATAAAAACAACGCACAATAGGATATGTATAACCTTATTTCTTTTCATTTTTATTACCTCCGATATTTTCAAATTCAGAATATGTGTTTATTGCATTTTTTACCGCATCAAATATGCGTTTAAACAGCTTATCATAGCCGAACATTGCTCCGTATGCTATAAAAAACGAGCCTACAACAGCGGCGATAATGATATACCACTTTAGCGTGAACGGCATAAGTTGCGATGCCGCAATTACCGTGACAAGTGTCAGAACAAGCGAAACACCGATAACAATAGAGTTATATACGGCATTTTGCTTTTTACTGAAAAGTGATTTTATAATTTCGGTGATGATTTGCACTGATAAAATAAGAACGGCAATAATAACAAGAGTGATACATAAATATTTCATTTTCAATCAATCCTTTCTGCGATTTTTTCGAGGTCGTCAATGCGGTGGTTTGCGACCTTGATTCGGTCCTCAATGACCGGGATGCGCTCGGCAAAATTGTTATGCTTATCGACCTTCTTTTCAAGTTGCTCAATTCGATATGCGGTCAGCTTTGATGATGCCACTATACCGCCGAAGGTGCCGACAAGCGTTCCTGTGAGCGACAACAAACCGACAATTATTTCATTACTCATCATCTGTTGCCTCCTCTGCTTCGTCCTCATCACAAAGTCGATGAGGCTTTTTCTTTTTTGGAAACTGATAATCGTCAACCTCAATCAGTTTGCCGTTTTTATATATTTTAGCTTTCAATTGCATCCACCCCCCATAGTTCGACTTTCATTCCCTTTGGCAGTTTTTTATTTTCGTCCGGGTAAATTTTCAAAATGTCAATTATATTAACACTTCCGAAATTGAACATTGAACCTGTTGCTGTGGATAAGTTCTTTATCGACAAAATTGCGATACTGCCGGTCAAATTAAAATAATCAACCGCATATTGCACTGTGCCTCTTAAGAACGGGGTGGTTTCGGCATCAATTATATTTATTTTGTATTGTCCTTTGCTTGTTGTAACAAATCGCGCCGCGGCAACACTCACCTCGAATGATTGCTCATCGTCGGTATCAACATCAATGTTGGTATGCAACATAATATTTCCGCTTGTTGCTACAGCGACTGTCGGTGTTGTGATAACAACCTTTGCCGCACTCAAATTGAGCGGATTGCCGTTTTCATCCTCTGTTCGCTGATACTCCACGGCATCATCAGAGAGTATGTCCGTGCAGATTTTGCGCCATTGGGGCTGTTCTTTGGCGGCAAAGAGCTTTTCAAGATATTCCTGCGTGACATAGTTGCTTTTGTCGAAATCGTTTGTACCGGAGGCGGCAATATAGTGAGCACCGGTGGCAGTTACCATAATGACGCCGCTGTCAGGTGATCCTATAAGTATATCGTTTTCGGATAATGTAAACATTTGTTCGCCGTCTGTAAATTCAGCGCCGTCTGTTCCGACAAGATAAATCTTTTTAGGCTCGATTTGCTCCAATGTAACCGTGCCGGTCAATTCAGTAAAATGCGACAGCTCACTTACCTCATTCGCGGAATCGAGAATTAAATTTTTCAGTTGCTCGAATGTGTAATTTCTCGTTCCGTCCGGCGACTCGACGAGGAATATTTCATTGCCCGAAAACTCGGGTAATTGTGGATAATCTTTAATTTTTGGCATTTTTTTATAACCTCCTTAACTTATAAAATGCCGATTGCGACCCAATCAATCGATGTTTCGACAACGGATGAACGATTCAAATAGATTGTAAATTTATCAGTGCCGATATTGCCGGTGCCGAGCGAAACATTTTGAGGAGCACCCGTGTGTGGTGTGAGAATTATTGTAGGCACTTTGGAAAAGGTGCAACCGTAGTTGACATTTTTGCTTATTGTTTCGTTTGCCTTTTTTACATTAATAGTCACTGTGCCACGCTTTATAATCGGAATATCGTGTCCGGAATTGCCCTTGAAGAATTTAATCCAACCGTTTGAGTAAATTCTTAATGACGCTTTGGTCGTGCCTGCTGCGTCCTGAACTCCGAGTTGTGCGCCCAAAATATCCGGTTGGGCATTACTTTGTTTCCAGCTCGATACCCACGAAATAATCTGCGCTTTAGCATATTGAGATACCGAACGCACTTGGTCGGCAAAATCATGCTTACCTTGCAAGGCTTTAATTGCTGTGCTGTTCTGATTGATTGATGAAGCCTGCTGCGTCAGTTTATTTTCTGCCGCTGATATTTGGCTTGTATGCTTGTTAGCATAATCCTTAAGTTCATTCAAATTATAGAGAACGGGAATTTCGCGAGTAACCGAGGTTATAACCGAATCCTTAAGTGTCACAAGGAACAACGATACTTCGCGAGTCAAGCCGCCGTTTCGCAAATCATCCTGCACAAGGTTGGGTGCAACAGCATTTGATGCCGCCTCCTGCCCTTGAATAACAGCGAGTTCGACGCTTTCAACATTTGTCGAGGCGTCCTTGGTGTATCGTAGTGCAATTCTGTCGAGGCGCGTTGTACCGACTGTTTGAGCGGCGCAGGTGACCTTCTCCGTGCCGTCAAGCCTTACATGAACGCCTTGAATCACTATTTCCGCCTTGCTTAAGCGCAAGCGAGAGGATTCGACCGTTACGGCACTCAATTGGTTTTCAGAGGCAAGCGCATAATCATCATATCCCACGATGCCTTGCTGAAAAGCGGCGGCATCATCGGAGGTTACATGCGGCGTGCCGGTGTAGCCTGTTATAATTTTTGGCATTAATTTTCATCTCCTAATGTATAAGAAATCGAAGTAATTCGATTTTTAACAGTTATTATTTTGTTTGTAATCGGTTGTTTGACAGTCAGCCCGGTTATATAATCCCTACCGCCGACTATATCGCCGAGTTCAAGCCCGTCCGTATCGTCATTAAGCGTTATACTCTGTGAGTCGCCCGAGTTGATTTCCTTTAGCTTTTCGATGCCCGACTCGAGCAATTCATCCTCACTTTCGACATTGGGATAATCGTATAAATATATACGGGTAAGATTGCCCGGCGGAATTGACAAAACTTCCTCAACACTCGAATCGTCATTATACTTAAGGTATCTGACTTGACGGCTTTCAAGCTCACCGCCGCCGAGAGCAATCATATACTCATATTTGGCGGTTTGATTTTTAATTTTAAAATCAATGTTTCCGTCCTGCGAAAATTCAACACTTTGTGAATAGTCGAAAATCGGCACAGCCGACAATACGATTTGAACGCCGTCGTTTGTGCTTTCAGTTTCAATTTTCAGGCGGTAATTGACCGATGCGAGCATTGCAACAATGCCCTCATATAATGTGCAATAACGGTTGAATTGATATTGGCTTACGCTGACAGCCGTCTTTTCCGTACTTGCCGTAAAAAGCGACGAAAAATGCATTTTCAAAAGCGACGAAATGCATTCGTTCAGCTCTCCCGATATGACTCGGTGTGATTGATTTTTGGGCGGCTCAATAATTTTTTGATTAAGCAGACCGCGAAATGTATCACCTGTAAACTTAACAGTGTTTTGTGCCGTATCAACCTCGGGGTTGTCAATGAAACCACCGTATTCCGTACCGGGGCAAAAAACGATATTCTTCGCCGTGAACAGCTCGGCATCGTAATCCTCGAGATTCAGCTCAATCTGAAAATCCATTTCCTTGCCCAAGTCAATATCAATATTTGAAAACGGAGTAAGGAATCCCAACTCCTCTTTTTGATTTGCGATTATAAAATCCATTCAATCACCCCGTTTCGGTTACGATATATTCGCCGTCGCTGTCAACAACATTCTTGCCGTCACTGTCGAGCAAATAGTAAATATTTTCATCCGGCTTTTGGTCGGGTGTTGGCGTTGCTTCCTGCGGCAGTAACCAACGAGGCTCGGAGCGTTTGTCAATAAGAGTAAGGCTGAAAGCGAAATCGCCTTTCCAACTTATTCGGCTTATTCCGACAGGTATAGCTTCAAATACCGATTGAGATTTTGAACGGCAATTGAAATATCGCACTCTTTCGCCGCCTGCCGTAATAAGTGTTACCTCTTTTGTGTTTTGGCGAGCCGTCACCTCGAGGCGTTCTGTTGATTTCAGCGTACAGTTAAAACTATATCTGTGCAAGCCGACTGTTATACTCGGATTTTCGCACGGACCGTAAATCAACAGTATAAATTCGGCAGGCAAAAGCGAATCGTTTGTAAAATACTTTTCAATTGAGAAGCTTGGCTTATAATCAAACGGAAAATCAAACGCAAACTCAAATCCTTTATCCGATGACTCAACTACAGGATAAAAGGTCAGCGTTTTTTCCTTAAACCAATAGTTCACCTCGGTGATAGCCTTAAACTCGTTGAACATATACGGTAAATCGCTTTCCCAATCGGACTTATTGCTGTCGAGAATTTGGCAAGAGAGATAATACCCCGAATCGGTGAACAGCTTGCCGTATGCGTTGTTGCACACATCGTAATCAAAAACATCCGCGATATGATTAATTGCGTTGACATATTCCCTCTTACGCTCCGAAAGCGGTTTGGTATAATCGGGAACAACCGCAATTTTAAAGGTCTTTTCGCCTGCTGTTTTGCGGATATTTTTATAGCGGTCGTTGTCGGTGTCCTTACTCCAAGAGGAGTCGAGCAAATCGCCCTCTTGGAAAAGATATGGATAATCCGAAAAATCGAGTTTTTCACCGCGGGAATTTATATAATAGAATTTCATTTAAACACCCGCCTTTTGAAATCCGAGGTTTGACATATACCTTGTAACCTCGCGGTTGTCGGCAACGATTTTCAAGTTGCTCATACCTTCAAGCATTGCATTTACAAGTTTTGCGTTTTGCGAGGACATCATAGTTATGACATCATCATTAAACACATTGACATATACCGGCCCGGCACTTTTCGAGCCTGCTGCTGTGGTAATCGCATAATTCATTGCCGTATTTTGAACGCTTGACTGCACCGGAGTAACCATTCTGCTCATATCCGCACCGGATGTAAGCGACAACGAAACTGCCGAAACATCGGCGACTGCCTGTGAAACGCTTTTTCTCATTGACTTGACGGGAATTGACTTTTCAAAGCCTATACCGAGACCTAAGCCCATCATTTGACCGACCTCATCACGGAATACACGCGACGGAGAATGAATCCCGAGCGATTTCTTTATGCCTGCAAGTGCTTCACTGCCTGCTTTCTTGGCGGCATTAATTAGATTGCTTGCAACGCTTGACAAGCCTTTTGCAATGCCGTTAAGAATGTTCTTTCCGACTTCGCCCCAATCGACTTTGGCGAATGAGTCTTTGACCGCCTTTATGATGTCGGGAATCGCCGCTATAAGGTCCGGGATAGCCTGAATTAATCCGACCGCAAGTGTAGTGATAAGCGTAATTCCCGTTTGAATAATAACCGGGAGGAGCTTAACAATAGCAGTCACAAGCGACTGTATGATTTGAGGCACCTTTTTTATCAATTGAGGCAAAGCCTTAACAAGACCTGTTGCAAGTGCGACGATTAAATTCAATCCTGCGGTTATGATTTTTGGCAGATTCTCAATGAGCTTTGTCGCGATTGTACTTATAAGCGAAATAGCCGTAGGTATCAGCGTAGGAAGGTTGTCCGCAAGACCTTGCACAAGGGCGACTATAATATCGGCGCCGCCTGTTATGATAGCCGGGGCACAAGAATTAATCGCACCCAAGAGTGAGTTTATAATCCCGATTGCGCTCGCAATCAATGTCGGAATTGCGGCAACAATACCGTTGCAGAGTGATTCGATTATTTTCGGCGCATCGGTGCCGATACGGTCGAGAACAGACGAGAAAAAGTCTCCCATACTCTGAATGAATGTCGGAAAATAGACAGACATAATCATAGCAAACTCACCGGCAAAACTTTGCAACATTTCCAAAATACTTGTTATTATTGACGGAAGTTCAAGACTGATACCTGCCGATAAAGAATTAAGAATATTTGCACCGCATAACATCAGTTGAGGGGCAAATTGTGTTATTGCATCCACAATCTGACGGATAAGCATTGCGCCGTCTGCCATAAGTATAGGAAGATTGCTTATAATCGAGGAACTGAGTTTCTCGATTATTTCAGGACCTTTTTCAGTGACATTTTTCAGCATTGCATTAATTTGCGAACCGAAGCCTTTTTCGAGCAGACCCAAGCCTGCTACCGCAACACCTACGATTGCACCGATACCGGTCAATTTCACAAACGATTTTATAATCGTGTTACCGAAGCCTGCCGATTTAGTAATAAGACTTGTCATTCCCGAGCCGACCTGTTGTACCATTGTTCCGCAGGTTGAGCCGACTTTTTTCATAACCGGACCGACCTTTGAAAAAGCACCCGACACAACCGGACCGACCTTTGAAACAACACCTGATACTTTAGTAGAAATTTTTGAAACAATTCCCGACACATTTGTTGAGATTTTTGAAAAAGTATTGTTGATTTTTGTTTCATAAAGGGCGATTTTAGTGGCTAACTCGGGATATTTCGATGTAAAGGCAAAAGCGACATTGCCGGCTGCATTTGACATTTCTGTTTTTATAAGTCCGCCGATTCGGGTGCAGGCCGATGCTGTTGTTGTCGCCATTTTACCGAATGCCGTACCGGCAGGTTTTGCAATGCCCGTAACGACTTTGTTTATGTCCCCGGCAACGCCCGTCAATCCGTTCTTCACACTCATTAATGATTTTGGAATGTTTGTAAAACTCGTTGTCATACTTTTTCCGATTTTGTCACCGACCGCCGAGATTTTGCTTGCGGCAGTTATAAATTTGCCGACCTTTTCTGTTGCCGGTCCGAGCCCTGCGACAAGTGCTGTGCCGAGCCCTGCAGATTTAACAATATTGAGCTGTTGAGCAGACGAAAGTCCTTCAAATTTACTTATAAGGCTTTGCGCTTTTTCTGCAATAGGCGAAAAGGATTTACCAAGTGCAACGCCCCAATCCGCCGCCTGTTTTTCAACAACATCAAGCAAACCGGTGACATCCTTAATAAGCGGCTTGAGCTGTGAAAACACACCGCCGCCGGTACTGCCTGCGTCAAGAAAATTGGCGCCGATTCTGCTCAATGCGGCATTGAGGTTGTTAACCGACGCCTTGAATGAGTTGTCACCTATTGTTTTTGCCGCACCGCCGATATTTTTTTCAATAGCCGACAAAAACATTTTTGATGAAATTGCACCGCTCGATGCCATATCTCTTACGGCATCTTGCGTTGTGTGGCATTCATCGGCAAGCCATTGATAAATCGGCAAGCCTCTGTCTGCAAGCTGATTGAGGTTTTCGGTATATGCACGGTTTGATGTCTGCACCTTATTAATAATTGCGCCCATATCGCTCATGGATGTGCCTGCGATAGCCGCGGCGTCGGCGGTCAGCGACAAATATCGTGTAAGTTCTTTGCCCTGCTTAATGCCTGCTGCACACGCTCCTGCGGCAGTTGTGGCGGCTTCGTCCATTCCAAACGATGTGCCTTTTACCGACGCGAGCGCAGATGACATTATTTTGTCAACGCTTTTGGCGTCGTGTCCCAAGCCCAAAAGTTTCGCACGCGCGTCATCAATGCCGGTTAAACGATTAAAGCCCTTGACAAGAGTTATTCCTGCAAGGGCTGATGTTGCGGCAATAGCCGGCTTTGAAATGTGTTTATTAAGGTTCTGCCCTAAGCTTGTTACACCTTTGCCGAGCGAGCCCATTCGGCTTGTTATTCCCGAGGTTTTGGCGTCGAAATCAGCGACCGCGGCATTAGCGACCTGAAACGCTTTTTTCATTCCCGACGCGTCGCCGTCGATTGATACAGACAGCTTATAATCTGACATTATGTAACCTCCTTCTTCTTGTATGGAATGTGATTTGCTTTATAGATTTTTTCAATCCAATTGCCGTCATTTTTGTTTGCCTGCGCGATGATTTCTTTATCATTGCGCAGTTTTTCTTTGTCAAGCGGCTGATTAACCTTGCGAAACAGCGATAAGGCTCTTTGCTTTTTACTGCGGTTGGCGTTATAAACCGCCTTGAACACGGCGTTGTAAATGTTGTAGGAGTCGGTTATCGTTTTGTTTTCCCAAGCCTTATAAATGAATGCGCGCTCCTTTGGCGTGAGTGATTCATAGTCAGCCTTTGAGTATCCGAAATTAACGGCAAAAAAAGCGAAGTCAATTTCGCTTTGAAATTGCTCCGCTTCTCTTATATAGTCCGAATCGGTATTTCCGTCGGACTTAAAATATTCAAAATCTATTAAGCGCCTTGGAAGAAAAAAGGACAGTCGCGTTCAAGTGCAGTTAATACCTCCGAGCACAACTGTGTGTAGCCAACCTCAATAATCATCTCATCCGCAAGCTCCTGCGCCTTAACCGGCATAAGGAACACATCGGCGCCCTCTTCCTTAAGACCGTATGTAAGATATGACTTCAGGTCGGTTATACCGAAATAGCCGCTTGTTGTTTTGATTTGCGCCATTGTCGGCAAAGAGGTTTGAGCCTCAATCATCTCAATGCGCTTAAGGTTGTATTTGAGTTCGTAATTTTTCTCACCGAATTTAATCATTTTGTTTTGCCTCCTTATTCGTTACTGCCTGCTGTTGTGCCCTCGGGCATAGCGTCATCCGTCATAGTGATACTTGCAAGGTCAACGAGTTTTCCTTTGCCTTCGAGTGTCAATGAGTAGGTCATTGCATCGTCATACGGTGCCTCAATCGGGTAATCAGTGATGCACGCCAAACCGCCGAACATTCCTTTTTTCGCTTTACGGTTAATAACCTTGATAACAACAGCGTCGCTGTTTTCAAAAGCGGTCGAAAGAATCTTGTGTGACTCATCGGAAGCGACCCAAAGACCTTCGGTGTCAATCGACCACTCTTTAAGCCCTGCAAGTTTGTCCTTCCAACCGCCCTCGGAGTCCTTCGAGTTGATTTCGATTGAATCCGCACTTCTGTTGATTGTTAATGACTGCTGACCGCCGATTGCAAGCAATTTTGTGCCGTCGGCGTTCCACACAGCGAGCAAAATATCCTTGCCTGCTGTTGCCTTTACGGATGAATCGTCATAATAAGCCTTGTTGTCGAACGGCTCGGCGTGAAGTTGTAAATTGAGTTTGTTCATTTTTTTAATCTCCTTACTTAATTTTGTAGCCGTAGCATACGGTGAATTCATATGCCACGATTGCGTGTTTTTCGTTCGTTTCGTCTGTTTGAATGTTTTGCAAGCCTGCATTCGACTGCAAAAGCAACTCAAAGCCGCGAGGAAGGCAGATTTCTGTTGTCAATGCCTCCTCGAGTTTTTGAATAAGGTCGTAAATCTCGACTGATGATGCTCCCGGTGATGCTATCGCGTGAATGAACACGGTAAACACATCCTTGAACATCAATTTGTTTTTTTCGGGTCGCTTGGAAACAACCTCGGCAAAATAAAACGGACTCTGTGCATCATTCGGCACGGCGTCATAGCAACGCAAGCCTGTTTTTTCCTGCACTGTTTTTTGTACTGCCGATATTAAATCGACCAATCCGAGTTGTGAAAACATTAGCCTAACTCCTTCTTTATAGCCTTAAGCAAATCGTTGCGGTATATGGGCTGTTGCGTTGCGACATTCCTTTTGAGGTAGTATTGCCCCGGAACATATCCGCCGTTGACGGTCCTGTGACCGTATTCAACATACGGAGCGTACTCTTTGGTATATCCCATTGATTCACCGTCATATGATGAATGTTTACGCAATTCACCCGAAGCCACAGGAGTGCCGCCCGTGGCTTTCGCTCTGTTGAACATTTGCGTCATTGATTTGAGTGCAACGGCGTCAAAGCGAATTGAGTTCATCGCAATGAGCTTTGCCTCGAGTTCGTCAACGCCGTGCAGTGTTAATTTGAATGCCATTACCTCACCGCCTCACTATAAGCAGCACAAAACGCCGCAGGTCGATTCTTTCCTCAACACAGTAAGTTACGCCCTCGAATTTAACAAAATCGCATTTCGGGGCATTAAGGCTCGTACAGCGCAGTAACAATCGGCGTGTATCGGCTGTAACCGTTCTGCCGTCAAGCTGTGCCTTGCTTTCGTCAGAGGGCGTAAAGCGGGCGAATACGCTCTTTTGTGTTTGAGGCAAGCAAATAACATTGCCGAGTCTGTCAAGTGCGTTGACAAGCACCTGCTTTCCGCTGTTATCGAGGACTGCGGCGCCGTCGCTGTCCAAAAGCGGCGCACTGTCGGGCAAATTTGAAATGAGTTCGCATTTTTTCCAAATCATAAGAAATGCACCACCCCCTTTTGCTTTTCGATATAGGCATTAATCTCGTCGGAATATTCCGACAAAATGTCATTGACAAACGAGGTGCTGACCGTGCCGTCACCCTCGCTTGCAACGCCCTCATAATAAAACCGCCGGTGCATTTTGATTACGGCGTCGGCGGCAATTGATATGAATTTTTCGGGCAAAGTGTCAACAGCTAATCGAACACAAAGGCGGTCGGACACGGTGGCGGCGTATTCCTTAAGGCGGCTTTCAATCACTTCTTCGTCATCAAGAATGTTTTTGACCTTATCAAGAATCAAATCCTGCGTGTTCATTGCCGCACCTCCTGCCGTTAATTTTTGTCTGCTGTTTCGCTTGTTTCGCTTGCGGCGGCTTTAATTTCGGAAAGCACAATACCGTCGAGGCGTTCGGGATAAAGAGTAACACCCGAAACAAGGAGTGTTTCGCAAGATGCATTGTCTGTTTTGCCGGTATGAAGCATACCGATTACACCGCTTTCGTCGGTTGTGAAAGCGAAATAGTCTTTAACTTCGCTTGCGGTGACATCAATATAAACACCGTTGAGGTTTTGCTTTGCTGTTGCGATAACCTTACCTTGCGGAACGCTGTTACTTACAATAACAGTGCCAAGACCGATAAAATTTGCAATATATGACAAGCCGAATGTGGTTTGCATTGTAACCTTTGCCTGACCGAGATAGCCGGCAACATCAAGCGGATTAACGAAATAAACGCCGTCAACATCCTCATCCTTAAATAAGCCGTTGAGCACAGCCCAAGCGTTTGCCATTGATGCCTGCAATCCTACACCGCTTGTCTTGGCTGTGCCTGCTGCAAGCATGTCGAAAAACTCACCCTTAATGCTCTTTTGAACATTTGAAATGAGCTTACTGTCGGTTTTATTGACAGCGTTGTCATATCCTCTTGAAAGAATAGATTCAATTGATGTGACCTTGCGGTATTTCTTGATGCCGAGTGTCACTGTTCTTGCTACCTTGCGAGTAACCTTGGTAAGCGGAATAATTTCGCCCTCGCCTACCTGCTCCGGTGTGTTTTCAACATCGGTCTTGAAGATACGGATTTCAGTTCCTGCTGCAACTGGTGTCAATTCGGCAATGCCGAGAAGTTCTGTAAGCTCGGTAATGTTCTTATTGATTTTGCTCACATGGTCGATTGAAATTGCAGGTGCAATGTCGCTCGAAGCTGTGGAATTTGTTTCGGCAGCACAAAGCTGAAGATTGATTTTTTTAATTTCCTTGTTCATGTTATAAAGTCCTTTCTTATTGAAATAATTCGATATTCTCTTTAATAGCCTTTTGACGGGCTTTTGTGTCTTTGATTTTCATTATGTCATCTTTGGTGATTGTTCCGTCTGTACCGACTTTCGGCGATTTGCCTTTTAAGGCATCGGCAACGGCGTTTTTAACACTGTTTTTGAAAAGTGAAACAAAAGCGTTGACGGTTTTCTTTGTGCCCTCTGCATCGTCCGTAACAAGCAGTTTGACGATTTCATCGGGGGCATTAATGCTTTCGGCAGAGAGCATTTCTCTTGCAGTTGACTGCATTTCGCCCATTGATTTCTCTTTGAGAAGCTCGTCAACCTGCTTTTGAAGTTTATCCCTTTCATATTCGGCCCTTTCTTGGGCGCTCATTTGCGCAAGCTTTGCTGCCTCGCCGGTTTTGGAGTTTTGCTTAGCCTCCCATTCAGCCAATTTTTGGTCAATAAGTTTTTGCACATCTGCCTCGGTGTACTTGGGTCCCTTATCGTCCTTGCCCTGCTTGCCGTTGTCAGGCTCGTTTTTAGGGTCTGTACCGCTCCCCGGCTCGTCTTTAGCGGGTGGGGTGTTCGGCGGAGTGTTTGGCTTTGGGTCGTTGCCGCCCTCATCTGAGTGCAGCTGTAAATTGATTTTTTGAACAATTGCTTTGTTCATTGTTTTTACCTCCGTAAATAAAATATAACGCTATGCAAAACAAACATTTTGCGGATAGTTGGCTGAAAGCAGTTCTAATCCGTTAATGAATGAATTGACAAGCAAACGCCCTTGGGCGCTTAATGTGCCGTATTCGATTATTGTTACATCCGGGCAAAAAGAAAAGCCCACAGTGTCATCCGTGAGCCTTTCTATGCTGTTTTGCAGGTTGTATATCAATATTGAAACAGCGGCGCAAACAATATCGTGCCCTTTTTCGGCATAGCCTGCGTGCCCCGACACCGTTATTTGCCTGCGCCCTTTTTTTACTGTTATCACACCATTAATCACCTCCTTTAAGGCATAATAAAAGCACCGTGCTTTCGCATGGTGCTTAATTGTCAGTCTTTTTTGTTTTTGGAATTGAGTATTTTTTCCAAATACTCATCTGCCTTCTTTTTTTCATCTTCAGTCAATGGTATATGTCCAACGGTTTTCCCTTGCGGAATATCGTTCCACCGAGGCGCTGAATATAATTTTTCCTCACTCATTATATTTCCTCCAAAATAAGATACCAAACTTTTTCTTTTTGTTTGATATTGATTAGACGAAACTTACTGTTTCTTTGGTATAAAACCTCTTTTTCTTTACTGTTATACTTTGAAATATCTCTACCGCGCTTGCTATTTACAATGTTGATTTGCACTTGTGCCTTTTCGTTGTAAACAGCACCGAAAGTTGTCGATAAAAATTCGGGATATTCCTTAATATCACCTACTTGATACTGTTTAATAAACTTTTCGACATCTTCATCGTACATAAAATAAAGTGAGCGCGTCAAATCACCTTGATATGTAGGCATTTGCTCCAATGCTTCATCTAAATTAAGAATAAGCGTTTTTTCCTCATTTGTCAACGGCAAATTTTTACGCAGTTTTTCATTAATGTTATATGATTTACTCGAAATATAGTCAGTAAGAGCTTTTAATCCAACCTCGCCAATACCCGGCTTTGTAATAAAATGAGTTTTTTTGTTAAATGAATTATCTGAAATATTAGCTTTGATTTGCTTGGCAATATCTTTTTTTAATCCGCCGTGTTTTTTTACATAATCGTCCTGCCATTTGTCCCAATCCTCGACATAAATTTCAAAGGTGCAACGGCACCAAGGATGCAGGGGCGGGAAATTGACACCGGGTGTGCGGTCTTTGATATAAAACACCTGATGCGATATATCGGCGCATTTGGAGCAAACTTTGCCGTCGGCGGCAGTAGACACTTTATACTGTTCAAAGTCCTCTTTGAACGGTTGCATCGTCGACTCTGCCATAACATATGTGCCCTCGGTATAAACGAGGCGGTAGGCATCGTTTTTGTTGACCGTCAAAAATCTGTTTTGCAGGGCGGCGGTCAATTTTTGATATGAGTCGCCGCGTGCTATGCCGGACGCAAAGTCATATTTGAGATAATTAATCAGCTTGTCGGCATTGTCCCATATAGTTTGGGAAAAATCTTTTCCGTTTGCCCACGGAACGCCGACAAATAGGTTTATAACATCGGCATTTTCGGCATAAAAATTCTTGCCGAAGCCGAGTGCCTCCTGCGCGGCATTGACGCCCTTTAACGCTTGGCGGCGCAGGTGCTCATCTAACTCCGCTTGCGTGATTGCTCCGATGTTATATTGATGAAGCATTATCGAATACTGCAATCCCTCTAATCGGTCGAGCTTGTATATGCTTTTTCGTATAGGCATTAAATCGGCATACTGCGGATACTTTTTTGCAAATTCATCACAATTGCGCATCAGGAGCTGACGCTCCTCGTTTGATAAGGATTCTTTCAGCGTTCGGTATTTTATAACACCGTTTTCGCCGTATTTTTGGTAATAAGCGGCGATGTCTTTATCGAGGCTTGCCGACTCCTCGCTGTAATATGTAATAAGGCGACGCTTTAACGCCGCCTCATCCTTTTCAAGCCCTGCATAGAGCTGTTTTTGCCTTTCACTCCAATACATTAATCGTCACCCGTCGAAAAGCCGATTAAGCGGTCTGTCGGATAATCGGTGTTGTATGCCTCCTCATCCTTTTCCCTCTCAATCTGTTCAAGTTCGGAATCAACATCGTTGACAACGGAAAGCACCGACAAGCGCGTTTTGTTTGATGTAATGCCGGCGAGCTTGCCTGCTGTATCTGCCTCATCGGAGAGATTTGCCGGGTAATTTCTCGTGAATTTATAGTTGATTTTCATCCAATCGTTTTCGGCTATTCCCGATATGAGGTTGGAAAATAACACCTTATAGCGCCTATTCAAGCCTGCTGTAAACTTTCTTTGTTTCGCTTGGGCGAGGTTATCCATAGCAAGCAGTTTGTATTTGAGTGCAATTCCGCTTGATGTGCCGAAATTCTCGTCACTGATGTTCGCAACCATTGACATAGAAAAAATGAGGCGTTCGAGCCGCTCCAAATGGTGCTCCTGCGTTTCATCGGCTGACGGCTTGTTCATAAAATCGACCTTGATTTTGTCGCTGTCGCCCTCGAAATTGATAATTCGGTTATTCTTGATAAACTGTGCGTCGCCGTTATCGAGCTTCGTACCGAGTATTTTCATATATGCATCGCCGAAATAATCAATTTCGTTTGCTTTTTCACTTAATCCGAGATTGAATGAATCAATAAGGCTCATTATGCCCTCATATAATCCGATGCGCTCGGCGTTCTCTACATATTCCGTTGCAGGCACATCGGCAAATCCGTGCGCCTTTTCCTCGGGGCTGAAAACAAGATTGCCGCCTTTAACGGTAAACCAACGGACAACGGAATTGTCCGACACACTGCCGTGCTCTACATTCTTGCTGTCGAGATAATAGCGGACAAAATAAAGCGGCTTTTCTCTGACAGAATCGTCATATATCATAAACGAATTGGTCGGGCTTAAGTAGCAAATACCGAGCTGATTCTTTTCATCAATGAAATAAAGCTCGTTGCCCCTGCCGAACATATCCATTAATTTTGACAGTTCGGCGTTTAGGTCGTCGATATTGTTATAAGCGTTAATGAAATCGAGTTTTTCCTTAAGGGCGTCATCCGCGCAATCATACTTAATCGGCACGCCGAGGAAAAAGCCGTTCATTGTGTCGGTGATGTATTTTGCAAAGTTTGCGGCAAGGCGGTTGTCCGGCTTGTTATCCTTCTTTTTCGGCATATGAAAAATATCGTAATCGTTTTCATAAGCCCGCTGCAATTTGCTGTATTTTGAGAGCGTGATTTGCTTGTTTTTGTCTATAAACTTTTTTAAAATTGCGGGAGTCAGCTCGGCATCCTCCGGCATTCTGAATATCTTTGTTAAATTGTATGTTTTTGTGTAGTCATAATAGCTTGAATCACTCATTGATTAAAATCCTCCTGATATACGGTTGAGTTTGGCGCTTGATGTCAACTGCCTTATGAGGCTTGCGGCGGAGTCGGGAGCGTCATCGTGTGCCGCCGTTTCGCTGTAATCAAGTATTTGGTTGATATATTCGGGGTCAGTCGACTCAATCCACTTGATATTGCTCCAAGCGTCTTTGAGATATGTTGTAATTTTGATGAATTTGTTGGTTGATTCGTGATACGATTTGCAAGGTCTTCCGCGCTCGGTAATTTCCCTTTTCAAATAGCCTTTGTCGGCGTTGGTTTCGCACCATACTGTACCGGCAAGGTATTTATCGAGGTAAGCCTCTATCTCGTTAAGGCAATCGCTTACATGGCGGTCAAAGAGCTTGCCAAAGCCGATATAATGGACTCCGTTTTCGTCCTTAACCTGCTTAAGAATTGTAAACGCGGTGTAGTCCTGACCGCTGTATCGAGCATCGATGTGGGCAACGCCGTTATAAAGACTTTCGACATCCGATGTAAACTGTGGGCTTTTGAAAACCGCGTCACTGTCGGCTATATGCTTAAGCTCATAGTTGGCAGCAAAAAGGCTATCCGTCATTGCGTTGCGGATAGCCTCTAATTTCTCTCTTGTAATAAGCCCGGTGCTGTAGCAATCATACCTTGTGACATTCGGCATTATTGATATAGCGTCCTCTTTGTGCCACGGTGTGCCGGTATTAATGAAACGACCGTCACGGTTTTTAATATTCTGCAATTCCATATACTGCAGACGCGTGAGCTTGCGTTCTGCGGCGCTGATGCGGTCCTTAAGGTTAACAATATCGTCCGTCACTACAACATCGGCGTGCTTGCCGGTGATTGATGTACCGATACCAAGACCTATAAGCTGACTTTGACCCTTTATCGAAGTGCACAAATTTGTGTGAATTTCGCTGTCGGTACTTTTGGTTAAAATGAGTTTTTTACCGTACAGAGTGTAAACGATTTTTTGCATACAGCCTGCTGCAAGAATTTTTTGCACCTGCTTGATAACCTCTTTGGTGTCATCGTCTGTTTTTCGGAAAAATATAACAAACTTATTCGGAAATAAGACAATAAAAAGCGCTAAAAACAATGACAGCACTGTTGTTTTGTATGAGCCGCGGTGCGCAAGGAGCGTTTGGTCGTCATCACGATATAGAAAATCACGCAACCACTTATTGTGCAACTGTGTTAAATCGTGAAATCCTACCCAATGCCCTACCTTATACGGCTCGTAGTAAAGCAAATCAAGTATTTTTTTCTTTTCGGTTTGCAAAATACTCTTCCATTTCCTTTAGCGAGCTGTCATCCGGGGTTGACACCTCAACCCTTTGGATATAATCGCCGTCCATTTTGTTGAGAACATCAATCGCCCTGATGCGGCAACCTGTGTCCTCTGCCTCCCGTTCGGCTATTTTTGACAGCGTAATCATCCTGTCCGTCCTGTGCATTATTGCTTTTTTATCTAATTCTTGCTTTATAAGTTGATACCTTTCCTGAATCTTACCTGAATTGAATAAAGTCGAGGCTTTGGAGTCAACCGTCGAGTCCTTCCAATTGACAGATGACGGAAATGCGGCACGATAAGCCTTACGCTGTGATTTGCCCTTAAGCAATTCACGGATAAATATTTCTTGCTTGGCTGTGATTTTTTCGCTTTTTTCTTTCATAAATTCACCCCTGTAAATAAAAACAGCCGTCGGTTTCCCGGCGACTGTCATTTTTCGTCAATATCATAATAGCACACCTCAATGTGTTTTTGTGTGTTTTGTTGTGTTTTTTGCGCAAGTTTTTATTGACTTTTCAAACTCGCGCTTTGCTCTGATATGGAGGTGGCGCGTCCACTCATATGTATAGCCGATTGAACGCGATATTTCGAGCAGACTTTTATTTTCGACATATCGCTCATAAAGGACCTTTTGCAGTGTGCTGTCGCCGATATTATTAATAAGGCTGATTATTTCGTTCTTTTCTTCTTCGGCGGCGACTCTTTGCTCCTCGAGTTCCTCCTTAAGTACAACAATGCGCGTGATGACGCTCGACATCTTATCGTCTGCCGACGAAAAAACAACCTCTTTGGTGGTGTCAACGCCCATTGAGTCGAGAATTTCATATAACGATTGAATTTGCTGTTTTTGGCGTGCAATAAGGCAACTGTTTTTTTCAATTCGGTTTAACATTTCATCGGCGTTCATTAAATCACTCCTTATTACTCACGGGCTTTACTCTGCCGCACCTTTGGCAGATATAAAAGCCGTCTTTATACTCCATATCGGCACCGCAACACCTGCGGCGTTTGGGCGCACTGCTCCGTTTGAATTTCCGGCGAAAGCTCACGGCTACACCTCTCTGACATTAACGATTGAAACCTTAACGCGAAATCGCTCGTCATTTAAGATATTGATTGATTTTTTGAATTTCATAACCGCAGTGTCAAAATCCGTTGCCTTAATGTCCGCTGTTATTTCAGACTCTTGATTATTGAGCTGACTTTGGAGGACGATGCGCAACGAAAAGACAAAGCGCGGCAAAACGCATTCTGTGCTAATTCTCTTTCTTTTTTTCAAGTAAAAAACTCCTTTCTGCTGCTGATTATTTTTTGTTGATGTGAGCATATTCGAGTGAAGCCCTGCGCGACTTCTCATAATAAGAGCCGTTGTTTTTAGGAGGCTTTTTATACATAACAACATTGAGATACCAACAACCGTTGATTTCGTTATACACCTTATCCATTCGCATAAATGAATATGAGGGATATTTCTTCTCCCAATAGTGGGCATCGTCGCATCGGTTGCGACCGAGTTCCTCAACCTTTGAAGCGGAAATACAAGCGTTCTTTTCTTCTTCGATAATAGGCTTATCCATATTCCTGCTGCAACGATACATTTTCTTGCCTACGAAATTGCGCGACATATATTTTGCTGCCGCCTCGGGACCAAAGCGATAAGGGTCATAATGCTCAATACTGCCCTTTGTGCCGAATTTCCACAGTGATTTGATTTCTTCGGCACTCATACCGGCATTGCTCATAAAAATGTGAAAGTGATAGTTTTGCAAGCCGGCATATATTCCCGTTTTATAGGTGACAACCTGCGGAGTATAGGCGTATTTGAATTTTTTCGGATTGCCGCCGTTCTTTTTAATGTGATACTTAACGCGGTTGAAAAAGTTAGTTAAATCTTTTTCAGCCTGCTCCAATGTAAGCGGCGCAAAGTCCTCGTTATAAGTGAGAGTAACAAAATAATCCTCGGGTCCGAAATTAGTATTTATGATTCTGACAAACTTTTTAACAGCTTGGCGGCGGTTTGCCTCCTCAATCTGCTTTTTGCTCCTTGGCTTATGTTTAGGCTGCTCGTTGGGAATTTTCTCACCCGTGACCGTAACGGGGTAATAATTGACCTCGAGCATACCCCCGGACCTTATTACTCTTTTTTTCATTCTTGCCATTGTTGATACTCCTCTAAATTTCCTTGAAATGTTATGACCAATTACAAGCCCGTAACCCGGACTTTCACCGGGCTGTTTTTTTGCATATATAATATGTAATTAATTATTGTCGTCTGCATCAATACACTCTTTAAAAATCCGATACCAATCAACTTCATTAATTGCTTTGGCTATACCCTTGCAAACATCTTCAATTGATTTAACTACCGAAATCATTTTATCATTTGCATTTATTAATGCTTGATTCCAAGATTTCATATCAATTATTTGAGCCTGCTGCTTTGCTTTTTTCTTTTTTATACGCTTATTCATATTGCATGTCCTCGGCTCTGGTTATGAAACGCTTTGCTGTACCGAGAATCACATAGCCCTCTTTCAGTCCCTCCGGGAAATCATCGGAATTTAGTATTGATTCTATCTCACAAACTTCCGACCTGCCCGTGTACTTTTTCTCTATAGGGTCCCATTCATTAAGTGCGATATAATCTCCGACAGCAAAATTTCGGTCATTTAATCGAATTTCATAATTCTTTTTATTTTTTATAGTCAATTGAAAATATGCTGTTTCCTGTTTCAGTGCATGTATCATTGTCTTTACACTCCTTACTTATAGCATTTATTGATTGTTCAATTTCTGCCTTTTCATCGGCAGTGCAATGTGTTGTGGCGCAAATGCCGCAATCGAATTTAGCGGCATTGCACCAAATCTTTCGTATATTTGAAAAACGGTTGTCTTTTCTGTGCCTGCTGCAAATATCATAATATGTCATTTTGCACCTCAATTACTGCATTCGGCGGCAAATTCCGTAAACTGCCCCTGCATAGCCGATGCAAGGCGGCTTGCTGTTGCGCTGTCCTTTGCTTTGATTTTGGAAAGATATTCAAAGCACCTTTTTGCATTTGACTGCAAAGTGTCGAAATATACCTTAAGGGCGGCGACATCAGAATCCGCGCCGGCGGCTTTAGCTTTGCTGACGGCTTGATTAAGCTTTTCGTCAACGGTTTTCAGCTTGCTTTTGAGTTCCTCATTTTCAGATTTGAGGGATTCGGCTTTTTTCGCCTCGTCTGCAACGGCGTTTTTAACTTTTTGCTCATATTTCTGTTTGAGCTGTTTTTCTTTATCTGCCGCCGTCTGCTTTAGTTGCTTGATTTGATTTTCAAGCTCGGCTGTCTTGTCGGCGGTGCTGTCAGCCTCCGATGCAGGAGCGTTTTTGTATTCCTCGAGTTCAAGTGTGAGTTGTTCGGTTTGCTTTTTAAACTCCTCAACCTTTGCCTTAAGTTCTTTAACGGTTGAATTTTCAATATCGGTTTGGTTGATAAACTCGTCACGCTCATATGACGATATTTCGGATATGAGGGCAAGTTTTGTAATGCCAACATTTTCCATATCGTTTATCAGCTTTTCGCCGAGTTTTTCATATGTGCTTATGTATGAATATGCCTGCCTTTGCTTAATGCCGCAGGCATTTTCCGCGTAATCCTCAAAAGTGCTGTACCCAAGGTTTGAATAGAGCTTTTCGTCACGCATGGTTTTTAAATCCTTACAAATTTCGAGTAAGGTGTTTTGAAGCACCTGACCGTTTGCCATTATTCGTGCGTGCACCTCATACGCCTTTTTTGTGATTATAACCTCATTGTTTTCCATTATTTTGCCTTCTTTCTTCTAATAACTGCATAGCTGATTTAGTGTTGCTTTTCAACCCCTCATTAAATCCGTCCGATATTAATTTTACAACGCATAGATTACAATTTTTGCATCGCTTTTTATTTCTTGATTTGCAACCTATTAAGCAATTTGTATAGGCAATCGGGCTGTGAATGTGAAAGAGCTTTTTTATTCTGCAAATAATAGGAGCATGATATTTATTGCTTTTCATTATGCTGCATCTGCCTTTCCTTTTGATTTAATTTGTTTTATGTATTTAAGCCATTGGTCAACAAAGGCTTGCACCTCGTTTGTTGCGCCTTGATTCCGCAAAGTTCGGCACTGAATTACATTGCCGTTGTGATATTCCAAGGTATAAAATGTTTCGTCGAGTGCATTTGCCTTGCGAATAAAAAACAACTCCGTTTTGCCGCTTAAGTGCTTTTCGGCATAATTGGTAAATACACAATTATGATTTTTTGCACCTTCCTGCGCAAGTTCCTCAACAGTGCGCGCCGGGCGAATTATGAAATTACCGTCGCTGAATGACTTTTTTTCAAGCTTTGGTAAAAGGTCTTTTTGAAATTTCTCTTGCAATTTATAAAGTGTTTCAAACCGCATTTCGTTATTGCGCTGTTGTAACAAAATTGAAAGCTCCGCGTGCGCTTCGGAAAAATTTTGCGGCATAATAACAGCCTTATCATCGAGATTATATTCAAGCCGCCTGCACTGCTGAATGTAATCGGCGTAATCTTGCAACCAAAAATAATTGCATAATTCGATTTGCTTTTGAATCCACGATTCTATTTTTTTCGGACCGGCGACACGGAGTAAATATTCCATAGCTCTGACCTCTGACCGAGTGTTAATATGATTCATCAAAAAATCAACATTTTTCTCATTCAACTTTGGATGAGAATTTGCAAATTGCGCTGATAAAATATATGAGAATTTTGTGTAATCGCTTAATCCACTTAATTGCTTATATTCGGAGCGTGTAAGCCCAAATGCCTCCCGAGGCTCTTTTTTGTTATAATTAATCTTAATTCCCATGGTTTCTTGATTAATTATGTCATTTGCAACAGATATATTGCCTTGCTTTATCAAGCGTTCGATAAGCTCCGGGTATTCACAGTAATAAAACAAATATTTAAAAAGAATGCTGTGGCAATCCAAATATTCATCAATACAGCTGTTTTTCATTTTGCTTTTCTTATAACAATCGAGATTATACAAAATACAACCGTCATACTTCTCCTGCGCGTAAGAGTGAATATCATCAACCCTTTGTTCGCGTTTGAAGCATAAATTGCTGACATATGTCCTGCCCAAATGAACATGCGTTTTGCCCCAACCGTGGAGAAGGCAAAAATGCTTGTGAGGCTCAAAATAGCCTATATTACAGCAATAAACACTCGGCTCACATATGCAATGCTTGGCACGAAAATTGTAATAAAAGCGATAAAGGTATATAACAAGAGCCTGTGTCGGCTCGTCAATACGGCAGTCGGCAACCGTAACAAAACTGCTTTTTGCGCCGAATCCGTCATAACGCTTTGTAAGCTCGTAGCCGCAACACGGGCAAGTCACCTTTTCGCCGTGCCTTGCCGACAACCTTTGCCTGTCGGCAGGAGTAATCGTTCTGCCGAGTTCCAAGTCAAACACATTGCCGCAATGCGTGCAGTAACCGTGCCGCTTGCCGCCTTTCTTGATTTGAAACATGTAGTGATGCTCGCGCATTAACTCATCGTGAACATATCTAATCAATTCCTTTGACGGCTCCTCGTCAGCCTTAAGGCGTTGATATATCTGCTCTGCCTCTTCCTTGGTAAGTTGATTTAGCTTTTTGCCCATACGCTCACCGCCTTATAAACAATCGAAAAGATTAATTATCTTTTCGTCGGTACCGGCGGATTGAGCAAAGCCGTAATAATCCTTGACCCATTCAAAAACCGCGTCATCGCTTACCATTGCGCAGCCGCCGCTCGCTTGCTTACGGGCGTTGCTCTTCACATCATCCCAACACTTTTTGAGCGTTTTTTCCTCGTCAAGCGCCTTTTGCGCGTTTTCGTCACTTTTTAAAAACACATCAATTATGTGTGACGCAACAACGGTAACGGCAGGGGCGTTAATCGCCTCTGCCTCCTTGTCGATTTTGTCAATCGCTTTTTGTATTAGTTCTGTCATAGTTGATACTCCTTTTTATGTTGACCGGTGTTTGCCGGGCTGTCCGCAGGGAGTGTGCCGGCGGCAATGCAACGCCGGCAAATACCTTGCGAAATCACACTAATGTCCACGCATTGCAAAAATCACTGTGCCGACTGCCCGAGCAACACACCGCTATTTTGTTACTTCGTCCTTTGCCTTATAAAAAGGACATTTCTTTTTGAATGTTGTGTTTGTGAGAATGCGGCAGTTCTTCTCTATATAAGCAAAACAGTCGCGTTTCGCTTGTTTGCAAGCGATTAATTTATCATTTGAAAGTGACATATACCCTCCTAAATCTCGGTAGTGTTCTTTTCTGCTCTTGAATATTGAATTTTGATGCGCGCGTTTTTGCTTGCCTGTAAGACGATTTTTTCGCCGAGAACATTTTCAACAGTGACTTTTTTGCTACACAAAAAAACAATATTGTGCGCCGCCTGCTTTAACAGTTCCAATTCTTCTTCCGAAAAATTCTTTCCCATGTTCTCAATACAATAAATAGCATCATCAACAGCCTCTAATCTGCTTCGATGAGTCATAGCGGCATCACAATCACATTGTCTGCCGTCAAGCAATGTTTGACCGCAAAATTCACATACATTTGGTTCTGTTTCAGACATATATATCCTCCTAACCTCCTAAAATGCATTAATCGGGCTTATGTGCAAGACAAGCGCCGTTGCACATATAACCCTTAATATTAATTGAATCTCGTTCATCACGCCGCCTCGCTGTTCTGCTTGGCGGCGCTTTCCTCTGCCCGAATACCGTCGATTATTTCACGGATTAATTTGCCGAGTGTGGTCTTGTTATAGCCTGCTGCAAGGTAGTTTTTTATAACTCCTTTTAATTGCTGTCGGCGTATCGTCTTGACCGATTCGGCGAAAATATTTTCGTATCCGGGCGCCGGCGACAAATCGTCGATTGGCAGCGTGTAAAGTATTTTCTGCCGTTGGCAGATTTGTGCCGAGTATATGTAATGCTTATCCGCTCGCGGAATAAAGCGGATAATAGCATTAACATTGTAGTTGCCCGGCTCATATTGCTCCGCATTGTGCGTAATAATAACCGGGAGGTTACGCTTTTGCGCAACAAGAATTTCATCAGATGTCAGCATTTAATTGCTCCTCTCTGTAATAGAGCTTGTAAAGCTCGTTGTAATCAACCGAGCCGAGCGGCGTGTCAGACATTGAAAGCAAATCCATTGCATACCGTAACGCCTCAGCATAGTTGCATGTTTTCATTGCGTTTCGGATTTTGTCCAAATCCTTCTGCGCTTGCAAATCTCGCCTGATAGCTCGCCCGGCACTTTGCTGATAGTATTCCTCGTATTCAGCCTCCGTTTCGTTGCGCTGCTCTTTTGTGATTGCTCCGAGCCTGTATAAATGCTCAACGGAAAGAAAAGTCAGATATAGCGCTTTTCCCTCCGGGCTTTCGTCAAGCTCGACAACCTCGTTGCCGCAATCCTTAACCCGTTGCCGTGCAAGATTAAGCAGGCGGATTGAATTAATCACCTTTACCATTGTTGATACTCCTTTCTTGACAAATTTGAATTAATTTGATATTATTAACTTGTTGATACTCCTTAAACGGAGCGGGCGGCTGATTTTTCAGTCGCCTATTTTTTTTTTGCACTCGACTGCAAATCGCTGTCCTTGCCGTAGCGCTCGTAAAGCTCGGCAAACTCTTTGGCATAATTTGTTTCAATTTTATATGTATCGCTTATCCAAAATCCGCACTCGCTTGTGTCGGATTTTTCTTTTTGGCGAAAGCAAAGCCGCATAAGCAGATAGCTTGCAATAAGCGACACCGCCATTATTGCGACGAGCCTTACTACGCGAGCGGTGTCAGATTTTGTATCGTCAATCATCAACAAAAGCCAAAAGCCGCCCCAACCTACAATCTGCCCGAGGGCTATAAGCGCACAGCATATTTTTTCCTTTGCGCTCATCATTGCTCACCTCTAAAGGCATTGTAAAAGTTCTCTTTATACACAACATAGCTCTTTCCGGTGGCAATAAGTTCGACATTACGGCGGCGCATTTCCTGCATCGCCGATTTAGGCGTGCAGTGCAGCGCCTCGGCTATTTCCGCAACAGTGAAAAACGAGTTGTTTAATTCCTGCTTTTTCATTGCCTCGTTGACAGTTTCAAGCGTGTCCTTATTCAACTCGATACTGTGGCCGAGCGAAATTAGGTTTTCGATTAAATTAATCGTTTGATTAAGCTGAACGCTTAAATCACTTGCCTGCTGCGGTATTTTTGTTATTTTTTCCATGTGTTAGCCCCTTCTCACTCACGAACTGTGAGTGTTCTATACAAAAAAAATTGATTCAATAGGTACTTGATAATAATTGGCAATCCGTGCCTTCACATCATCTCGCGGTATTCTTAAGCCTGCTTCATAATTAGCTAAAGCAGACGGTGTAAGGGATAATGCGCGAGCTACGGTATTAGCGGGTCTGTCTCCCCTTAAAGCAGTTAATCTTTTTCCTACCTCTTTTTTGCCAACGAAAGCGTACATCTTTGCACCTCCTTATCTTCACGAACTGTGAGTACATTTGAATAATAGCACAATCGAAATCGTATGTCAACACTTTTCGTGAATATTTTTCTTGACATCAATTCACATTTCGTGTATGATTAAGGCATAAGGAGTCGAAATTATGTTTAGTGAGCAATTAAAACTGTTAAGAAATCAAAAACATTTATCGCAAGCACAACTTGCAAAAAAAATAGGTGTTTCATCAAGCACAATTGCTATGTGGGAAAGCGGTGAACGCGAGCCTAAAAATTACGAAACACTTGAAATTATTGCTGATTTTTTCAATGTTAATATGGAATTACTTTTAACAGGTACAATTGCACCAACAAGAATTCCGGTTTTAGGTAAAGTTGTTGCAGGCATTCCACTTGAAGCAATTGAGGACATTATTGATTATGAAGAAATTCCTCAATCGATGGCTAAAAGCGGTGAGTTTTTCGGACTGCAAATTAAAGGTGATTCAATGGAGCCTAAATTTTCGGAGGGTGATGTTGTAATTGTCCGCAAGCAGGATGATGTCGACAGCGGAAGCATCGCAATCATTCTTGTTAACGGTAATGAAGCAACCATAAAAAGGGTAAAAAAATTTGACGGCGGCATTAATTTGGTCCCGACAAACCCTGCTTATGATGTGCTTACATATACAAATGAACAAATTGAAAACCTGCCGGTACGCATAATCGGCAAGGTTGTTGAATTAAGAGCTAAATTTTAATTATAAAGGGAGTATAATTATGAATTTTAAGAAATGTATTGAAAATGTTACTACATTTACCGATTTAAAAAGAGTCGCTGCCGAATATGTTATTGATTATCGTCGATTAAACTATGATGAATTAAAAGCTGCGATAATCAAAACAGCACCGCAATATTATAATACTGAAAATGTAAAGAATACTATTGAATTCTTTACATTAAATCCTGACAAAAAGGTGCGAATATTATTTGATATTTTTGTAATTAAAACGCTCTTAAATGCAGACGATTTTACTTGTGAATTTAAGGTAAGCGAAGAAAGCATTCTCAGCTACGAGCAAAAGGTCATTGATGAAGCTAATGAAATCAATCTTGATGACAGTATAAGCAACCTGTCATTTTATAAATATGTCCTTGAGGCTGCATGGGAACTTGACAATGATGTATCTGTCGATGAGCAAAACCTCATTAATAAAATTCGCGAAAAGCTTAACATCACAACACATTCAAGTTACATTATTGAGGCTAAAATAGGCAAATTTCCAAACCGTGACAATATTTTACATACTAAAGATGAAATTTGCGAAATCAGGCGCTTATTACAACAAAAAGGTATTTTGTTTCCTGTTCGTGACAGCAACAATATTGATTACGATGTTATTCCGACAGAAATAGCGAAAGCTTTGCGTGAACTATACTCAATTGATATAAAAGAATCCGGATTTTTACAATTGCTGTCATATAAAAGCGTTAGAAATAAAAAGTATTTGCTTACAATATTGAGTAAAGCAAAAATTAATATCTCGCCGTCATCCACACTTGCGCAAATTAATGATTACATCATTGAACGATTGAACGCACACACTGTTTTAGGCGGTTTTTCGCCAAATGACGGATTAGACAAGAGCACACTCTCAGATTGGTGCGGCAACATTGGACTTGCTACATCAGGAACTAAACCCGAGTTGATAGAGAGAATAATCGATTATTACGATAGCATTAAACAAATAACTGTCGATGAGTCGGACAAAAGGCAGTTATACTACGAGTTCTTTGATGAATTAGCACACAGAGATTTAAAATCGCTCAGACAACAAAATGTTATCGATAAAGATTTGGAATGCGAACATAATTTTGAGTTAGCTACAAATTACCTTTTTGAAAAGAAATTAAGAGTGAAACCGCTCATCATGAGCGGCACAGAGCACCCGGACGGTACTCTTTCTTTTAATGATAAATTGATTCTTTGGGATAATAAGTCAAAAGAAACAGATGTCAATTTGAGCGACCATATTAAACAGTTTGACAGATATATAAAAAACTCCGAAAAGCCTGTTTCTGTATTTATTGTAATTGGTCCCTCATTCACCGATGAATCAGCGGCAGAATGTGCAAAATACTCAATGCAAAATGATACTTTGATTTTGCTTATAACGGCAAAAGAGTTAAAAGCATTAGCTGAAGAATGGGCACAAAAAAATAAAGCTGACGAAACATTCCCACTTGGCTACTTTAAACAAAACGGTCGTTTCAACAGCAATCTTATAAAATTATAATAACAAAAAATCCCACCCGGTTATTGGCGTAACCGAATGGGATGCAAGCAGAGTGTGCAATACACTAAGCCCTAAGCAATGCATATTGTATCACACCCTGCCGAAAAAATCAAGCAGGGTATTTTTATGCCCTTTTTTAGAAAGGATATTTGATACAATGGGTAAAACTAAATCGCGCGGCAACGGCGACCGCACATATTACGAGAACAAAACACGCAAGTGTTGGGTAGGTCAAGCCGTTTACAACGGCAAGCGCATCACGAAATACGGAAAAAGCAAAAAGGAATGCCGTCAAAAACTTGACGAGCATATCGAAAAATTAGAAAACGGCGGTTGTATAGTATCAAAAAGCAAAGTCACACTGACGGACATTTTGCAATTACAGCTCGACGATGCGATTGAGCTTAACCAAATTCAAGATACGACATATCGACGCAAGAATGAAGTTATTAAACTTATAAACCGCTTTGGACTCGGAAATATTCCGGTCCAAAAAATCACGCCACTGACCGTAAAAAACTTTTTCAAGCAAATAACGATATATTCTAATTCGCAAATAGACAAGATTCATCAGGCATTGAATAAGGCTTTCAGATACGCCGTCAAGCACAAATTTGTTGACGAAAACCCGTTGGACGATATTCCCAAACCGCGCTCGAACAAGCCGACAAAGAAAATCACGGCGCTGAGCGTTGATGAACAACAGAGATTTATTGATATACTCAACAACGAGGAAAAGGACAACCGCTATCGGTATCAATTATTAATAATGCTCTGTACGGGTATGAGAATGGGCGAAATCAATGCTTTAACATTGAGGGATATAAGTTTTACATTTAAGACAATAAATGTAAATAAGACAATTTCACGCGACAAGGACGATAAGCCTATTTTGGGCAAGGAAACGAAAACCGATGCAGGAATGAGAGTGTTGCAAATGACCCCAAGCGTTGAGAGCCTGCTGCATGATTATATTGATAACCACTACATTGACAATCGCGAGAAAATCCTTTTTTATGACACAAAGAAAAAAGGCTATATCTCGACGAATCAAGTTAACTCCACTTTCAAGCGAATTATAAGGAGTTATCAAATTATACATATTGACTATGAGATGACGCCTTTATCCGAAAAAGGCAGGAAGTCAATCGCGTACAAAAAATACACCTATTTCAAAAAAACAGCGACGGGATTTGAAATCTTGCCCAAGGAGCCACCGAAGGATTGGCAACGGAATTTTGGCAACTATTATTTTAAAAAAGAAATCCCTGAAAAAGAATACAATCAGCATATGCTCCGACATACATTTGCGACGCGCTGTATCGAGAACAGAATTGATTATAAGACTCTGCAAGAAATTTTAGGGCACTCCGATATTTCAATAACGCTCAATGTATATTGTGATGTTATAGGTTTGTTCAAGGAACAACAATATCAAATCATTGATGCATTTAATTCCAAATTGCTTTTTGGAAATGACTGCAATAATGACTGCAATAGCAAAGCAGTTTCACAATAATTAAAAGCCGTTGAAAATTATCAACGGCTTTGATTTTTGGCTTAAATAAACGGTTTGCATAAATTTAGAGGTCTTTCAAATTTCTTTGAAAGACCTCATTTCGTGGTTGCGGGGACAAGACTCGAACTTGCGACCTCCGGGTTATGAGCCCGACGAGCTACCAACTGCTCTACCCCGCGATATTCAGTTGCGCACTAACTAAGTGCTATATTATTATAGCAGATAAAATTGAAATGTCAAGCATTAATTGAACATTAATTAAAAAAACCGGCAAAAGCGATGAAATTTATCCTAAAATCAGCAAAGAGGATGAGTCCTCAGAATGAGGATCCACCCTCTCGCACACACGGTGCGGCTTTACATAAAATGTCAAACTGCAAATAACATTTCTGTAAAGTCTGCCTATTCGTGGCCAGTAATTTTGCTACCGTGAGAAACACGGCATCGCTACCCAAATGATAATGAGAAAGAGCAGCACTTTTTCCGATTGCCCTGACCTGCTAACCGGAAG
>ERZ1034844.195-NODE-195-length-35447-cov-6.278679_pt1 | contig 35447 bp, 22 predicted proteins | sample MGYA00520594_ERZ1034844 | MGnify/ENA primary metagenome ERZ1034844 (study PRJEB33766, sample SAMN09781733) | gut metagenome | biome: gut microbiome | host: Homo sapiens | place: Madagascar | study: EMG produced TPA metagenomics assembly of the PRJNA485056 data set... | reverse complement strand
GCCTCTTTGAGGACGTCAAATGGGCACTTTCAAATCGTAAGTTGGGCTCTTTGAGAATGGCACTAAAATGAGGGGTGAAAATGCATAAATATGCAAAAACTTGAGGACGAAAAAATCCCCGAAGAGAGCGAACATTGCAAGGATAAATTTTGTTGCTGTTCGCCCTCTTCTTGCTCTGGCAAGCGACAAAGTCGAGCGCGAGGACGGTTTGTGGTCATAAGCGTTCAAAACATGAACGTTCTAAAGCGTTGCGTGTTCTTTTCTTTCTGACCGATCTCGTCGGCCATTCTCGTCATTGCCATCTTGAAGAAAAAGCGGATAAGGTGCTCATCGGTGCCTTCGGTGCGTATCGTGCGCAAGGAGGTTTTATATTCCTGGCGGCATGAGGAAGGTATGATGATGATCGGATGGCCCATACGCAGCAGAATGTGGTTGCTCACCAGACGGCCTGTCCTGCCGTTGCCGTCGCGGAACGGGTGCAGATATTCGTAGAAGCCATGGAAGCGTGCTGCCAAGACCACGGGCTGAGCTGCCGATGAGGCTATGGCCCTCTCTGTAGATGCAAGGAGCTGCGGCACCTTTGCCACGAGTTGCTCATGGTCGCCAAACACGGTGTCGCCGGCAGCCATGTCGGTGGTGGTATATTCGCCTGGCGTGGCATCGGGTGAGCGATAGGCGAGCGTGTGCAAGGTCACGAGCCTGTTAATCTCTTTCAGGAACGCCTCGTCAAGGGCATGGCCGGTGTTGTTAAGCACATATTCGTAGGCTTTGAAATGGTCGAGCATCTCAAACGCCTCAAGCAACGACTTGCCTGTGGGTATCATGCCCAACCCCTTTTCTTTCAGCTCCCGTGTGTCGTCGACAGAGAACGAGTTGCCTTCAATGGCACACGAATGGGTGGAGAACAGTATCTCGTTAAACTGGCGATACTCTTCTCTATCCATCCTGTCTACCACGACCGTCTGATATTTTGTTCTCAGATTTTCGTAATCGTTGATCTCTTTCTCAAATGCCATTCCGCTTGTCTGAGGTTGTTTCAACCCAAATCGGTCATTAGGCCGTTTTATGTATAATTTTAAAACTGCTTGCAGTCTTTTGTTTTTTATAAGTTGTCTTTTGCTTGTTTTTAATTCGCAATAGCTCGCTATTACTCATTAAAAGCCAAACAAAATCCATTCTTCTAAAAATCCAAAATCCAAGCAAGCCCTAACGACCGATTTGGGTTCAATTGGGCTTTAGAAGCCATGCTTGGACTTTAGAAGCCATGCTTGGGCCTTGGACCCAAGCATGTTTTCTTGCCCTTACAGCAGCGAACGGATCTCTGCCTCCAGGTCCTTGACCTGCGCGTCGCGCTTATAGACAGCGTTGTCGCGGGTGATGAGGAAGAAGGTGGGGATCTGCTGCACGTTATAGTCGGCGAGCACGTTCTGGTGCTCCTCGTCGGCACGCACGCTGATCCACGGCAGGGCAGCGGTCTGCGTCTTCCAGAAATGCTCGTCGGGGTCCACGCTCACCTGATAGATCTCCAGACCCTGGGCGTGATATTTGTTGTAGAGCTCACGCATCATCATGATGCGCTTGGTGCTTGCCTCGTTTGCGAAGAGATGGAAATCGAGCAGCACCACCTTGCCCTTGAGCTGAGAGAGCGAGCGCACGGTGCCCTTGTTGTCGGCAAGCTGAATGTCGATGATGCCCGTTGTAGACACCTTGCTCGGGTCGATGGTCTGTGCTCTCTGTGAGCGTATTATGCGCACGTTCTTCATGCCCTCGATGGCGATGTTGTGCAGGTTCTCGCCGCGCTCGGCCTTGGGCCAGTAGGTGTCCCAGCTTGTTGCCACGGCAGCAAACACCTTGACATCTTCCTCGCTGTTGCGGGGGTTGAAGATGAGTGATGAGGCGTTGCCCAGACTGATGGTCTGGAAGAGCGCGAAATAAGAGTAGGCCTTCATTGGCTCCTTGAAGATGTAGTGATACTTCACCGTGTTCTTGTAACTTTCCACCACGCGGTCAATGCTGTCAGCCACGGCATCGACGCCGAGGTATGCCGACTGTGCAATGGCGTTGACCTTTGCCTGCAGGCCCATCTGCATGGTGGCGAGCTCCTTGATCTTCATACACTCCTCTGAGCCTGTCACCACATAGTTGGATGCCATGCCCGGATATTCGGCCGTGATGCCGATGGTCTCTGTTGAGTCGACAGCCACATTGATGATCTGGCCTGCTATGCGCAAGCGGTAAAACTCGGGAGCCTCCGACGCTTTCTCTGCAAAACTGAACTTTCCGTCCTCCGAGAGCTTCACCGAGTCGACAGCCACGGGGCCGTTCAAGCTCATGTTCTCAAGGTAGAGCGTAGAGTCGTTGGCGCCTTTTATGGTGCCCTCCACACGAAATTTCTTCTCCGTGCACGATGTCATGTTTATTGCTGCCACCGCCATCAGCGTGGCTGCAAAAATTGCTTTTATTTTCATGTTATTATTATTTTTCTTTTTTGTTTCTGCAAATTTACGCTTTTTTCTTGAATGTGGTGAAGAGAAAGAGATAAATATTGCGTTTCGGGAGTTGGGGATAAAAGAAATCTTGAAAAAATATTAAATAATGTGCTGAAACAAAGGACGTAAACGGCGTGTTGACAGCTTTTTTGTATTTTTGTAGCATGAAACTTACGCCACAACAATATTATGAGAGAAACATCGCGCGTTACAACGAAAAGATAGCCGCCCTGCGACAGCGCGGCCGACTGCTTGTGACGGGAGAAATAATGTTCTTCGCCATGGCCCTTGGCTTCGTGGTTCTCTACACCATAACCTCCTGGGGGTGGCCCCTGTTAGCTGCTGCCGCCATGGCGTTGGTAGCCTATGTGGGCGTGCGCCGCGCAGACGAACGCAACGACGAGCGGCGTGAGCAGGCAGAGGCGCTGCGTGAGGTGTGCCAGCGGGAGCGGGCATGTCTTGACGGCACGTTCGCACCCTTCGACGACGGACAGCGTTATGTTGACGCGCACCATCCCTACACGTTCGACATCGACGTGTTCGGACCCCAGAGCCTTTACAACCGCATCTGTCGCACGGTCTCAACAGGAGGCAGTGACCGCCTGGCTGCCATGCTCTCGGCACCACGCCTCGACACCGTCGATGCTCAGGCCGATGCCGTAAGTGAGCTTGCCTCGCTGCCCGACTGGCGTAAGCACTATTGTGCCGAGGGCGTGAGCGCGACGGTCGACACCGAAGGCGTGGCGCGTGCCCTGCACGCCGTGGCAAAGGTGAAGGTGGGGCAGTGGGTGCTCTCGCCCCTGACCCCTGTCGTGGCGCTCACGGCGCTTGCCGCCTTCTTTGCCACCATCGTGCTGGCATCTGTGACCACCATGCCGTCGGGCGTGGCGGTGGTGAGCGGCATAGCGTTGCTCGCTGCCGTGCTGGGTCTCTGCCACGGCACCCTGATGGAGGCCATGCGTGCCACGGGCAAGCTGCAAGAGCAGATCACGATGTTCGTGCGCGTCGTGGCACACATTGCCGACCTGAAGCCGGAGAGCGCCATGCTGAAGCAGCTCCACGGCGAGGTGGCAGGAGCCACGGCGGCATTTGCCGAGGCAGGACATATCGTGAAAGCCCTCGACCGACGCGGCAACATCCTCGGACTGGTCCTCTTTGACCTCTTCCTCCTCAGCGACCTGTTCCTCCTGCGACGCTTCGCACGCTGGCAGAAGGGCTTCGCGCTGAACATGGACCGCTGGACGGAGGCGGTGAGCTGCACCGACGCGCTCGTGTCTATGGCGACATACGCATACAACACTCCGCAGGACGTGAGGGCGGAGGTGACCGATGGCGGCGGTGTGTGCTACGAGGCGCGCGGGTTGCGCCATCCGTTCCTCGGCGCACGGGCGGTGGGCAACGACTTCTCCATCGCCGACCGACACTACTACATCGTGACGGGCGCCAACATGGCGGGGAAGAGCACGTTCCTACGGTCCATAGGCATAAACTGGCTCTTGGCGGTCTGCGGCATGCCTGTGGCGGCAGACAGTCTGCGTCTCTCACGCTTCAATCTCTTCACGAGCATGCGCACGACCGACGACCTGACACGCGGCATAAGCTATTTCAACGCCGAACTGCTGCGTCTGGAGCAACTCATAGACTACTGCGATGGACATCCGCACACGCTCATTATTCTTGACGAAATACTTAAAGGCACCAACTCTGCCGACAAGCTTGACGGCTCGCGTATGTTCCTTGAATACATCGCGCAGCGCGACGTGACGGGCATCATAGCTACTCACGACCTCGAACTGTCGCGCATCGCAGACGACGAGCCGCAGCGTTTCGCTAACTGGTGCTTTGAGATTGAGCTGGGCACCGACGTCATTTATTCTTATAAGATAACGCCTGGCGTGGCGCGAAACCAAAACGCGACGTTCCTGCTGAAGCAGAAGTTGAAAGGGAAAGAAAGCCCCTCTCCAACTCTCCCCGGACTTTTAAAGGTAAAAAGGTAAAAGGGTAAAAAGGTAAAAAAGACTTTTAAAGGTAATATTAAGGTAAAAGGTGAGATTCCGTAATAAAGAGTCAGCCCTCTCTCCGTCGTGTGGTGACAGAGAGAGGGCTGCTTTATGTAGAGGCTCTTATCCTCTTATATAAGGCTCTTATCCTCCCCAAATATATCCATCCTCGTCTTCTTCCGGCAGGCTTTCGACGTCTTTCTCTCCCTTAGGGATGGATTGTATTGAGCCTGCCATTATGCTTAGCGCTTCAAAGGAGATGATGGCGATATGGGGCTTGTTATATTCTTTCTTTTCCATAGTTGTCTTTACTGTTTTTAATAACCTGGTTTTTATCTGATGATTATCTTCTTTGTCTGTCCCGACTTCAAGCGCACGATGTTGACACCACGCTGGAGCGACTCTATGCGTTTGCCGTTGAGGTCGTAGTATTCGGCGTCGGCGGCGTTGAGAACGTCGATGGCGCTGGCGTCGATGCCTGTTGTTGTGTCTTTAATGCGCATTGCAAATTGTGTTGTGCCGCTTGCGGATGTGCCGCTGAGCCATGCACGGAACGGCCCTACCTTCACACCTTTCACCGTAGACGATGAGTTCTTTAGGTCGGCAACACTCCAGAAGCGGTCTTTGGCAATGATAAAGCCCTCGTCCAGATCCTTAGTCCAGAACGTACCGTTAAGTGTCATGTCGGCAATGTCTATGGTTCCCGGCGTCACATTCAGCCTTGCTCTATCTGCCTTAAAGCACAACTCTGTCTGCTTGCCTATGCGCTGAACTACGCATGGCGTTCCTGCTGCCACCTCTCCACTAATGGAACTCAACACCAGCTCGCTTTCGTTGATGGCCTCAATGGTGTATATGCGGTACGGCTCTTTTCCTGTCGGCTCTATGGCAAAAGGCAATACGAGTGTTCCCCACTTGTCAGACAGGGTGCGGGTGTATGATATTGTGTTTATGTTCATTGCGGAACATGGCTTGTCGCTAACAAATGAGGCATCGGTCAGGCTTACAGTTCTGGTCGTAACACCAGGAACATAATTAAATACACCTTCAGGCAACGATTTGAACTTTAAAGTCTTAATGTAGTTGCCGCCAAAAGCATAGCGTCCCATCGCTTCCAACGATTCTGGCAATGTCACTTCAGATGGAGTCTTTGAGTTCTTATTTAGGTTTTCGCACTCTTGAAAAGCACCCATCTCAATTCTCTTAATCGTGGATGGAATGACGACTTCGCCAGAAAGACCTGAACAATTATCAAAAGCCCATCGGGGAATGACACTCATAGAGCTTGACAACTTAAGATCTTCAAGTCCAGTACAAGTGCTGAAAGCTTGTTCTCCAATAGTTTCTAATGAATTGGGTAACGTCAGAGTGCCAGTAAATCTGGAGCATTTCATGAAAGCTCTTTCCCCGATAGTTGTTAATGAATTGGGCAATGTCAGAGTGCCTGTAAATCCAGAACATTCTTCAAAAGCACTGTGTTCAATAGTTACTAACGTGTTGGGTAATGTCAAAGGACCTGTAAATCCAGAGCATCTATAAAAGACTCCTTGCTCCAAAATTGTTTTTCCTTGGGGTAATGTCAAGGTGCCATTAAATCCAGAACAATCCATGAAAGCCCAAATACCAATAGATGTCAGTGAGTTGGGCAATGTCAGATCGCCTGTAAATCCGGCACATTTGCTGAATGCTTTTGTCCCGATAGTTGTTATGGAGTTGGGTAATGTCAAGGTGCCATTAAACCCGGAACACTTTTCAAAAGTCGATTCTTCAACAGTTTTTAATGATTTGGGCAATGTCAAATCGCCTGTGAATCCAGAGCAACCATAGAACGCTTTTTTTTCAATAGAGGTTAATGAGTTTGGCAATGTCAATGTGCCTGTGAATCCAGAGCAACCCGAGAACGCGCTATTCCCGATAGTTGTTATTGAGCTGGGCAATGTCAAGGTGCCATTAAACCCCGTGCAACCCGAGAACGCCAAGTATTTAATAGACTTTATCGAGTTAGGCAATGTCAGGTCACCAGTAAGTCCTGAACATCTAAAGAAGACACCATTCTCAATAGATGTTATAGTGTTGGGCAATGTCAAAGTGCCATTAAACCCAGAACAATCCATGAAAGCTGCTGCCCCAATAGACGTTATGGAGTTGGGTAATGTTAAGTTTCCTGTGAGTTTGGAGCATCCATCGAACGCATTTTTTCCAATAGTTGTTAATGAATTGGGCAATGTCAAGGTGCCATTAAACCCAGTACAATGGCTGAAAGCCTGCCTTCCAATAGTCTTTATGGAGTTGGGTAATGTCAAATCGCCTGTGAGCCCGGAGCAACCATAGAACGCACTGTGTTCAATAGATGTGACGCTCTTAGGTATGCGAAGCTCTCCAACCAAAGTGGAATTCATAAAAACGCTGTTAGGAATTTTTGTGATTGGCGCGTCAAACTCTATCACACACTCATCATTCACGATGTCGTGCGACACCACATTGGCGCCAAAATTATACCTGTCAATATTCCATTTGCTGTTGTTAGAAGTCTTGTAGCGGAAGAAACTATGCCCACACATTTGGCAGACGGCACCGTTTTCCTTATGGCCAGCAGCAGCGATTTTGGACGTAAGTCCGCATATAGTGTCGGTCGTAGAGAACGCATTGGGGAGGAACGTAACGTTGTAGTCAGCCTTACAGCTAAACTGCTTCTTCACAATGCTGAGCGAGTGCTCATTAGCAGCGCTCTCTCCTACCTTGACACACTTGCCATCTTCGCGCTTGTACACAATCCACTTGCCGTCGGTAGACGCATCGGTGTTGTAGCCCTCCTGCTTCCATGAGAACTCCAAGTTGTTGCCAGAAGGCTTCACACTTATGTTGGTAGGACGGACATAGCCGTTGATGGTCTGTGCGACAGATATATTTTCATATCCTTTATTCTTCTCACAGTTGTCAAACCACAAACCGCGAACAGCTATCTTATGGCCATAGAGTGGAAACTTGTTGTTGAAGGCGAGCTTAAGATCTACGCAGTACCATGTGGCTTCATACGGCTTTAGTCCCTCGTAAGTCGTGCCTCGCATAAGATTGCCAAACTGCGCTGTGCCTACATCTATGCCATTGTGAACAATATACCTGGAACATCCCAGCGCAACGTTTTGCGGGTTTTTAAGCATATTCGATTCCCTTTTTACGTTGGATATGTCTTTCCACAGACCGTTGAGTATAAATGATGGTGTGTCGTCAATGTCGAGCCAAACGTTATCTCCGTAGTGCGCGGTGTTGCCCTTAGAGTTGAACATCCACAATCGGAGCGTCACTTCTGTGCCGCTTGACGTGTATGTTGTGCTGACAAGTTGTAACTGCGGCTTGCGCTCAGTTGCGGCAGATGCGCTGCTGGCGCCTGTCATGAGCATCACGAATAATAACAACGTTGAGAAAAAGACGTTGCGAGTGTGCTTTGAGTTGTTGTGTTGCATAATGAGTATTGGTTTTGTTATTCTGTTCTTTTGGGTTGCGAATTTAATTCAAAAACGTCGCTCGACCAAAAAACGGCAGCCGTAAATAAACGTAAAAGGAAGTAAAAAGAGGGGTAAAAAGGCGTGAAATAGATAAAAAAAGGGTAACTTTGCATAACATAATACATTGACTATGAAATCGAGACTCATACAACGGCTAACCTCATTTCTTGACCAACGCAGCCACAACTGGCAGCAACGGCTGTGCCTTATAACGTTTCTCATGCTCAGCTTGTCGGTGTTGGTGTTGGGAGTACCGATGCACATCGTCGGACTGATAGGTCGCTGCGACGTCGCGCTGTACACACTGTCTACCCTTTTGTGGGTGTCTACGGGAGTCGTTTTTGTGCTCTATCTGATGCAACGCATGTCGCTGCGGGTCGCCATATCGACGTTTGGCATCGTGACACAGTTGGTCGAAAGCGTCCGCATAGTGTACATGGCAATGGAGCGTCCGGCAGGGTTTGAAGAGACCATAGTGTTTAACCAGATCATATCGCTTGCTCTTATCATCTACCTCGTCATGGCAGCCGTCAGACATATACCGTCTATCGTGGCACTGATGAGCATCGCCACGATAGTTGCGGCATATCTCTGCACCGACAAGGCGATAAGCCGTCAGATTGTGGTGATATTCATTATTGTGGAAATATTCACTTGTGTGCTCGGTGACATGATAAGGCGAGGCATAAGGAACCTGCAACGGGAGAACGACGACTACCACACGACGCAAAACCGTCTGCTATCTATTTTCCACATGACCAAGACCGAGTTGCTGGCTTATCTGCAACTGGGGCGTGGGGGGGGTAAGAGCGACCGCGACATCAACGACTTCTTTGATCATATCGGCGAACGCACCGAGGCTAACCTCATAAGGGCTGTCGAACAGCGTGTGGCGCTGCGCAAAATGAAGCATGCCGACATATCGGCGACATTCCCAAACCTTACTCCCACCGAACGGGAGGTGTGCCGCTTGATAATAGGGGGCAAAACGATTGTGGAGATTGCAGCCATCCTTAACAAAAACACTAACAACATTAGCTCCGTGCGCATACATATACGCAAGAAACTGGGACTCGCTACAGGGAAAGACCTTAGGGAGGCACTGATAGAAGCAACGAGAAGGGAGTAAAGGTAAAAAAGGAGCCCCTCTCCAGCTCTCCCCGCTGGGGAGAGGGCAGTTGATGGAGGAAATGGATGGCTAAATGTAAAGGGATAAAAAGGTAAAAAAGGCAGACGCCAGTGGGAAGACCGCTAACAAACCAGCCCTCTCCCCGGCGGGGAGAGTTGGAGAGGGTCTTCCGTTGAGTTGGAGAGGGTCTTCCGTTGAGATGGAGAGTTTTTTTTTCTTACAATTAATAGTTATTTCCCTTGTTTTTTCTTACACCTTTTCTTAACGTCTGTTAAAAACTCCGCGGTTTTGCCAAAGGGCCGTAGTGGCGACGTCAAAGGGCCGTAGTGACGACGCCAAAGGGCCGTAGTGACAACGCCATTTGGGCCCTTTCAATTTGTCATTTGGGCCTTGTCGCGGATTGACTCGACAGGTGGGGCTTTGTCTGTTTCCCCTTGTCGCGCGCTTGCGTGATATAGATAATGTGGAGATAATGTGGCATCTGGCTTATTTTTAAGGGGTGATGATGACCAAAATTGCGGTTTTTTCTGTAATTTTGCAGATACAAATCAGATGCTGGTAAACCACAACTTTATATAAAAAATGATTTTACGCCACGTGGAGCGCGATGCGACGCCACATGGAGCGTAATAATATGTCACGTAGGGTGCGCTGTGGCGACCCGTAGAGTGTGGCGTGGCGCAAGAATGAATGTACTGAATAGACGTAAAAAACCAAGCCTTGAAATAAAGTTATATAAGACCAAACAGTTATGACATTTTTAAAATTTAAAACCATGGCTCTGCTGGCTTGCGCCCTTCTTACAGGGAACACAGTATGGGCACAGACAAAGCAACCAGTCGACTATGTAAATCCGTACATCGGAAACATCAGTCATTTGCTCGTTCCTACGTTCGCAACAGTTCAGTTGCCTAACAGCATGTTGCGTGTCTATCCGGCACGCGCCGACTACACCTCGGAGAAGGTGAACGGCCTGCCCGTGATCGTGACAAACCACCGCGAACGCTCGGCGTTCAGCATCTCGCCTTATCTCGGCGACAACCCACAGCCGGTGGTGGCATCGACATGGGACAATGAGCACATCACACCCTACTCGTTTGACATCGAGCTGGCAGACAACACCATCGCGGCACGCTATGCCGTGGCACCGCAGAGCGCCATCTACGACATTGAGCCCATGGAACAGGGAAAGCCCTTCTACATCATGGTCAACTCGCAACGCGGCGCCATAACCATGGGCGACCGATGGGTGAGCGGCTACCAACAGGTGACCGACGGCACACGCGTCTATATCTACGCCGAGGTTGACGCGCAGCCCGTTGAGGCGGGCATATTGAAGGATGGTAAGGTGGAGGCCGCCAAGAAAGCTGAGGGAGGCAACGCCTGCGCCGCCATGCGCTTTGCCGACGGCACAAAGAAGGTGAGCCTGCGCTACGGCGTGTCGTTCATAAGCAGCGACCAGGCAAAGAAAAACCTCTACCGCGAGCAGAACGGTTTTAATCTTGCTGCCGTCAAGAAGGCGGGACGAGAGACGTGGAACACGACGCTCTCGAAAATCAGCGTTACGGGTGGCAGTGACGACCAAAAGACGGTGCTTTACACCTCTTATTATCGCACGTTCGAGCGCCCCGTGTGCCTGAGCGAGGACGGACGCTATTTCAGCGCCTATGACGGCAAGGTGCATGAGGACGGCGGAACACCGTTCTACACCGACGACTGGATCTGGGACACCTACCGCGCCGCACACCCCCTGCGCTGCCTGCTCTCACCCGAGGTGGAGGAGTCTATCATCGACTCGTACCTGCGTATGGCGGAGCAGATGGGCACACAGTGGATGCCTACGTTCCCCGAGATCACGGGCGACTCGCGCCGCATGAACTCAAACCACGGTGTGGCAATGGTGGCCGATGCGCTGTGGAAGGGACTGAAGGTTGATGCCAAGCGCGGCTTCGACTATTGCCGTAAGGGCATTGAGGAGAAGACACTCGCACCGTGGTGCGGCAACAAGGCGGGATGGATCGATGAGTTCTACTGGAAGAACGGCTTCATACCAGCCCTGCGTAACGGTGAAAAGGAGACCGATCCCAACGTGTCGGGCTTCGAGAAGCGTCAGCCTGTGGCCGTGAGCCTCGGCACCTCTTACGACCTGTGGTGCCTCTCGCGCATTGCCGCCTTCCGTGGCGACAAGAAGAACACGAAGCGCTATGCCGAGCTGTCGCACAACTATCGCACGCTGTTCAACCCGCAGACCGCGTTCTTCCATCCTAAGGACAAGGACGGAAAGTTTCTTGAGCCGTTCGACTATCGCTTCTCTGGCGGCATAGGCGCACGCGACACCTATGACGAGAATAACGGATGGACCTACCGCTGGGATGTGCAGCACAACATGGCGGACCTCATCAACCTGATGGGCGGACGCGACAAGTTTGTGGCAAACCTCGATGCCACCTTTGCAGAGCCTATGGGACGTGGCAAGCGCGAGTTTTATGAGCAGCTGCCCGACCAGACAGGCAACATAGGACAGTTTACCATGGCCAACGAGCCGTCGCTGCACATTCCTTATCTCTACAACTATGCCGGTGCGCCGTGGAAGACACAGAAGCGTGTGCGCCAGGTGCTCCGCACATGGTTCCGCAACGACGTGATGGGCATTCCGGGCGATGAAGACGGCGGCGGACTGACCTCGTTCGTGGTGTTCTCAAGCATTGGCTTCTACCCCGTGACGCCGGGCTTCCCTGCCTACAACATCGGCAGCCCGCTCTTCAACACCACTACGCTGTCGCTGCCTGGCGGCAAGACGTTTGTCGTTGAGGCTCAGAACAACTCGGAGGATAACAAGTATGTACAGAGCGCCACGCTCAACGGCAAGCCCTGGAACAAGCCCTGGTTCTCACACGACGACATAAAAGACGGTGGCCGCCTGGTGCTCGTCATGGGCAAACATCCCAACAAGCAGTGGGGTGCCGACAAGATGGTGGCACCGCCATCGGAGGATAAGGAGAAGTGAATTTTTTGAAGGGAGTTAATGGGAGTTAAGGGAAGTTAGAAGGGAGTTAATGGAAGTTAACGGACATATGTCTTACAGTTTGAGTTCTAAGGCTATTGTCCGTTATCTTCCTGAACGACCGAAGGGAGTGATGAATTCCTTCTAACTTCCGTTAACTCCTTTTTAATAAGTGAACGTGCTGCCCCCTAAAAACTCGCGAAGCAGCGAGGTGGGGGGCAGCTTGTCATAGTCGACGGCGTGGAAATAGCCGAGAAATTTTTTCAGACGATAAGCCTCGGCATACTCGTCACAGTTTTCAGGCACGGCCTCCAGCACGGGGTCGGCCTGTTTTTTTATTACGGCAAGCTCATAGATCATCGCCGTGTTGAACATCACGTCGGCATTCTCCTGATAGGGGAAGATCCACTTGTTCTCGCCGGCACGCACACTGGGCCAACGGCGTATGGTGTCTTCGGCCGAGCAGCCACGATACTTGTAGTCGCGTATGATGCGGCGCAGCAGACGGTTGTCGGTCGTGGGGATGTAGTTGTGGGTGTCGAGCAGAATGGTCGTGAGGGCAGAGGCATAGACGCGAAACTTCATGTCGTCAGGAATCTGTGCCGTGAGCTCTGGGTTGAGGGCGTGTATGCCTTCCACCACGAGCACATCGCCAGGCAGCATCTGAAGCTTCTGTCCGCTCTTCTCGCTCCGTCCTGTCTGGAAGTTGTAACGCGGCAGCTCCACCTCCTCGCCACGGAAGAGGGCGGCGAGCTGCCTGTTGAGCAACGGCAGGTTCAGGGCGTAGAGGCTCTCGTAGTCGTAGTCGCCGTTGGGCTGCAGCGGCGTGTTCTCACGGTCCACGAAATAGTCGTCGAGGGAGATGGGCACGGGTCTTATGCCGCAGGTGAGCAGCTGGATGCTCAGACGCTTGCAGGTGGTGGTCTTGCCGCTTGATGACGGGCCGGCGATCAGCACCATCTTGACGCCTTTGCGGGCAGCGATCTGCTCTGCTATGGCAGCAATCTTCTTCTCCTGCAGCGCCTCGCTCACGTTCACGATGCTGTTGGCGAGCCCGTTCTCCACGGCAGCGTTGAACGCTCCCACGGTGCCCATGCCGAGGATGTCTTGCCAGCGGTGGTGCTCCTTGAAGATCTCGAACATCTTGTCCTGACGTGTCACCTCGCCCAGCACGGCAGCGTTCTGTGGCGACGGTATGCGCAGGAGCAGGCCGTCATAATATTTCTCCAGACCGAAGAGGTAGAGCTGTGAGGTGTTGGTGAGCAGCGTGCCGTAGAAATAGTCGAGATAGCCGCCAATGTCATAATAGGTCGTGTAGAGACGGCCAGAGGTGCGCAGCAGTTCCACCTTCGAGTGGGCACCGAGGTCGGCAAACATCTTCATGACCTCCTCCGTCGGTGCCTCGTGGCGCGTTATGGGCAGCGCCTCACTGATGATCTGCTGCATGCGTGAGCGCAGGGCGTTGCAGATGTCGTCGTTCACCTTCTGTCCGATCTTGAGGTCACAATAGTAGCCGTTGCTCACGGGTATGTCTATCACCACCGATCCGTCGGGGTAGAGGTCGTGTACGGCCTTGCAGAGCACGAAGAAGAGCGTGCGCGTGTAAGCCCTTGACCCTGACGCCGAGTGCATGTCCAGAAACTCGATGTCTTTGTTGTGGTAGAGGCGGAAATGCATGCCCTCAACCTTGTTGTTAACCTTTGCACTTATCGGTCCGTAGGGCATGGAAATATTTAATTTGCGAAAAACGTCAGAAAGTGTGCTTCCGATTTCTACATTCAGAGTTTTTTTATTATTTTTGCAACGAATTTGTATCATCTGTTTCATTATGGTTACATGATTAAAGATTAGACATTTTTATTCGATTCAGATGTTAGCAAAGATACGGCATTTTTTCGACACGTTCCAAGAAAATAAAACAAATTAAATAAAAATATGTCGATTTGGATAATTTTTAAGATTATTGGCTCACTCGCTCTGCTCATCTATGGCATGAAGGTGATGAGCGAAGCGTTGCAGAAGATGGCGGGCTCACAGCTTCGCCATATCCTCGGAGCCATGACTACCAACCGTTTCACCGGACTGCTGACCGGTATGTTTGTAACCGCATCCGTGCAGTCGTCCACGGCCACTACGGTGATGACCGTGTCGTTCGTGAATGCCGGACTGCTGACGCTTGCGCAAGCCATCTCCGTCATTATGGGTGCCAACATAGGCACCACGTTCACGGCATGGATCATGACGCTCGGCTTCTCTTTCAACATGGCCGATGTGGTGTTCCCGGCGTTCTTCATTGCCCTCTTGCTCATCTACAGCAAGAAACGCCGTTACATTGGCGACTTCCTCTTCGGTATAGCCTTTATGTTTTTCGCCATTTCAACCCTCGGTACTACGGGTAAGGAAATGGATCTCAGTCATAACCAGATGGTTATCGACTTTTTCTCTTCTTTCGACAAAGACAGCTATCTCACCGTCTTCGCATTCCTCGGCATAGGCACCATCCTCACCTTCTGCATGCAGTCGTCGGCGGCTCTCATGGCCATCACCATGGTGCTGTGCTCCAGCGGTGTGCTGCCCATCTACATGGGTATAGCCCTTGTGCTCGGTGAGAACATTGGCACGACCATCACCTCAAACATCGCTGCCATGGGTGCCAACACGCAGGCCCGCAGAGCGGCTTTTGCACACCTCACGTTCAACGTGTTTGGCGTGCTCTGGGTGCTCACAATCTTCTACCCCTTCATCGACATGGTGTGTGGCTTCGTGGGTGTTGACCCGCACGCTGACCACATCAACCCCGCGCGTCTGTCGGTGGTGCTCGCCGCCTTCCACACCACGTTCAACGTGTGCAACACCTCTATCCTTATATGGCTCATCCCGCAGATGGAACGCTTCGTCTGCTATGTCATCAAGCCGTCGGCAAAGAAGGACGAGGACGACTTCCGTCTGCGCTACATCGGTGGCAACTCTATCATGAAGACCCCGGAGCTCTCGGTGCTGGAGGCACAGAAGGAGATCCAGTCGTTTGCAGAGCGCATTCACCGCATGTTCGTCATGGTGCGCGAGCTCCTTGGCGTGAAAGACGACGCTCAGTTTACGAAGCTCTACTCGCGCATTGAGAAGTATGAGAGCATCTCAGACAACATGGAAATCGAGATTGCCAACTATCTCGACAACGTGAGCGACGCTCACCTCTCTGACGAAACGAAGGCAAAGATACGCGCCATGTTGCGTGAGATCAGCGAGATAGAGAGTATCGGCGACTCTTGCTACAACATTGCCCGCACGATAAACCGCAAGCTGAAGGGCAAGGAAGACTTCACCGAGCAGCAGTATGAGCACCTTCACCAGATGTTTGAGCTTACCGACGACTCGCTTACGCAGATGAACGTTCTGCTCCTTGGCCGCAAGGACAACTACGATGCCAACCGCTCGTTCAACATTGAGAACGAGATCAACAACTATCGCACGCAGCTGAAGAGCCAGAACATCAATGACGTTAATGACCACAAGTACACTTACGCCATCGGAACGATGTACATGGACATCGTCAGCGAGTGTGAGAAGCTCGGCGATTATGTCGTGAACGTTGTTGAGGCCCGCATGGGAACAAGAAAGACCGAGGCTTGATAGAGAGCTTATAAGGCTACGGGTCTCATAAGCCTTATAGGTCTTACAGGTCTTATAAGTCTTATGGGTCTTATAAAATTTAAGTTTAAGATAACAAAAAAAGGTTATAGGGTCAACCCCTATAACCTTTTTGCCTTTAAAAGCGCCACCCCCGCGCCGCTTCGCGGCTTCCCCCTCCCCGTAGGAGAGGGGAGTAAATAGCCAAGGCTATTGAATTCTTCACTCTTCGTTTTTCACTATTCCCTTTTCAAAGCGCCAGCCTTTTTTTACCTTTTTACCTTTTTACTTTTATTTAACGCAGTTCTTCCTCAAGAAATCCTCAAACTCGTTGCGGTAGCCGTTGAAGACGTTGATGTCGACCTTGGGGGTGATGCCACCGACGCGGCCGTCGGGACAAAGCTGCCAGTAGACAAGGTGTACGTCGGGCTTGTATTCGCCGTAACGGGCAATCCAGATGTTATAGCTTTTCTTCAGGTCAGGGGCGTAAGAGAGGTAACGGTTCACGAACATCTGACTGATGTAGAGCACCGGTCTGGTGCCTGTGCGACGCTCCACAGCCTGCATCCATGCCCTTACCATGCGGAACATGGCGGCGGGCCCTCCCATCATCTTCACCTGCTTTGGCGTTGGTTCAAGATCGAGCACAGGGGGCAGGTCGCCACGGTTGAAACGCGAGTGGCGCAAGAAGAAGTTGGCTTGTACCGTGCCCGACGATTTTGGCGAGAAGAAATGGTATGCTCCCACAGGTATGCCGTGGCGACGGGCGGCGGCATAGTCGGCAGCATAATAGCGGTTTCGTATTGTCCTGCCCTCCGTCGATTTTATATACATGAACGACACGGGGTAGTCTACTTTTCCTTGAACCGTCTTCTTGCTGATCGTGCCGAGATGCGTTATGCGCAGACGGTCCCAACGGATGGGGTAGTGGCGGCGTCCCACGTCGTGCTGGAAGCGCGATATGTCGATGCCATAGATGCGGTCGGCTGTGTAGTGGAGGCGCTCGCCGAGGTAACGGTCGGCTTTCCATTCGCCCACACGGATATGCTTCTTTGGTGTAAGGGCGAACCCCCATCCTGTGCGCTTGCCTTTACGCCACTGTCCGGCGTAGAAGGCGCCTGTGCTGTCGCGTTGTGAGCCGTAGCCTTCGGCCATGAGCTGTCGGTTGAAATAGCCGCTGTAGACGGTGCGGGTGCTGTTGGTGCGTACGCCCTGCGCCAAGGTGTCGGCACGCCATGTGCCCACAATGCGTGTGCCTGTGCTGTCGGTCACCGTGCCTTTTCCTGCCCTTATGCCGTGGTTCCACTGTCCCTCGTAGAGCGTACTGTCGCCCTTGGTGAGCTGTCCGTAGCCGTGAGGCCGTCCCTGCGCGTCGGTGCAGCCGGCATAGACGGTGCCGTCTTTCAAGGTCGTCGTGCCGCCGTCGGTCTGTATCTTGGAGCAAGAGGCAAGGGCGGTCAGCAGCAGGGCTGCAACAAACAAATAAGACGTTTTCATTGCCATCCTCCTTTCATCATTAGCAAGGACACGTTGCCGCGTCCTTCAACGTTTTGTCCGTAGGCAATGCCGGCAAACAGTCCGCGTGGGGTGAACAGCGGGCATCCGTCGGTCACGAGCACACGCGGGAAGTTGTGGCGTGCTCTCTTGCGGCGCCCGTTGATGAGTTGTGGCTTGGCAGCGGCTGACGCCATCTGCTCTATGCCTATGCCACCGAAGCCCACGGCTATGAGGCGGTGGTTGGTGGTGTTCCACGGCAGCAGATATTGCGCCTTCACACCGTCGGGCGTGGTCTCGTCGAGCGTCTGCAAGAGAGCCATACGGTGGCGCTTGTCGGTGTTCACCAGACGACATTGCGCCGTGGCGTTCTTGCCCTCGCCGTTGCGATAGTGGATGGTGAAGGTTGTCTTGTGCCTGAGCCCTAAGGGCAGGGCGGTGTTGGCGAGCAAGCTGTCAATGGCTGCCTTGGTTTGCTCCAGCTCCTTTACCTTAGCTTTCACCTTGGTGGCGACAGCGGCAATCTGTTGGTAGCCCATGTCTTGCACGCCATGCACGCGAAGGTAGTATTGCAGCTCCGAGTCTTCCGAATGTGCCCATTGCAACGAGTCGTTGATGTCGCGTTGCGCCTTCTCCAAAAGGCCACGCACCTGTTGGCTCGTCCAACTCGGCTTCACGATGTTTGCTTGCGTGACATGTGGCAGCACCGTCACCACACGTCCCCGGCATGACGGCACGGCAGGCCAACGGTTCATCCAGCAGCCGCCAGCAAGGGTTACGCTCTCTGCATCGCGTTGCGAGGCTGAGATGTTGTGAAGGGTGGTGTCGCTGTCGGCTGTTGCTAACCACAGCTGTGCCTTGTTGCCGGCTGTAATCTCCCAACATGAGCGCCGTTCAACCACCACCGCGCTCTGCCTCATCTCGTCGCCCGACGACGGCAGCACCCTCATGGCAGCCCCTGCCACGATGGCTACAACGACGACCGTCACCACAAGACCTTTCTTGTGGCGACGCAAAAAAGAAAAACACTTATTCATCTTTTTCGCTTTTTTTGTTCAACGCTATTTTTGTTCAACGTTATTTTTCTTCAACGCTATTCCTAAAAAAATGTATGCTTTCTACAAACGCGAAATTACAAATAATTTTCAGCAATGAGCAAAAAAGACGGCTTTTTTTGTTGACAAAAATCAGAGGGTCATGCTGTTGGGGTTAAGGCTTGCTGACGCCTCACCCCTTTATTCCTCTCCGATGATATAATCGATGGCATCGATAAGAATCTTGTCCTTGTCTTGCTCCTCTTTTGTGAGGTCGTCGAAGGGCACGATGTCGGCATGTAGGAACCGCTTCTTGTCGGTCTGTGGGGCGGGCGCGAAGCCCATGATAAGCTCCGACATCATCCAGCGGCGGTGCTCAGCCTCATAGATGGGTCGGCGGTCGCCGTTGAGGTCGAAGCACTGTCGGCGCAGGGGCATGGCGTTGGCACAGAAGATACTCGAGTATTTGTCGGCCTCGCTGATGGTGAACCATGCCTCCTCTGCCGATGCCAGTTTCTTCTCGGCATAAGCACAATGGTAGATGTAGTTGACGCGCTGTCCGCGCAGCGAGCGGCGTGCGAAGAGCGGGTCGTCGATGGTGCCGTCTGTCTGTCCGAAGATCTCGATCTGTCCGAACATGTCGGTGGCGTTGGCCCTGTCGATGAGCTTGTTTTCATGCGTCATGCTCACCGCCACCTTTGCCAGCTGGTAGACCTTACGCGGCAGGTGGAGCACAGCGTTCACCGCGCGGTCGGCATTGTCGTGACACACAATGATGCGCGTTGCCTTGTCTGTCTGTTCCTCCATGATGCGTCGTGCCAGAGGTGCGTGCTCGTCGGCATCGACAAACTGCCACTCCACGTCGATGAAGTCGTCGCCTTGAGGTAGCGAGTCGGTCACCGTGCCGTCGTTGCTGACGAAGGTGGTGTGGGAGAGGGCGAAGAGAGCTGGCCGTGATGCCATGAGGTGGTCGCGCCATTGCTCCATGTCTTTGGCAATGAACGTTATGCGTGTGCGCGTGCCGCGCTCTGTGTAGTTGGCATAATGGCAGATGTGTGCTGCTGTGTAAGCCACGGCTTGAGCCATGGGTCCTGTGCCGATGATTATGAAATGGGCCTTGCTGCTGTCGCCTTGCTTTATGACGGGTGTGAAGGCGCGGTGGGTATCGACGAGCAATTGCTCCGCCATATACTCGTAGTCGTTTATGGTGTCGACAAGCAGCAGTCGGCCCATCGGCTTCGTCTTAAGATATTGGAACACCTCGGTAGAGGCATAGTCGCGTAAGGTCAGGAAGCAGCGAATGTTGTGATTCGCCTGTTGCGATGCCTCCGTGAGGATGTCGAGACATTGCAGGCTGCGGTTGTCGTGGTCGCTCTCGTTTTCCTCACCTATTATATATATCGCTTTTGCGTGGTCCGGTCGTGCTGACAGCACGTCGGCTTCGGCGTCGCGCCGTCCCTTGTAGAAGATGAACGTCAGGTCGTCGCTCAGCTCCGGCTTCTCCGTTGCCATGACCACCGCCGTGTCGCCCTGTTCGTTTATCGCTCTCACGATAGCCTCCACCCGGCGGTCGGCACCGAACACGAGTACATGGTTTCTCAGTTTGTAGCGCCGCTCACCGTTTTGTGCCGCCTCGCGTATGTTTTCGAAGAGGTTGGAGAACACGCTCACGAGCAGAGCTGAGAAGAGGAAGATGCTCAGCAGGGCGATGATGAGGCGGAAGAAGTCGTGATGTCCCGTAACGCCGCCGAAGCAGCCCGGGTCGAGGAAGATCGCCACCACCGTCTGCCATTTTACCTCGGCGTCGTCATAAACAAAATAGGCCATGATGAGAGCCACGCCAAGACACAGGGCAGACACGCCCATGAGCCACACCAGCTGCATGCCGTTGCTTTTTGCCAACAGTTGGTCTATCTTACGTTTTATTGTCATGATGCAAATGTTTTTGTGGATAATTGGTTTTTGTGCAAAAATAAGCAATAGATTTGGCATTTGCAACATTTATGCGGTCGTTCTTCACATTTACATCATGCATTCTTCATTTTTCACATCACACGTTCTTTATTTTTCACATCATACGTTCTTCTTTTTTTCATCAAGCCGATGCTCTCTCACGGCCAATAATTGCGGTCGAGCACCTGGTTACCGTTGTTCAAAGAGGTGGTGTCGACCTTTGTCGTGTTTGGTCTTAAGGTGTTGTGTGTTGCAGCATCGCTGCGGTAGAAGAGCGTTGAGCCGATGAACAACAGCAGCACGACGGCGGCAACAGACAGCAACGTCGTCAAGAGACGCCACGGCAGACGCGCCACCGACAAGAGCGCCCGCACCTGAGAGATGTTTGACGGGCGGCTGTCGACGTCGGCACAGGCACAATCGGCTGCTATGCGTGCCAGCGTGCGGCTGTGTGTGGCGTTGGCCATGTCCTCGATAACCTTTCCTAACGAATAGATGTCGGAGCGGGCATCGGCTTTGCCTTCGTTCTTGAGCTGTTCAGGCGCAATGTAACCACATGTGCCGGCTGGCGCTTTGAGCACACAGAACGCGTCGCTGTCGGACAGACTGAAGTCGATGAGCCTCACGTCCTTGCCTTTGTGTGTGATCATGATGTTGGCGGGCTTCAGGTCGCGGTGTATAATCTGCTTGTCGTGCATATACTCTAACGCGTCGAGCAGCTGGTTCACAATCTTTATTGCCAGTTTGGCGGACAGAGCGCCGCGCTTGATGAGCGTGTACAAGGTGTCGCCATCGACATAATCCATGACGATGGTGTCGCCCAACCCCTTTACTTGCTCCATGCCTATGGTGCGGCAGATGAAAGGGTGGTCGAGCTGCAGACCTATCTCAAACTCCTTCTGCAAAGCCTGGCGGTAGATGGGGGTGAGAGCATAATCGGTCTTCAGACATTTCAGCATGAAGCGTTTGCCGTAGCGTATGGCTGTGAACAGGCGTGCCGGTCCCGAATTGGAGACATAACACTCTTGCAGATTGCTGAACCCGTTGTCCATGCAAGCTGCTGCCGATGTCATCTCGCTACTTATGTCTTTGATGAATCCCGAAGAAGAGTTGTCTGATTCGTTCATAATGTTGTTGTTTTTAGACGATGCTCAAAAAAATAGGCAATGCTTCAAATGCCGCTTCTGCCAAAGCTCAAACGTAGAGTTTTCTCACAATGGTCAGTCCGCCGTTGCGACCTGCCACGAAGGGCGGTGTGCGTTCCCCGTTGCGTTCAATGTAGGCGAGGTAAAGTGGCTGTCCGTGTATGAAACAGCCAGTTGTGAAGATGTCGTCCACCTTAAGCTTGCTGTTCTGCGTCTCTATGACGCGGAAGATGCTGTTGCCGTTGTAGACAAGGCGCAGCAGACGGTTTGGCGCCCATCCTATCTCTACAACGTCGCCTGTTGTCAGATCGTTGCTCACCAGCTGGTTGGCATCGAAGAATGACGAGTTGTAACGTGTGCTCTTCTTCAGCCATACTACGAACGAGGCATAGTCTTTATGTCCCAAGTAGGAGGCGAGGGCGTTGAGCGTCACGACGCGTGGCTTATGACTGTCGCCCACATATCCATAAAGGCGTTTGAGCGTTGATGACGACACGTTGATGTCGTTCTTTCGTTGCAGAAAGAGCGAAAACTCGTCGAAGTCGGTCGTTGTCGACAACTTCTTTCCATATTTTTCTTCTATGAGCTTTTTCAGCTCCTCAATCTCAGGCGTGTTCATAATTTGTTAGATTCCAAACCGTTGAGGTGTAAAACTAAACTTTTTGCAAAAGTAAGAAAAAAATATTATTAGAGCAAGTTCATAATGGTTCACAAATGAAAATAAAAAAAGCTCCCCGCACCGTGCCTTGTGAGCATGTGCGGGGAGCTTGTGTGTGTTTATGCTGATTTTGAAATCTACAAATCAGAGTTGTTGTCAGCAAGCGTCAGGCTTAGTCCTCGTTGTGACGCTGCTCGCCGCGGGGACGACGGTCGCCACGGGGACGGCGCTCACCACGGTCGCCGCGCTCACCGCGCTCGCCACGGGGACGGCGCTCGCGCTCAACGTAACCCTCGGGCTTCTCAAGAAGCACGCGGTGTGAGAGCTTATACTTGCCTGTCTTCGGGTCAATCTCCATGAGCTTAACCTTGATCTTGTCGCCTTCCTTGATGCCGGCTTCCTCAACAGTCTCCAGACGCTTCCAGTCGATCTCAGAGATGTGGAGCAGACCGTCCTTGCCAGGCATGATCTCTACGAAGCAGCCGTAAGGCATGATTGAGCGAACGGTACCCTCGTACACCTCGCCCACCTCGGGAATGGCAACGATAGCCTTGATCTTGCCAAGGGCAGCGTCGATGGCGTCCTTGTTGGGAGCTGATACCTGCACCTTGCCCACGCCGTCGGTTTCGTCGATGGTGATGGTAGCGCCGGTTTCCTCCTGCATCTGCTGGATGATCTTTCCGCCAGGGCCAATGACAGCACCGATAAACTCCTTAGGAATCTCGATCTGAACGATGCGGGGAACCTGAGGCTTGAGCTCTGCACGAGGCTCAGCGATGGTGTCGGTGATGCATTTGAGAATGTGCTCGCGTCCAGCCTTTGCCTGCATGAGAGCCTTCTCCAGGATCTCGAAGCTCAGACCGTCGCACTTGATGTCCATCTGTGTTGCTGTCAAGCCGTCGCGGGTACCGGTGGTCTTGAAGTCCATGTCGCCCAGGTGGTCCTCGTCGCCAAGGATGTCGCTAAGCACAGCATACTTCTCCTCGCCGGGGTTCTTGATCAGACCCATAGCGATGCCGCTGACGGGCTTCTTCATAGGTACACCAGCGTCCATGAGGGCGAGTGTGCCGGCACATACGGTAGCCATTGATGAAGATCCGTTCGACTCAAGGATCTGGCTCACCAGACGCACGGTGTAGGGGAAATCTTCAGGAATCTGTCCCTTCAGACCGCGCCATGCCAGGTGGCCGTGACCGATCTCACGACGGCCTACGCCGCGCTGAGCCTTAGCCTCGCCTGTGCAGAACGGAGGGAAGTTGTAGTGGAGGAGGAAACGCTGGTAGCCGCGCTCGAGCACGTCGTCAACGAGCTTCTCGTCCATCTTTGTGCCGAGCGTACAGGTAGAGAGGCTCTGTGTCTCGCCACGGGTGAAGATGGCGCTTCCGTGAGGCATGGGCAGCGGAGAAACCTCGCACCAGATAGGACGGATCTCGTCGGTCTTGCGGCCATCGAGACGAATGCCCTCGTCGAGGATGCAACGGCGCATGGCGTCACGCATAACGTCGTGATAGTAGCGCTCCATCTCTGCATGCTTCTCCTCCAGGTCGTCCTCGCTGAGGTCGGTGTGTGCGGCATCGTATGCCTCCTGGAAGTCGGCAAGGATCTTGTCGAAAGCCTCCTGGCGTGCCTGCTTCTCAAGAGCCTGCTTTGTCACGTCGTAAGCCTTGGGATAAAGCTCGGTGTTCATCTGCTGGCGCAGGTCCTCGTCGTTCACCTCATGGCAATACTCGCGCTTAACGTCGGTGCCAAGCTCCTTTGAAAGCTCTGTCTGGAGCTCACACATGGGCTTGATAGCTGCCATGGCAGCCTTCAGAGCACCGATCATGTCTTGCTCTGAAACCTCCTTCATCTCGCCTTCCACCATCATGATGTTCTCGGCAGAAGCACCTACCATGATGTCCATGTCGGCATCTTTCATCTGCTCGAAGGTCGGGTCGATGACATACTCGCCATTGATGCGTGCTACGCGCACCTCAGAGATGGGACATTCGAAGGGGATATCTGAACAAGCCATAGCGGCTGAAGCTGCAAATCCTGCAAGAGCATCGGGCTGGTCAACGCCGTCGGCGCTGAGGAGCATGATGTTCACATAAACCTCGGCATGGTAGTTTGAGGGGAACAGCGGACGGAGCACACGGTCAACGAGACGAGATGTGAGGATCTCGTTGTCGCCTGACTTGCCTTCACGCTTTGTGAATCCACCGGGGAAACGTCCAGCTGCTGAATACTGCTCTTTGTAGTCTACCTGCAAAGGCATAAAATCGGTTCCGGGAACTGCATCTTTTGCGGCACAAACAGTGGCGAGAAGTACGGTGTTGCCCATACGCAGTACAACACTTCCGTCAGCCTGCTTTGCCACTTTCCCGGTCTCAATGCTGATGGTTCTTCCATCAGGCAAAGAAACTGTCTTTGTAATTACGTTCATCTAAAATAACATCTAAAATAAATAATGCGACAAAGTTACTCATTTTAAAGAATATAAAAGAACTTTAACGCGGAAATTTATTGGGTTGGGTGGTTAATAAAATATAATGTGCCGATGTGTTCGGCCTTTACGTTGTTTTGCCTCCTTGTTTGCGCTGTTTTTACCTGCTTAATTGGTGGCTTTATACCATGCCGTCTCGCTTAATCTGTCTGCCATGTGGTTGAGGCTACCCTGTGAGGTGTTCAAGCCCGAATAGTGTTTTATGTCGACGGGTGCGTCCTTCAATGTCGTGAAATATTGGCCGGTGTGGCCCTTGTAAGGCACCGTCTTGTCGAGCTGTTCGGCAAAGGCAGCGGTCAGCACGGTGCCAGCGTCTTTTAGCGACATGAGGTGTCCGAGGTCGTAGAAGAGGGTAGGGCTGTAGCCGTCCATGATCTGCACGCCGTTGGGGACAAGCTGTTCTGCGGCAGCGGCGTTGATCTGTTGTGCAATGGCAGCCAAGGCATCGAGCTGTGTGCAGTCGGTCACAGCCACGGTTCCGTAGGGCAGATTATAAGACGAGTAGAAGCTTATGAAGCTGTCGACAATGCCCTTGTAGTTTGGCGTTCCGAGCAGATGCTTGCCCATGGTGATGTAGGGGAAACCGTAGCTTAGCACCTCTGTCGGACTGGCTATGAGATAATGGGTTACGTCTTTCAGCTCGTATGCCACTTCCACCGACGACATATAGCAGGCATCGAAGAGAATATACTCGGTGTGGAAGCCGGCGTCGGCCATGGCGTCTGCCAGGTCGGTGGTCTCTATCTGCGTTTCGGGGTATGTTCCGCCAATGAAGCGCGTGGTCACGGGGCCTTGAACCTCAAAGTGCATGAGGTCGTTGGGCTCCCCTTCCTTATCTATCCTTTCTTCCTTATATAGGTTATCTTCTTCATCTATCCTTTCTTGTGAGCCAAGTCTTTTCCGTGCGTTTCGTTGTCCTTGTATGGGCACCCATGCCAGTCCGTGGCATCCCACCACCATGCCGTAGCGCGAGGCGGGAGCCAGTGTCATGACCTCAGAAAAGAACGATGTCAGCCATTGGCGCGATGTGAACGGGCGGTCGCTGTAGCGTCGCAGCGTGTCGGTGAGGCATCGTCCGTTCTGCTTTTTCAGTTCGAAAAGCACCGCCTCGCGCTCCGATGTTGCCATGAACACCATGATGCGCTCGTCTTTCATAAAGCGTTGAGCCACAACCGTCTGCATGTCTTCTACCGTTCGTCTGAAATCGGAAAGCAGACTGTTGCTCCATGGGAAGAACATAAACACCGTCTGCCCCACAGGCGTTACAGGCACGTCAGGTCCGTCAGGGCTGTCGCCGTTTGAGCACGACACCCCGACCACGATAAAAAGCGTTGCTATGATTAAGCTACAAGTTTTTTTTATTTGCATGGAAATTTAAAGCCCCACCCCCGCTGTAGGAATGTTGATTTTTGAATTTTGATTTTTGAATTATCGGCTTTCAGCCGATGTTGAATTTTCGAATTTTGATTTTCCCTTTTTTCTTTTTTCTTTTTCCCTTAAATAGTCAGGGCTATTGAATTCTTCACTCTTCACTCTTCACTCTTCCCTTTCAAGGCGCCAGCCTTTTTGCCTTTAAAATCTCTTCCTCAACTATTCTCTTGAACTGTGCCCATATCATGTCACCTCTATAATAGATTCTGCGGTTCTTAGGCACATGCACGCGGCAGGTGGAGAAGATGCTATTGCCTGACGAGGCAAATGTGTTGTTTGAGCAGTAGGGCGGCGTTGGGGCAGAGATGTAGAGGTTGGTGATCGGACAGCCGTCGAACACATAGTCGCCCAACATTTCGGTGTTCTTGCCAAGATGTACCGTGGTGAGGTCAGCACATTTCTGGAACAGTCCTGTCGGTATCTGCTTGACGGTAGAGGGTAGCGACACCTCCTTCACGCTGCTGTTATAGAACGCATACTTGCCTATAGATGTCAGGCCGTCGGCAAAATGGAACGTCTCTATCCGGCAGTTGCGGAACGCATAGTCGCCCACCGTCGTGACCGTTGAGGGCAGCGTGTACTCGCCTTTCTTGCCCATGGGGAACCACAGAATGCGCTTGCCGTCGCCACTGAGCAGCACGCCGTCCTTGCTGCTGTAATGGCTGTTGCCAGCCTGCACGTTGATCTCGGTTAAGGCGGTGCATCCCGCCGATGTCTCAATGCTTTCCACCAACGTAGGCACCTCAATGGTGTGTAGCGAAGAGCAGTTTCTGAAGGCATCGGCCTCTATCTTTGTTGTCTGCAACGGCAGCACAATGCGCCTCAGCTTCTCGCATGAGGCAAGCATGGCTTTGCCCACCACGTTGGTCTGTGTGAAGTGGCCCTCGGCATACGCCTTGCCGCCTTCTGCAATCTGTGCTCCCGACAGGTCAATGTCTGACAGCTGTCCTGCGGTGGCTTTGCCTTCGTTGTCGCATCCTGCCATGTCGCGCAGCGTGCGCAGGTCATCGCCGTTCAAGAACCCCGCAATAGACAAGGTGGTGAATCTGTACTTGTCGTCGCCAACAAGTTCGGTCAGCTGTCCCGCATCGTTTATTATTGATGTCGATGTTGTGACGAAGGAAACTGCTTCGCCCACATCCTCGCCGTTCTTGTTTGCAGCAAAGGGGCGTATGCTGTAAGCCACTTCGGGCTGCAATCCGCCTATGCTCAGACGGAACATGCCGTTGTCGTCGGCATCGCCGGTCTGCACCAGCTTGCTTGTTGTTGCGTCGCCCATTGTTCCCCCGTCTTGTCGAGACAGGTAGCATCCGCTTTCAGTTATGGGGTCGCCGCCTGTTTCGCTGATGCTGTAGCTCACGATGGCGCTCAGCGGACTGATGCCCAGCACCGTCACTTCGCCCGCCGTCGGTTTGGCGTTGGGCTGTGTGGTAAAGCTCAGCTGTTCGCCCGACAGCACAACGTTGCCGCTGCCGCCCTGTAGCTTATAATAATAGGTGGTGCTGGGCGTCAGTTGGTTCAGACGATAGACCACAGTGCCGTCGGGCTTGCCCCCGTTGTTGTCGGCAGGGGTCAGCACCGCTGTCTTTTGGCTCATGGACGGATCATCTCCGTAGCAGAACCACAGTTGGGGCGTTTCCGTAGACCCCGTGGTGTGGCATTGCCCAACCATCGTTGCCTCGTTGCGCGTAATGTCAATGGCCTCCAAGGTCTGGAGCTGAGGCTCAAAGTTGTCGGGCTTGTCGCTGCTGCACGATGCCAGGCACAGCACGCACAGCACAGCCGTGAGGGCCGCCCCCAGCCATGTTCCTGTATTTTCAATGTTGCCTGTCTTCATCATCCTACCGCTGTTTATAAGGTTTCATCACCACCTTGGCCTTGCCCAAGCGTATGCCCACGCCTATGCAGCCTTGCCATTGCTTGCCGCCGATGGTCAGGGCCGAGGCACTGATGCTCAGCTTGCCTATTGTCGCTATCACGCCCAGCTCGCCGCTCATCCCTTTGTGTGACAGGCTTTCGTTGCGCAGCCAGCCGCCGCCTTCGCTGTCGGTCAGTTGCCATGCTGTGGTCTTGCGTGCATAGCCCATGCCCTCGAAGATGTCGATGTGGTTGCCCACGCGGTGTATCAGGCCCGCCGTCATGCTATAGGCGGCGTTCTGCGTGCGTCCTGTAAAATAAGGTTTGCGCGAACCGTCGGTCAGCGTGCCGTCGCGCAGACAGCTGCCCGTGGTGCTTTGTGCCGAATGTAGGTCGGTGCTTACATGCAGGTAGGTGCCCACCTTACGCATCACGGCCAGCATCACGCCCCATGAGGGGCCGTCGGTGTGTAGCGAGGCGGTGAGCAGGGCATAGCCATGCACCGGCACCACGCGACGTTGTGGCACCACCTTCACCGTGTCCACCACCGTTTGCGTGTACACTATCGTGTCGTGCTTCTCCACAACGGCTGCCAGAGGTGTGCGCAGACGCAGCTCGTAGGTCATGCGGCTCTCCAGCTTCATGCCCAACTGCCAGTTGCGCAGCACGCCCCATTGCGGATGCTTTATGGTTATCTGCTTCGTGCCTTTAGGCAGATAGAGCCATATCTCGCCCACCTGGTCGCTACGTTTCACGATGCCGAGGGGCGAGGAGAACGCAAAGTCGGATGGTCCGACAACCTTTATAAGGGCGCATGCCTCGCCGTTAAGGTCGTGCACGGCATCGATGAACGCGCTCACGTCGTTGGGCAGTTTGCGGAAACTCTCCACCGTAAAGGTGCTGTCTGCCGGTGTTGCGGCACGCAACGTTTCGCACGGCATGGCGCAGAGGCACAGAATCATGATGATGAGCCTGTGCAGAGCCGTTGTCGGACGTTCTGTCCTGTTCTGTCCCCATTTTGTTTTCATATCTTTCATTCAAGATTAAAATCGGAAATGTCGATCACGCCGTCGCTCCCCTCCACCGTGGCCGACGGTTGCCATGTGCGCACATGGATGAGCGGCATGGCGGCGTTGCGGAAGTCCCACAGCAGGAACAGGTATCCGTCGTCGGCATAGCGGTCGCTGTGGTAGCGTTGGCGCAAGGACACGCCATAGATGCCGTCTTTCGTTGGATGTCGCATGATGTGGAAGTCGGAGAAGCGCACGTCGACCTGCCTGTTTGCAGCAAACACCTTGGTTAGGCGGGCCAGATAGTCGCGCTTGGTGTGGAGGGCGTAGCTCACGCGGCTGTCTGCCGACACGCGCCCCGTCTCCTTCAACGTCTTCACCACGTTGCCGACAATTATCAGGGCGTTGTCGCTGAACACCTGACGCAGGAAGTCTATGTCCTTGGAGGTGTATGCCGTGCGCAGATGCTCACAGTAGTTGAGGATCTGTCGTCTGCTCGCGGCATCGGTCTCGGTGAGATGTCCCTTCAAGATTTTTGCTGCCTCGGCGTAGAACGGACTGCCTTTCGCCATCCTTCTTATGTCGGCAGCAGGCAAGGGCTGGCCTCCATGCGCCCCGGTGTGGGCAGCCGACAATGACGGCGTTGTGCCCGCTTGCGTGCTTGCCCCGTTGCCCGCGGTTCCTCCTTGCGCGTTGTCCATGCTTGCCGCACGGTCTTCAGGCACGGCCCCCATTCCTGTCTTTACGTCATCAGCCTTATTTTCGAAGGTCACCATGCCATGACTGTCAATGAAACCTTCGCGTCCTGTTGCCACCTCGCGGAACGCCAGACGGCCCTCGCGGAAGCGCGTGTCCAAGAGACATCCGCGCAGCGGTATGCGGAACAGAATGTTGCCGTCGGCATCCTCCACCATCCATTGGCGTTCGCCCTGTGGTGTGGTCTGCTCCACCAGCTGCATGCCTTCGCTCACGCCGTAGCTCGTTTCTGAGGCAACGTTCTTATAACCTCCAAAGGGCAGCAGCCGTAAAGCCACTGCCCAGATGGAGAGAATCAGCACAAGGGCTGACAATATATAAATTCTTTTTTTCATTCAATGTCTGTTAAACAGGGGCTAAACGTTATGCCTTAAGAAGGCCGATATGAACCTCAAGAAGGCTTGCTATGATCCTTAAGAAGGCATAACGTAAGCCACCTGTTTATTTCCAGTTTTCAACCTCGCCGCCAATTTCAATCTTTATCTTGTCGGGATTGTTGGTTATGACGAGGTTTACGAGATGCTCCACGCCGGGCTTGAACACAAACTTGCTCTCATACATGTAGCTCACGCCCCTCATCACCACCTCTACAAGCGGCTGGCGGTTTTCTACACGCTGCGGCACGACGATGGCTGAGTAGGAGTAGGCTCCTTCCTGTTGCGCCTTTATGGTTTGGCGCGTGCCTTTGACATAGCGTGTAGCCACGCCTGCCTGAAGGTCTACGGTAGCCGTCGGCACGGTGTTGTGGATGTAGACATCTGCTGTTGCTGGCATCTCGCCCTCAAAGTCCTCGCCCTTAATGAGCCTTATCTTTATCTTGCTCATTATGTGCTTGAACGTCAGGCTTATTGGCGATGCCGATGCCTTTATGCCCTTGGTGGTGGCAAAAAGCAGGTCGCTGGCCTCGTAGCCGCCGGGCGTTGTTCCTGTTTTGGCCGCGCTCTGGTCAGTGGCCACACTGAAGGGCTGGTCGTCGATGCTGCTCACACCCTGCATGTAGGGATAGTAGGCATAGGCGTTATAGGTGCCGTCGTCCCAATAGAGCGTTCGTGCGGCGGTCCAACTGCTGCCGTTGTGGGTCAGCGCCTCGTTGTTCACCAGGTTGCCGCCTATCTCCAGCGGTGCATCGGCTTGTGCCACATACAGGCCTATGCGGTCGCCGTTCTCAAAGTCGGTTGCTGTGGCACGCGTCTGGCTTGGGTGCGTCACCGTGAATGTCATGGGCGTGTGCCTGGCATCCTTATATTGCTGTTCGCCGTCGTCGGAACAGGCCACCAAGCCCAGCAGGGCAAGAGCCAGACCGAAGCAGCTTATCTTGTGTCTGTTCATCTGTTCATGCTTTTGCAAAATTACACATTTTTGTCGAATATCTCCACTCTTAGCGATGCTTCCTTACCTTTGACATGTTCAGCGGATTGCCTCTGTGTATCACGGGCGCGTGCTGGTGCATGCCGCTGTTTACGTTGCCCACACTGCCGCTCCTGCCTGTGCTGCGTGTCACGTTGCCAGCCTCGCGCTTGTCGTTCTTCACAAAATCTTCAAACGAATAGGTCTCGCCAGCATAGCGCTTGATGCGTTTCACGATGCTCTCGCGGCTGATGGTGCTGTAATAAGGAATGTTGTTGTTCATGCACGAGTTTTGCTCTGAGCGGAACACGCCACGGCTGTGCATATAGCCACCCTCGTATATGTCGACAAGGTCGCTGTAGCGCGGGTCGAAGATGAGGTGGCTCCAGGGCACGCTCTGCATCTTGCCCGTGAAAGAGAGGTTTTCGTACCAGCCAAGACGCTTGTACATGTTGAAGGCAGACCCGTGATCGCAGCCATCTATGCAATGGCAGTTGTCTATAAAGGCGTTGTGGTAGATATACTCGTCGCCCAACTTTCCGAAGCCATGACCGCCCGCCTCATGCTGGATTACGCCACGCGAATCGAGCGGATAGCTGTAGGTGCTGAGCGGACAGAAGGCTATGGCCGCACCACTGGTCCACATCTGCGTCACGCCGCCATACTCGGTGGTGTTGGGCACCATGATGATGAGCGTTTGGTTCAGGTTTTCCTTGGTCACCGTGGGTGCGTTAAGGGCGTAGGCAAATATCTCGTCATAGTCGGCCTTCAGTTTCACGCCACCCGTAAAGGTGGTGTTGAAGCGGTTGTAGCGTATGGTGTTCACCGTGCCCACGCCGCTTTCGGTAGAGAGGGGGAAGGCCGTGTAAACATTAAAATAGCCACGGTAGGTGGTGTAAGGCTCCAGTCCGAAGAAATACTCCATCTCCTGCTTCATGGTCTTGAGATAGCTGCCATCGGCAATGCTCTTTGCGTCGTAGCCATCGCCCAGCAGCACGATGTTGATGCCGCCTTTCTTGCCCTTGGTGGCCTTCTGCAGGGTGAGCCACTGGTCTTCGCCATACGCGTAGCCATATTGGCTTACGCGGCACTCGTGGGTATACTCTTCTTCTTTCAAGCGGAACACCACCTTGCCCTCACGGCTGGTTCCGTTTTTGGCCATGGCATTGATGGTGAGCGTAACCTTTGTCTTCTTGTTGCCGCTCGCGGGCGACACCTCGCACCAGTCGGGCTTGCTGGCCACCTCCCATTCGCCCTCGGCATCCACAATAAGGCTCTGCTTATGCTCCGTGGCCAAGGCGCAAGCTATAGAGGGGCGGCACACTAACTCGTGGTGGGCGGCTATGCGTTTAAACTCGTTCCACCCTACAGCCGTCTGATATTGTGCCACGGCCGATTCGGGCACCTCTACGGTGAAGTTGTCTTTCGGCACACCGTCAAAAGCTCCGCTCTTTACATAGGCTGGGTAGGCACCCTTGCAAACGATGGACCCTATGTTGAAACATTTTTCAAAAGCTCTGGGTTGGATGGTTTCTATATTGGCAGGGAGCACCAAACCTTCTATCTGGGAGCAACCTTCAAAAGCCGATTCTTTTATGCTCGTTATTTTCTCAGGAATTTCCAACGTGCCTGTCAACTGGTTGTTTGCCCAAAAAGCTCCTGAACCTATTGACACCAAGGAGGTAGGCAAATGCAAAGTTCCAGAAAAACTACAAGAAGAAAAGGCACCGCCACCAATTGTTTTCAAGTTTTTAGGCAATACGAGTTCGCCTCTGAATCCGCAGTCAGAAAAAGCACTTCCATCAATGTCAGTTATTCCGTCTGGAAGATACAAATTGCCGTTGAAACCACATTGATTAAATGTCATATCATTTATTTTTGTTATTCCTTGTGGAATCGTTAAAGACCCTGTTATGCCTAGACAGCTATAAAAAGACCTGCTTTCTATTTCTTTCAATGAATTGGGCAAATGTAGTTCTCCATAAAACCCTCTGCATTCTTCGAATGCACTTTGGCCTATTTTCTCTAAGCCTTCTGGCAAAGTGAGTTCACCTGTAAGCGAAGAACAATTGTAAAAGGCATAATATCTTATTTCTTTCAATGTTGATGGCAGTGTCAGAGTCCCATCCAGGCTGGAACAATCAAAAAAGGCATCTTCTTCTATTACCTCCACTCCTTCGGGTATAACCAATGAGCCTACCAGGTATTTACAACCACTAAACGCATTTGAACTGATGCCCTTCAACCTGTCTGGCAAGACAAGATAGTTCAGCTTAGTGCCACTCATGCCCCCCGTGGGGATTTCGTCTTTTCCTCCAGATCCAAATATCCCCGTCTCCCCTATGGTTACCTCTTTCAGGTTCAATGCCTCCAGCGCCTTCATGCTGTTCCTCATAAAATTGAAATCGACGTCGTTAATCTCGCCCGTAATCTTCAGATTGGTTACTTTGGTATAGTCGAGCTTAGCCGCAGCAATGGCATCCTGCAGTCCTCCAGCCGTCGGGCAGTTTACCACCACATACTCCTTTGCCGTAGCGTTATGGCTCACGAGGTCGTTCTCCCACGGTGTGATGCTCTCGCTGATGAGCGTGAGCTGATATTGTCCGCTACCGGCCTTCTTGTCTACGCGAATAGAGAAATTGCTCATCTTGCCGGGCATATAGGTAAACGCCTCGTTCTTGGCAAACTTATAGGGCACGCCGCCTATGGTGATGCTGAACAGCGTTTCGCCAGCCTTTACGGTCTGCGGCACCACGATGGCACGCCACTCGTTGCCCGAGCGCGATGGCATGGTGGCCGTGGCCTCCACGCTGCCGTTGGCGGTCACAGTGCCGTCGGCCAGATTGATGCTGGCCTTGCGTATCAGGTTGGGGGCCAGCACGGTTTTCTCCGTTCCAGCCCATTCGCCTGCTGCAAAGCCGCTACCCTCAACCAGCGTCACGCGGGCATTGGCCATACGGTGTTTCATGGGCAGACGTATCACGCTAGTGGTAGGCGCCACGTCAGCCACCTTTCCCCACAGAAAGTCGCTAGCCTCGTAGCCGCCCATCTCGCCGTTCTCAGAAGGCTTGCTCTGGTCGCGCTTCACCTCAAACTGGTAGTCGTCCACGCTCTCGGGGTCGGCAAACGGATAATATCCGTACACGTCAATGTGGGTGTGCTTGTCTTTCCAGTATAGATCATAGGCCGAGTTCCACCTATAGTTAGGCTCATCGAACGTGTGGCGCACATTGTCGCCACGGTTGCCGCTGGCCTTCAGCGTGCCTGGTGTGCCGCCGTCATAATCGACAATGTACACGCCCATCACGTCGCCGTTGCAGAAGCCGTTGTCGTTGACGCGCGTCACCGCCAGCTGGTCGATGTCGCCAGAGAGCTGTATACGGTCGTTGCTGTGCTGTTGTCCACCCTCTTCAAACATGTCGTCGGAGCAGGCGCCAAGCAGCAAGGCAACAACCATAGCAGCCAGATATATTATTGTGTTTTTGTGATTCTTGTTCATAAAACAGCCGTTTGGGTTTGTGTATATAATATGTAGGGAGTTATCGGAAGGTAATGGAAGTTAATCCGCCTGTGGCGGATGGAAGTTAACGGACAATACCTTTTTTATTTCTTCCTTTTTCCCTCTTCACTCTTCAATTTTCACTTTACTTTACGAGGAAATAAGCAATAGGATTTTTCACTTTTCTCTTTTCACTTTTCCCTTAAATAGCCGATCCGCCGTTGTCGTTGCCATCGTTCTCCCATGCGCTGATGGTCACGTTCACGCCGCTGCTGGTCTTGTCGAGCGTCACGGTGAAGGTGTGGCGTTTGCCGCTCTGGAAGGTGAAGGCTTTGGGCAGATTGAAGTCGCGCCCATTCACGTTCACGGTGATGAGGTTACACTGTGCCACCTGCTGCGGCACGATGATGGCGTGGTAGGCCGAGCCGTCGTTGTAGGGTGTGATGGCAGATGCCTGTCCTGTGGCCGTGGCTGTGGCGGTGGCCAGGTCAATGGTGGCCGATGTCTTAATGTTGTTCAGGCTCACCTTCACGTTGGCGGCAGCCAGCGAGCTCTCCGTGAAGCCAGCGCCCGGCTTGAGGCGAATGTCTACCCGGCTCATGATGTGCTTAGCCTCAATGCGCACGGCCTCGGTTGAGGGAGCGGCATCGAGCGTAGAGCCTACGAGCAGGTCGCCAGCCTTATAGTCGGCCTCGGTGCTCTGGTTGGCCTTGGTGCTGAAGGGCATAGCCGTTACGCTCTCCACCTGCTTGCGGTAGGGGTAGTAGAGGTAGAAGTCGGCGTGTGTCTTATTGTCTTTCCAGTATATCTCGGTGGCGGGTGTCCACACGTTGGTGTAGGTGTAGAGCATGTTGTCCACATAGTTGCCAGACGTGTTGAGGCTTGCAGCCGATCCGTCGGCGTTGCGGTTCACAACAAACAGGCCCACCTTGTCGCCGCTCTCAAACGCTGTCTCCGTGGCGCGTGTTATGTTGGTGCTTATGCTTATAGGCACCTTAGCCGACGGTTTGTCGGGGGTGGGTG
>ERZ1034844.194-NODE-194-length-35470-cov-17.254045_pt1 | contig 35470 bp, 55 predicted proteins | sample MGYA00520594_ERZ1034844 | MGnify/ENA primary metagenome ERZ1034844 (study PRJEB33766, sample SAMN09781733) | gut metagenome | biome: gut microbiome | host: Homo sapiens | place: Madagascar | study: EMG produced TPA metagenomics assembly of the PRJNA485056 data... | reverse complement strand
ATTTATGGGTATTATATGCACATTTAAGCGGGTTCGAATCCCGCCGTCTGCGCTCATTGAAAATCCCCAGTAAACGCCGAAAGCCGGTATTTACTGGGGATTTCGATATTAAGATATTATTTCTAATTTAGATTTTTATATTAAAAAGTACAATTTTAGGGGAAAATGCAACACGAAATGCAACACGGAAAATTCTCCGATCGATATACATGTAGCTAAGTAGCTCTGCACTATTCGCACCTTTTGTTATAACGCAAAAAAGCCGGAAGGATTTCTCCCTCCGGCTTGTCCTATCTCTAATACACAAAACTCTTTACGCCCGTGTCTGCGCAGATCCATTCCTCTTTTGCGGATCCGGAGATATTCATCCAGATTGCCCCCGCACTGTCTCTGGTCGTTGCCTTGTTGCATACCGCGCGGTTCCCGATCTTTCCAATGATCTTTCCCTGTGTACTCGGTGTTGATCGGATGCGCAGATTGTCCACATGTACGAAGTAAGCCTGTCCAGGCTGATAGTTCGGCTGAACATGCTGCGTCTCTGCCGCTTTGATCTCTGGCTGTTTTTCGGGTGCAGTAGTAACTGGCGTATTAAACAACGCCACCTCTGCTGCTCTACGCTGCACCAGTCCCGGCAACTTTCTTCCTGCCGCTTTACAATACTGTGGCATTGCCGCCGCGATCTGTACTGTATTTCTGCCCGCGCATAATCTCTTGAGGTTGCCCTGTCCGCAATTAAAAGCAAAGCTAACCAGTGCCGCGAACTGATTCTCATTAAGTTGCGCAGTGATCGGCACATATGCAGTACTGTTGACATACCGCTCAAATTTTCCCAGATCCTGCCGCAGTAACGCATCCGCCTGCGCCTGTGTGATAGCCTGTCCACTATGTACGCCAGATGTATGACCATACCCGATGGTCCATACGCCCGCGGAGCATTTATAGGCTGTCAAACGACAGCCCTCAAAGCGTTTAATAAGTGCAATCCCTGCTGCACTGATTGTTCTATTCGCCATGATTACTCCTCCTTACACTCTTCGCATTCCGGCAATCCTGCTACTGATGTCGCAATAGACAGGATACCGGCCAGTACAGATGCCGATGCTACCAGCTTCCAGTCCACCGCTCCCATGACCGATGCTGTGCCGATCGTAGCAATAAAGGTCTGCGCTACGGTCTTAACAGCCCTCACTCCTGCTTTCTTGCACCATTCCTTTGTGCTTACACTCGGATTCAATACACAATTCTTAAACATACTCTTCACCTTTTTAACCTTTCTTATAAAATATTCAGTTCCTACTTAAATACGCCAACTTCAACGGCATAAATAAAAAATCCCACCAGTGCCGTGGCAAACGTCCCGATCAGCGCATTGATGGATTTTGTCTGTTTTTCCAGTGATGCGCAAAGGCTGTCCACCTTTGCGTCCGTTACTGCAACGCCTTTTTCCAAAGTGCGGATTCTCTCCGCGTGATCGTTCAATCGATCTTCTGTTGTCTCCAACTGTTTGCTGATGTATTCATCGTTCAATGCCATATGATTCCTTTCCGCATAAAAATACCGCAGAGATTTCTCCCGCGGTTTCTATGCATCTTTATTCACTTAACTCTTTTTTCAGTTCCTTTTTATCCGCATAAGGCAATTTCGGATAACTGTCCAGGATTGTCTTCAGATCTTCGCCCTGGCTTAATCTCGCCCGGATTGCTTTGAGCATGATACGTTTTACGCTTGCTGTCATTCTGTCTCACCATCCTCTCCGTACAACAGCCCTGCGACCGCTGTTGCCAAATCATCGATACTGGTCTGCTGATCGGCAAGACGCTGTGCCGTTTTGTCCGCCGGTCTGCATTCCAGTACCGCCGTGTACGTTCCTCCACCATCTGCCTGCTCCAGTGATAATCTGGAAAGCGTGAGGTTGCTCTGTCTCTCGATCACAACATCCTCTTCTGTAACAATCTGGATGGTCTGCACATTTTCATCCGTGATCTTGCTCAACAGATCCTTAAATGCGTCCCTGCCCTCCAACGGAATACGAAATGTACTGCCGCTTTCCTGTGAAGTATTCAGCATTGTTCCGTCTACTAAAATAATATGGTTCATTTCAGTGCTCCTTTCTCAAGGGCTGATACCCTTGTCTGTAATATATCAATCTGTGACTGCTGCATCTGTACCAGCTTAATAAGCGGGCTTACCAGCTTTGCGTAGTCAACACTCATAATCTGATTTTCCAATCCTTTTGATTCGTCAAAGTTCGTTTCGTCATATCCATCCGGTACCGTCACTGCGTGCGGAAAAAGCTCCAAGAGCTCCTCTGCGATCACACCTTCCTGCCCTTTCCGACCACCGAACGCTTTTTTATAATCATAGTCCACGATCCGAACATCAAGGATCTTTCTGGCTTCATCCTCGGTCATGTCCCGGATATTCTCTTTTATCAATCGAGACGATGGATTGGTAAATGAATATCCCTGGACAGGAATCCATGCTGTTCCGTTCGTATTTCTGCACTGCACTCTTGACCCAAGCAAGTCCACATAGGTGTTATTGTTATTTCCATCTCCTGATGCGACTACAATTGGTTTTCCATCCGGTCCCTGTATACGCGATGGATACATGATATTATGTCCGTTCATATTCAATACGCCATTCATGGTATCTCCTGATTTCGCCAATCTATTATTCGCATTTGTATTTGCTGACGATGCAGCATTTCTTGCTGTCTGATCGACAGCGCTTCCCGCCGTCTTAGCATATTTTACCGACTTGTCCACATCTGCCGTATTGTCACAGTTTCCAAGCCCAACCTGTGCTTTTGTTACGCCGTGCGGGTTCTTCTTATCCTGAATGTGTTCTGCAAGACTATTTGCCGCCGCCGCGCCAAGCTGTGCAAGCGTAACACCATGCGGATTATCTTTGTCACCGATATGCGCGATCAATGCGCCTACGGCTTTCTTAATCTTGCCAAACGCCGATAGATATGGTTCCCCGCTTTTCAGTTCTTCCAATTCTTCTGATTCTTCGTAAACCGGAGATTCCAGGGCTCCGATATGCTCGTCAATGGTCTCCATATTGTCGTCAAAATCCCGCACATCGTAAAAATCGTCCTGTCCCGGCTTTTTCAAGCTACAATTCTTTGTTGTTTCCAACGTATCACCTCTTTCTTTTAATACGGCTCTTCCCGTAATTCTTTGTGCGTATACTTTGCAAGCTGTCCGCGCGTCAACCCAGTACCTTTTATAATCCCATGCGTATTATACATAAGATCTACATCAAGGATCAGATTGAGCGGCACAACGCGCTCCAGCATCTGCTCCGCTTCATTCCGAAACTGCTTGGATTTCAGTGCCACACGAACAGTCAGTGTATAGGCATCGTGATCCAGTTTTATGGTATACCCGTCTGATCCGCAGAGTGCCGCAAGCTGTTTGCACAAAGTCCGATAGGTATACGGCTTATCTTCAAGCAGTCTTGCGTGGATGCGGAAATTCCGAAACTCGATCGTATCCGTATCAAACGGTTTAATCTCCAATATTTTCTCCCATCTGGAAGCACCCACGGCGCTCTCATCTGTAATAAACGCTTCTTTAAACAGATCATCTATGGCATTCCATAACTCCTCTACCGCAGGCTGTTCTACCCTTGCCAGCTCCCGAAACTCCGCATAGGTTTTCAAGACCTCCGGCAAATAATCAAGCAACTGTCTATCCACTGATCTCCCCCCTTAATGGGATCTCATCAACACCGAGCTGTATATTCTCGGCTTTCCCGTTTAATTTCGTATCTGCGACATCCAGAATTCCTTCCACATCCAATAATGCCGCTTCAATCTGCTTGATCCTGACCACCAGACCCGTAGCACTATTCTCCCAGTCACGCCGCAGGGACAGCAGATATGTTTCAACTGCCGTTTCGATCCGGCTCTTGATATCCGCAAACGTGTATCCGGTATCAAATGTGATTGTCGTTGCCACGTTGATTTTCACTCCTGCGGCACCCGCGATCGTGACAATATGACCAATCGGCGCAAGACCGTCTCCCTCTGCATGATTCTGTTCCGGATCAATGATCGTCTGGATGCTGTCGATCAGGACTGTTGATGGCTCGGAATAATCCGATGCGATCACAACGCACCGTACATATCCGCCGACCTTTTCCCCCGCCGCATTGGTCGCACGATAACATTTCACACCGCCAACACCATCAATCGCCTTGATCTTCTCCCGGTAATCCGCCCGGTTGCCGCCAAATGCCGCCGCATTAAAGCTGTCTCTCCATCGTTGCCGGAACACTTCGGTATCTTCTTCATCCTCTCCCGGGATCAGCACTTCGGTCAGTTCGCAAGTTGTAAGCCCCGGGACATAATCAATCGGGATCATATCTCCGAAGTTCCGGTTTCCGGCTTCGCCCAACGTCTCACAGATCATCTGGTAATAAAAAAATCCGTCTTTCTGCTCGATAAAATCTGACACATAATAATTCAGATCATCCAGGCTGAAACGGATTCCACTTTTGACTTCAATATTAAATTTTCCTTTTAGAACTGCATGTGTCGCAGCTTCGGGGATCAACCCTCGGGTATCATACGCAATCTTTGCAAGATACTCACGATCCGCCGTATCTCCGAACATCTGCCGGAACATCCACTCCAATGTAATATACATCTGTGCCGCTTCCGCGCTGTTAGCTCCACACGCAAAATGAATCAAGCTTCCCTCGCGCTTATCTATCGTTGATTTTACCTGCGCAAGTTTCTCTTTCATGAGATTTTCATATGTCTTATCCTCAAACAATCTATACCGTCACCTCTTTCTCTACATCGATCGTGCCTGCGGTCGAATCAACCGAAAAGGTAGTGTGTATCACGCCTTTCCGTGGAACATCAAACGTGAAATTGTATACTTTTGTGATCCGGTCATCCTGCATCAGCGCATCCGCAATGCGGTGTTCCAATTCCGGGATGCAGTACGATGTCGGCATACCAATCAGATCTGCCAGCTGTATGCCATAATTCCATGACACAAGCGGGCATTGGTACCGTTCTACATTTAAGATAAGAAAGATCGCCTGTTTTACTGCGGGGATCCCATCACAATTCCCTTTTACCGCCTGCCTCTCTACCTGCATTGCAAATGTCTTTGAGGGCTGATCCTCATATTCAATGTTTGATAACTGATTACCCGGTATCACATTATCCCTCCTCACATCGGTCAAGTACCATGTATTTCTGACCGCCCTGCTGCCGCACCATAACCACCTTTTCTCCGGACTGTAAAGCATTCTTGATCTTTATTTTTTTCTTTTCCAGTTTTACCGGATGCTCATGTGCCGGACTTCCCGCGGTCTCGGTGTCAAACTCTGCTTCAATCTCCTGTTCATGATCCGTAAGATATCTCGGGATCACAAGCGTGCTCCCATCCAGCACCAGCTTATCATCAATACAGATTTTTAACGGTGCCGCTGATTCCACTGTACCAAACAAAAATGTACATGGATCTGATTCCTCAATACAGTTTTTTGCGATCGTCTTAATGCTGTCAATCAGTTGTGCATCCAAAATATCACCTCTATTCCGTAAACTCACCGCCGGACAGCGTGAGTGTCATTGTATGTTCTTCCTCGTTAAAAGTATGTGTTGCTTTTTCCACCATCATAAAATTGTGCAGCCAGTAATTGCTCACAGAAAACATGACCAGCGGATAAGTTCCGGCACGTATCCGCACATCGCCAAATGCATCTTTCACCTGAAAATTTCTGGAAACCTTGTTGTAATATTTCAGCAGTGCTTCCGCTTTGCTTGCGCCGTTCTCCCCATCGTTTAGAGTGTCGTAATACTGTAACACGCCCCAGTCGTTGATGTGAGAAGAATCCTTCGTCATGTATATTTCACGTTTTCCGGTGTCCTTATTATCATAGGTCAATTTCACCTGATTATAGGTATCTCCGTCAATGGATGTCGAATACTCGTAATTTTCCCCGGTTTCCGCATCCAGTATCAGATTCATTTTTCTGTCCGCGATATTCTGCAGGCAGATCTTGCCGTAATCATCATACAGCACATATACCTGTCTCGTGTTCATCATCGTCAGATCAAGCGCATTCTGCATAATATCAAACAGCGTTTTGTTGGATTCTATCCGTTGCGGTATCACATATCCGGTATCTGTGATCCTGCCGCAGCTCAGCCGGAAATCATCACAGATGCGTTGCAAAAGCCGCCCCGCCGTGATCCCGCTGTATGAATAAGTGTCCTTGTTTTTAAAATACCGCAGCTGGTCATAACAGGTGACTTTCATTTCTTCATTTTTCTGATGCGACATTTTAAAGATGTATCCATAAAACACATCATTCCACACCTTGTTTTCAAAGACCCGGAACCGCACCGGATTTCCCTCATCTATATCAAGATTGACATCAGCGTAAATCGTAAACTCCAACTTTCCCGGAGATCCTTTCCGCACCGTTTCCCATTTGATGCCTTCCTTTACCTGGGGAACAAAAATCGTCCCCCGGTTTAAAATTTCAAGCGTGTACACCTTTCACCTCCTACGGAATTGTGAGCACCAGTCCCGGCCATATGGCATGATCGGGATTTTTTGTTATGTTGTTGGCATTCATGATCTTGTCATACTCCGCTCCGGATCCGTAAAAAAACTGTGCAATCTTCCAAAGCGTATCACCTTCCTGCACCGTATATGACAGGTTCCCACCACTTCTCGGTTTATGCTCTCTGGTGGATCCATAAGGCACTACCTTTCCGTCATCCGTAAGCGAATACAGTTTGGTGCAGTGCGGCTTAAACTCCTTAATCTTTATTTCTGCCGTGGTATCAAACCCATTATCCGCAGATTCTTTTTCCGTGATATCTTCCATCACACACCGCATGATCGTGTAACTTATCATTTTGCCGGTTGGAAACATACGCGTTACGATAAAATTGAACGGCTGCTTGTTTTCCATGTATGCCTTGAAGTAATCCAGATAATAAGATGCCGGATGAAACGCATCCAGGTACATGGCAAATGGGTATCTGACATTTGGGAGCAGGCAGTTGAAAGAGACTTCTTTCAACCCGCCTGTCTTTAATATGTTTACCTCGCCGTCATTAATCAGCGTAATCGTATCATTTCTCCCATTGTGCTTGATCTTCATCTCTTCCGGCGGAACCGGAAGCAATAATTGATCCAAAAAAATGTTATACATCCTATCCCTCCGCTGATATCATGATCTGTTCCTGCAATACACCGTTGAGCCGGTCTGCAATGTCATCCAGATCTGACATATTGTTTACCTGATTCGTTACGCCGCCCATGTTGACCTCGACTTTGGTAAATACGGTCCGGTCGATGATGTCCCGCTCCGCAATGTCACGCAGATACTTCAGATCATCGTCTGTAATGTCTACCGCATCCGCGATTCTTGCGGTATCCTCGGCTGTGTTTCCGGTGTTCCCTGCAATATCATCCAGTGATCCGGTATTTCCCGCGATGTCGCCAGTGTTTCCAGCAATATTGCCAAGACTGGAATCCCCAAGGATGGATGAATAATCTTTTTGATGATCGTCTTTGTCTGGAAGTCCGTCACTTGGATTGAAGAAATCTTTCAGACCAGAAATCTTATCCGATACTTTATCAGAAATTCCATCTCCCCAGTTTGCTCCCTTATTATATGCTTCCTGAACCCATCCATCCTGAAATACCTCAAATGTATTTTTCCCTTCATTCCAGGCATCTGAAATACTATTATATTCCTGCTTACTGTTTGCTGCTGCTGCCGCTTTAGATGCATAGGTGTCTGCCGCCGACTCCAGACTGCTCACATCAAACTCTACAAATGGTAATGAGTTAAGTGCATTTGCGATTTTTAAAATAACTTCACATGCAGCAGATGCAAAATCATAAAAGAATTTTTTCGCATTTGCCAACCCATTGTGAAATGCAATCGGAATATTCCCGGCAATAGCTGTGATTACATTCCCAATTGCAATTACGACATCTGCTACAGTTAATCCGAAATTTTTAAAGGCCTGCAAACCAACATTAACGGCTCCACAAAAGACACCAAAAGCCGTTTGTGCCGTGCCACCCGTCTTTGCAATATGTGTACAAACCAATGCTATTACTACTATTAAAGCAATAATAAGCAATATGATCCATGTAAGTGGGCAAGCCGCCAACATGGTATTAAAACCCGCCTGCGCAACGGTTGCTTCCGCTGTTTTAACAGTTTCCGCCGAATAAGCAGCCGCATTTGCCAGTATTGCTTTTGCATGATTATATTTCTGCACTGTCGATATAGCCGTTTGAATGTTACTTATGCCTTGTGCTATATTGTAAATTCCAAGTGCTATAACATATGCCGTCAACGCCGCAACCACTCCGTATATAATCGGTTCTATTACTCCCCAGTTATCCGATACAAAATTTCCCGCTTCTGACATTGCACTTCCTATGTTCATGGCAAGATCTACCACCATTCCCATATACCCAGCAACAGTATTTAATGTATTTTCTACTGTCTTTCCAAACATCTGAACCATTTCCATTGTGCTCGGAAGGCCGCGCGAAGCCAAGGCCGCATCCAGTTTTTCTATAATTTCGACCCAGCCACGGTTTATTGCAGCTCCAACATTGGCAAAGGTAGTTGCCCAGGTATCGCCCGCTGTTTTTGCCGCTCCACTCGATACGCCAGCATCCATTGCCTGACTGACCACTGTCAAGAATTGTGCGGCAGATATCGTTCCATCACTTAAATCATCCTGTACTTGACTAACAGATTCTCCTACCGCATTGGCATAAATCTCCGCTGCTCCAATTCCGGCATCAAATAAACGGCTTAATTGATCGGCTTCAACCGTTCCTTTCGAATACATCTTACCGATCGCATCCACAACGCTTTCAAGCTGCTCATTCGTTCCCTCTCCATAAAAGCTGACGGCATCCGCCCAGATACGGACCTGCTCCGTTGCCGCTCCGAGGGACATTCCACGCGTGATAAATCCCTGTGTTGCTTTACTTGCAACATCCAATCCATATGCAGTTCCAACCGTTACGTCTTTCAGCTTTGCCAACGCAGCTTCTGCCAGCCCGGCATCCCCGGTCATGGTCGTTATCGTTTTTTGAAAGCGGTTCATCGTATCGATTCGTCCAAAGGCTCCACTCATATCCATAACGCCCGCATCTCCAAGCACGTTTTTTACCAAGCCAAGAGCATTATTAGCTACAACAATAGCCTTTTCCCATCCTTTAAATCCACTGTCTACCTGCACTACTTTGGAATGGCAATCTGCTATTGTGTCATTGAACCGATTTTGTGCTTCTATATTATTGTTTATCTGCTGATGCACCTCTTCCATTTCCTGTCCAATAGGAAGTGATCCGTTTGGTTCTTCCATCGCTGCATTCATTCTGTCGAGAGCCGCTGTTGTTTGAACAATCCTGTCCTGTGCCGCCTGTAATGCTGATGTGTCAATTCCTGTATTCATTGCTTCTGACATATCATACATAGAACTGATCGCGATGTTTACTGTATCGATTACTCCATACAATACACTGCTAAATCGATCCTGTAATTCTATTGCGGTCATAATTGACGCCATGCCATCACCTGCCTTTCTTTCTTGCTTTTGCCTTGACTTTCTTTGCTTCCTCTTTTTCCTTTTCGATCCTAACCTGTATAGATGCTATCAAGAACGCTTTTTCCTGCTCATCCATTGCGGCAAATACAGACGGAAGAATATGTAATTTTTGAAGGGCATAGTGAGCATAGTTAAACTCGCTATCCCCTTCCTCAATTAGTTTTTTACCTCTTCCACCTTATCGTCCAGTGTCTTGTCAAATCCCTGGAATTTCTGCACCCATTCTTCCAATGCGTTGTATTCTCCAGGATCATCTACCAGTGCAAGGAGCAAGTCTTCCGGTGACATAACGCCGTAAGAATCCTGCAACTCCTTGTTGTAAAGATCCGGTACCACAATGGAAGTAGCAACCAGTTTCGTCATGTAACTAGATGGGTTAAATCTCGGACGAAACATGTTTGGTTTTCCTTTTACCGGAACATCTACTGTGCAGGAATCCCGCAGATCTTCATTTTCTTTTGATGTAATGTGGCGAAATTCAAATTCCAACGGATCTCCTTTTTCATCCGTCAAGCTTTTGGTCGGTGCATACTTCTCATTTGCTCTCACTTTCTTGTTCTGTTTCATGAATCTTGTAAAATTTGACATTATATTATCCTCTCTTTCCAATTTTAGAGTACAAAAATACCCGCCTCCTTCTGTAAGCGGGTATTTTATGTTTTTCAAAAAACTATTTTAAATAGAAATATGATATTTCATTTGTAAAATCAAAGTCACTATATTGCAATACACAGTCATCAGCTGCAAGATCTTGCGGTATTTCAAATACGATATTTCCCGTAATATCCAAATTAGGATTTATTGTATCTACTGTAATGTATTTATCATCAGCTGCCGCAATAATTGTCGAGACATATTTTGCATCATCTGGCCCGATAAGTTTGAAATAATTTAACAGTAACTGCTGGCTTTCTTTAGAAGCGTTTTTTATCGTTACGTTTACAACTGCATATTTTCCACTATCCGGATGGTATGCTAATACCCCATTTGCAGCCGAAATGCTATCCGTTTCTGTTACACTATTTACCACAAGTTCCAGTTCGTCCGATATTTTTCCTTCCTGCCCCAATGCAACTGCTTTATCATCACTTTGCTGTTTGCTTTCAACTGTTTCTGTATCTGTTGAATTCTTCGTTTCTGATTGCTTTGTCATGACAGAAATTATTGTTATCAATACAACAAATATCAAAACTGTTACCAAACATCCCGGGCCTTTTCTCTTTTTTCTTTGTACCTGCCGTGGCGTATTTTGAATTATAGGTGCACCGCACTTCGGACAACTCTGTGCTTTATCACTAACTTCATTTCCACATTCAGGGCATTTTATCAATCCCATAACTTCATTCCTCCTATGCGCTTTTATATTTAAAAGTATATCGCACATAGAAGTGAATGTCATCCATTTTTATTCCTACTTTTTCGCCTAATTCGTCAGAAATCCTTCCAGATTCGAGAATGCTTCCGGCATCTCAAAATCTTCAAAGGTAAAGTCCATATCTTCATCCAGATAGTCTGCGTCAGCGTCAAACTTCGCCAGAATACCGCCGTCAATATTGCAGTCCTTTAAGATGATCGTCTGCCGCCCGGCTCCACTGGTCTTATCTTCGTTCGTGATCTGGATGTCGAAATACACATCCTCACCGGTATTTTTGTAATCCAACATCATCTGCCGGAAAATACTGGTGTTGTAATGTGCCGTACAGGAACCGGTTCCTTTCCAGCCGGTTGCCTTATTTCCTTTTCCAGTCTTACCGAGGATCGGAACCTCAGTCTTGTTTTTCTCGAATTTCGCTTCGAGATTGATCGCCTGCATGAAATTGTACCGACGATCTCCGATCGTAACAAAACACTCTGCCAGTGCAGCGGCAAGAGTGTCCTTTGCTTTCATGGTTACATTGCCCATTTTTTATTTCACTCCTCTCTCTTATTCCACGGTAACTGTCATATACAGCTTTTCCATCGCGCACACCGGCTGGCAGTTGGTTGTCACAAGTACAGATCTCTTATCCTCTCCATTGGCAACAACCACTTCTCCGCTGTCAAAATTCTCGATCGCACCGATGTCCTGCATCTTTGAGAAGAACGATACGACATCATTCCAGAAGCTGATGCGACCGGAATTGTCGTTCTGGATCTTCCCGAGATACTTTGTATTAAACATGGATGCAATGTCATTACCGACCTGATCCAGTACCCGGATCACCTGGTTCAGCTGGAAATCAGCTCCCATTTCACTGGTCAGTGTCACAAAAGAGTTGATATCCTCCAATACATGGATTTCATTACCAACCTTATGGAATACCAGCTCGCCGTTCTTGACCGCCGTTTTGAGTTCGTACTGTGTCAGCGGCGTATCCACCATGTACTCACCATCATATTTCATATTGGTTACGGACCGGTTCACCGCGCATCCGGCTTCCGCACCGGTCAGCCAGTATACAAGATCCTGTTCTTTCTCACCTGTGACTTTGCTTTTCAGATTGATTACGCCGATATAATCCGCCGCCGTATCATATACGATCGTCTGGAACTTAACGCCGACTTCATCCCTCATGCGCTTACTGTATGCCACATACAGTGCCTTTACCTTGTCATCCGATGACGGACAGCCAAGAGCGTTAAACGCGTACGCTTCCAACGCATCCAGGGCTTTCTGATGTGTATCTCCGGTCACATCACCATTGGTTCCGCCTGTAAGCGGCACGCCCGCGGCTGCTTCCAGTGTCGCATTTCCCTTAAACGTAACATAGTCATTCGCTTTCAGATCCGCAGCCTTTTCTACTGTCTGCGTGTCCATCTTCACTGTACCAAGATATGTAACCACGTCAAATTTGCTCGGTTCGTCTACATTCGCGATAATTGCAATTTTCAGATCATTGCCACGCGCCCCACTGCAATTTGCCGTAGCATAATCGTTTGCCGCCTTTTCGCCGCTGTTCAGCCGGTAGATATACAGCGTTTTTGCGTGCCGGAATACCTCGCGGATCGGCAGCATCTCCTCATCCGTATAATCATGCCCGAAAACACGGTAAGAAACATTCCTTACGTCTTCTGCATTGACTTTGATTACTTCGCCGTCTTTTCCCCAGTCAAGTTCCATCGGGATTGCGCATACACCACGATCGGACAGCGTGATTCCCGCTTTGTCCGCGCTTACAAAATTGATGTAGGATCCCGGCAGTACCTTATCCTGTGATGTCCATGTTCCACCACCTAATGCCATTCTAGTTCACCTTTCCTTCCAAAAATTCACTCATTACCTGTTCCACTTCTTCCAATTCATACTCCCGGTCATCGACCAGCAGCACTCCGAGCAGATCCCTGCGGTTTCTATATTTCTTCGCCGCTAAGATCTGCGCTTTGGTATATTTCACCAGCTGTTTCGGTTTTTCCGCTTTTGCCGGATTTCTTGCCGCTCTTGGCACAATCATCACCTATCCTTTCACCCTCGGATCAACACCGACTGTCTCCATTGCTTCTCCCGGCACCTTTTTCCGGTAAAGGAAGCAATCATAATTTACAAAGAAATTCAAATTACCATCGACTACCTCTGCATGCATTTGTGTGCCGCGCATCGGATCACCGTCTACTGTGATATATTCCAGACACCATGTCATGCGCTCGGCAACCTCATTGCACTCCCGCTGTATTTCCTCTGACTTCGGGAAATACTGAATACAGCATGGATTGCTCTGAAAATATCGTTCTCCCCGGAACAGCTTCGTTGTCGGGTTGATGCACTGCACAAAAAAACAGGGCTCTTTTAAGTCCTGCTTGATCTCTTCCATATAAATTTCGTATTCATCCCCGAACTCCGCATCCAGGGCAGCGCTGATCGCCGCTATAATTTCATTTATCATTTCATGATATCTCCAAAATACTTTTCAATCTTCTTTTCAAGGATCCCCGGTGCCATGCCTTGCAATTCCTGTTCAGATATCGTCATCATAAATCGTCCTTTTACCCAGCCTTTATGATTTGCGGTTCTGTGTCCGTACTCAACATAGCTGGCGTACTCGACCGGATTTACAATTTCAATCGTATACACATCTCCAGAATGCGTTATTGTCATGGAATCGGCATATCCTTTGGCAGATGCACCTTTTGATGCGGTCCATCCACGGCGAAGTGTTCCTCCGGTCTTTCCAGATCCCGCTGGATATCGACCGACTGGCGTTCTTTTCACAACCATGCGCAGCAGCCGCGCCGCAAGTTCTCTTGCGCAGGCTTCAACAAACGCATTCGGATCCTGCAATTTCTGCATCTGTTTCTGGAACTTTTCAATCCCTTTTGCGTCAAATTTTCCCATCCTTGCCATTATGCATACCTCTCCGCTAATTTCAGCACGATTTCCTGATGTGTCGGATAGACTGCTGCCACACCGCTGCATTCAAAAGTTCGTACCACGCCAGCCTGTGTCACCGTGATCTTGGCTCCCGGTTTGATCTGTACATCCGGGGATAAAAACAGCTTTGTGACCTGTGCGGTCTTTGCCGCCGATTCCGTCTGATCCACCGCACTGACGCTGGAATACGACAGTCTGCATGGTTCATCTTCCAGTACCGCAACCTCTTTTCCCGTGGTAATCTTTGTTTTGGGATCCTTCACTTTCTGATGCTCCATAACGGTACATCTGCCATCGTATGTGGCTTCCTGCGCTTTCCTTGCAAGTGCCTGCGCCTGTTTAATTGCATCCGCAATCATTTCCATGCCACCTTTCTGTATCGGTTCAATGGAGATTTGTAATTTTTCAGCACTGTGTCCTTGAAATTATCATCCACATACTGCCGGAATGATGTAGAAGTATCGCCCTCGGAAATTGAAGAGACAGAGCCAATGGCTCCCGTCTCGCTTCCGATATTCTCATTCCGGTACAGATCCATTGCCATGCGGTAGCCGGTGTTCACCAGTCCAGCCGGCATTTCCTCCACATGGCAGTAGTTCTTTATGGTTTCCTCCACATCCGCAATGACAAATTCAAGCACCACATCCTTAGAATCATCCTCAATTCCAAGCAGTGCCTTTAACTTTGCCAGCTCCATAGGCTACCCGATCTTATGCTTGATCGCTACGATTCTAAGCTGCTTCGGCTCATATACCGGCTTCCAGTTCTCTGCCAATGCAAGCTCTGTTCTAAGCGGAGTTTCTACATGCTCACGCTTTGCCCCGGTATACGCAATTCCTCTCGGATGCAGGATAAACGCCTTACGGTTGATAAGATAATCCACACCGCCACCGGTCTGTTTGTCACGGTCTACCTCGGTAGCCACAAATCCGACCGGAGAACCATTGCCGTATGCTACCGCACCATTGCCGAAAAGATATGTGGTGTATACGCCGTTCTTGACATCCACCGGGCAACCATCATCCACGGTTACACGTCTGCCCTGGTACACATCAAATTCAACATCCGTGGAATCACGCTCTGTCTCAATCAAATTCAGCTTTTTCAGATAAGATTTTGTTGCCGAATGCATCGCAACACCGCTAAGTTCTGCCTGTGCATCGCCAAGAAGCTGGCAGGCATCAATAAATGCAGATGCACTGATCTGTTTTGCCGCATCGGTCTTTCCAGTGGTCAGATCAAGAATATGGTCTTTCATTCTAGTCTCTGCCGCCGGTGTTCCCTCTGCTCCAGCCGTGGTAGTTCCAAATACACCGGACAGAATCGCGATCAACTCTTTCTGCATATCACGCGCCCAATAGCCAGCTACCAGATCACCGATCGCTTTCATCGGATCTGCACCTGCCAGTGCCGCGGAAAGGTTGGACGCTCCCCACATATTCTGACGATAGATCGTAGTCGATACATCCTTATTCGAACCGATCTTCTTTGCTGTCATTTTTACATCTTCAAGGATTGCTTCGGATTCTCCCTGCAAATCCTCAAAGAACGGCATATTGTGTGTTCTGGCCGCTTCGCTTGCCAGTGTGTCAAATTCCGGACTGTTTACCACGATTCCAGACTGGAAAAACGCGGACAGTTCCATTGTTCTGTTGATTACATACCGGTTAAACAGCTCCGGTACGATCACATCTGCAATTTTTGTAATTGCCATAAATAGTTACCTCTCTTTCTAAATTGTTACTCCGGCGGCTGCGGCCATTGCCTTCGCCTGTTCCGGATTGGATTTTAAAAGTTCACCCTGTTTGGTCAGATTGAATGTTTCTTTTGCAAACGGATTCTCGGTACCACTTCCCCCAGTGCCACCCTGCGGATGATACGGCGGTTTCTGCTCCTGTTTGAACAAATGCGCCATCGCCTTATCTTCCTTATATGGTTTTACCGCTTCCTCTACCCCGACCGGCTTGCCCTCTTTGTCAAAGGTAAACTTATCAAGCCCACCTGCTTTGTAGATCAGATAGTCCGGATCAAGCACTCCCTGTTTTGTGAGGGAATCTTTCAGTGCATAGGTCTTATTCGTATCCTCTGCTACTTTCTTAAGATTTGCAATCTCAGTCTTGTAATCTCCGATCTGCTTCTGCAACTCCTCGTTGTCTCCATTCGACTTCTTTAATTCATTGATTGTTCCATTTGCAGCATTCAATTCCTTAACCTTTGCGTTAAAATCTTCTTTGGGAACCGCGTATTTGGGGAACTCTTTCTGAGCTGCATTCATGACTGCGTCTACATCAAGCTTTCCGTCCTTAATCTCCGCATTTTCCAAAATTGTCTTTAACCATTCCATGTTCGTATCCTCCATAGATTTTTATTCCCGCTCTCCGGGTGTTGGGATTCTCTGTTTATTCTCCAGATGAGTGCTACCGTTCTTTTATGCCTGCGGAAAAAGGCATATAAAAACAGGACTTCCGAACAAACTTACTCAGCGTCACCTCTGCGCTATTTCAGTTCATAGATTTCCGGTTGCCCTGTTATTACTGGTTTTGGGGTATGAAAAAAGCACCCCTTAGGATGCTTTTACTATTTTCATTGCTTCTTCTTCACTTAATTCCTGAAAACATTCATATTCTGGTTCACCAGGCAAAAAATATCCCAATGATAATCCTCTTCGCCGCCACTGTGAATCTACAAAAGAATAGAACTTCGTTCCTTCCTGCTTCACAACTTCTCCATTGTTCTTTTCATCTGTCAGCAACAAATATCTCACATTATTTTCCATAGGACTTCACTCTTTCTATCTCACTTGGTTCCGATAACCGATTTGATAATTCAAACATTTCATCAGATAGCTTAATATATTCATTAGAGAACTGATCCTCTATCATGCGTTGCTTTTCGTATAACGCATGCATTTTTTCTTTGACCTCAAAGCTTTCTTTTGTATGATACTGGATTTCAAACTTCTGCCCATTCGGTGCAATAACTGTCGTATTAATTCCCTTATATGGATTTAGTGGGTCTTCCCAACTATTTTTTACTGCAATTGTATTATACCCTAACTTAGAAAGTTCATCAATGGCATTTTCCATTCCTTTAACTAAAGCTCCCGCATCATCTGTTCCTAATGTGTATCGGACAATATCTTTTACCTCATATTTATTCCCGTCCGGTTTATATTCTGCACGAATTTTTCGAAGGTATGATTCTTTTCCTTTTATCCTGTTTTTTAAACCGTATGTTTCTAATCCACAATTTTCAGCAACATCTTTCACACTGCTAGTAATTAACGGTTCACTTTCCACTGCTTTATTATAATACTTCATTCCTTTGTACTGTGATTTGAGTATCCCATACTCCTTTGCATTTCCGTACTTTATATTCTGAAATTCATCAAAAGTACTTGGCAAATACGATTTTCCTAAACGCTCTTTATATTTCTTATACTGCTTTTTATCGCTATCAAGGCTCTTTGCCTTTGTATATGCTAACATTTCTTGTGGAGAGGATTTTACATACTGTTCAAACCATTTCTCATACGTCGTATCTGCCGGTACATAATAGGTCTTTCCATCCTCTCCTCTGGCGGCACGTTCGCCGACACTGTCAAATTCATCATCAAAGTAAGGACAGGTGCAGCCGCGGCAATTTGGATGGAACGGCGGCGCTGTCACACCAACCTCAAACTCTCTCATCGGGAAGTGCTTCCCATCCATCCCACCGCACGTCTCGCATGTATGGCTGTCCAGCGTCTCAACAACCTCGAACTGCTCCACATCCAGTTCTTCCATGCAATCCTGTCTTGCTTTATTCGCAAATGCCGCGGATTCCGTCATGACCACTCTGCCCGCCTGCGCTTTGGATACTCCCATCTGCTTGGAAATCTCTTCTATAGCACGATCCGGTGCTTCTCCGGTAATACACATGCGGGACAGGCTGTTGTGCATATTGTTAATCAGCTTTGTCTTATTCTCCCACAGGCGGTCTGAAAAATTCTTCCCATCCACCGCCCACGGCTTACTCACGATCTTTTCCACTGTTTCCGGATCTAACCGGTTCATGGCTGTGCCAACGCCGATGCCTTTTTGCACCTCAAATGCCGTGTGATAAAAATCGGATGTGTATGTATCCCGGATGTGGTGATCGATTGCATCAGTACAGTTTCCATACAGCTTTTCCACTTCCTGCTGTGTTTCAATCTTCAAGGCTTCCAGTCTGCTGATATGTACCCGCGCAGATGCGTTTTCAAGCTGTTTCGCCCATGCGCCGCTGATCTCGTTTTCCTCGGCATATTTGGTATACTCTTCAACATTCCACCGAAACTCTTTCAACTCACCCGCATCAAGCATTTTCCGCGCTTCCTGCATGGATACGCCGTTGTTATCAGCAAGGCGCTGATACCAGGCATTGATTTTTCCGTCAATCGCCGCAAGGGATCTGTCGAACTGCTCCTGGATTTCCTGCGCTTTCTGAACGGATGTATCATGCTGCGCATCTTCCATCTGGCGGAAGCGCTCCTGCCAGTATTTACTTGACCGTTCATCCATGCAATCACCTCATTCCATTATTCCGCATCATCCGGATTATTGCCCTCTGGCGGATCATCCTTTTTCGTCATTCCAAAAGCCCCGGTGTAAGCATCTGCTTTCTCCTGTGCTTCTTTTTCTTCCTTTTCAATCTGCTTGATTTCCTCATCTGCATCCTCAACAAGCGGATGGTTTTTCAAGATTGTCTTTTTGCTGACAACGCCAACTGAATCCTTGCAGATCTGCGCCTGCTCCGTATCATTTTTAATGCAGGTACGGGTCCATGTCTGGACGATCGTACCACACTGGATTCCAAGAGCCTTGCAGATCGCCCGGACAAGCCGCGCAAAACCAAGTTTAAACTCCGTCTCCATCAGTCCGGTTTTCATTTCCAGAAGCGAATACATGAATTTCAGTGCTTCACCTGACTGGTTCCCGAAGTTCTCCGGCTGTGGATCAAATCCCTGTCCCTGTTCAAAGATTGCCTTTCTGGTGGCTTCCAGTACACTGTTTCTGGCTTCGATTGGGATCTCGATGTTAAGTGTTGACACTGAGCCATCTTCGTCACTTTCAATTTTTATTGCCTTATACTTTTTTAAATCTGAAAGGAACTCATTTAGATCCTGTCCTCCATATCCAGACAGCACAAAGATCAATTCCTGTATATCATCCAGATCATTAATAAAACCGCTGTAGACCTTGTCATATACGTCTATCAACGGCTTAATGTTTCGCAGATCATCTGTATGTATATTGTTGTTGTAAAACGGGATGAATGGCACTTCTCCGAAGTCGTGGCGGTAATCCGCTACCATATCACCATTCTCCGGATCCACGAACATATCATAATAGGTCAGCAGTTCTAATTCATCACCAGTTCTGCGCCGGAATGCCTGGCACTCTGTGTCTGTCCAGTATTCGTACACCGTGTAATTGTCGCCGGTCGCGTCATCAATGTCCGGATACACCCGCATGGCTCCGATCAGCCTGCGTTTAAGGCTCCGGTCAAACACTGGGATGATCTGCTCACTTGGAACAACCGCCCACTCAAAGCCGTTATCACCCTGCCAGTAATGCACCCAGCCGATAGCGGCATTGGCGGCATTTACACACAGTTCCATGCAGTTCTTGGCGTATTCATCCCCCAAGGCTTCTGTGATGCGCTTATTGTTTGCCGTACTGCCTACATCGAACAGCGGCGGCGCAGTAAAAGCATAAGCGGCTTTCTGATTCACGATCAGTCCGTGAAAGTTCCGGGGGATCCGGTTGTCCGCATTGCGCAGTGGATTGTCAGGTTCTTCTTTTTTCTCGTCTTTTTTCTCGTCTTTCGGCTTATCCCGAAACAAGATGTCTGTCTCGTTACGGTAATACCGCTCTGCCACTGCTGCACGCGTCACAAATGCGGCGTGACCGGGTTCATATTTTTTTATCAGTTGTTTCATTGTTTCAATGTCCATTGCTTACCTCATTTCAAAATACCGATACTTCCAGGCTTGCGAATAATCGTATAGCAGAAGTATCGAAGCGCATCCATTGCATGATCGTGTTGTTTTACCGGTTTATCCTCTCCGTGCTCCGATGCTTTCTGATCCCATATGTACGATCCAAATTCTTTGATTGTATTCGGGCACTGGTCACTGATCGCAATTTTTCCCTGATTCAGCAGGGATGCCACAAAACGGATACCATCCAGTACATCATTTTTCGCTTTCTTGATCGCATAACCGCGCTTTTTCAATTCTGCTATAAACGATGCTGCAGACGGATCAATGATGATCTTTACCGGCTTTATCCCGGCAAGCCATTGTTCCAGATCATCCGCATACTCGCTATCCGTTTTCTGCCTTTCTTCATCTCGACCGGAATAATAATACTCACGGCAGCATACCCACCGCCCGGAGCGTTCTTTGCACCACAGCAGAAATACTGTTGCATTTTGCGTACCATAGTCACAGGACACATAATAATTTGCATTGGTCAGATCAGCCAGACTGGAAAGCACATGCTTGGCAGTGTCGAACATATCGTAAATAATGCCCTCTGCCATCGCCCACAGTCCAAGGATATACCGGCGGTAGAACACACCGGTATACATACTGCGGTATCGTTCCTTGATTTTCTCAGACAGGCTTAAGTTATCATCCATTGTAAAATGCAAATACAACAGATGCTTTTCTTCTCGCTTATCAATCCATCCGATCTTGAACCAATGATATGGTCCATCCGGATTACAGTTGAACCAATACTTCGAACCATCAACGGAACATCGTCCGGTTGCCTGGTTCACGAAGCTTTCCGGCATCAACGCAACTTCATCAAAAAAGACCCCAGCCAAGGTAATACCCTGAATGAGATCCTGTGACCGTTCATCTTTACCGCCGAATATATAAAAATAATTGGTCACATCTCCCTTTGTGATGATAACCAAATTATCAGCCCGATGATCTGCAACGGTATAACCGCGGCTATGGAGCATCATCTTTAATCCAGACAGTACATTTCTTCGGAAAGAACCGATTGTTTTACCACACATGGCAAAATTCTCGCCATTAAATGAGCTCATCGCCCACATAATAAACGAAAGTGACATGCTCACCGTTTTACCGGATCGGATTGCTCCATCAGCAATAATGCCGTCGCTGTCCTTTACAGGTGAATCCTTACACCACCAGTTCAGCACCATGCGCTGTTTCTTGGAAAACGGCTTGAATTTGAAAATTCTCTTAATTTTCTTCATCGCCCCAGTCCTCCGCAGCTGTGCCGTTCAGAGCATCAAGGAACCCATCGTCTGCAATCTCCTCGCCATCGTCTGTCTGTACCTTGGCTTTCAGTAATGCAATCTCTGCTTTCTGCTTCTCGGTGGCAAGATCCATGTGATCCGTAAGCCACTGCAAGGCTTTCATCCGATCGGCAAGTTTTATCTTTATGCCACTCTGCGTATTGCTCACTTCACTGACAATAGTCCCATCGATCCCATCTTTCGCTGTAGCAAAGCCTGCACTGATATCAACGAAATCGTTTATGTCAGCAAAAGCAATGTCCATATACTTCTGGAAGATGTCGGATTCACTCAGGAACTCTCTGTTGAGACGATCTTGCTTTAATTGGAGAATTTCATCTTTTATCCTAGCTTTTCCGAGTAATCGGGAACCATTCACCAAAGCCGTTGTATAATCGCAACCATATGCTTTCCGGTAGGCCTTGGTCGCATTAAAGCACCGGATGTAATATATGCAAAAAAGCTGTTGCTTATCGGTCAAATCAGTGTTCTGTATTACCTGCTTGACTTCATCAGCTACAGCCTTTTCTTCACTTTGTTTTTGGGGAGCGTTCTTCTTTGAAACGTTTCGTTTCGTTTCATTTTTGTTTTGAAACGTTTCATTTCCATCGGCATCCCACTTATAACGATTCTTCCATGTTCTAATCGTGGCGGCGGAGCAATCTAGTTGACTTGCAATCTCAACCAGCTTCATCCCGCCCTTATACAGCTTACGGGCTTCCTCTGCTTTTTCGTTTGGGCTCCTTGCCAATGCTATCACCTTCCTGTTTCTTTTTCTTCCGGTATTTCCGCATAACGTGAGCGATAGCCTGGTCTGCTGTCGGATCACTGTACTTTTCTTTGTTCATCCACGCCCTCACTTCCTTTGGGGAGGTTGCGGCTCCCCAAAGTTTCATGGAGCCGCGCTGTTGTAGCAAAACAAAAAAGCGCAGGGGACTTTCCCTTACGCTTCTTCACATCCTAACTATACCACAATCGGAGTGTGTCATTCTATGTCATCTTGAAATTTTTAAGTGCTTTACCGTGAATCCGGTGGATCTGCTTCCAACTATATTCCATTTTTACACAGATCTGCTCCCAAGTGTACCCGCGCAGATAACGGTATGTAAGCACTGCTTTTTCTGTTTCATCCTCCATCTTCTCAACATCCGCAAATATCTGCATATACAATTTGATTCTGCCATACCGGGCATCAATCAGCTTATGCTCGAGTTCGTCCATCTTTGCCATGTAGTCCGACAAATCTTTCTGATCGTGCGCATGCGGCATATCATCCATAATTAGAGACGGCAACATCTTGTCCAGCCGGAGCCGCTCTATTTCTTCCTCTATCCGCTTTGCCGCTTTCACTGCCGACATATATGCGTGCAAGTATTCTTTCTTTGTGTCCATTTCATTCTTAGGCTCTTTCTCCATATTTATACCTCCCTGTGTATCCTTATAAGAAAAAGCCTAAACTAAAAATGTCTGATACTCAATGGTACAAAGTAAATAATGCACCGGTTCCAATCAGATTAACACTCAGCGAGTACATAGCATGTCATTATATACGCAAATATCTTATATTTGACTTAATTTAATACCGATCCTCCTGTCATTGTAATAATTCGTTTTGCTAAACACTCAAACGTCCGATAAAAATCATCTCTGCTTTTTTTCATTGTATCCCATATTACTCCCGTTTGCTTAACCTGATCTTTGGTCAATAAAAATACTGGTGTACTATGTTCTTGCGACTGTGCAATAAGACTATTAAAATCTGAAATGTTAATCAAATTATACGGTTCATCACAAATTTTATATTGTTCATACGATAATGCCATGTTTTGTTGTTGTAATATCGGCATTAACTTATCACAAACAAGTTCATTTATATCTCTAATCCAGTCCGCAAACGCTCTTGCTGGTCCTCCATTTCTTGGACGATACCTTTGTTGGATAGTTCCAAGAAAAATTGGCGGTAATTCTTTCATTTTATACGATGCATTTTTAAAGATATCATTTTCCCCCATCTTTTTATATGTATTACACCATCTCGGAAAAATTGATACTAATGCCTCAACTGCCATATAGCAAAAATAATCTGGCGCACACGGCACAATAAAATAATCACTTTGCATAAGAATATTAGCATTCGTTGCCGATATACTTGGGCTCATATCTACTAAAACATAATCTATATCATATTTTTCAGCTGTCAATCCAATTAGTTTTCTAAACGCCCCAGGTACATTTTTTAACATATTCAGACTTCCTGTCATCGTCTCTGCAATATTATAAGCCGTATCAAACTCTGAAAATTGAATATGACCGGGCAACAAAAAAAGATTACTATTTTGTTCAAATTTGTAGCACTGCGCAGGCGTAATGGGTTTTAAATTTCCTCCGAGCACTGGATCTAATCCAGACTTAATTGTTGATATGTCAGATTTATACAATTCCTCCAGCTTTGCTTCTTTAGAAGCATTCACACACATCCCTGTCAAATTGCACTGTGGATCGCTATCTACAAGCAATGTCCTTTTCCCAAGTTTCGCAAGCATCCACCCCAAATTAAACACCGTTGTTGTTTTGCTCACTCCTCCTTTATTATTAAACAATGCTACTATTTTTTCTTTTCCCATAAACGTACCTCCCTATGCAACTTATCATACTTCATAAACTTCTCTAACAATAACTGTTTTGTATTATACCATTTCAACCGTCAATATTCAATTTTCAAGGTTCATACTTTTCCGACAACCGCCCTCCACGTTCGCCCCGCCGCCGTTTCCCCGGCGGGGCATCTCTTTACTCCTTGGCGATTGCATCTAAGCAGGCGTTCCATCCAGATACGAACGCTTTTCCCAGTCCGCCAAACTCATATTGCTCAATCGCCAGTTCTTCTTTCTTCTCCGGCAGTTCCCGGAGCGGACACCAATCCGGCTTTCCACCTTCCATAATCTGCTTATCCACGGTGTAAATAGTGCATATTCTATCTCCTGCCAAATATTTTTTCAATTTACAAGCATTTAATCCTCGACAAAACACACATTTTTTGCATGATTCCGGCATATCCATAACCAATACTGCTTTAGGCATATTTCACACTCCTTCTCGCTTTCTCCTGCGCAATTCTGCTTTCAGCTGTGATGTGCTGTACTGCATCAATGGATTTTCTCTAATTTCATCCTCTTCCTGCTGACGTATCCGTGCTTCTTCTTTCAAAAGTTCATCTATATTATTACGCATCTACTCCACCGCCTTTCACAATCTCGATTGCATCATCCAGATTGACGACCGTTTCACCGCCCATTCCGGGATTTCCATACCGTTCAAAAGCTGCTCGGCTTATCTGCTCCACAATCTTGTCCGGGTCATAGGCGGTCGGCTGTGCTTCTATTAATTTTAAAATTGCATCTTTAATATCATTAGTAAATACATCTTTATTTTCTACCTCATCCCAAATTCCTAAAATTTTTATATGTCCTTCTAATTCATCCGCATCAATCATTCTTCCCATCGTTCGCCCTCCTGTTCCACATCTCTGCCGCACGTTCCTTTGTGCTTCTCTCTGCGCTTTCCGCCCCACAGTGATAACACCTAACAACATAACCACTATTAAATCCTGTCATTATTGGCGGAAGAATGCCATTCGCTTTAAGCCAATCCATATAGCTTTGGTCATATGGATGCTGATAGCACATTACCGCTGGTTCCATTTCACCGCCACAGAACGGGCATGGTTTAAGTTCTTCGCTCATTCTTCATCATCTCCAATGCAATTTTTGCCCACAATATTGACAGTAAAATCCTCTGGTGGTTGTCAAATCGCCTTTGCATGTAGGGCACTGATACCACACGCTGTCTTCTGTTGGAGTATTATCAATGACCAGTTTTGCTGTCTGTTTCTCCATCGCCGCCCGGCATTCTTCCGGCGTGCCGATCGCGCGGTACTCTTCAACCTCATTGAGCGCCTGGATCGCCGCCTCCCTTGCCTCTGGGAAATCCGGATGTCTCCCAAAATCTTTCCAAGTAACGTCCTTTATAATCTCTATTGCATCATCTTTCGTCATGCTTACACCTCCAACAGTCTCGGGTTATCAAATATGTTTCCAATAACTTCTACGCATTTTCTTTCTTCTGCATAAAATCCTAAGTTGCAGTAACAAACCCCGCTTTCCTTATGGATTGTATAACTGTAATCCAATGTCCAGTCCCCATTGCAATATTTTACAATCTCTGAATACTGTTCTTTTCTATCGCAAACATCATTCTCCCAAATCAGCTTGCCGTTCTTATCCTTAAGTCCGGTGCACTGGCAGAGTGTTTTTCCGTCAATTCTGCACCAACAATCCCAGCTTCCTTTCGGCATTATGTAATGGTGCGGTCTCATATACGCGTAATACCCTTCCACCCACTCTCCATTATCAATTCTCTTTGCCTTGGATAAATATCTATCTTCCATCGCTATTCCTCCATTTCCTTCAGTTTGGCTTCAGCTTCAGTTTCTGTGAGGAATACCGTTTCGCCAATATCAGTGAAATATATCTCTGTAGACACATAAGGGCAATCATCCCTGTCATAATAAATTTCTGCCATGTTACACCAATTTCCATTTCTATCCCTATAATTTCCCAAGTATATTGTTTCAACCGTACATGGTTCAATAAAGTTTTCGCTTATCTGATATACCTTATCTCCCACCTTGCACGGCAACCGCAGAATCAATCCCTGTTCCTCGGCATCCTCATATTCTTTGAGTTTCCGATATACGGCATCTATTTCCTCGCAATCCGGTTCACATGCCCTTTCCCACAGTTCATCATCAATCCATAATGGATTCTTTTCTGTTAATCTCTCCATGCTATCCCTCACTTTCTGCCCGAAGCCACTTTAATAAGCACTCGTAACAATTACAATTATCATTTTTGTCACAGTCGATTTCTGCTAACCCATTTTCATTCGGACACATCATATTGACTGCCAACTCTTCGTCCGTCATGCTCCGGATCCAGTCTGCATTGGTCTGCTTTATAGGGCTGAACAATGTTTTTAACTCGTCTTCACTCACTATTAAGTCAATAGGACCACGCTCATGCTTTAAATGAAACCTTGTCTCTTTTTTAAACAGGCTTCCATCTGCCCTTTTTGTCTCAATCTTACTTATAACGTAATGCTGCCCCGTCTGTACTCTGATAACCCTTGTTCCTACTTTATACACGTCTCTATTCCTCTCTTTCCAAAATTCATTTAATGCCCGCTCCGTACCATGCAAAACAGCAACTCTGTTAAAGATTTCTTTCTGGTTCCTACAATGCATGGTCGGATCACTTCAAGTCTCCACGATACATCCTCTGATATGGGTGTAGGCTCTTCAAACTCTTGATGCTTGTCCCTCATCACCGGCACAGCGACCATAATGCCATAATGTGCAGAAGAATCCTGGTTCGTTTTGCGCAGATGCTTGTCGAAAGTTCCGTCCTGCAGATCAGGAAGAATGTCCTTGTAACACTGCATCGTGGTTACTATGTAGTTCTTCTCCCCATAAAAATTTAAGCCGTTGCCGCTGTATACGTCCTCTTTGCAACTCTTAACCTCATAGCAAATGAAGATTCCCTTTTCCAGCGCGGATACCGCATATTGATTCGGTGGCTCAAACTGCATGAAATCCACTCTTCCGCCTTTCCCCGCGGTCGTGAATGCATCAACGCTTACTTCACTCGCCCAATACTTCCCCATACCTCTAAATCTATCGCTTTTAAGCAGTTCTCCGAGAAACCTCGTTGTTTCCGCTCTATTCATTCGTCTGCTCCTTTCTTGCACCCTCTCCCAATCCGATGTATAATATCCTCGGCACCAGTTCTGGGAGGAGTGCGGTTCGCCCGTACCGCCAGTGTCTAGGTTCAAACATTCGAAAATCCCGTAGAACACTCGGCGGCTGGTGCTTTAAATTTCAGTTTATTCCACTAAGTCAACCCACCAATAGAGCCAAGCAAAACACACATAAGTTCTTTTCTTCACGGCATACTTTTTTGGTACTATCATTACAGTCGGTAAAATTGTGAATGTATTCTTTCTCCAACTCACTTTCATTGTTTACCTCCCTAAATTTTAATTTACGACTTTGAACATTTTTATTTTTTCAAACTTTGGTTTTTCATTTTCGTGATATTCTGCATCGACATTGCACATCATTGTTTCAAGATTTATCGAGTTTATTTTTCTTATCGTAAATTCAATATCCTTTCCATCTTCCGTAAAAATAACTTTTGCTCCGTTTTTTATTATTGGTGTCACCGCTTGTCTGTCCATCTCAAAAGATATTTTTGTCCTAACCATTTTTCCTCTCGGTTCTTTTTCATAAAACAGGCAATTTTTTGATTTTTCATAACACTTTCCACCTTGTGACAAATGTTTTTTGCATGTATAACAGTCCACTTTTCTACCTCACTAACTTCTAATTTAAGATTCCTTATCAAATGCCTGTGACAAGTTCTTTCTGCACTGGTTTACTTGCATTTCATTGCATAACGCCTCGCATCCTGTACACTTTAATGGGCATTGCTCATAAGTGATTTTCCTAATTTCCGTGTTATTCATATCACAATATTTCATGGTTTCCTCCCTATATTTTAATTTAATCACCGAAATACCCGATCTCCGTCTCCATGATGTCGTTCAGTTCCCCGAGATCGTCCAGATGCGGATTTTCCTCTGCTATCGTCCGCATTTCTTCCTCGAGACAGCCTGTCTCAATAAATACCTTGATGTTCTTCGCTAATCTTTCTACTTCGTTCATTTTCGATTCCTCCTTATTTTTCATGCAAACCGGAGCTGTCCGGTCTGCTAAAACAAACTCATTTGCTGTTCGTCATACACATATTTTTGCTTTGCAAGTATCTTTCTTTGGGAAAATATTCTCTTAACCCGCTCTTTCTGTTTCAAATTCGCCATGTAGTTCTTATCCACTTCCGGCGGTGGTGAAAAATAGTATTCTTCCGGAAACGGCAACTGGTTCTCCGCACAAATTTCCCGAATCAAACGCTGGTAATAAATGATGTGGTTCCGCGTCAAATTCATGTTGACCCCATCTGACCAGAACGGATCATTACACCCGTTCTGATTGATAGCTTTCCAGTGTTCTATTTCTCTGCGGATGCACTGGCAGTACTCTTTCACTTTATCTTCTGCTGTTTGATTCATGGCATCACCTCCGGGAAGTCTGCTTCAAATGACAGTTGGGCATCAGCGTAATTCAACCACAAAACTTCTTCCCTTTTTACTCCCGCTTCCGCCAATGTATCCTTTTTTATTTTTCTCCATCCCTCAAGCATGGAATTATACAGATCATTTTCATATCCGCTTATCATCACTGGTCCCGGATGATCCGCCAACGCTTTTAACATTTCAAGATGATCCGCATCTGTCATCTCATACTTATACAAATATTTTTTTCTGGTGCTGTGTAAATACGGCGGATCTGCATATATAAAAACATCTGATGTGTTATAGCGTTTGATAAGCTCTATCGCCGGGAGATTCTCTATTTGAACACCTTTCAACCGCTTTGATGCCTGAGTAACGACATCCGGATATTCCGCCCATGCTTTTGCTGGATTGGGGCTATTTGTCTGCTGACCGCTTTTGAATCCATTATGGTACAGGTTTGCGCAGCCAAACCCTTGCCAACATCTAACACAAAACCTCCTTGCCCTCTCAACATCTACATCGGATTCCTGATAAGCCAGGTCATACTCTGCTCTGCTGTATGGAGTAAGTTCTATCAGCCGTTTCAATTCATCCGGATCATCCCTAAGAACGCGGAAGAAATTCACCACTTCACCATGCAGATCGTTTACTGTCTCTATGTGGCACCGTGGTTTGTTAAACAATACCGCAAGACTTCCTGCGTATGGCTCCAAATACACCGTATGCTTTGGCATGTTATTTACTATCCAATTTGCTATTCGGGATTTTGCCCCCGGATATTTCAATACCTGTTTCATTTTCCCACAAGAACCGGGTACCCTTTATGCGCGCTGGTTCGGCTCCTTTCTTGCTTTTTTATCTTCCCTGTTTTACAATATACTTGTCTTTGAGATAGGCAGGCGGGTGATCCCGTTGGGATGAAGGGTATTCGGTTGGCAGTCATAAAACTCATTGCAACTTTTATAATTGCTCTTTGTACTTTTAGTACGGAAATGGAGAATTCTATGGCGACACAAATTCCAACCACTCAAACAAGCAACTCAATGGTCAGCACAACTGCCGACCGCCCTTCTACCTATCTTAAAAACTTTTATTTCATAAAATCTTCCATGCTCATCTGCCCTTCTACATTGGCGGCAGCTTCTTTCTCCTGCGCCATCCTCATCTGCTTGTATTCGTTGTATTTCTTCCTGTATTCATAGCTTTTTCCGAAAATATTCCATGCAGCTTTTACTACATTTGGCTCATATGGGCGAATCAGTTCCAGATCATCAACAGCCTTGTAAGATATCGGGCACCCGCAGCATCCCGTTCGTGTCAGTCCGTATACCTCGTAGGCATCAGAATACCGTATGCCATAGTATTCCTTATACCACTCTTTGTCCCTGTCGCTCACATAATACAGTGGACGGAGACGGAATTGACCACTTGAAGTCTCTGTAAAACATAAAGCTGTGTTGTCTTTCCTTGGTACGGATCTCATACCTCCCTCGTCTCTGCGCTCACCGGTAATTACCATCTCGTAATCTTTTTGTACCTTATGTGCTATATTTTTCTTGCAATGTACACAGCAATCGGCACTTATCTGGAAGTCTGGAGGATATTCTTCTATAAAATCCCTCATGTATTTTGAAGAGTTGATAACCAACTGGATATTTGGTCTTGGCTCTCCAGCGGAGTTGCAACAGCAAAGGAAATTGATTGTTCCCTCACAATTTGGGTATCTCTGCCGCAATTCTTCTCGCTTTGCTTTTTTATCCTCTGCCTGATCATATTCCTGTGCAATCGATAACGGTACTTTCTTCTTTTGCCACCCAGACAATCCAGCAGACATAATCTTGGATACAAACGGCACACCATATTTTCTTGTTGCCTGCACAATATTCACCTTTGGTCTGCACTCTTCGATTTCCACACCGTATTTTTCTGCTGTATCCAGGACATGATCCTTTATGGCTTTCATTTCAAGTCCGGTATTGAAAAACGCATACTTGACCGGCTGCAGCTCAAAAATCTTTCGTGTCCGCTCAATCAGGTCGATCATAATATCACTATCCGATCCGCCCGAATATGAACATATAGCGTTCGGATGTTCTCTCAGTCGTTTTGCAATGATGCTCTGTATAGCATTAAATTTCGCCGGTGCATCAAAGTCCGCATAATCCGGTCTATCTGTATACACCCGACTTCTGAATTCTTCTTTCATTTCTTTTTGGAGTAAAGAGCTCTTTATCGCTGGCCAGCAAACCTCTTACTCCTTTCCACTTTATTTCTTGCTATTCACAATATTTTTCAACACATCTACGCCTGTTTCTTTTGCCAGTTCCTCATTCATCGTCACGAAGTAATCTGGATATTCTTCCACGAAGCGCATCTGCTCAACAACATAGTCCACAAAATCTAACAGCCGCTTTTGCCCAAACTTCTGCTTGTCATGCAGATATGCCACCGAGATCACCATAAAATTGTCAAACGCCTGCTCTATCGTTTCATCCAACTGCTTTTTCTGTGCTTCCTGATATCTCGGATCGTTCATTGCTTCCTCGACCATCTTGTGTATTCTGTGCTTTTTCAACTGCTTGTCCGCCCAGCTCATTTTCTCCCTCCTTTGATCTCTTACTGCACCACATCGGGCTTGTGCGTACTGATCTCGATACTGCCCGGATCTCCGAATCAGATACCCGGCATCCCCACACCCGCCGCCCGGTTGTATTGATGACACAACACCGTTTGTCGCACTCGCGGCACTGCGGAATATATACCCGCCCATCTCTGGCTCCCTTTGTCACCGTGGTTTTTAAGCCATTGGATCGGATGTAGTAGTACACCGAGGATTCCGTGATGTAAGTCTCACCGAAATGCACCTGCATGGCATCCGTGATCTGATTTGTCGTGCAACCGGCGGCAAGCAGATGCTCGATCTCACCGCGGTACGGATCAAAACGGCTGTGGCGGCGCTTATATATCTTTTTATCCATCCCTGTTCCCCCGCATCATCTTGTTTATGATCTCCGTTTTATGCCGCTCTGCGATGTGATCCCGAACCGATTCTTCCGGAAACGCGATCTGATAGGTCCGCTCCTTGATCCGGTTTGTGATCCGGTCATCGTACTGCAAAGTTTCCAGTGATTCATTGCTTGTAAAAATCGTCACTTTCCGGTTTATGTACCGCTCGTTGATGATCTGATACAGTTTGTCGTTGATCCAGTCCGCCGGACGCTCCACTCCGAAATCATCAATAATCAGCACATCCGTGGTGCTAAGTGCATCCAGCAACCGGCTCTCACTGTATTCCGCGCCCTTGCCCCATGTATTTTTTATTTCCTGCAGGATGGTTAGTGACACCGCGAACTTGACCGCATAGCTTTTCATAAGCTCATTCGCGATTCCTGCGGCGATCCGGGTTTTTCCGCTCCCTTTGGTTCGGGACCAGATAAAAAGTCCCATGCCCTGCTCCCTCTGGTTTTCAAAATCATCCAGATAGGTTTTTATGATCTTGCATGCATCCGATACTCTCTTTTTGCTGTCTGGATTCCGGTACACATCCATCCGAAATGTCTTGAGGTCCATCCCCCGGAACGCTTCCGGAATGTCCGCGAACCGTAACCGCCGTGACATAACCGCGCGCTCCCGGCACTGGCACGGCTTTGCCGCTTCTACGCCGTTCTTTTTCACTAAGATCCACTCGCTGCCATGGCAGATCGGACACACGTCAGAATCCCTGGAACTCTCCGGTGTCTCCCCGCTCACGCATGAGCTCGTTGAGTGATTTTTCATGCGTTCCAGTATCTCTTCCAGCTCCATCGTTCTCTCCTTTCAGATATTGCATAAATAAATTCTCGCGAAGCCAGTTCTCCGGCTTCTTGATATACCGCTCCGCCGTTTTCTCCCGTCTGCAAACAACTGCGTAATTCTTTGCCGCCAGTATCAGGTCATCTTCCGGCACACCCGCCAATACCGCATCGCAGTATTCTGTCTCAACCAGATAGCCAGTACACTTTTTCGGATAAGCTGCGGCAAAATCCGCAAACCGTTCCACGGGGGATACAGGGGGTGTTTTTGTTTCGTTTTGTTTATGTTTATTAATAGGTACACTTTGTGGTTCACACTGTGGTACGCTCTGTGGTTCGGTCTGTAGTCCATTTTGTGGTTCACACTGTGGTACATTTTTTATTCCATTTTGTACCACAAGGCTATTGAGATGATAAACTGCTGACAGATTTCCGCCTCTGGATTTCCATGTAATATATCCATCCTGTTCCAGCCGGTTCCTTGCCCTTTTAATCGCCTGTGCGTTCAATCCCGATTTCAGCACCAGGACTGATACAGCTACCGTAAACTCTTGCTGCCAACCCGTTTTATTTGCTATGGACATAAGCGCATGCCATAAAGCAATGGCGGGTGAGGGCAGCGGATTTAGTTCGAGCCGATCGTAGAACGCTTTTATTTCGGCTAAGTAATTCAAGACATCACCCCGTTTCCAAGTCCGTTATTGTCACTTCTGTTCGGGGATTCCATTTATCAACATCCACATAGCTACCATCCGTGGAAACAATAATCTTGCAGTTATCATCTATAAGCACTCCATAATGCACCAGAATGTCGTGCAAGGCTTCATGCAGATTCGTGAGATCAACTCTGCGGTTATTCGGCATATAATACACGGATTTTACATTTACCTTATGGGCGATCGTGTCTATATGCGGCATATACGGTTCGCACTGCTTTTCGTATTTCCTGTAAGCCGATGATTGAATTATTCTTGGTCGCCCTGTTTTATCTTTGATAATCTGCTGGCTGTTCTTTTTCGTGATTGGCTTTAAAGGAATTGTAAATTTATACTGCACACGCGCCACCCTCCATTCCGATCTGTGCATTACAGTCACATATGATCTCCTGCAAATATGCCGACAGTGTATAGCAGTCAATAAATTCATGCGCATCTGTCAGATCCTTACGTTTCAAAGCCTTGTAACTCTTTGTCTTGCCGTCATCATCATAAATGCCAAATTCGCGTTTCAACTGGCTGTAAATGTCACGGTATACCATCTGGCGCACCTTTTTATCCTTATAGGCTTCAGATTTTTTACCGCCAAGCATTTCCACACCTTTGCGCTTCACATGTGCTGACAGTTCATCTGATTCCGCTCCGAACAAAGGCATATCATTTTCGATTGAATATACTTTCTGTTCTACGGAATCCACTTTCTGTTCCAGTGCTGTGCGCGGTCTCTGGATTGTTTCTTCCATCTCATGAAACCGGTTGATATATTTTGCGGTAAACTCTGTTCCCTTAACTCCGGTCAGCTTATGAGCGATAAACTCACAGCCTTTCTTTGTGACCAGGTAGCAAGGCTTCTTCCTGTTTGCCTTATCTGTATATTCCGATTCTGTGAAAAAATCGGTGTGTCCAATTTTGGACGCATCTAATTGAGTTATGTACTCTCTCACATCTCTTAATAATTTGTTATGATCTTTGCCAACCATATCAGCGACCTCAACCGAGGTAATTGCTTTCTGCTCTAAATTCTCCATATTGCTCCTTTCTCCCGGTGCCGAAGCACCGGGCAATAGTCATGGCTCGTGATATTTTTTTCGCATGAACAGTTTCTTTTGCTAACGCGGGTGTCTCAACCCTAGTCTTTTACGACTATCCCATAAACCTTATAATCTCTCTGGAATGCATCCATCCCTTTTTGATGCGCTATTGTATGATGTGTACGGCACAGGCATATCTTCCGGTAATTGCTATCATCCACTTTCCTGCGATCATTTCCCATGCCGATCGTATCAACATGATGTATCTCACCATCCCGACCGCACACGGCACATTTTCTGTTTTTCAGGCAAAAGTACAAATATCGCCCAATATCATCTGTCCGCTCTATTGCATTCTCTGAAAGCTGTATTCCGTTCTGTATGGCAAATTCCACTATGGTATTGATAAATTCCCTTGCAACATCCATAGAACAGTTGGAAAGGCTGAAATACCCATCACCTGTCTGGATCATATGCTCATATTTCATGATCTCTTTCATTTCTTCCGGTGGATAACCGGTATAATCAGCAATATCACGGATGGTCGCATATGCCTTTTTCCGTTGCTCCGCAGAAATATGTCTGCCATCATCAAAACGGATTTCCGCTTTACTGATCTTCTTACGGACCAGCATTTCTGCAATATGTTTTTCCGGTATTACCGCCCGGATCTCCGTGCCGTCTTTATCCTCACGGCATTGCTTCAAAACTACCAATTCATGCATTAAACATCAGCCGCCTTGTCTGGTGTGATTTTAAACAGCTCCATAGCACGCTCAAAACTCTTGATTGTGATCTCATTCATTGATCTGCAGCCAATGTTATAAAGCAGCTTCTTCTCGCTTATACCGGTACGTTCCATCTCTTTCTGCAAAGTGATGATATGTGCCTTGTCAACAGGCTTCGTCAGATTTTCATCCTTTTCCATATTTGGCAGATCTTCTCCGCTGTATATGTAAAGTCCCAGGCCAAACATTGCCAGATTTTTGGTAAGGCACCGCATGATTGCCGTATTAATATCAAACATAGTAGCTGCTTCAACTGTTCCTCCGCCGGATCTTGTTTTATATTCATACGGAGTTGCTTTCATTGCCTTATTCTTTCCGTCCATCACAGGTAGCCACATTTCATGCGTAATGCACTCAATCGTAACGGATGTGAATACCATATATCCTGTATTTTCATCATATACATAAGGAAGATTACTATCCCCAAAACGTTTGATCTCATAGGTAGCACACGGATAACGCTTTTTCACTTCCTCCCACGCTTTAGACCATGACAAATAAGTAAGCTTCGTTCTTCCTGTGTCCTTTGTCTCCGTATAATCATTTACATTTATTGCGTCCAGTGTTTCAAATACGCTCTGTTTTTCCTCCATTCTCAATCCTCCACATAAATCTCATGTTCATCTAAACATCTGTTACAAACATTCTTATCAAAAAGCCTGTGATAGCTTTCATCCT
>ERZ1034844.193-NODE-193-length-35484-cov-6.072285_pt1 | contig 35484 bp, 25 predicted proteins | sample MGYA00520594_ERZ1034844 | MGnify/ENA primary metagenome ERZ1034844 (study PRJEB33766, sample SAMN09781733) | gut metagenome | biome: gut microbiome | host: Homo sapiens | place: Madagascar | study: EMG produced TPA metagenomics assembly of the PRJNA485056 data set... | reverse complement strand
TTCGGCGACGCTCGCTTGAGATAATTTCCATTTATTAAATGCGAAAGTTCAATAAAATTACTTTTCAAACGCCTTTGTCAGATCCTCCACAATGCGGTTATAAGGTTCCGAGGCGAGGAAGCCTACACTCTTTTTTAGGGTGTTGGTGATGTCGCTGATGCTGCTCGAATAGCAAGACAGCTCGTTGCGATACTGGGTGTTGTGAACACTCTGGAGAGAGATTTCGCGCTCACGCTCGCGCACCAGTCGGGCGCAGACATTCTTCATAAGCGGCATGACCACACGGTCGAAGAGGTGGTGTCCCTGAATGTAGAGGTAGGTGGTGTCGGGTGTTACGCCGAGGCGCTTCAGCTCATCCTTCAGCGCGAGATAGCTCTCCTTAGCCTTGGGGTTGTGGCGCTGTAGCCACTGCACCTTCTTGGCAACCTTGCTGCGCAGACGCTGCAAGGCATCGTTAGCGTTGTCGGGTGTCACCTTGCCCAGCTCTATGACCTGTAGGAAGTCGGTGATGGAAAACTGTGCATAGCGCGGCGTGCGATAGTACCAGATGCTCCAGATGAAGAGTGGGAAGATGGCTTGAGAATATTGTGACAGGAAATCGACAAAATCGAACTCCATGTGGTCGTTAAGCGTCACTGCCACGCACACGCCGTGTAGCGACGGGGCATAACATTGCAGGTTCTCTATGGCGTAGGCATAGGTATGGAAGACATAGGGGTTGGAGAGGATAATCTTAGACGTCTCGCTGGCTCCCTGTATGAGGTAGTCGTAGTCGGCATCGACACAGGCAATCATGTCACACCCCACCCCATCGTGAAGCAGCTGCATGACAGCAGCCTTCTTGCCCCGCTCCAGATGGTTGTTGCGCGAGGGAAGCATGACCTCAAAATAGCGTGTGGCGTTCTCGAAACGCGAGAGGATGGCACGCCACACGAACACGTCGTCGTAGCTCTCGACATAAGCGATGATGCGACGACGTGCCTGCCGCGACGTGAGGCGGTTTGCTGCCTCGACATAGCGCGATGTGATATTTTGATTCAACCGTTTCATGCCACTCACTGGTCCGTGATGTCGCTCACCTCTGTCACCCTATCCATCCATCCGTTCATGACGAGGGCCGGACTATGGGTGGTGAGAATGATCTGAACGTTGGGGTTAAGAGAGAGGATCAGTTCGATAAGACGCTCCTGCCATTCCACATGAAGGCTCACCTCAGGCTCGTCCATGAAGAGGACATAAGGTAGGTTGTCCTCCACGAGAACGGTCAGGAGGATGGCGAGCATCTGCTTCTCACCGCTCGAGAGCTGATAAGGCACGAGCGTCTCGCCAATCTGCGAGAAGCGTATCTCGTTCTCCGTGCGCACAATCTTCTTGCCCGTCTCGCTGAACAGGTCGTCAATGAGGTCCTGGAACCGCTTCTTCGGTGCCGACAGCTCCTGCGCCTTCTGCGCTGCATCGGGTTCACCGCTCTGCAGGGCAGCAATGATGCGGTTGCCGATGTTCACCTGATAGTCGAGATACTTGCGTTGGAGCTGAAACAGCTGGAAGTCGAGCTCGGTGGCAAGGCTCACGTTCATCTTGCTTATGGTGTCCATGTTGAGGAGCGGCCTGTCAAAGGACCTGATGACGTCATATCTTATCCATCTTGCCTCCTCAGGCACCACGGTTATATGCACGCCCTTGAGCATGTGGCTCGGGAACTCGCCCCCAGCCGTCAGCCCTTTGACCACCTTATTGAGGATGGTGCTCTTGCCCACGCCGTTCACGCCGCTCAGGATGTTAACCTGTCGGTCCAGATTCCACACTATGTGCTTCTTGCCGCTCCATAGCGAGTCGATCTCTATCTGTTTTATATATTCGGCGTATTTCATATTGAAAAAAATTTATGGTTTGCTTTTCAGAAGCCCCTGTTCATTTTCTTAATCGGCGCATCTCATGTCCACCCCACATGGCATCTTCCACATATTCGAAGCCAATGGAGCGGTAGAGACGTTCGGCCTTGGGGTTGCCCTTGTCAACGAGCAGGGCAGCGGGCAGACCGTGGTCGGCGGCACGCCGGGCGGCAGCCGAGAGGAGCTGATGGGCTATGCCCTGTCCTCGAAACTGCGGGAAGACGGCAAGGCTGTCGAGGTACCACTCGCCAGCGGCTGTCTCGTCGTCCATGCCCGAGTGGTCGACACCAAACTCGCGACGTGCACCCTCGATGAACGCCTCTCGCAACTCGTGCAGCTTCGCGCCGTCATAAGACACTATTGCTCCTGCCACCTCGCCCTCGTCGGTCACGGCAAGTAGGGTGTTGCGGTAGCTGTACTGTGTGTCGTCGGCGGCTGTTAGCTGGTTCATGAGCCGTGCGAAATCGGCAACGGTGCGGCCCTCGCCAGCGAGGTTGAGGCAGCACTCATCGGTCATTGCCATCATTATGAGCTTGGCGATGACAGGTGCGTGTTGTTGAGTTGCTTCAATAATGTTCATTGTTGTTTGGGTTTACTGGTTTTTATCGTTTCCGACAAAGATAGACATTTTCTGCTGAACAACAATAGCAGGAAATATTAAATAATGGTAAAAGGAGGAAAGAGATGGCGCGAGAGGATATAAAAAAAGACAATAGAGACAATCTTTATCTTGTGATTAAAGAATTGTCCCTATTGTCTCTATTGTCGTTTTAAAAAACGCAGGTCTTTACTCGTCCACTTCCTCCCAGAACATGTTGGGCTTGGCGTTCCATGAGGGTGCCGAAGAACCATAGCGGTAGATGCCCACAAGGCCGATGTCGAACACGAGGGTCGAATAGGCAGGTATCGCACCGTTGGCTTCTTCGCCGTAACCCAACTGGTGAGGGATATAAACCTCCCAGCGGTCGCCAAGGTTCATGTGCTGAAGGGCGGTGGTGAAGCCCGGCACCAAGCCGCTGACCTTAAACTGTGCAGGCACAGCCACGTCCTTGTTGAAGGTGCCTTGGTAAGACTGGTCGAACACATAGCCCGACGCATACGACTTTGAGGGGAGCAGATGTCCACGATAGTGAACACGCACCGAGTCGTTATATTCGGGTTTCACGTTGCGGCTGCCACTCTCTATCACATGCACGATGATGTGGTCGTAGCTATGCAGCGCCACCTGTCCGCTGTCAAGCGTCCAACACTGGTAGATCTTCCACGAGTTGTCGCCGCTTGCAATCTTTGCCTTCGTTGTGGTGTAAAGATTGTCGAAGTAGGTCTCGTTGGTGGCCTGCCAGTCGACATACTCCTCTTCCGCCCAGTCGCTCTCGCTGCACGCCGTGAAGGCGAACACCGCTGCCATGAGCGGAAGGAAGAATGATAAGAAAAATTTGTTCATTTATGAATGTTAGAATGTTGTCAATAAAAACTATTGGCTCCAACACGATTACTGCAACTTCTTCAGCAGGCTGGTGATGCTCACCTTGTCTTCTATGATGGCGCGCAGCTGGTCAATGCTCACACGCTCCTGCTCCATGGTGTCGCGGAAACGCAGGGTCACGCAGTTGTCGTTCAGCGTGTCGTGGTCAACGGTCACACAGAAAGGTGTGCCGATGGCATCCTGACGGCGATAGCGCTTGCCGATGGTGTCCTTCTCGTCATAGTGGGTGTTGAAGTGGAACTTGAGGTCGTTCACGATCTCGCGAGCCTTCTCTGGCAGACCGTCCTTCTTGACCAAAGGCATAACGGCCAGCTTCACGGGAGCGAGAGGTGCGGGCAGCTTGAGCACCACGCGGGTCTCGCCGTTCTCGAGCTTCTCCTCACAGTAAGAGTGGCACATGACGCTGAGGAACATGCGGTCCACACCGATAGAGGTCTCGATGTCGTAGGGAGTGTAGCTCTTGTTCTCCTGCGGATCAAAATATTTGATGCTCTTGCCAGAGAACTTCTCATGCTGAGAGAGGTCATAGTCGGTACGGCTGTGAATGCCCTCCACCTCCTTGAAGCCGAACGGCATCTTAAACTCAATGTCGGTGGCAGCGTTGGCATAGTGGGCGAGCTTCTCGTGATCGTGGAAGCGATAGTTCTCAGAGCCGAAGCCCAGAGCCTGGTGCCACTTCATACGGGTCTCCTTCCACTTTGCGAACCACTCCATCTCGGTGCCGGGCTTAACGAAGAACTGCATCTCCATCTGCTCAAACTCGCGCATGCGGAAGATAAACTGACGTGCCACGATCTCGTTACGGAAAGCCTTGCCTATCTGTGCGATACCGAACGGAATCTTCATGCGGCCTGTCTTCTGAACGTTCAGATAGTTCACGAAGATGCCCTGAGCTGTCTCAGGACGGAGGTAGATCTTGCTTGTAGAGTCGGAAGCCGATCCCATCTCTGTAGAGAACATGAGGTTAAACTGGCGCACGTCGGTCCAGTTTTTTGTGCCGCTGATGGGGTCTACAATCTCCTCGTCAAGGATGATCTGCTTCAGCTCGTCGAGGTCAGGACCCTGCATGGCAGCCTTGTAACGCTCATGCAGCGCATCGCGCTTCTGCTTGTGCTCCAGCACGCGCGCGTTGGTCTCCATAAACTGTGCCTCGTCGAAGGCATCGCCGAAACGCTTCTTTGCCTTGGCAACCTCCTTGGCAATTTTCTCGTCATACTTGGCGATCTGGTCCTCAATGAGCACATCGGCACGATAACGCTTCTTTGAGTCGCGGTTGTCGATGAGAGGGTCGTTGAAAGCGTCAACGTGGCCGCTGGCCTTCCAGATAGTAGGGTGCATGAAGATAGCAGAGTCGATGCCCACGATGTTTTCGTGCAGCAGCACCATGCTCTTCCACCAATACTCCTTGATGTTGTTTTTCAGTTCCACACCATTCTGGCCGTAATCGTATACGGCTCCCAGTCCATCGTACAGCTCGCTGCTCGGGAACACAAATCCATACTCCTTGCAGTGGCTCACAATCTTCTTAAAAACATCTTCCTGTGCCATTATTATATGTGTTATTTGTTACTTTTTTCGTTTTTACAGCCCGCCCGTGAAAGCAGACTTCTGTATTTAAGTTGCAAAGTTACGCTTTTTTACCTTATTTCCTCACTTTTATTGAGTTAAATGTTATTTCACGAATGCAAATAATCATTTATAAACAAAAAAAGCAGCACTTTTCAGTGCTGCTTCCCTATATATCATGTTCTCAAAAAATCTCTCTCTCAATTTTTTCATTCTCTGTTTCTTTACTTGCGAAGCTCCTTGTCTTTTCTTTTCAGACATCTCGCATCAGCGTTCTCCTTCCTTTCATTGTGGGCGGGATTGTGCTTAATGCAAACCGTTGTTTCCCTTCACCCACATCCCTATTGCAGCAAGTGCTGCGAATAGGACAATCGTCATCATTTTCATCTCTTCCAAAATCAACTTCCTTTTTACCAATCCTTAAACCATCTTTACGAATAACTAAACCTAATAACTAAAAACCTTCTTAAAACCTAATAACTAAAAACCTAAAAAACTAAAAACCTTCTTATACTTCGGCTTGGCTTGCTGCATCGCGCAGCGGGCTGCGGCCTGTTGTTATCCAAAATTACCAATCTTCTTTTTAGCCTCTACAAAAAAACTAAAGCCTATTCATCTTTCTACATCTCTATCCTAAATAATCTTTTACCTTTTTCTACTAATACCTCTTTTCGAGATGAATTTTTAATCTTTTAACCTTCTTAAGTGTTGTCTCTCGTCTAACGACGAATCATTTCATTATATATCATCTTTCTTTAATACAATCACCTAATGCTTTGCAATCGTTACCTTGCTAATTTCAATCATCTTTCTCAACGCATCACTGCGTCGTCTTTATCTTTTTGACGATGCAAAGATATGATTGTTTGCGCACACACACAACATTTTCAGCATTTTTTATCATCATTTTAACGTTATTTTGACTTACATCAACATTCTTGTTGTGTTCGCACACATTTTTTAAGAAAATCATCCTGCTTTCTTCTTGCAGAGCTTTGGGAAGCAAGATAACCGTACACCTTATATATATAGGGCACATCGGCTCCAGCAACCGAAACGATAAAGATACGCAACAACAAGGAGAATTTTGGACAAGCGAAAGTTGTAAGACTGCTTTTTATAGCTTATCTTTGCAACAAAAATCAAACAGATATATATGAAGTACGATTTCGACAAGCCGGTTGAAAGACGGGGCACCGGCACCGTGAAATATGGCATGCTCAAACAGATGTTTGGACGTGACGACCTGCTGCCCTTGTGGGTGGCTGACATGGATTTCGAGACACCGCCATTCATCGTCAACGCTCTGCGCAAACGCATGGAGCACCCTGTGTTCGGATACACCGTGATACCAGAGACCTACTGGGCTACGGTGGCAGCATGGCTGAAACGGCAGCACCAATGGACAGTAGACCAGAAATGGCTGGCGTTCATACCCGGCATAGTGAAAGGCATAGGCATGGCGGTGAACGTGTTCACCGAACCAGGCGACAAGATCATCATTCAGCCGCCCGTCTACCATCCCTTCCGCCTTACGCCCCAGGGCAACGGACGTGAGGTGGTGTTTAACCCGCTAAAGCAGCACGAGGACGGCTCTTACGAGATGGACTTCGAGAACCTGGCAGAGGTGGCAGACGACAAGTGTAAGCTGCTCATCCTGTCGAACCCCCACAACCCTGCGGGCTTGGTGTGGAGCAAGGAGACGCTCATGAGACTCGCCGATTTCTGTCACGAGCGCGGCATCATCGTCATCTCTGACGAGATCCATTGCGACATGCCCCTCTTCGGCCACCGCCACACGCCGTTCGCCATGGTCAGCGACAAGGCAGCCCAATGCAGCATCACGTTCGGAGCGCCATCGAAGACGTTCAACATTGCGGGCATTGTCAGCTCTTACGCCATCGTGCCGAACGACTCGCTGCGCCGCCGCTTCTTCACATGGCTTGAGGCCAACGAGTTTAGCGACCCGACGATGTTTGCAACCATAGCCACCGAGGCGGCATTCACAGACGAGGGCGATGAGTGGCGCAAGCAGATGCTTCGTTATGTTGAGCAGAACATCTTGTTTGTGGAACAGTTCTGCCGCGACCACATGCCTACCGTCAAGCCCATGCGCCCGGAGGCGTCGTTCCTGGTGTGGCTCGACTGCCGCGACCTCAACCTCTCTCATGACGCTCTTATCGACCTCTTTGTCAACAAGGCTCACCTCGGCCTCAACGACGGTGAGATGTTCGGGCAAGGCGGCCAAGGGCACATGCGCCTGAACGTCGGCACACAACGCAGCGTGCTGGAGCAAGCCCTCAAGCAGCTTGCAGAGGCTGTAAAGACGTTGTAAGAAGCAGAAAAAGAACCTTTTCGTTAAGCCAGATGAGCAGAGCCAAGCTTGCTTGAGCATTGCCATGGCGAGAAAAGGTGCCATGAAATGGAAGCTTAAGAAGGTTTTAACCCAAATCGGTCATTAGAGATTTGGGTTAAAATCACTTCAGCGTAGATGTTAATAACCTCTCTTTAGCTTGGATGTTAACCATTGCAACGTTTGAGATCACATCAGCTCGTTGTTCTGAAATCTCATCAGCTCGTCGGGCAAGGCAAAAAGGAGGTACAAGGGGATGTTGACCATGCCCTCTGCCTCGTTCTTTGAATAAGGCAACAAGCTTGTGCGCAAAGACAGTCTGGGCGAATATTTCTGCCTGTAAACCTTTAGACTCTTGGCATTCATCGTAAACCCAGCCTTACATTCTAAAGGATACACTTCGCTTCCGTCAGACAGAAGGAAATCTATTTCGGCAGAGGATGAAGACGTCCAATAAAAATTTGTTTGCAGACGCTTAAAGAGTTGCAGTTCTTGACAAACATACTGCTCTGTCAACGCTCCTTTAAACTCTTCAAAAATTCGGCTGCCCTCAAGAATCACTTTCGGCGAAACGCCGCTCATAGACCTGAGCAACCCAACATCCAAAAGAAAAACCTTGAAGCTCTTCAAGTCGGCATAAGCCTTTAAGGGCACGTCGGGCTTTGAGACATTATAGGTACGGATGATCTCACCCGCATCAGTAAGCCACATCAAAGAATCTTCATATTCTCTTGCCCGTGCACCTTCGCGCACAAGACCATAAATGAATTTCTTGTTTTCCTTGGCAAGTTGCGACGGTATGCAATCCCAGACATATCTTATTTTCTCAACCATTTGTCTTGGGGCATGTTTTGAGAAATCATTGACATACGCAGCAACCAGCTGTTTCTGCACATCGTCCACTTCCAGATAGTCATGTGTCTCCAACCATTTAAGAACAGCCGAAGGCATTCCTCCAATAACGAAATATCTCTTAAGATAATCTGTTAACTTGTCAGCGAAAACCGTCAGGTCACGATGCCCGTCGTTCAAGACATAATTGACCAGCATCGCCTCTCCGTTGGCAAGCAAGAACTCGCGAAAAGAAAGAGGATACAAATCTAAAAACTCGACCTTTCCAACGGGAAAAGACGTACCTTCATGCAACGCCACACCCAACAACGACCCTGCACAACAGATGGCATATTCGGGAGCTTCTTCAGCAAAATATTTTAATGACGTCAAAGCACGAGGCACCTCTTGCACCTCGTCAAAGATGAGCAACGTGCTGTTTGGTCTGATGCGTTGTCCCGAAAAGACAGACAGCTGTTCAATGATGCGTTGGGGCGATAACGTGCCGTCAAATATCGCCCCAAGCACATCCTTTTGTTCAAAGTTTACATAACAGACGTTCTCAAAACACCGCTTGCCAAAATCTTTCAACAGCCATGTCTTGCCCACTTGCCTTGCTCCACGAAGGATGAGGGGCTTGCGGTCAGATTTCTCTTTCCATTTAAGCAGTTCTTCAATCAGTATTCGCTCCATAACAAATATTTTCCACAAAGTTACTGATTATTAATGTAATAGTTAACAGTTATCACATTTTCGGCACGACTTTTTGCCACTGTCATCACATTTTCTGGACGACTTTTGGGCAAACCGTCACATTTTCGGCACGAGTTTCAGTCGACGGTGATGGTCTGTGTGGCCTCTGGCAGACCGTCGGCGGTCACGCTGAGCGTGGCAGAACCGTGGGCGGTGCCCTCAACTACAACCACCAGAGCGCCACTGAAGAGCGGCATAGAGGTGGAGCAGAACGGCACGAGAGAGGTGGCATCGCCGTTGCAGGCGCCACGCAGCTTTCCGGCACCCGTGACCTTAAACGTCATGTTGTTTGAGGCAGCAGGACAGGGGTTGCCGTCCTTGTCGACGAGCGACACGGTGACAAACGACAGATCCTCACCCTTCGACGCGATGGTTGCGCGGTCAGCCTTCAACACTATGCGGGCAGGAGCACCAGCCGTGCGTATCACCTGCTCGCCACGCGGAGTGCCGTCGTAGTCGTAAGCCACAACCTTGATCTCGCCCGGCTCATAGACCACGTCGTTCCAACGCAGACGGTAGCGGTCGAGACGTGTGGCGGGGTTCTTCACCTTCCTGCCCTGGCTCTTGCCGTTTACGAACAGTTCGGCTGAAGGGTAAGAGGTGTAACAGTAGACAGGCGTGACCTCACCCTCGCGACCCGGCCATGTCCAGTGGGGCAGCACATGAAGCGTGGGAGCGTCCGTGCGCCAGTGGGAGCGGTAGAGCCAGAAGCGGTCCTTAGGCAGACCGGCAAGGTCGCAGATGCCGAAATAGCTTGAGCGGCTGGGCCAATACTCGTCATAGGGTGTCGGCTCACCGAGATAGTCGTAGCCCGTCCACACAAACTCGCCGATGGTGTAGTCGCGGTCATCCTGCATGCGCCAGTCGTCGTCGGGCAGGTTGCTCCATGAGCAATACTCCACATCGTAGCCCGAGCACTGTCCGTCGCTGTAGGTCTTGGTGTTGCTCACCTCCACAGGAAACTTGTACACGCCGCGTGAGCTGACGGTCGAAGCGGTCTCCGACCCCAAGAGGAAGCCCTTTGGCAGCTGGCGTATGTTGTTGTCGTAAAGATGAACACGATAGTTGAATCCCGGCACGTCCATGACCTGTGCGAAGCCCGACTTAAGAGCATCTTCCGCGCGGTCCATGCCTTGTGTCACGGGGCGCGTGGGGTCGAGCTGGTGGCAGAGGTTTTGCAGATGGGCAGCTATGTCGCGGCCCTCGGTGCTCCACTGCTCAGGAATCTCGTTGCCTATGCTCCACATCACGATAGACGGGTGGTTGCGGTGGTTGAGCACCAGGTTGGTTATGTCGCGGTCAGCCCATTGTTTAAAGTCCTTGGCGTAGCCGTTCTTACATTTTGGATAGATCCACATGTCGAAGCTCTCGGCCATGACCATCATACCCATCGAGTCGCACACCTCCATCTGCCATGTCGACGGCATGTTGTGGGCCGTGCGAATGGCGTCGCAGCCCATGTCCTTCATGGTGCGGATCTGGCGGATGAGCGCTGCCTTGTTGACAGCGGCACCCAAGGGTCCGAGGTCATGGTGCAGGCACACGCCCTTGATCTTGCGCGACACGCCGTTGAGCTGGAAGCCGTCATATTGTGCCACACGCACGGTGCGTATGCCCACCTTCTGACGCGTCTCGTCGATGACCTTCTTGTTACGGTAGAGACGTGTCACGAGCGTGTAGAGATAAGGATGCTCGGGCGACCACAGCTGCACGTCCTTGACATCGAGGCTGAACACAGCGTTGCCCTCGGCATTGAAGTCGCCATAACGCTTCTGTGCCACCACCTTGCCGTCGGCACCAAGGAGCTGTGTCTCCACGGCGAGCGTCTTGTCCACACACTCAACGTTGCTGCACACGCTCACCACGGCCTTGCCGTCGCCAATGCTCTCTGTGCGGAACCAGCAGCCCCACGGGTTGAGATGGGCCTCATCGGCAGTGGTGACGAGCGCCACCGGGCGATACAGACCGCCACCCGGATACCATCGCGAGCTCTCCTCGCGGTTGTTCAGGCTCACGCTGATCTCGTTCTTTCCTTTCTTGAGATAAGGACGGGCGTCAACACGGAAGGCGTTATAGCCATAGGCCCAATGGCCTGCCAGCTTGCCGTTGATGTAGACATGCGGGTCGGCCATGGCGCCGTCAAACTCGAGCACGGCGGTCTTTGGCACGCTCTTCAGGTTGACCGTGGTCTTATAGAAGCCGCGGCCGATCCATGGCAGGGCGCCTGAGCGTCCCGACTTCTCCGTTTTCTCTTTCTCGCCGTTCTGCTCTATCGCCACAAACTGAAGGTCGTGCTTCTTGTCGAACGGTCCGTTGATGGCCCAATCGTGGGGAATGGTCACCGCGCTGTAGCTTATGCTGTCGCGCGAAAACTGCCAGTTTTTAAGGTTCATGCTCTGTCGTGGCTGCGCCGTAGCGGCGAGGGGAAGAGCAAGAAGTAGGAGGCTCGTGAGCCTATTGTATATTGTTGATGTTTTCATTTTTTCAATCATAAAACCATGCGTATAAAATGCGCAAAGCTCTTTGTTAAACAATCATGCAAGCTGCAATTTCTTAGACGCTTCGCGCAGGTGTAAACATTAATGTCCATTAATTAAACGTTAATTAAACATCCATTTTGCGCGCGAAGCGCGTATTAATGATAATTAATGAATCATTAATGGAAATTAATGTTTACAAAGCATGAGCGCGAAGCGCAATGTAAATATTAATCTTTACGAAGTTTCAGAAAATCATTTAAACGCATTCATCGCCGCTGTGGGTTTGCCGCTCTTGTCGAAAGCACCGAGCGAGTAGCTTTTCCAACCGTTATAAGCCTCCGGCTCCCAGTAGAACACGCCAAGACATTGCTTGATGTTCTTGCAGCCGTCGACCATCTTCTTTGTCACGGCAGCAGCGTTGTTCGAGTCCCACGGCATGCCAATCTCACAGAGCATCACCTTCTTGCCATAGGTTATGGCGAGGGTGCTCATGTTAGCCAGGCAGTTGTCGGTGTCGTTCTTCCATGACGAGTCGGTGGGATAGAGCGATAGACCTATCACGTCCCATTTGGCACCGTTCTTCTTCAGACCGTCGAACATCCATGTGAGGTGCTCAAGCTCCTGTCCGCGGTCAATGTGCACGATGCAGAGCGCGTCAGGATAGATGCTCTTTGCAGCGTCATAGCCGGCATTGTTCAGGCTCACATAGTTGGCAAAATCGTTGCCCTTAGCCTGGCCCATAGGCCACAGCATGCCCGACGTTGTCTCGTTGCCGATCTGCACCCACTGCACGTCGATATTCTTGTCCTTAAGCGCCTGAAGCACCTCCTTGGTGTGGTCTGCCACGGCTGTCTTCATCTTTGCAAGGCCATAGTTTTTCCATGCGTTGGGAATGTTCTGCTTGCCGGGGTCAGCCCATGAGTCAGAATAATGGAAGTCGACCATCAGCGCCAGGCCCTGAGCCTTTACGCGCAGCGCCTTTGCCAGCACGTCGGCCTTGTTGCAATAGCCATCGGTGGGGTTCACCCACACGCGCAGACGAATAGCGTTCATGCCCAACTCCTTCATCAGCTCGAAGCAGTCGGTCTGCTTGCCGTTGGCGTTATAAAATTTCATTCCCGATTTCTCCATCTCCGTCACCCAACTGATGTCGGCACCTTTGGCAAAGGTCACTGTCTCTGTTGGTTTTTCTGTAGGTTTCTCTGTAGGATTCTGGTTGTCACCGTTATCTCCCTTTGACGATCCGCCGCCGTTGTCGTCGCCGCCACAAGCGGTGAGCGAGAAGATGCTGCATGCTGCCAGCATCATCATTTTGATTAAAGATTTTTTCATATAGTTGATTGGTTTTGATTTATTTAGTTGAAATATTTCTTCGTTCTGTTCAGAAAGAGCAATACATGTTTGGCAAAAATACAAATAAAAAATGGAAACGACACTCTTGTGGAAGAAAAAAAACAATATCTTATTATAGCCCCTCAACGGTTTTATCAAAAGAATCTTTCACTCCCCTTTCACCGCTCTTCTCGCAGCTTCAATGATCGAGTCGAGTCCGCGCTTGGCATCAGCATCGGAGAGAGCAGCGGGAAGAGAGGGAGCGATGCCGTTCTCCACACTTTGTTTCTCGGCATCATACATGGGGCAGGCAGAGAAGCGGACGCTCCACCCTATGGGCAGCTCGCTGGAGAACGGCATGCCTGCGCCACCACCCGTACTGTCGCCCACGACCACAACGCCAGGACAACACTTCATATATTTCACAAACTCGTTTGCCGCGCTGTAGACCGACCTGTTCGTGAGCACCGCCACACGCTTCTGCCAACGCATGCCGTTGGAAGGCTTGAGATATTGCGGCTCAAGGGCAGAGAAATCGTCATGGCCCCGACCTGTCTTGTGACGCATGTAGCCCACAAGACGCTTTTCGTTGGTGAACCGTGCAGCCAACTGCTCCGCTGAGGTCACGAGCCCACCCGAGTTGTCGCGAACATCTATTATAAGTGCGCGGCAAGGGGCGAGATACAGCATCACCTCGTCGAGGTTGCCCTCGCCAAAACCGTTGGCGAACGAGGCACAGCGTATGTAGCCTATGTTGTCGTCGAGAATGCGATATTTCAGCGAGGCAGCGATGCGATAATCTGTCCCGAGATACCTGCGCAGCAACGTGTCGCTCACATTGGCAGGATAGTCCTCATGCCACGACCAGTTGCGCGCCACATCCCACGCCGAATACATGTTGACATGTCCGTCGCGCAGCTCACCCAGCATGTTGCCCAGCACCTCAAAGAGCTGGTCCTCCGTCATGAAGTCATTAACCTGCGCGGCATAACGCGCGTGCACCTCGTTCCAGTCGACACCCAAGGTCTGCTGCTTCTCCGCAAAGAAGCAATAATGTTCATCCATCATCTTCCACAGCGCCTCGAAGTTGCCACGCGCCGTGTTCGAATATTCGTCCTCGTCAACACACGAGGTGAGCGACAGCGCAGTTAGCAACATGAGCAACAGCGCTGACGTGAGACGACAGAAGAGAGGTCGTAAGATGTTTCTGAATGATGGATTGGTCATAAAAAAAAATGATTGATAGGTCATGAAACTGATGACGGACAGGTCATCAACGAGAAGTTGGAAACGGTTACGGCTGCATGCGGCAGATGGTAAAGCGCCGCACCATGCCAAGAACAAACATGTGGTTATAGGTGTGCTGCTTGAGGTTGTTGACCTCAGCCTGACGCACATCGCCCATATAGCCCAAGCGCAAAGCCGTGCGGCCAAGGGAGATGTCGAGAGCGAGGAGCTGGCGCAGCGAAGGAGCGCAACCGACAGTTGTGGGCACCACGTTGTGGTCGTAGTTGCCGCGGGAGAAAATCTCATAATACGACTGCCCGTAGTTGGGCGAGAACATCACGCCCGCGAGCGGCACCGCCACCTCATAGACAGCCTTGCACGCCGTGCGGCCAACAGCAAAGCGCCACGCCGCCGATGCCGACGGCGTGAGGTCTACCGACAGACGCGCCTGTGCGGGGTTGTTGCCGTTGCGCGTGTTGTAAAGGAAGCCGATGTTAAGGTCGGCAAGAGCACCCGCCTTAAGCTCCAGACGGTTGTCGAGAAGCGCCCAATGGCGGTGCATGCCATAGCTGAAGCGGAAGAGTCCGGCCATGTCGTTGGCGTTGTCGGCACGGTTGCGGCCAAACGCCAGTTCGCCATAATAGACCAACTGCTGCGACCACTGCCGACCCTCCTTTCGTCGTTCCGTCTGCGACTCATAGGCAACCGCCGTGCCACGATATTTCTCAGGCGAGAGATAGGTATCGAGGATGTTGGTTGAGCCCACGGCTATCATCTGCGCGTTGGTCACGATGCGACGGCCCGATGACGAGCGGTCGTCAGACGAAGAACAATCGCCCGATGGCGAGCAGCTACCCGATGACGAGCAGCTACCCAATGACGAGCAGCTGTCTGTCGGCACCTGCTGAGCAAAAGAAGCAAGAGCCGACACCAGGCACAAGAGCAACAGCCATTCTCTGAATCTGTTCATTATTCTCAAAACAAGACGTTTTCGTTAAATTGTTTCCACCCTGCGGTTTTCATTCAAGCACCTTGTCGCCGTTGCCGTCGGTGAAGAGATTGAGCTGACCCGTCATCTCGTCAATGACCTGCTGCTGGCTCTTTCCCGCATCGCGGTCAAGATCCACAGGCTCGTCATCCTCCTCGTCGTCGTTGTCGTCGGCAGGAGGTTCAGGGAAGCGCAGCGGCTCCAGCTCCGTGACCTTCTCCACATCGAAGGTGGTGAGACGTTTGCCCTTGGCCTTGAAGCCCTTCACGGCGATAAACTCCTCAGCATCCACCTCCATGGGCTCACGGTGGGCATCGTTGCCGCCGAAGGTCACCTCAAGACGCGGGAACGGCGTGTCGGTGAGCAGCACAAACCTGTTCTTCGGGTTGTCGCCAAGGAACGACTGCTTGCGCTGTGTGGCCTCCATGCAGAAGCGTTTCAGATAGTAGAAGCCGCCGTTGTCGGCATCTACCACCACGGCAGTCCACGCCTTCTCAGGCTCCCATTTCTCTATTATGCGGATATTGTCCTCATAGTGGTTGTTGGCATCGAAGTTGGTGATATAAAACTCGCCCGTCTCCAGCACCACCAGAATGGCGTCGTCCTCGTTAAACTCGCCGAGCAGACGTCCGTGCTCGTCATAGTTGATGCGGTTCACATCGGGGTCGAACCACACCTCCCGTCCGCCGAGCGTAGAGTGGCCGTGGCTCTTCAGTCCTATGCGATGAACGGGGTTTCTTGTTACGAGCTGTCCCTTGGCACCACGTCCCTTGATAGGCACGAGCGAGAAGTCTTTCTCTATGATGACCTTCCTAAGGCGCGGGTTAGCCTCAAGGATGACCTTTATTATCTCTGCCTCGCCGTTGGGGTTGGCGGTGAAATACATTATGCGTGATCCCTTCTCGCCACGGGTGATGTCATACTCGCGATCGCGCGTCACCGTAGGCACGTTGAAGCGCTTGATATAGTGGGGGCCGTTCTGTCCGTCGCGGTAGACCACGTTATAGGTCGTGCGCCTGTCGTTCTTGTTGTAGACCTGTAGCCACAGCACGTTCTTGCCCACGAAAATCTTGTCGGCCACCTTAACGACCTTAAACTTGCCGTCCTTGAAGAACACAATGATGTCGTCGATGTCGGAGCAGTTGCACACAAACTCGTCCTTCTTCAGACCCGTGCCGATGAATCCCTCCTGACGGTTGATGTAGAGCTTCTCGTTGGCCTCGACCACAGTTGTTGCGACGATGGTGTCGAAACTCTTTATCTCGGTGAGGCGCGGGTGGTGCTTGCCATACTTGTCCTTTATAAACTTGAACCAGTCGATGGTCACGTCGGTCATGTGGGCAAGGTCGTAGTCGATATCCTTAAGTTCGGCCTTGATCTTGGCCATCAGCTCGTCGGCCTTGTCCTTGTTAAACTTAAGAATGCGCTGCATCTTTATCTCCATCAGTCGGAGGATGTCGTCGCGTGTCACCTCGCGCACAAAGTCCTTGGCGAAGGGCGCCAGCTTCTTGTCGACAAACGCCACAGCCACATCCATATTGGTGGCGTTCTCGAAGCCGCGCTCCTTATAGATGCGCTCCTCTATGAAGATGCGCTCCAGCGAAGCGAAGAACAGTTGCTCAAGCAGCTCGCCACGACGGATCTGCAGCTCCTTGCGCAATAGGCCCATGGTGCTGTCTACGTTGTAACGCAGCACATCGCTTACCGACAGGAAGCACGGTTTGTTGTCCTGGATGACGCAGCAGTTGGGCGACAGGTTAATCTCACAGTCGGAGAAGGCATAGAGGGCGTCGATGGTCTTGTCTGACGACACGCCGGGGGCGAGGTGCACCAGAATCTCCACGTTGGCGGCGGTGTTGTCTTCCACCTTCTTGGCCTTGATCTTGCCCTTCTCTATGGCACGCAGAATAGAGTCGATGAGCGTGGCGGTGGTCTTGCTGAACGGGATCTCCCTTATGGCAAGCGTCTTGTTGTCGAGCTTCTCGATCTTGGCCCTCACCTTGAGCATGCCGCCACGCTGACCGTCGTTATACTTGCACACGTCAATGCTTCCTCCCGTCGGGAAGTCGGGATAGAGGTTGAACGGCTGGCCCTTGAGGTAGCTCACGGCAGCGTCGCACAGGTCGTTGAGGTTGTGGGGCAGGATTTTCGAACTCAGACCCACGGCAATGCCTTCGGCACCTTGCGCCAACAGCAACGGAAACTTCACAGGCAGGGTGATAGGCTCCTTGTTGCGTCCGTCGTAGGATAGCTGCCACTCGGTGGTCTTGGGGTTAAACACCACGTCGAGCGCAAACTTTGACAGGCGTGCCTCTATGTAACGTGGAGCAGCGGCAGGGTCGCCCGTGAGGATGTTTCCCCAGTTGCCCTGACAGTCGATGACCAGATCTTTCTGTCCCATCTGCACGAGGGCATCGCCGATGGAAGCGTCACCGTGAGGGTGAAACTGCATGGTGTGTCCCACAATGTTGGCCACCTTGTTGTAGCGTCCGTCGTCCATACGCTTCATGGAGTGAAGGATACGTCGCTGCACAGGTTTCAGGCCGTCCTCAATGTGGGGGACGGCACGCTCCAGAATAACGTATGAAGCATAGTCGAGGAACCAGTTCTGGTACATTCCGCTAAGGTGGTGCACAGCCGAAGCGTCAAACCGGTTCACAGGCTTATAGTCGGAATGTTCCTCGCCCTTGCCGTCGGCAGGGGCTTCATTCGCGTCGTTTAGGTCCTTGGCGTTCAACTCCTCGCCGTCTTTTATCTCGTCGTCCATATTATGTCGTGGTGTTTTTAAAAGATTAATTTGTCAACTCGCAAAAGTAATAAAAAAAATTGAGAAAAAAGACGATAATTTAATTTTAGTTGAAAAAGTGAAGAGGGAAAAGTGAAAAGTGAAGAGTGAAGAGTGAAGAATTCAATAGCCTTGTTTCATCGTAGCCTTAGCCATTGAATTCTTCACTCTTCACTCTTCACTCTTCACTTAACAAGCTTATTACTTGTTCTTCTCGTAATATTCAATTGCGGCGTGAATGTTTTTCTGCACCGCCTTTGTGCTGAACGTAGCGCCTGTGCAGCCATCGACCTTGGTCTTCTCTGTCAGCTTCTTGGCTTTCGAGAGCTTAAGGTTGTTGTAGAGAGGCAGCAGAAACTGCTTGACGCGTGAAAAATAGGGCACGGTCTCTTCGTTCTTCAACGCCACGACCTTCACCACGTTGCCTTTCTTTATGTGCACCTCCACGGGCGTTCCCTTGCGGTAGCCACGGGCCTTGCATATCGTTGTTGTGCGCACCACATAGGTGCCGTCAGCCTTTTTCGTCATCACGTCGCCGGCATGCGCCGACAGGGCCGAGAGGCAGAGCAGCAGAGCAACAGCGGCCCGCTGCATGCCTTTGAAAACAGAAATATTGTTTTTGTTCATTGTTCGTTTTTTATGATTTACCTTCCTATTTCATCGTCACCTGAATGCGGTTTCCCGATGTGGTGAGCAGACGGCAGAAATCGCGTATGTCGGCAGGGGTCAGGCGGTCGACCTTCTGAAGATACTGGTCGTTGAAGTTGATGCCATCGCGCAACTCGTGATAGCGCACATACTCCCACCATCCGTTGGTGAGCACGGCGCGGTCATAGTTTTTACGCTCATACTCCTTCACGTTCTTCAACTGCTCCTCCGTGGGTCCCTCTTTAGCCATGCGCTGCAACTGCTCATCGATGACAGGCAGCAGCTCGTCATATTTCTTGGGGTCGCAACGGAAGTTGACGGTCATGGAGCAACCCTCGGTGGGATATTTCCAGAACTGTCCGTCCACGCTCACGCCATAGGTGCCACCCTTCTCCTCGCGCACGGTCTCGGTGTAGACGGCACGCATGATCTGCGAGAGCACGTCGAGCTTAAGGTCATTGTCGGCGGTGTAAGGCACATCGGCGGTGTAGAGCACGTTGGTGAGCGCCGACGGGGTCTTCATCGTCTTGTGGAACACCGTTGTGGTCTTTCCGCGCTCAATGTCGAGAGCATACTGTCCCGGCTTGTGGTCTGCCTCATGACCTTTCTTTGCCTTCTTGCCAGGCAGGCTTGCCACATACTGGCAGAGGAGATCTTCAAACAGGTCCTCACGAATGTCGCCCGTGACGATGAGGTTCATGCCCTCAAGGTTGGCGAAGCGCTCATGATAGATCTCGTACATGCGGTCGAAGCTCACCTCGTCAAGACGTTCTGCCGTGATAGGCTCCGTGCGCTTGCGGTGGCCATAGACAGCCACGCGCAACGAGTCGTTATAGGTTACGTTCGGACTGGCGTTACGGTTCTTCAGCATCGACCGCTGCTTGGCAACCATGTTCTGGAAGATGGCCTTGTCCTTGCGCGGCTGGGTGAGGTAGAGATACATCACCTGAAGCCAGGTCTCAAAGTCGGAAGCCACACACACGCCCTTCACGCCCTCTTCCTCCGAGTCGATGTAAGGCACCACGCGCAGCGCCTTGCCACGGCGTTTCTTCTCAATGGTGAGGTAGTCGAAATCGGCAGCGCCACTCTCGCGCACCACGCTGCCCAAGAACTGCAAGGTGGCGGCGTCGCTGTCGGGGTAGAGCGAGCGGCCACCCAGACGGAACATGTTTATCGTCAGGCGGTTAGGCTCTATGTCTGAGGGACGCGCGCTGACCTTTATGCCGTTGGAGAGCACATACTCGGTGTAGCCGTTTGCCACCTCGCGCTTCGACACGATCTTACCCTTCTTGGGAAGCTTCTTCATGAACGTGGGGTCCACGGCACCAGCTTTGTTGTCGTCGGCATATTCTTTCTTCTGTGCAGCTTCTATCCACAACTTAAACTGGTCGGCTGTGGGCATGGTGTAAGCCTTGCCGTCATACTGTGTCGGGCCGAACACCATGCACACCTGGTTCTCATCTGTGATGATATCCTTCATGGCCTTGTTTATGTCGTCGAGGGTCACGGTGGCAGAGAACTCGGCCTCCAGCGCAGCTTCATACTCGATGTTCATGCAAGGCTCAGCGTTGCAGAAGTTGGCGACGATGGCCTTGGCATACTCGGCGTTGCGTGTCTTCTCCTTGTTGTCGAGGCGGTGCTCAATGCTGACGGTGTGCTGCACCTTGGCATGCTCCAGCTCTGCCTCGGTCACACCATAGCGGCGTGCCTTCTCCACAACGGCTACGGCAGCGTCGATGCCCTTCTGCGGGTCGTTAGGCATCAGACCGATGTTCAGCGAGAACGCTTCTTTCTCGGGTGTGATGTAGAAGTTGCCTGAGCGGCAGCTTGCCGACATGACACGCGGCTGCGCCTCATGCGAGAGCTGTGCCAGACGCTGGCGCAGGATGAACATGGCAAGACGCGACTTGTAGCCGCCGAGGAACGCCTCGCGCGTGTCGCGCTGTGAGCGTGGGTCGGCATCGCGCTTCATGAAGAGCGACAGGTTGAGCGTGGGCTGCTCCTTGTCGGCTTGGGTGTAGACGATCATCTCCTTGTTGTCGGGCACACCATAATAGGTGCGCTCAGGTGCTCCTGCCGGCACGGTGTCGTCCTTGAACAGCTTCTTTATCTTTGCCTCCATCTCGTCAACGTTGATGTCGCCAACAACGATGATGCCTTGCAGGTCGGGGCGATACCAGCGGCGATAGTAGTCGCGCAGCACGTCATAACGGAACGTGTCGACCACCTCTATGTGTCCGATGGGCAGACAGTCGGCATACTTAGACCCTGCATATATCACAGGCATGGCGTCTTCCATCATGCGCATGGACGCCATGCGTGAGCGACGGGTGCGCCACTCCTCACGAATGACCCCACGCTCCTGGTCGATCTCGTTGTCTTTAAGCAGCAGCGAACCAGCCCAGTCGTGGAGGATGATGAGACAGGTGTCTGCCACGCCCGCCTTGGTTATCGGGGCGTTGGAGATGTTGTAGACCGTCTGGTCGATGGACGTGTAGGCGTTGAGGTCGGCGCCAAACTTTATGCCGTTGCGCTCACACCAGCTGCGCACGGAGCGTTCGCCGCCGTTGCCGTCGGGGAAGTGGCGTGTGCCGTTGAACGCCATGTGCTCAAGAAAGTGTGCCAGTCCGCGCTGCTGCGGCTCCTCCAAGATGGAACCCACGCGCTGCGCGATGTAGAAGTCGGCTTGTCCCGGTGTCTGGGCGTTATGTCTAATATAATAGGTGAGACCGTTGCTGAGCGTGCCTTTGCGTATGCAGCTGTCAAGGGGCAAGGTCTGTGCCCCGGCGGCCATGAAGCCGCCAAAGCAGAAGAGAAGCGATAAGATTTTTCGCATAAATCAGAATTTTGTTCCGTTAAGGTTATATTCGTTACCGTTGTTGACGATCACGACACGTCCGTTCTTTACAAACTTGCCGTTCTTTGCTGTTGCGCCAAGCTCTACGTTGTTGATGCCTGTGCCTTTGGGGTCGAGAGCGTAGGCTGTGAGACCGTCGGCAATGATGTTGCCCTCGCCAAGAGCTATGGTGCTGTTACCGCGCAGGTTGCCGATAAACTCGGTGGTGGCGGTGGTAGACACCTCGCCCTTGTTGGTGCAGCTTGCCACCGACACCAAGCCCTCGGCGCGAGCCGAGTTGGCGATGATTCCGGCAACATAAGCATCCTGTCCTCTCACAGCAGCGCCCTTTCCACCTCAGCCACAGCTGCAGCGATACCACTCAGTATGTTGTCCTGCTTGCAGCTTATGCTGAGGCTGAAGGCGTCGCTGGTGTTGTCTCTACATGGCGGGTCGTGGTTAGGGGATGGTCACTTTCTTGTTGCCGATGACATAGACGCCCTGGGCGAGTCCGCCTACCGCCTTGTCATAACTCTGGGCACTCTTTACCAGCCGTCCGTCGAGCGTGTAGACATCCGTCTTGCCCTTCTGGCTCTCGGCGGTGGTGGTATTGATGCCTGCCGATGTGCCAGCCACTTTGTAGCTGTAGTATATCATCGCCCAGTTCTTGTTGCCGGTGTATGAGTAGTCGGTGCCATAGAGCGTCGCGGTGTTTCTGCCTCGGTTGGCCACTACCATGTTCTCACCGTCTATGATTGGAGTGACGCCGACAGCCACTACACCATACTTGCACAGCGTGATGGGGGTACCCAGTGAGAGTGTGGCGGCATCTACAGGCACCAGCAGAGCACCACCGCTCATGTCATAGCCGAAGGCATACATCGTGGAGCCGTTGAGATAGACTCCATAGAACTTGCCTATGCCGCCATCCAAGCGTATGGCGCTCTTGACCACCTCGCCTGTGGCTGGGTCCATCTTGAGGATGAAGCCCTTGTGCTGTCCCTTGCTGTTCTCGTAGAGTCCGGTGAGTCCGCCCATAGACGAACCGGTGAAGTATACATATCCGTCTATCCACTGGCAGCCGTTGTTATGTATGGTCTTCTTGCTGCCCACGGGGGTGATGGTCTTGACATAGCTGACGCTGAGGTCGGCAGCGCTGACCGATGCCAGCAGGAGGTTCTCGCAGTCGTTGGTGACGCTTACAGCCTTGCCGCCCAGCGTCAGTTCGTTGCCTGCCTTACCCTTTATGCGTCCGCTGAAGTAGAGGTTGCCGTCGGCATAGACCATCTTGTCCAGGAACGCGCTGGCGGCGATGCCCTCTGCGGTAAGGCTCTTGACAAAGTAGCCGTCCTTGTCTAACTTGGCAAGGAAAAGGTCGCCCACCACACCCTGAGAGTCACCATCCCACTCGGTAGAGTTCTTTGCGGTGAGTGTCTCTACGGTTCCGTCGCTCTTCTTCAGATACATCTCGGTGCGGAAGTTACCGGTGAGATAGATGCCACCATCCTCGTCGACAGCCACGCCATAGACCGACATGTTGTCCTTGGTGAATCCCCTCTTGCGCTTCTCTACCTTGCCCGCGATGAGGCGCGACCACTCCAGGCTGCCGTTCTCGGCTATCTTGAGCACCAGGTAGCGGTACTCGCCGCTGACATTGCCCATGTCCTTGATGGTGGTCACATGGCCCGTGGGGTCTACATATTCTACCAGGTTGTCATAGCCAGCCTCTGCCACCCATGCGCGGGTCTTGAGCACAGCCAGCAGTCCGCCGTCCTTGGTTGGGACGATGTGCGACTTGTCGTGCGCGATGTCGCCTTTGCGCGTATAGGCGTTCCAGACGATTGAGCCTGCGTTGCTCACCTTCTGCAGAAACATGTTGCCATTTTGGCTGGTGCCCGTGTAAGGACTACCCACGATGGCGGCGCCGTCGGCGCCAGTGACCTGTTCGCCGTCAAACCAGAGGTTGACCTGTGAGGCCCCGGAGTTGGTGCCCCATGTGGTAGCCACATAGTAATCGCCGCCCGAGGCTTTGACCATACCGATGATGTTGTCGCCAGCCGATGTGGCGCCGTCTACGGTGTGTGCCCAATTGAAGGTCACTGCAGGCTGGGTCTCTGCCAGCGATGCGGTGGCGAGCATGAAACATGCTGCCAGAAAGAGTATAATTTTCTTCATACTTGTTTGTGTTTTGGTTATTATTGTCTTCATTGTCATTGTCATTTCGTTAGAAATATATGCCCGCAGCCAGGGTCAGGCCCATGCCGTGAGCGGTCAGCGCATAGCGGCCGTAGCGCCAGTCGGCGCGCACAAAGGGGTGGAAGCGCGGGCTGGCCTTGTAGGAGGTCTCGATGGCGGCGCCGGTAGACCAGGCGGGGTGGGCGAGGGTCTCATAGGCGTGCATCACCGGCGTAGCCATAGTGCCCTCGATGTGGTCGGCGCGGGCGTCGGTATGCCATGTCCGCGAGGCGGTGGCCTGGAGGCGGGTAAGCATGTAGCGAGACTCTACCGCGGCAGTGAGCGTCAGTGCCGACTGCCATGACCTAACCCGCAACTGCCGATAAGGTTCGGCATATTCCTCATGGTAGTCGCAGTAGGCGGTACCCGCCTGCAGCGCCCAGTAGCCCCGGCGGCAGGCTATGGGCAGCGCGTGCTGCCAGAGCGCGTCGGCACCTATGCGCAGGGTGGTGAGGCGGTACATCTCGGCAATGGCTATCTGCGGGTAGATATTGTCTTGAGCCGTGCCGAAGATGTGCTCGAAGCCCTGGCGCCGCTGCCACTCCTCGCTGAGCCGCAAGCCTAACGTGTGGCGCCCCACTGTCGACAGCCATCCCGCCGTGGCGTCCTGCCGATGCAGCCGCAGCGTGGCGAGAGGCAGTTCGTTGAGCGAAGAGATAATCTTCTCAATCTCTGTAAACTCATAGCCCGCCTGGGCGAAGGCACCACGCTGGCTGTCGCGTCGCTGTCGGTAGCTGAGCATGCCCCCTAAAGAGTGACCTTGGTAGTAGGTAGAGGTGTTGGCTCCCCTGAAGCGGTAGTAGTCGTTGCCCATGCCCGTGAGGTGATAGATGGTGGGCATGCTCACCTCGTTGTAGAGCTTCACCTCGTTGGTCTGCTTGTAGCGTCGGGCGCTCACAGCCATGCCCATGACGCCGGTGCCCACCTGGGTCGAGACGCCCACCCGAGCCATCAGGTTGCCCGAGAGGTTCTTGGGGCGTGGGTCGCGGGTGCGGAACTCCATCCTGGCGGTGTATTCGCCCTCGGCAGCGATGTTCCATCGGCCCAAAGGATAGGAGAAGCCACCCATAAAGTGGTAATACTCACCATGCGTGTTGCCCCCCACGGTGTCGGCCATCAGGTAGGGGTAGAGCAGCTGGTAGTCTGTGGTCTCGCTGAAGTGTACGTTGCGCGTGGTGCCGTTGCGGTAAGCCGCATTGCCCCACAGCGTGGCTTTGCCCTTGTGCAGATAGGCGTCGATGCAGCCGTAACCCGTGCTGCTGCCCGTGCCGTCTTCGAGTCGCGCGGGGCGTGAAGCCTTGCTGTAGTCCATGCCTGCCTGCAGTCTGTTGATAGAGGCGCTGTAGCGGTAGCTCTGCATGGCTGGGTTAAGGTAGAGCGCGGCACCGAAACCAGCCGACGGCATCTGCGTCTGCCACATGCGTGCCGACAGCGAGGTGTGGGTGCTGTCATTCTGCTGCGCCGTGAGGGTGGCGGGCGCTGCCATGAGCATGGCTGTGGCAAGGAGCGCCGTCAGGGAGGTGGTAGAGGTATCGTGTTTCATCTTCTACTGCTTGGGAGTTATGCCATCATAGGTCACTGTGGTCGCCTTGGTACCAGCGGCGTCGATGGCGGTATGCTGCAGCTCGACGATAGAGGGTATGCACTCGGTGTTGAAGTCCTCGGTCGAGTTGTTGGTGTCCTGCAGGTGCATGGTGCCGTCGGCGTTGAGATACTGGAGCTTCCGGCGCACGCTGCGGAAGTATCGGGTCTCGTCCTTGTCAATCTTGCCGCAGTGGGTCCAGCCAGCGTCGACCGACGGGGGCAGAATATTCCACAGGCGCTTGGCCTCGATGCTGCAGTTGACCCCGTCGACAATCCATGCGTTGGGCATCTTGTACGCATCCTGCTGCATGGGGAAAGTGCCGGCAGGCAGATACATCGTATAATAATAGGTATACTTGTAGTCCTTAAGGTACTGCGCCTTGTCGATAGGAATACGCGCCAGGGCGTAGGAGGTAAATCCTCGGTTGTGCAACACGTAGAACGACTCGGTATAACAATACCACTTGTCGAGATTGGGCACCGTCTCGCTGTCGATGTCCATGTGTTCGGGGTGGGTGGAAACATCGTACCACTCAAAGTCGGCGGCGCTCAGGTCAAAGGAGTTGGGGTTGGCGTTGCGGTGGTCTATGCCCGTGTCGCAGAGCAGCAGCGAGTGGCCAGGCTGCACGGGGTGGTCGGTACCGCTGCCGGGTATCACGTAGAGCGACCAGATAGTCATGGTGTCCTTGCGTATGTCGGGGGTGTACTCGAAATACAGGGTAGACTTGAACCGCGACTCGCAGAAAGCCAGTCCGTCGGCATAGAGCATGTGGTCGGTGTTGTTGTAAATCTTGATGTAGCTGTCGCCATAATACTGCAGTCCAGAACTGCGCAGCGTGCCGGCGAAGAATATCTCCTCAATGATGAAGTCGTCGTTGTCGGCCGACAGAAACGTCTCTATCTGCACCTGTCGGCTGCTCCCGGTAATCTGTACGTTCTCAGCCTTGCCGGTAAGTCGGCCTTTGGCCTGCGCCGTCTCGTTGTTGGCGTTGTGGGCGGTATAGGTGATGTCGGCAGAGTAGACCATGTCGTAGAGCCCCTCGGCGAGGGTGATGCCCTCGGTCGACGACAGGGTGGTGGTGACGCCGGTGGTGAGATTGGTAATCTTTATCTGCTGGCTGGTGATTTGCATGCCGCTTATCCCCACGGGCGGCGTAACGGCAATCTGCGTGGCGGTGTGGCGGGTGCTGCCTGTCTCCAGGTCGGAGCATGCTGCCAGCACGCTCAGCGCCATGATGTAGAGTATAAGTCTTGTCTTCATATTCCTGTTTGCTGTTAGGGTTGTCTGTTATAGGCTCAAGCCCGCCTCGACTCCGAAGTAGGGCGAGGCATTGCGCCTGATGGTGCGCCCGTTGGCGGTGTAGTCGGGCAGATAGTCCAATATCTTGTTGGCGAAGAACGACAGGCGCATCATGCGGCCTATCTCCTTGGTCACCTTCAGATTGACGATGGCCGACATGGGCACCGTGAACGGTCGGAAGAGGTCGGCGTTGTAGTTGCGGGTGAGCTGGGAGAGTCGGGGGTCATTGAGGCTCTCCGTGGTGTAGGGATGCAGTTGGCCGTCGCTGGCTGCGATGTAGGCTATGGGCGTGCCGTTTTTCCACATCTGGCGGGTGTGTATCATCCACATGCACTGCACCGAGGTGGTGAATATCAGCCGCCACTCGGGTATCTGCGTATCAAAGGTCACATTGGTGTTGACGCGGTCGTTGAGCCTTCCGTCGTTCCAGTCGTAAAGCCCCACATACTGCTCGCGCACCGGCTGGTTGTCTATCACTGTGCTCACGGCGTCGAACATGGGTTGGCTGTTGGTGTAGAGCGTACGAAACCACGCTCCAGTGACATTAATACGGGTGCGCAGAGCGTGGATGCGCTGCGAGGTGAAGGCCAGTTCTATGCCCTGCTTCACCAGTCGGCTGCCGTTGCCCGCCTTCTGATAGCCGTCGAGCACCTGTCGCTCTGTGTAGGGCAGCGAGTGATAGTCGCGGCCTGCCTGCATCTGGCTCACATCGTAAGCCCTGTAGGCATAGGAACCATAGATGGCGGCATATCTGAACCCGTCGTTCATCGTCTCCCTGAAATAGTCTATCGACAGCGTATTGTCGTGCCAGCCGAGGTCTACTCTCACCTCCCACTTGTGGTTGCGGGCGGGAGAGAGGTTGTAGTTGGTGGGGTCCTGGATGTAGGTGTGTACCACAAAACGGCTGTTCTGTGCCGGTGAAGACGCGTCGTAATACGCCAGAGATATGAAATTGCTGTAGTAACGGTCAGGGTAAAGATAGTTGAGGGTAGGCATCTTGGTGGTGATGCCATATCCGGCGTTGAGGGAGATGGTCATAGGTTCGCCGCCCACCGTCAGCTTGGGCAGATGCCAGCCCATATTGATGCGCGGGTCGGCATATATGCGTCCGCTCATGTCGTATCGGCTGTCCAACCCAGGCATCATTGCCAGTCGCAGTCCTGCCATGAGGTCTATGGTGCTCCTGCCCAGGCTCCAGCGCATCTGCTCTTCGCCGAAGGCAGACAGGTTCTGCAGCGAAGGGATGTCCTTGTATCGGCGCGGGCGTGAACTCCATCCCGTGACGCTCAGCGGGCGGTGCATGTCGTAGACCTGTCCGCGCCCGAAGTTCTTGGCGATGTCCCAGTTGGCACCCAACTTGAGGGTGTGGGTGGCTCTGCCGGTCTTGAAGCCCATCACCCCTTTGGCCTTGATATACGCGCTGAACGGTTTGCCGTCGCAGAGATAGTGGGCGACATACTCGGCAAAGACCGCTTGGGCTTCGTTCTCACCGTCGGTCCATGACAGCGGCACTATGCCATAACGCTGCGGAGCCACGAGGCGTGTCTGTCGGAGCCGATCGGTCTGAAGGCTCACCATAGAGTTGACTGCCACTTCGCTCCACACCGACTTGCGGGGTTTCAGCATGAAGTTGTTGGTCATCGCCACGCGGTTGTACGACGAGCGGTATTCGTCTATGTGTCCGTAGTTGAGGTCGGGATCGGCCTTGGCATTGTCAAACGAGCCTTGATAGTCCAGCGCCGAGTTCCAGCTCCATGAGTATGCCTTCCTGTCGGCCTTGAGGGTGTATCTCAGCGACGCCGTCAGACGTTTGTAGTTCTCCAGGTTGTCTGTAGGGTCGGTCTTGGAGTCGAGGTAGCCTAAGTCCATGTTGAGAAGCGACGTTCCCCGCTGGTTGAGGTTGACTCCCTTGCCAGCCGAGAAGAGCTTGCTGTAGCCATCGGCCTTGAAGCGCACCGTCAGCGGCAGGGCGCGTCGTATCTTGCGTATGCTGACCAGTCCGCTGGTGAGGTTGCCATACTCTGCAGAGGGTATTCCGCGCATCACCTCTACGCTCTCGATGTCGTCGGTGGAGATGGCGCGCATGTCTACACCACTGTTGGTGATGTTGCGGCTGCCCTCGGCCGATGACGATGAGGTGGAAGACTGCGTGCCGCCCAAGGGCGAGTATTGGAGGTTGGCATCGGTCATCAGCGGCACACCGTCGATGACAAACTGGGTGCCCAGCGAGGTGATGGAGTAGTTGTTGTTTCTCGTCTCCGAACCATAGGCGCCCATCGTGCCGGTCTCGCGGAGCGTGATGAGATTGGCCTGACCCATATTGGGGTCCTTGGCATATCCGCCGGGCAACAGCTCCATCAGGTCGGCAATGCTGTTGGGTTGGAGATGTCTCATGGCGTCGCGCCCGATGACAGACGAGGTCGTCTGGCCCTGTCCGGTGCGCGCCGTCACGACCACCTCGCCCAGGGTGCTTATGTCCTCGGTCATCCTGTAGACTCCCTGTCGTTTGGCGGTCACGGTGAGCGTCTTATACCCTAAAATGGTGATGCGTATCTTCGTGCCCACCACCCGCTGGGGAAGTTCAAACCGTCCGTCGGCGTCGGTGATAGTCTTCCATTTACCCTGCGCCACGGCGCTCACCACTGCCCCCACCAAGGGGTCGCCCGAGCGGCTGTCGATGACGACCGACGCTACATTCTGCGCCCATGTCAGGGTGGCGCACATCATCCATAATAGCAGCGTGGAGTATATTCTCATGCTTGTCTTAACCTATAATTTTTAACTTTATGCAAAGTTATTGCAATCAGAATACTGCGGCAATACCCAAAAATAGGTATTTTCATCGCCTCGTCCATCGTGCTGGGAAGCAGGGGTATCAGGTCGGTCGGCATGACCATTAAGCAAGCAAGAGAATGAGGATAGCAATGGCTTTTTTAAATTGTCATTATACCATCATAAAATAGCACTACCGTCCCGTTAAAGTGGACTAATAGCTCTTTGAATTAATTGAAATTTGATTAAAGTTTAACTTGTCCCGATTTTAACGGGCCACTAATGAGAACATTGTCATTATGCCGTTTTTTAAAGTCCATCAGCAACTGCATAGAAGACCTACCTATCTCCGTGTCGTCAGCCTCAACAAAATCAGAAATCTCATCATATACGTTTCCTTTGGCATCGTAGACAAAGAGTTTCCTGCCCCAAACGGAACCACAATGAAAAAAGAATGACGATTTGTCTTGCAGCCATTTGCAGTTCTCGCCACTCTCGCATTGGCCTAAATGGTAACCATCTCTCATCTTAAGACCTGGTAAATTGACAAAAATTAAACTCTCACCCCCTTTATCGAAATCACACAAATCAATATAATCGGCATCGATAAAGTTCATACGGGAAATGTTTATAATCTCCTCAGAGACATTTGTCTCACGAATGCACTTCAACCAATCGTTGAGCAGCTTCTTTATCACGCGGTCTGCATCCGAATCTGTCAACTCATCACGCCTGTCATGTATAGCCTCAAGAAGCCTGATGCTCTCGTTTCTGTTCTCAGGCAACGGATTGTATTTGTAACTGGGGCCGTAATTGTAAAGCACGGCAAGACTCCACATGCACCACAACTCAGGCTTTTCTTTACGACACTCATCAACAAGAAGCTGAGGAAGAACTGCCATTTCTTTCTCATCAGTATCACAATGTCCGAGCTTGGCTCTCCACTTTTGGTAAGCTTCGAATTCAAATACCCACAAGGCAATCAGATGTCCAGAAACGACATCAACTCCGTAATATTCAGGCATTGCCTTATACGCCTTACGATAAAACCCCTCCCGTCTCTTCTTAGATGTCTCACTATTCTTTTTCATTCTTTTTTCTTTACAATCTGTTCCACACTATTTTATCCACAACAATTAGCCACTTAGTCGGGACCATTCAACAGATAGGCTATGATGGCAACGGCTGACGCAACAACATAGCATGCCAAGCAAGCCAATGCGGGCTTAACGGTAAGACCATAAGACCCGAAAAGGTGAAGACCGAAGAGGAGGATTGACAGAGGCGCAAAGGTGAGAAAGATGAGCTGACGGAAGTAGTCGGTACGCCCCACCTATGAGCGGTCAAAATATGTGAGTAACAGATTTTTCATTATAACGGCATTCGTTTTCTCCTGCAAAGGTAGTGTTTTTTATTCATTTTGCGTCTTTTGTGCCACTTTTTGTGCTTTTGCGTCAGCTAAAAGTAGGCACACATGCGACGTGTCGTTATAAGCTGAGACAAGTTCAGCGAAGGCAATATGGTTGATGTCTACAACCCCTTCAGCCTCATCAACGCCTTGAAACAATCAAGAGTAAGGCCGTTTAAGACAGACAAACGCCAAGTCATTGGATTAGGCATTGAACTGGATGAAAACGGCAAGGGAATATTGGATTGGGAAAAGGTGGATTAAGGGAGTATCTGCTCCCCCGACTTAACGAAAACGGTCATGGACGTTTCGCATCAAGAGATTCTCATTCCAGTTCCTCTATTTCCTTTTCGTCCATTTCCCTGTCGAGTTGTCCGCGCCACAGATACTTGCGGGTCTCATGAACGATGATGCCGCTAAGACAGATGAGAGACAAAAGGTTAGGGATGGCCATGAGAGCATTCATGCAGTCGGCAAGGTTCCACACCAACGCCAGATTGACAACGCTGCCCACAAAGATGCTCACGATGTAGATCATGCGATAGAAAAGCATCCAGCGCTTGCCCTTGAGATACTCGACACAACGCTCGCCATAATAGCTCCAGCCAAGGGTGGTGCTGAAGGCGAAGGTGGAGAGACCGAAGGTGAGCAGCGGCGCTCCGATATACGGAATCTTGCTGAAGGCAACCTTGGTAAGGGCGGCACCGTTATGATAGTCGATGTCGGGATAGGCAATGATGCTGGAGGTGATGACCAGGCCTGTGAGCGCACAGATGACAACCGTGTCCCAGAACGTGGCTGTGGATGACACCAACGCCTGACGAACAGGATTGCGCGTCTGGGCAGCAGCGGCAACAATGGGGGCGGAGCCAAGACCCGACTCGTTGGAGAACAAGCCACGGGCAATGCCATAACGCGCGGCCATGATGAGTGTGCTGCCTGCAAAGCCACCGCCGGCCGCCTTTGTGGTGAACGCCGAATCGAAGATTACCTGAAGAGCAGGGAGCAGATAAGCATGGTTCACAAACAGGATGTAGATGCAACCCAACACATAAAAAATGGCCATGAAGGGCACAAGCATGCCACACACCTTGGCTATCGACTTCACGCCACCCACGATGACGGCCGCACCAAGGGCGGTGACAACAAGACCTGTGATGTAGGGCGAGACGTTATATTGGTTCTCTACAAGCGTGGAGATGGCGTTGGCCTGAACGGTGCTGCCTATGCCGAAAGAGGCAAGGGTAGCAAAGATGGCGAAGAGCACGGCAAGCCACTTCCACCCCAACCCTTTCTCAAGAGCATACATAGGGCCGCCTATCATCTGACCCCGTTTGGTCTTTACACGATATTTCACGGCAAGCAACCCCTCGGCATATTTGGTAGAGATGCCGAAGACACCTGTAAGCCAACACCAGAACACAGCTCCGGGACCACCCAAGGCAATGGCCGTTGCCACGCCAATGATGTTGCCCGTGCCTATGGTGGCTGCAAGGGCGGTGGCTAAAGCGCCAAACTGTGACACGTCGCCCGTGGCCTGCTTGTCGCGTTTCACAGACAACGCGATGGCCTTAAAGATTTTGCGCTGCGGAAAGCGAAGGCGGATGGTGAGAAAAATGTGGGTTCCCAAAAGAAGGACGATCATGGGCCATCCCCACAGAAACGCGCTGAACGCTGTGAAAAAACTGTTTATTGCTTCCATAGTCTCTCTCTAATAATGTGGCGGTCTTTAAAGAACGGCAGCCATGATATGCATTATCCTTGACCTAAATTTAATCGATTTGTTATAATAACGAGTGCAAAGTTAACAAAAATATACGAAACAACAACAAAAACAATCAAAATGATGCAAAACATTTTTATGACGAAGACTACGAATAAAAGCTTTGTGAAAAAAAATATCGTGTTTTTCACCTTTTGTATCTACATATTTCTTATATTTGCATATTCGATTCGTTTGCACAAAGGACGGTAAACGAGGAGACAAGAGGCATCTATTATAAACCTAATAAAGAAATCGTTATGAACAACATTCCATCAGTATTTTGGCTTATCCCAATAGCCAGCGTCGTGGCGTTGGGAATGGCATGGTTCTTCTTCCGCTCAATGATGAAAGAAGATGAGGGCACAGACCGGATGAAAGAGATTGCGACACATGTGAGAAAAGGTGCCATGGCTTATCTTAAGCAGCAATATAAGGTTGTGGCCATCGTGTTTGTGGTGCTCGCCGTCATCTTTGCCTTCATGGCTTATGTTCTGAAAGTGCAGAACCCATGGGTGCCATTCGCGTTCCTTACAGGCGGCTTGTTCTCAGGCTTGGCTGGCTTCTTCGGCATGAAGACCGCCACTTATGCATCGGCACGCACAGCCAACGGTGCACGCACAGGCCTGGACAAAGGTCTGAAGATTGCCTTCCGCAGCGGAGCCGTGATGGGGCTCGTTGTGGTGGGTCTCGGACTGCTCGACATCGCCATCTGGTTTGTAGTTCTCAACGCTGTGTATGAAGGCGAGAGCACAGCCCTCGTGACCATTACCACCACCATGCTGACCTTCGGCATGGGCGCCTCAACACAGGCTCTCTTCGCCCGTGTGGGAGGCGGAATATACACCAAGGCTGCCGATGTGGGTGCCGACCTTGTGGGTAAGGTGGAGGCAAACATACCTGAAGACGACCCGCGCAACCCCGCGACCATTGCCGACAACGTGGGCGACAACGTGGGCGACGTGGCTGGCATGGGGGCCGACCTCTATGAGAGCTATTGCGGCTCCATACTCTCTACTGCTGCTCTGGGCGCTACGGCCTTCGCCATGAACGGCGACATGCAGCTGCGTGCTGTCATAGCGCCAATGGTCATCGCGGCGATAGGCATCTTCCTGTCGCTCATCGGCATCTTCATGGTGCGCACAAAGGAGGGCGCAACGATGAAGGAGCTGCTCCACTCGCTGGGCCTCGGCACCAACGTGAGCGCGGTTCTCATTGCCGTCGCCACCTTTATAATATTGTATCTGCTCGGCATAGAAAACTGGCTCGGACTGTCGTTCGCCGTCATCAGCGGTCTTGTGGCCGGTGTGGTCATTGGACAGGCAACCGAATATTACACCTCACACAGCTATAAGCCGACACAGAAAATTGCGGAGGCATCGCAGACAGGTCCAGCCACCGTCATTATAAAAGGCATAGGCACGGGCATGATCTCTACGATGATCCCCGTTGTAACCATCTCCGTGGCCATCATGCTCAGCTACCTCTGCGCCAACGGCTTCGACATGTCGCTCTCGGCAACGTCGATAAGCACAGGTCTTTACGGCATAGGCATAGCTGCCGTGGGCATGTTGTCAACGCTCGGCATAACCCTTGCAACAGACGCCTATGGACCCATCGCCGACAATGCCGGCGGCAACGCCGAGATGAGCGGCTTGGGCAAGGAGGTGCGTGAGCGCACAGACGCCCTCGATGCTCTTGGCAACACCACAGCCGCCACGGGCAAGGGCTTTGCCATCGGCTCTGCCGCTCTAACGGCTCTCGCCCTGCTGGCATCTTACATAGAGGAGATAAAGATTGCGATGATGCGGGCCGTGGAGGACGGCCAGCAATATGTTGACGCTGCGGGCAACATCTTCGACCCGACAAACGCCACGACAATCGACTTCATTGAGTTTTTCCAGGTAAACCTCATCAACCCGAAGGTGCTCGTGGGAGCATTCCTTGGAGCCATGGCGGCGTTCTTGTTCTGCGGACTGACCATGGGTGCCGTTGGACGGGCTGCCGAGTCGATGGTTCAGGAGGTGCGACGACAGTTCCGTGAGATAAAGGGCATTCTCGAAGGCAAGGCAACACCCGACTATGGGCGTTGCGTGGAGATCAGCACGCGAAGCGCTCAGCGTGAGATGATCATCCCGTCGCTGCTCGCCATCATCATACCCATCGTCGTGGGTCTTGTGCTCGGTGTGGCTGGCGTGCTCGGCCTGCTCACAGGCGGTCTCGCGGCAGGCTTCACCCTCGCCGTGTTCATGTCAAACTCGGGCGGCGCATGGGACAACGCGAAGAAGATGATTGAGGAAGGCCACTTTGAAGGCAAAGGCAGCGAAAACCACAAGGCCACAATCGTGGGCGACACCGTGGGCGACCCGTTCAAGGACACCTCCGGCCCTTCGCTTAACATCCTCATAAAGCTCATGTCGATGGTGAGCATCGTCATGGCCGGACTGACCATCGCGTTCTTGTAAACATAAGTGCCTTGTTTGCGCATCGCAAATGCCATGGTTGCGATTCGCAAATGCCATGTTTACAATCCTCAAGTGATGATGTTTTGGCTTGCAAAAATGCTTTGTGAAGAATGCAAAAATGTTAAACCCAAAACGGTCATTAGGCCGTTTTATGAATTATTTTACAACTGCTTGCAGTCTTTTGGTTTTTATAAGTTGTCTTTTGCTTGTTTTTAATTCGCAATAGCTCGCTATTACTCATTAAAAGCCAAACAAAATCTACTCTTCTAAAAATCCAAAATCCGAGCAAGCCCTAACGACCGATTTGGGTTAAAACGAGAGCGTTTTCGCCCCAGTTTTGCATAAATATACAGAATGACAGAAAGATAGCAAACAGAGCTTTGTTCTTTCACAATGCACAAAACTATAGTTAAAATCAAATTACAAATTGTTAACAGTTCTTAAATACACCCCTCTTTTGTCATTAAGCCTCTTTGAGTTCGTCAAAGAGGCTTAATGAGCTCCTCAAAGAGCCTCTTTGACAACGCAATAAAGGCACTTTCATTTTGTCAAATGGGCTTAACGAGAAACTGAATAAATATACGGCTCAAAGTGCATATTTATGCATTGAATAAGGTCGCTGTTTTTATTTCCTGACCACCAATATGCCGTGCCTCCTTTTCCCACATCGTCGGTTCAAAAACCTCCAAATCCGTCTTTTTTGCCGTAGCGTGGCATCGGGTGGCATGTGTCTTACCCTGAAAAACGTTGAATAAAAAACAACGTTTAAAATGAATATAGA
>ERZ1034844.190-NODE-190-length-35789-cov-18.948424_pt1 | contig 35789 bp, 55 predicted proteins | sample MGYA00520594_ERZ1034844 | MGnify/ENA primary metagenome ERZ1034844 (study PRJEB33766, sample SAMN09781733) | gut metagenome | biome: gut microbiome | host: Homo sapiens | place: Madagascar | study: EMG produced TPA metagenomics assembly of the PRJNA485056 data... | reverse complement strand
GAAAAATATTTTTTCCCAGTGCTCACGCGCACGCGTGGGCGCGCGCGAGGGGAGGTGGCGACGTGCCGGATCCGAGAGCGAAACCCCTGGGCATGATCGAGGGGCATAGGACGAAGGCAGAGAAAAAGAAACGCGCCGAGGGAGAAGCCAAGTTGCGCACGGGCATAAGGTTGCAAAAAAGTCCGGAAGTGAAAAACGATCCGGTGGCGTCTGCGCACTTTAATAGGCTAAAGCGCATTTTTCACGACGTGGAAATGGACGAGGCATTTTTCGAAAACGGTATAAACCGGTATTGTCTGATGATGGCCGAACACCAGCGAATGATGGCCGAGCGCGAGAAAAGCGCCGGGGCGCTGGCGGAGCTGGAAGAGACGAGGGCTGCCGGCATGAGCGCGGATACCTATTTTGCCATGCGCGTGAAGCTGGAGGACGCGCTGGCGGAGAAAGACAAGACGATTGCAAAGCTGCGGGACCAGCTGCTGCTGATCGAGCGGGAAAACCTGATGACGGTGCAGGGGAAGCTGCGGGCAGTGCCGAAGCGCGTCGAAAAGCAGCTGACGGGCATTGCGGCATACAAAGCGAAAATGGGAGGATGACGATGGGAGGCGCGGAGGATGTTTGACCAGGGGAAGGCCGACGCGCACATTGAATTCCTGGAATTGCTGAAGTTGACCGGCGACTTTTTTGGCAAGCCGTTTAAGCTGCTGCCATGGCAGCGGGATGTAATCGGGCAGGTGTACGGCACGGTGGATGAACGGGGCCGGCGGCAATACCAATACGCCTATTTGGAAATCCCGAAGAAAAACGGGAAAACGGAACTGATTGCAAGTTTGGCGGTGGATCACTGCTTGAACGATGACGCCGGCGGGCAAATATACTGCTGCGCGGCGGAGCGGGAGCAGGCGAGTTTGGTATATCTGGCGGCGAAAAGTAAGATTGAACAGGACGAATACCTGAGCGAGGCGTTCCGGGTGGTGGACAGCAAAAAAGAAATCCACAACCGGGAGACGGGCACGTTTATCAAAGTTTTGTCTGCCGAAGCATACGGGAAGCATGGCCTGAACCCGAGCGTGGTGATATTTGATGAACTGCATGCGCTGCAAAAGCGCGATCTGTGGGACGTCATGACATTCGGATCGGGCGCGGCCCGGCCGGAACAGCTGGTATGGATTATCACCACGGCCGGAGACGACCCGGACCGAAAAAGCATTGGCTGGGAACAGCACGACTACGCCCGGAAAGTGCGGGACGGCGAAATTGAGGATCCGACGTGGTTTGTGCGGATCTACGGGGCGCCGGATGACGCGGACATCTGGGACGAAGAAGTCTGGAAGGCGGCGAACCCGAGCCTGGGCGTGACGATCCCCATCGAGAACGTGCGCAAGGAAGCGCTGGCGGCGCGGAACTCCGAGGCGGCGGAAAAAAATTTCCGCTGGCTGCGGCTGAACCAGTGGATCAGCCTGAAACGGATCGGGTGGATGCCGTTGAGCGTATGGGACGCCACGGAAAACGAATACACGCCGGCGGATCTGGAGGGGCAGGAATGCTATTTGGGGCTGGACCTGTCCAGCACCACGGACATTACGGCCATCGCGGCGCTATTTCCGCCGAGGGGCCAAGAAACGCGGTGGCGGAGTTTTGTGGACGCCTTTATCCCCGAGGAGGGGATGAAACAACGGGAGGACCGGGACCATGTGCCGTTTAGGACGTGGGTGAAACACGGGTTTGTTCGGGCAACCATCGGCGAATGCATCGACTACTCGGAAATCGCGGCCAGAATCAGCTGGTACCTGAAAAAATATAAGGTGTTGGCCGTGGCGGCGGATGAATGGCGGCTGCAAAGTCTGGTGCAGCTGATGGACGAAACGGTGGCCCAGCGGATTATCGTGACCATACCGCAGACGATTGCCGGGATGAGCCCGGGAATGGCCGAGATGGAACGACTGATGCGGAACGGCGAAATGACCCACGCGAAAAACCCATGCGCCAGATGGGCGTTTGGCAACGTGGTGGTGATCACCGACGGGAACGAAAACAAAAAGCCGGACAAGAAACGGAGCCGGGAACGAATCGACCCCATTGTGGCCATGATCGACGCGATGGCGGCGGCCATCCGGATGGAGAAAAAGCGCAGCGCCTATGAAGGCCATGGGCTGCGGACGCTGTAAAGGGTGATGCGATGAAAATCAGACTGTTCGGCCGGGAGGTGCTGGAAATCACACGGCCGGGGAAAACGAAAAACAGGGCAGACGATTGGGTGGCGGCCCTGAGCGGCGGAGACGACGCGGTGGGCAGTACGGCGGCGCTGAAAATCAGCGCTGTTTTTCGATGTGTGGATTTGCTGAGTAAAACCATGGCCACGCTGCCGCTGCACCTGTACCGGGTGGAGGACGGGAAAAAAGAGTACGCTACGGAACACCGGCTGTATCAGATGCTGCTGCGGCTGCCGAACCCGTACACCACGGCATACGAATTTTGGCAGATGTTTACCACAAACCTGCTGCTAACGAAGGGCGCATACGCCAGGATCAAGCGGAATTCCCACGGGCAAATCACGAGCCTGTGGAACATACCCACGTGCAACGTGGTATACACGGGGACCAATGCCCGGACGGGAGAACCGTACATCACGGTGACGGACGGCCAGGGCAACGCGGAAAACCTGTATCCGTGGGACTACATGCATGTGCCGGGGATGCTGTATCAGGACCCGACGGATCCGGAGGACCCGCTGGAAATGGCCGCGGACGTGCTGGGGCTGACGAAGAACCTGAGCGGATACGCCGCCGCAACATTCCGGCAGGGGATCAACCCCGGAGGGTTTATCGAGATCCCCACGGGATTGAGCGAGGACGCGTATAACCGGCTGCAGCGGGATTTCGAACAGAAATACGCTGGCGTGCGGAATTCCGGAAAATTTATCCTGCTGGAAGAGGGCGCGAAGGCGCAGCTGTTTACCCGGGATCTGGAAAAGAGTCAGGTGCTGGAGAGCCGGAAATTTGCGGTGGCGGAAATCTGCCGAATCTTCGGAGTACCGCCCCATATGTGCATGGACATGGACCGGGCGACATTTTCCAACATTGAGCAACAGAGCCGGGAATATGTGCGGGACGCCATCAACCCGCTATCTGTGCGGATGGAAGAGGCGGTATACCGGGACATGCTGACCCCCATGGAGCGCAAGAAGTATTTTGCGAAATTTAATACCAAGGCACTTTTGCGCGGCGACACGGCAGCGCAAACGCAGTTTTATAACAGCATGCGTCAGAACGGCATTATGACCGCCGACGAAATCCGGGACAGTGAAGACATGAACCCCCTGCCGGACGGACTGGGCAAAATTGCCTACATCAACGGCAACATGCTGCCGCTACAAAACGCCATCAACAACACCCCGAGGGGCGGCGCCGCAGGGGCACAAAACAAAACGCGAGAGGTGAGTGGGAAATGAAGCGCTTCTGGGAAATTCGGGCCCGGGCGGAGGATCCGACCCGGGGGGAAATGACCCTGTACGGCGAAATCAGCGATGCGAGCTGGTTTGGCGACGAAACGACGCCGGCACAGGTGGCTGAGGAGCTGAAGGCGCTGGGGGACATCACGGCGCTGGATGTGTACATCAACAGCCCGGGCGGTGATGTGTTTGCGGGGCTGGCGATTTACAACATCCTGCGTCGGCTGGAGGGCGTACAGGTGACGGCCCATGTGGACGGGCTGGCGGCCAGCGCGGCCAGCGTTATCGTGATGGCGGCGGATCGGATCGTCATGCCGCGGAACGCCCTGCTGATGATCCACCGGGCGTGGGCATATGCCAACGGCAACGCCGCAGAGCTGCAGAAAATGGCCGAGACGCTGGAACGGATTGACGGGCAGCTGGCGCAGATTTACGCCGACAGGGGCGGCCAAAGCCGGGAGAAAATGGCCGCGCTGATGGAAGCGGAGACCTGGATGGACGCGGCGCAGGCGGCAGAACTGGGCCTGTGCGACGAAATCGAGGAAAACAAGGCAGCGGCCAGTATAACGGTCAGCATGGAGGTATTGGCCAGGTATCGGAACTGGCCGCTGAGCGCCAAGGGAGCCTGCCACGGGGGCGGAAGCCAGCCCGTAGAGGATAAAGCGACAGAGGAGCCGGCTGCACCGGCAACAGAATCGAGACTGGCGGAACAGCGCCGGCGTTTCGACGCCACCCGCCGGAAAATCTTGCACGCGATGGGAGGAAACGAGGAATGAACATCCTGGACATGAAACAGAGGCGCATGGGCCTGGTAACCGGAATGCGCCAGATGCTGGACAAATTCGACGGCGTGGAAATGACCGCCGAGGACAAGGCAATCTACGACAAGATGGAGAAGGACTTCGACGCCCTGAACAAGAGTATTGAGACCATGGAGCGCCAGCAGGAACGGGAGCGCCGGCTGGGCGAGACGGAGCAGCGGGGCGCCGAGAACAAGGACGGCGAGCGCATGAAGGCGTTTGCCCGGGCGTTGTCCGGCGACATCGGCGAAATCACCCAGTACAAAAACAGCTATACCCTGGGCACCGACGCCACGGCGGGTTATCTGACCGCGCCGGTGGAATTTGTGCAGGAATTAATTAAGGGCCTGGACGACGCGGTGTTTATGCGGCGGATCGCCCACATGACCCCCCGGATCGGCGCGGCCCAGAGCCTGGGTTACCCGTACCGCAAAACCGAGGCGGCGGACGCGGAATGGTCCACGGAGAAGGCCGAGGCCACCGAGGAAACCGCGCTGGATTACGGCCGGCGTGAATTTAAGCCCAACCGCATGAACAAGCTGCTGAAAGTCAGCCGGCTGCTGATGCAGCACGCGCCCATGGCGAACGGCACGCTGCTGGAGGAAATGCGCTACCGGATCGCCATCACCCAGGAAAAGGCATACATGACCGGAAACGGCACGGGTAAACCCCTGGGCATTTTTACCGCCAGCGCCAGCGGCATTTCCACCGCCCGGGACGTGGAAACCAGTACCGCCACGACGGTGAAGATGGACGATTTTATCGACGCAAAATACAAGGTGAAGGGCCAGTATCACGCCCGGGCCAGCTGGGTGATGCACCGGGATCTGGTAAAGGCCGCGGCAAAATTTAAGGACAGCAGCGGCCAGTACCTGTGGCAGCCCAGCACGCAGATGGGCCAGCCGGACAGGATGCTGGGAAATCCGGTGTACATGAGCGAATACGCCCCCAACGATTACACCGGCGGCAAATACGCGGCTGTGTATGGCGATTTTAGCTATTACTGGATTTGCGACGCGGATCCGCTGGAAGTGCAGGTGCTGAAGGAGCTGTACGCCACCGCGGGCCAGATTGGCTATCTGTTTAACTACTACGGAGACGGCGCCCCTGTGGTGGATGAAGCCTTCGCACGCATCAAGATCAAGGCCAGCTAAGGAGGAAAATATGAACCTGATCAGTGAAGCCAGATGGGAACGGTGGCTGAAGGCCACGGCGGCGGGAACGGATTCCGCCGCCGTGGCGTCTGCCGCGATTGACACGGGCACGGCCAGCCGGGCGCTGGTGAGCGCGGAGATCGGCACGGTATCCGAGGGCGGAAAGCTGGAAATCACGGTGGCCGAAAGCGACAGCACCACGGGCACCTTTGCCACGGTGGCCGCCATGCCGGCGGCGGTGGCCACCAGCGACACCAGTTGGGTGATGGACGTACCGCTGACGAAACGGTACATCAAAATCAGCTACCAGCGGACGGTGGCCAATGTGGCGCTGGACAGCGGCATGCTGCTGACGTACAGCGGGAAAAACGTCCCGCCCGATCAGCCGGCAGGGATGATGAAAATCGTAAAGTGAGGGCTGAAGGCCCGAAGGGAGGTGAAGCGGCATGTTTGCAACGCGGCAAGCGGTAACGGGTGCGGAGGAACCCATTGACCTGGAAGAGGCGAAAACCCAGGTGCGGGCAATCCAGGACGTGGACGATGAAGATGATCTGATCGAACAGATCATCGCCGCGGCCCGGGAATACTGCGAAAACATCACGGGCAGGGCATTGAAACCGTGTAGGGTATTGGCATACCCCGAAAACACGACGGAGCGGCAGCGACTGCCGTGGATCCCGGTGGGCGCGGTGGAAAAAATGGAACGGCGGTTGGAAACCGGCGAATATCAGGAGATGGACACGGCGGAATACGCAGTGGACCCGGAAGGCGGGACGCTGCGTATTTTCGCGGCCGGGCCTGAGACGGCCGGATACCGGCTGACCTACCAGGCAGGATACGCATCCAAGGATGTGCCGCCGCTGATACGCCAGGCCATGCTGATGCTGATCGGCCACTGGTACCAGAACCGGGAAAGCGTGCAGATCGGCGCCGTGGCCAGCATTGAACTGGAACTGAGCACCCGGAACATGCTGAAACAGTACAGGGCATGGTGGTATTAAATGGCATGGGACATCAAAATCGGAGAGATGCGGACCCGGATCCGGGTGCAGCGCCGGCGGATCGAGACGGATGCGGAGGGCTACCAGGCGGAACACTGGACGGATGTATTTCGAGCGCCCATCCGGTGCAAATGGGTGTGGGAACACGGCAAAGAGGCATTGGACAGTCAGCGCCTGCAGCTGGCGCAGACGGCCACGATCACCTGCTGGTACACGGACAAAATCACCCAGCAATGCCGGGTGGTGCGCACGGACGACGACCCGGCCACGGAATGGGAAATCGTGCGAATCAACGTGATCGAGGACCGGCGGAAGCTGATGGAAATCATTGCGCGGAGGAGGGATAAGGCGTGAGCATTGCCGCACGAATCGTGCAGGCCATGGCCCCGACGGGGCTGGAGGTGGTGCAGGGCGTGTACAACGGCCAGGCGGACACCTATCTATCCTTCGGCCTGATGGCCATCCCGGAGAATTTTGCGGATGACGCCGCCCAGGCGGAACGGTGGCTGGTAGACCTGCATCTGTTTGCACCCCACGCCCGGAACACCACGGCGCTGAAGCGGCAGATCCGCCAATGCATCCGGGATGCAGGATTTACGGACGCGGGCATGACGGATGTATCCGAAAAAGGAACGGCGGACGACGGCACGGAACAGCACATCGTCTTTGAGTTTGAGGACGCGGCAGGCTGGGGGGCGGAATAATGGCGCAGAATATCGGATTTGGCGTTACCCACGTCGGCCTGGACGAACTGATCCGGGACATCATGGCGGCGGGCGACGTGCCGGATGAAGTGCAGAAAAACATGGTACAGGCGAAGGCGAAAATCGTGGAGGAAGCCGAGGTATACACGGCGGGAACCATGTTGGTGGGACCATACTACAAGGGCGGCGTGGCCCGGAGCGTGAAGGCCAAAAAACCGGTAATGCGGAAAAACGGGGCGCAGGTGGACATTGTGTTCAAGGGCACCCAACACGGGAACCGGCTGGGCGAAATTGCATTTGTGAACGAACACGGCAAGAAAAGCCAGCCGGCGCGACCGTTTATCAAGCGGGCGCTGGAGATCAGCAAAGACGCGGCCACGGCAGCGGCATACAAAGAGCTGCTGGTGTGGCTGAAAGACCACGATCTGTAAGGAGGGAAAAGAAATGGCAAAGATGGGCCTGAAAGTGTGCGGATGGGCCAAGATGAAGACGGAGCCTGATGACGCGGTACCGACCTACGAGGCCGGGAAAATTATCGGAAAAATGGTGAGCCTGAACGCCACCATCAAAAATGCCGAGGGCGAACTGTACGCCGATGACAAGCTGGCGGAATACCTGAGCGAATTTGACAGCGGCGACTTGTCCATGGAGACGGACAACATCGGCCTGGAGGATCAGGCGGACCTGTATGGTGCGACGTATACGGAGCAAACAAAGACGCTGGCCATGAAACCGGACGATACGCCGCCCTACGGCCAGTTTGCGGGCTATCGCGTGTTGATGATCAACGGCGCGAAGACGTTCCGGGCTTTCCGGTATGTGAAGGTTCGCTGCCAGATTCCGGACGTGACCGACAACACCCGGGGCAACAGCATTTCCTTCGGCACGCAGCCGATCAAGGGCAAAATCATGGCGCCGAACTTTGGCGCCTGGTATGAAGAAATTGACTGCGAAAGCGACGCTGCGGCGCTGACGCAGGTGAAGACCTGGCTGGGCGTCGCAGCGTCATAAAAGGATGGATCCCCCTGCCTGTTTTGGGCAGGGGGATTTTGGCGAAAGGAGGCGGCCATGAGGCAGAGAATCAACGCCCACGTCCGGAAGGCAGATCGGGAAGCACCGGAATACTACGCAGAATTTGTGCAGAAATTTGAGGTAAAGCGCACGACGGACGACTGCATGACCCCGGAACCGGTGTATCAGGCGGTGTTGGACTGGGCGCGGGTGGAATACGACATCGGCCCGGAAACGCGGATTGTGCGGCCGTTCTGGCCGGGAGCTGATTATCGCGCCGAGGACTACAGCGGCGATTGCATGGTGATCGACAACCCGCCATTTTCGATCATATCCCAAATTTGTAGATGGTATCAGGAACACGGGGTCCGGTTTCTGCTGTTTGCGCCGACGCTGACGCTATTTTCCGCGGCCCGGGGCGAAATGAATTATATCGTTTGCGCAGCAACGGTCACATATAGAAACAGCGCCAAAGTGAACACGTCGTTTATTACAAATATGGGGGAATGGAAAATCCGCTGCGACCCGGAACTGCAGGCCGCCATAAAGGCGGCAGACGACGCGGTACAGCAGGCGGGAAAACCCGAAATCCCCAAATATGACTACCCACCGAATGTGTGCAGCGCCGCGCGGCTGCAATACATATCCAGACATGGCGTGGAGCTGAAGATACGGGCACAGGATGCATGTTTTATCCGGGCGCTGGACGCCCAGAAGCAGGCCGAGGGCAGAGCGATTTACGGCGCGGGATTTTTGCTGAGCGACAGCGCGGCGGCAGAGAAAGCGGCGGCAGAGAAAGCGGCGGCGGAGAAAGCGGCGGCGGAGAAAGCGGCGGCGGAGAAAGCGGCGGCGGAGAAAGCCAACGCCCGCGCGTGGGAGCTATCGGACCGGGAGCGGGGAATTATCGCGAAACTATCCGGGAGGGAAGGAAATGGGAAAATATACGATTGATTTCAGCCGGTACCATTTTTTGTGCAACGCGGCGGCGTTTTTTGCGCTGGATGAGCGCTTCGACGCGGACGGCGGATACATCCACGTAATGACAGAAAAGGCCGAAAAGGGCCGGAAATTTGAAGCATTGGTGGCCGGACTGGCGGTTATGAGCCAGCAGGGCGAACTGATGCGGAGGATGGAGGGCCATGAAAAGGGCGAAATGCTGGCCGAGGAGTGGCTGGTGGTGCACCTGATGCCCGGACAGCTGCGGGAGGCCCAGGAAATCGTGATGGCCACGGTAGCCCGAGGCGTGCACTGCGAAGACGAAGACGAAGTGCGCGACCTGGTGCAGGAAGAAATTGACCGGGAGAACGGCGGAAAAAAAGACTGACCCGGGCCGAGTACCTGAGCCTGACCCTGCAATTGGGGATAACGGTACGGGAGGCCATGCAGATGGAAATCGGCACAGTCAATGCCATTTGCAGGGTGCGGGAAAAGCAGCAGGAGGAGGCGAAACACCGTGGCGGGCGTGACGCGGGATATTAGCACTCGGGTACGGGTTACCGGGGCGGAAAAATATAAAAAAGACATGAAGGGACTGGCGGACAGCCTGTCCGGATTTAAAGGCGCCCTGAACATTGCCGGCGGCTTTGGAATATGGGAAACGGTCAAAAAGGTCCTGACCGGCGTATTTAATCTGCTGAAGGACTGCGTGAACGAAAGCGTGGAATTTGACGACGCCATGACCGGCGTTGCGAAAACCACCAGCATGAACGCGGCGGAGCTGGAATATTTCCGGAAAGACCTGTTGGACCTGAGCGAGCAGATCCCCACCAGCGCCAGCGAGCTGGCGCAGCTGGCGGAAACCGCCGGTCAGTTGGGCATTGCGGACGAAAATATCCTGAATTTTGTGCGGGTAATGGCCGACCTGGGATACTCCACCAATTTGTCCGCCAACGAGGCGGCTACGGCACTGGCGCGATTTGCCAACATCATGGGCACAGCGCCGGCGGAATACGAAAACATGGGCAGCGCCATCGTAGACCTGGGCAACAATTTTGCCACCACGGAAAGCGAGATCGTGGACATGTCCACGGAGTTGGCAGGATTTACGGTGCAGGCGGGCATGTCCGAGGCGGACACGTTTGCACTGGCTACGGCGCTATCGTCCGTGGGCATTGAGGCCGAGGCCGGATCCACTGCCATGGGCACGCTGACCAGCAACATCACCAAGGCGGTGGTGCTGGGAAGCGGCGAACTGGATCAGTACGCCAAAGCGGCGGGCATGTCGGCCCAGGAATTTGCGGCGGCGTGGGAAATGGACAGCGCCGGAACGCTGGCGGCAATGATCGAAAACCTGAACGGCATGCAGGCCGCGGGCGTGAACATCCTGCCGATTTTGGACGATATGGGCATCAAAAACGCCCGGCAGGTAAAGGCATTTCTGAGTCTGGTGAGCGCGGGGGACCTGTTTACCCGGGCGCTGGAGCGGTCCAACACGGCGTATGAGGAAAATACCGCCCTGAGCGATGAGGCCAGCAAAAAATACGCCAACAACGCCAGCCAGATCCAGATCATGAAAAATGAGATCGAGAACCAGAAGATCGCACTGGGCGACAATCTGAGCGACGCGGTGATGTGGGGCGTGGGCGCCACCGGCGACCTGATGCAATGGGCGCGGGAGATCTTCGAGGGCGACCGATACGATTACACCACGTTGTGGGGCAACGCAGACGAAGCGTCCGAGGTGGGCCGGCAGACCGCAAAAAACGCCTACGAAACGGCGATGTACTACATCGATTCGCTGGAAAATTTGGACGGGGCGGCCTACGACAGCAGCGTAGCCATTATCGACGAGCTGCTGCCCGGGGCGCAGCGGACGCTGGACGCCCTGGGGGAGAATGCCACCATCGAGGAGCGGACGGCGGCGCTGCGGGACCTGGCGGCAGAAACCCGGGACACGGCGTTTGCCGAAAACGAGTTGACAGAGCTGGACACCAAATGGAGTGTCTACAGCCGGACACAAGAGGATTACGAAAACCGTGCGGCGGCGATTGCGGCGCTGCGGGTGGAAACGGCGGGATATCGGGACGCGCTGGAAGACCTGGAACGCTTCTCGGGCTGGGACTACCGGGTGACGGATACGGATCGGCAGGATTACGCGGCGGAACTGGCAGACATGGGCATTGACGACACCGGCGCGGCCAGCCGGCAGCAGCTGGAGGCGGCGGCGCAGCGACGCAGGGACGCGGAATATGCGGCCCACTCGGACGCGCTGAAAATGCTGGAAGAGGAAACTGTAAAACTGTCCGAGGAAGGCGCATGGCTGCGAGAAAACGCCGGAATCGCGGACGAATACACGGACGCGCTGAAAGACCGGGCCGACGCGCTGGGCGTGGTGACCGAGGCCGAGGTGGATTTAAGCGACGTGGAGCAGGCCGCCAATGACAAAGCCCAGAAAAATCTGCAATACATGCAGGAGTTGCAGGACAACATGCTGGTGCTGGCCGAGGGGAAAATGGAAACCATCAACAAAATGATGAATGGATTTGCGAAAATCGAGCCCCCGAAGGCCACGACCGTGAAAGAAATGGACACCGGGCTGCAAAGTCAGCTGGACTACATGGACAAATACACGGAGATGTTGGACCAGGTGCAGGCCATGGGCGTTGGCGGTGAACTGCTGGCTATGCTGAGCGACGGAAGCGAGACCAGCTATGCCATATTGGAGGGGCTGGTGGCCGGCGGCGAGGACGCAGCGCTGGAATTGCAGGCAAAATATGAAGAGGTACAGGCCCGCAAAGACGAGTTTGCCATGGAACTGGCCCAGGCGGAAATGGACATGGACGCCCACGTGGACGAAATCCTGGGCAGCATGGACGAACTGGTGGAGAACATGAACCAGGCGCCGGAAGCCTATTCGGGCGCCTACGCCACGGTACAGGGGGCGATCAGCGGTATTGACGCGCTGCTGCCCACCCTGACGGGGCGGAGCGTTACGGTGCGCCGGCTGCTGGATTTCAGCGGCGCGGGCGTTGGAAGCGCCGGCGTGGGCAACAAAGGGCGGACGTACACGCCCCATGCGGCGGGCCTGGAATACGTGCCATACGACGACTACCCGGCCATGCTGCACCGGGGCGAAATGGTACTGACGGCGCTGGAAGCCCGGGCGTACCGCAGCATGACGTTTGCACGGAGCACGCAGGGAAACGCCGGGAGCGGAAACACCAATAATTACACGTTTGGTGATGTATACGTGCGGGAAGAGGAGGACACCCGGCGGATCGCCCGGAATATTGCACGGCTGAACAAACGGCGGGCCTACGGCCGGGGACAGGTGGGGTGAGCAAATGCACATGATCTATAACGGGGTAAACTCCGCGACGCTGGGACTGTATCTGGCGGAGGATCCCACCATCACCCAGCCGGAACGGCAGGTGGACACCATCACGGTGCCGGGGCGAGCCGGGGAAGTGGTGATCGACAAAGGCGGGCTGAAGGACATAAAAGCCGAATTGAAATGCTACGTCAGGGATGTGGCCAAGCTGCCCCAGGCCATGGAATATCTGACGGGCAGCGGGAAACTGATCATCAGCACGGACGCGGGCCATGAATACCGGGCGTACTTCCCGGGCGGCGCGGAGGCGGACCGGCTGATACGCAATCTGGCGGCCCGGGAGATCACGGTGCCGGTGCGGCTGAAACCGTATCGATACCGGATCCCGGCGGCGGCGGACATTACGATGACGACGGGCGGAACTGTAGCCAACCCGGGGACCGCGAAAAGTGCGCCGAGGATCGCCATCACCTGCACGGGGACCGGGACGCTGTACATCGGCACGGGCTACAGCATCGACCTGGAAGGGCTGACGGGCGGATGCATCGTGGATACGGACGCCATGGACGTGTACGCCATGGACGGGATCACACCCATGTATTCCGGCGTGAGCATGGAGGATTTCCCATTTTTGGCGTCGGGAAACAACAACATCAGCTGGACGGGGGACATATCGGGGGTTAAGATTACGCCCCGATGGAGGGATCTATGATTACGATACACGACGGCGCGGCGACGGATTTCAGCGGGCTGGGGCTGGGAGCGCTGGACCCCAGCGCGTGCACCATCACCGAGGAGGACGCGGGGGAATACGAGCTACACATTGAGCAGCCGGCGGACAGCGCCCGGCGGCAGAAGCTGTTACAGCCGTGGCGGATCATCAAGGCCCCGGCCCCGGTGCGGGAATCTCCGCTGGTGCAGGAAAGTGCCGGAACGGGGACGGTGACCCGGGAGATCTACAAGGTGGCCACGCCCAGCGGCCAGCGGCTGCGGCTGCGAAAAAGCGCCAGTATGAACGCGGGGGTAATCAGCAAATACAAGCCGGGCACCCAGGTGGCGCTGCTGGAAACCGACGGAAGTTGGGGGCACGTGATCGTGCTGGACGGCGGCGCGGACGGCTGGATGTGGCGGGCGTATCTGACATACGTGGAAAGCCGAACGGAGAGCGTATCCGGGGACAACCCGGGGGATGTGGTGACGCCGGAACAGGCCAGGGATCAACTGTTCAGGATCTACAAAGTGACGCCTTCCAGCGCGGACCGGGTGGCTGCGGCAGAAGCACGGCACATTACGTATGATCTGCTGGGCGCGGTGGTGGTGGGCGATTACGCCCCCGAGGGGGTGGCGGCCAACACCGTGGTGGCCCAGATCATGGCCAAGGCCGACCATGATGCAGGGTTTACGGTGCACTGCGACATTACCACGGCAATTACGGGCGACTATGGCGGGCGGAATGTGCTGGACTGCCTGCTGGGCGGAGAGGACGGCATTGTGCCGCAGCTGGACGCCCGGGTGGTGCGGGACAATTACGACATCTGGATCCTGCCGGGAGACGCCCAGCGGAAGCCGGGGGCGGCGATCCGTTACGGCAAAAATCTGGTGAAGGCGCAGCTGACCACGGACGTGAGCGACGTGGTAAGCCGGATCATCCCCGAGGGGAAGACCAAGGGCGGGGATCCGCTGACCGGCGACCCGGTGGATTCCGCCCACGCGGGGGAGTATCCGGTGATCCATGCCCGGCGGATCCAGTACGACGTAAAAATCGGCAGCGACGGGGTAAAAAATGAGGCCCAGGCGAAGGCGAAGCTGAAGGAAAAGGCCGAGGCAGACTACAGCGAAAACGGAATTGACCTGCCGGCGGTGGATGCGGACGTGGAATTTGTGCGGCTGGAAATCGCCGAGGAATACACGGAGGTGGCCAACCGGGAGAAATTGCACCTGTACGACCAGACGGACGTGATCGACAGGGAAATGGGGATACTGGCCACGGTACGGATGACGGGATACACCTGGGACGCGCTGGCGGGGCAGTACGAAAAGACGGAGCTGGGCGAAATCAACCAGGTGGAGGCCAGTGTGTACGGCCTGGACATTGCGGCCGGGAGTGTGGGCGGGACACGGATCATCCCGGGGAGCATCACCGGCAACCTGCTGGGGCGGCAGGTGATCGAGGCCCGGCACATATCCGCGGACAGCATCCGGGCAGACATGATCCAGGCCGGTGCGGTGACGGCGGACAAAATCGCCGCCGGTGCGGTGACGGCGGAGAAAGTCGCCGCCGGAGCCATCGAAGCCGACAAGATCGCCGCCGAGGCGGTGACGGCCGACAAGATCGCCGCGGGGGCAGTGACGGCGGAGAAAGTTGCGGCCGGGGCCATTGAAGCCGACAAGATCGCCGCCGGAGCGGTGGACACGGACAAATTGGCCGCTGGCGCGGTGACGGCGGAGAAGATCGAAGCCGGAAGCATCACCGCCGACCGGATGAAGGCGAAGACCATCACCGCCGAAAGCGGCATACTGGCCGACGGCGTGGTGGGCACCGCCCAGATTGCGGACGGCAGCATCACCAGCGCCAAAATCGTGAGCCTGAACGCGGACGTGATTACCGCTGGAACCCTCAGCGTGAAGCGGCTGATTCTGGTGGGCGAGGACGGGCTGATTTACAATATTAACGCCGCTGCCAGCGGACTGACCGCCGAGGAACTGACTGACGAAAAATATCAGAACCAGATCAACGGCACAGTGATTGTGGCCAAGTCTATCACGGCGGCGCAGATCGCGGCGGAAAGCATCACCGGCAACGAGATACTGGCCGGGAGCATTACTGCGGGAAACATCGACGTGGCGGGACTGTTTGCGGATGAAGCAACTATCAACGCCATCAACGCCATGGACATCAGCAGCAACAGTTACCTGAAGCTGATGGTGGAAACGGCGGTAGACGACGTGCAGGTGGGCGGACGGAACTACCTGCTGGGCACCGGCGAGGCCTATGTGGCGGAATCTGACGGGTCGGCCCGGACGTGGCTGTTCCCCTGGAAATGTGCGGATGAGGACACGGCCCACAGTCTGTACGGCAAGACGGTGACGGTATCCTTCGACTACGATCAGGCGATTACGTCTGGCGCATTTACGCTGGCATTTCATCATACGTGGGGGACGGTGAAGGTCTTCAACGCCGGCACGGCTGCGGGGCAGCGGTTCGAGGAAACCTTCGACCTGCCCGTTCCGGCGGCGTTTGCCGAAAACGATCCGAACGTGGTGATCTACATTGACGGCACCTGGAACGGCAGCGTGACGTTCCGGAACCTGAAGCTGGAAATTGGCAACAAGGCCACGGACTGGACGCCCGCCCCGGAGGATGGGTACAAAAGCAGCTACATCGAAATTCGGGATGACCATGTGGACATCGGCACCGGGGGCACATTCCGGGTGGCCTCCGGCGATGTGGACATTTCCACCAGCAAATTTTCGGTATCGATTACGGACGAAGCGGGCGGAGAAGATGAGCTGCTGACCATCGACGCCACGGGGGTACGGGCGGCGAATCTCAGTGCGCCCAACGTGGCCATGCGCTACGACGGGCCGTGGCAGATTATCGTCAACAGCGGGGCCACCAGCGCACAGGTGGAATCCGGGAGTTACGTACGCAGCATGCAGGAGGCCTTCGACCGGATGAACGACCGGTTTCTGCCGTACTACGCGGAAGTGAAGCTGGAAACCGACACGTATGAGAACGTGAGTATCCACGGGATTTACGCGGGAAACGCATCCCTGGCAATCGTTGGGCAGGGACACACGGTGTACGGACGAATCGCCATAAGTAACATAAATTCGCATATGCAGGCAACTAGCCTGAGGGCCTGCAATGCCAATGGTGACGTGTGGTGGATCGGTAACTGCCGGTACGTCTACCTGAACACCTGCACGGCGGAAGGGTATTCCACGGCAAGCGCGGGATACCACATCGACTATGGGTCGGTGGTGACATTTGAAAGATGCGAGGTATACAACTGTGTAACCGGCGTGGACGCGGGCTGGGGCACGAAAGTGGACATTGCAACCCTGAAGGGCACAACCACTCAGTATGCCTACAAGGCATTCGGCACGGTGATTACCAACAGCGGAAGCAGACCCTCCGGGAGCTTATCGGGCATGAATTTCATGGCCGCGCCGGGCGATCTGTTGACAGTGCCCATCGATACCGGCAGCGGCGTGGTTGTACCCACTACGGGCAGCGCGACGTTTAACCCGTCGGCCACGGGCACGTACACCACCTATTGGTGGAACATCGATAGTGATATTCGGCAGGGGTACACCAAATCGAATGGGCGGATTAAGGGCGGCATATTCTATGCCATTTCCGGCGTAGGGAGCAACGTGGCATCGGCTATCCTGCGGCTGACGCGGCTGAAGGGCTACGGCAAGGGCAGCGCCGTGCAGATCAAGGTGTACGGCACCACAAGTAGCGGAAAGTCCGGGAATCCTGCACTGAGCACAGACGGGTATGTGCTGGGCACCATCGACAACGGGCAGACGGCGGATTTCGCACTGCCTGCGGCATTGGCCTCCGGGCTGGGGAACGGGACGTACAAGGGTATCGTGCTGTACGCCGACGACACCAGCGCTATGGGTGGAAAAACCTACAGCGCCAACTACGCGAGGTTTGCGGCGGATGCACCGCTGATGATTACATGGACGACGTGATGTTGGAGGTGATGGAATGATTAATGTCGGGGACGGGACGATTGCCATTGCTGCGGGCGACTGCGGCATACTGGCGCTGGAAATCCAGACGACGGACGGGACGTACACCATGGCGGAGACGGACACAGTGGAACTGACCGTGCGGGAGAAACCCAGCGCGGACAGCCCGGTGGTGCTGCACGCGGTGGGTGCGCCGGGCGTGGCCCAGATTGTGCTACATCAGCAGGACACGGACATTGCGCCGGGGCAGTATAGCGGGAGCATCCACCTGACGCATGGGGAGTGCCGGTATCGTATCTGGCCACCGCTGGAGATGGCCAAGGTGAAATGCTGGGACAGCACGAAAAACTGGTGCAATTTTACTGTTTGCGCGGAGGTGAAGGCGGATGGCTGATTTGGGCACGGCGACGATCCAGTGTACGTTGGGCGCGGGGTATATCGACGAAGGCGAATTGATGAACGTTGGGGCAATCGTCGACCGCAGCGTGGCAAAGGTAAAGCTTCCGCAGAGTTTAGTTGCCATTGGCGACTATGCGTTTTACAAATGCGAAGCGCTTGTATCGGTTGAAATGCCGCAAACGCTGAAGTCGATAGAATATAATGCATTTTATGGCTGCAAAAATCTTGCAATCACAGCCTTGCCGCCGGAAATGATGGGCATAGACAGCGCTGCATTTAGCAATTGTGAGAAAATTGCGATAACAAAAATACCTGCTAAAATGAACGCGATTGGGAGCGCGGCATTTTACAAGTGCAACAGCATCGAACGTTTGGAATTCGCCAGCCCAACGCTAATAATCGATAGCAGCGCGTTTAACAATTGCTCGGCGCTGAGCATAGTGACGTTTACCGCAAAACCGAGAAGGATCAGTACGTGCTTTTCAAATTCCTACAACCTGCGCACCATCAACGTCCCATGGGCCGAGGGCGAGGTTTCCGGTGCGCCCTGGGGCGCGACGAATGCGACGATCAACTACAACTACACTGGGGGTGAAGCGTAATGCAGGTTATTCAGATCTACAGGTACACCCGGCCCGGCGGCGGGGTGACGGTTTCCCCCACGCGGCCCGAAGGCGACTGCGTGGAGATGGTGCGGCTGGCGGCGGACGAAGGCATGCTGCTGCGGCTGCCGGACGGCAGCACGGTGGGATGCATCGACACGGATAGCATCGGGCTGGTGGATGTGGTAACGGAAGAGATCGACCCCGAATGGGAACGGATACGGAAGGAGATGGAAGATCATGGCGAAACTTGATGCGCAGAAATTCGCGGAATTTTTGAAGGCCCGGGCGAGGGCGCGAGACGGCTATATCATGTGCGCGATTGGTGAGAATCCCCGAAAATTGAACGAGTGGTATTTTTCCGGGCAGTACAAGGGCGAGCAGCTGAAGAAAGCGAACTACTGGCGGCAGCACGCGGAGCGCGTATGGGACTGCCAGGGCCTGGCTGACGGGTATGTGACCGATAGCGGGGAGTTTGGCCGTGTGAACGTCCGAGCGCGGAACAATTACGCCAGTTGGTGCAGCCCCAAGGGCAGCGGGACTATCCCGGCGAAATACCGGGTGCCCGGCGCGGCGGTGTTCATCCATTCCGCATCCGCGGGGTATATTACCCACGTTGGTTTCTTGGTGGAACCGGTGACCGCCGGAAAGACGGACGGCGACTGGTATGTGGTGGAGGCCCGGGGCGTAATGTACGGCGTGGTGACCACCAAGCTCTTCGCCCGGCCCTGGAACCGCTGGGGGCTGATGACCAAATATTTTGACTACGACCAGAGCGCGGAGAAGCCCACGGAAACGCTGACGCTGGGTGCCTGGCTGCTGAAAAACGGCATGGAGGGCGACGACGTGCGGGCCCTGCAGGAGGCCCTGATCGAACTGGGGTATGACTGCGGAAAATGGGGCGCGGACGGGGACTATGGCGACGCGACCGAGATGGCCGTGCGGGCGTTCCAGCGGGCGGCTGGGGTACAGATCGACGGAGACTACGGGCCGAAGACCCACAAGGCCCTGACTGCGGCGCTGGAGGCCGCCCGGAATCCTGACCGGGCCGGGGACATGGTGGAGATCGACGGCGGGCAGTGCTACGTGCGGGATTCGCCCAACACCAGCGGCGTAATCATGGGCGTGGCGGCCCGGGGAAGCAAGTGGCCGTACGCCGGGGAGACGGCGGAGAATGGATGGCTGAAAATCCAGTGGAGCGGCGGAACCGGATGGGTGTCCGGGAAATACGGAAGGAGGGCCTAAATATGTGGGATAAAATCGTGAAAGGGGTCTTTGCGGTGGCCGGAGCAATTGCGGGAATTTTCGGAGAGTGGAATGCCCTGTTGACGATTCTGGCGGTGTGCATGGTATTGGACTATATCAGCGGACTGATCGTGGCGGCGATGGGGAAATCCCCGAAAACCCCCGGGGGCGGAATCGACAGCAAAGTGGGATTCGCCGGGCTGGCCAAAAAGGCGTTTATCATTCTGATCGTGCTGTTGGCCACGGTGCTGGATAACGCCCTGGGCGTGGGCAGGATGGTATTTCAGACGGCGGCGACGTGCTATTATATCGGCAACGAGGGCCTGAGCATCGTGGAAAACGCAGGTATTATTGGGGTACCCGTCCCGGCTGGGCTGAAGCGGGCCATGGAGCAGCTGCGCGACAAAAATGACCAAAGGGGCGGCGACGATGACGACAAACCGCCCGAGGATCCGGCGGAATAATGTACATACCGGCCCTGCCTATACGGCGGGGCCGGATTTTTCGGAGGTGGAGAGTATGCCTACGACATTATACGGCGAGTTTCCGCAGTTTGATGGGCTGACGGGCGGAGAGCTGGCCCGGGCAATACTGGAAGCCCGGTTGAGCCCGACGGACGTGCAGATAGCTACGTCGCGGCTGATCTGGGGCATGGAATATGCTGACATAGGCGCGACGGTGGGCATGGACAGATCTGCGGTGGCCAAACGCCTGCGCGGGCAGATCGTCCCGCGGCTGGAGATGGCCATTCTGGGCGCACGGAGATACGGATGATTTATTCCCCTGCTACTACGGTAGCGGGGGAAATTTTTTTCGGGAAAATCCGGGAAAAGGGTTGACAAATTACCACATATGGTATATAATATAGATGCAGGCAAGGGGAAACCCTTTATGGAAGGAGGGAGGACATGAACGGCATGAGCAACAAGCAGCTGAACGAATACATCGAGATGATTGCGCGGCTAGTCGAGGAGAAATTCGAAGACAGCGCCGAAATAGTGGAAGTCATTCGAAGCTGCAAGGTTAAATAAGCAATAGCCTGCGCGGACGGGCAAATCACGACGCAGGCTATCCGGTGGGGTTTGGGGGAGCCTTGCCCCCCACCCCGTTTGGATTATACCACCGGCAAGGCAAAAAGTAAAGTGGGTGAAGTCTGCGTAAACGATTCACGTGAAACAAACGGGAGCAGGGGCACCGTCACGCCATCGGTGAAAAACTGACGGCGATTGCGGCGGCACTGGGCTGCCGAATGGATGATCTGATGTAACGATGCAATAGGCATAGGGCTGCGCTTCGGCGCGGCCCTTTTTTTGTTTTTGGCGACGAAATATCCCACAGATGCAGCACAGCTTCCCGCGCCGGTGGCCGGAATGCGCGAAAATGGACGCAAGGGTGGCCACCCAAATATTATCGCGGGAGGCGTAAATCATGGAATGGACTGCGGGAAAAGGCACTACGGCCCTGGGTATTATTGGCACCACGCTGGGCGGACTGGCTGTGGCTGGCGCACCGCTGCTGGGCGGCATGATGGGCCGTGGAGCGGCTGCGGCGGCTGAGGCCGGTTGCAGTGAAAACCACACGGTCAATCGCTACGAGGCTGGGTTGCAGGCCCGGATCGCCGAACTGGAAACCGACAAGAAATTGCTGGAGGCTAACACCTATACCGACAGCAAATCCACGCAACTGTACCAGTATATTGACGGTCGTCTGCGGGGCATCGAAAGCGAGATCGCCGCACAGGCTGTGACCAATCAGCGGACGGCGGATAGTTTCGCACTGGCCAAGGCCGACCTGGCGGCGGTAGACGCACGGCTGACCGGGGAGATCGCGATGGAGCGGGAACGCAGGTGCTGCGCTGACAATGCCATTGTCACGTACACCAATGCCACGTTTTACCCGATCCAGGTGGCCGACGTTACCACCGGCACCACTACCACCAGGCAGACCACCTATAACCCCATCCCCAAATGCGACTGCTGCAACGGCAACGGCTAAGGGGCGACGGAAACGGCGGGGCAGATAATGCCCCGCCGGAATCTGAAATGGAGGTGCGTGAATGGTTACGGCGACGGAATTAAAGGGCGGTCTGGGCGACTGGCTGCAGACGCGGTTAATGCCCAGGTTGGACGGCAAACGGCAATTTTTGCTGGGCACGATATACGGTGTGGGTGCCGGGAAAATGGATGCTATTATTTCGGCGGCGGCAGAAAACGGGGCCGTGAAGGCCCTGGGAATCGTGCAGCCGGATGGGCGTATCGACATCGATACGCTGTATAATGCGGCCCTGGCCCAGATGCAGGCGCAGGGCAAATTGAAAATCGACCTGCCGCTGTTGGGGACATTTGCGTTTGACGCGGACGACCTGCGCGAATTGCGGCAGTGTATCGCGGGGAGGGAAAACGCGTGAAAATCGTGAAACGTATATCCAATGACATGATGGGCAATATCGATGAGGCCCGGGAGAAAATCCGGACGGCGTATGAACTGAAATCTGAGCACCCGGAGGCCGCCAGCTGGTATCGCGAGATGGCTGCGGCGCACATCAATTTTAATTCCAATGGCCACAACGTGGTGGAGAAGTTGATCGAGCAGTACAAGTCTTCCGACGCGTACAAACGCAATCCGGAGTACGCCAACGGCATGCTGGAGGCGTGGCAGGCAATGCACGCGGACATGATGGCCCGGGCCGCTGAGGTCAAGGCCATGATTGACGGGTACAAATAATGGAAATACCCCGGCGGATTAACCGCTGGGGTATTCTTTTCAACTCACTCCCCCGTATCGGGGGCACATCCTCATTATACGGTATTAGATTCGCGGTGTAAATGCACCGCGAAATTTTTCTGTGGAAATTTTCGAAAACCTATTGACAAATTACCATATATGGTATATAATATAATCACAAGGTTGAAAGAAACAAGGAGGAAAAACCCATGAAGAAACTGTACAAGGTTAACACGAACGCCTGCATCGAAATGATTTCCGTCGATTACGACAACCGCATCGCCCGCATCTACGGCGGAATCGACGGCTGGCAGTACGACCACTCCCTGGCGGAAGTGGAAGACGATTCCAGCTGGGGCGAGTGCGATTTTGATGGCATCGTCGCCGACCTGGAATCCAACGACCCCGATTTCCAGATCGTCGAGGAACGCGAATTCGACGACTGACGCAGACCGCCCCGCCGGGAGGCATCGTATCCCGGCAAGGAGGAACCCCCATGACCACATCCACCATCCTGTGCCGCCTCTTCTGCCTCTCCGCATGCGCCTACGACGAGGCGAAGTGCAGATATCCCGAATGGGGATACCAGAACCTGGAATGGTACATCAGTACCGGCAGGGCCAGCGCTGATTTTCTGGCGGCTGTTGGTAACCTGTCCGACCGGCGCATGATCACGCTGATCCGGCGGGCGACGTGCGGAACCGTGGATGGCGGAATTGCCATGGCCAAGAAATATTTGGGGCTGGCATAAGCCAGCGGAAACGGAGGTATAAAACAGTGCCTGAGTACGACCGTAGCGCCCCGCGTCCGCGGGGCAACGATAATCCCATAGCCCGCATGCGTCTGGCGAAGGGCCTGACACAGAACCAGTTGGCCGAGGCAGTGGGCTGCCTGCCCAAAGACGTTTGCCGGTGGGAGAAGGGCGTGCACCGGCCGAGCGTTGATTCTGCTGTCAAACTGGCCCGCGCCCTGGGCTGCAAAATCGAAGATCTGTATAGCATAGACGGATAAAATGGGAATACCCCGGCGGATTAACCGTCGGGGTATTTTGTCGGTCGATGGATTGCAACGACATTCAATATATTTCTACTCTTCCCCCGGGGGATCCCGGGTACAAACCTATTATACGGTGTCAGATTCGCGGTGTCAACACACCGCGAAAATTTTTGACCAAAATTTCTGAAAACCTATTGACAAATTACCATATATGGTATAAAATATATACATCAAATGAAGGAAACGCAAGGAGGAAAACACAATGACGGGCACCGAAAAACAGATCAAGTGGGCGGAGGACATCATCAACAATCCCGTGGAGGCCATGGAAAAGCACATCGAATGGGCCAAGGAATTTGCCCCGGCAGAGATCGCGCCTGTGGCCAAGGCCATTGAGGCATATCGTGCAATGATCGCCAAGGGCGGAGCGAATGCGGATGATGCGGCGTTCATCATCGACCACCGTTCCCGTTTCGCCGCCGCCGCGAAGAAAATCCTGACCCGGGAATTCATCGCCGCCGGAAACCAGTACCCCGTTTGCAACGTGCAGAACATCGCCCGGATGTTCAAATACTAAACCGCAATAAAATCCGCGCCCATCGGGAGGTATCGCGTCCGAACAAATTATGTATCCACATCCATAGTTTAATACATAAAACTAGGGATGTGGATACATAAAATTACTCCGACGGAAGCAGCGGGAAAATTTCGAGCGTGATGGCGTCCGCCGGGGATTGACCCGGCGCAACATTATCGCGTTTGTAGTATACGATGCGGGATATTACGGATTTCAGCAGCGCGTTTTGTTCGCCCGGGGTTCCGGCGGTGGAATATGCATCCAGCACGTTGCGCACAGCAGGGGCCAATTCCGCCAAGGTTTCGGCACGGGATTTCGGCGGCGGCTGGAGCTGGGCGATGGCGGTGGCGCAGGCATCCATGCGTTCACGGATATCCCGTTGCCTGGACAGATAGGTGTCCACATCGTACACGCCCTGTTCCAGCAGATCCCGCAGGCGGGCGAGCTGACGTTGGAGCGTGGACAACTGTTTTTCCTGGGTCGCCCGCAATTCCGCCGAGGGATCCGGATCTTCGGCCGGTGTGGGGAGTTTGCCCTGATCGTATGTGGCCCAGTCGCGGAGAGTGTCCAGCACAGCGGCCAGTACAATACGATATGCCGCGGAGTGATTTCCGCAGGGATTGGGATTGCTGCATTTCAGCACCGCCCATTTTTCGGGGCGGTTTTTCGGGGAGAAATAGCGCATGGCCCGGCCGCAAACGCCACAGCGGGCCAGCCCGGCGAGAACGTTGACAGTGGCGCGGTTTGCGGGTGCAGGGACGGCATGCCGGGAGGCAATACGATGCTGCACGGCGTCAAAATCGTGTTCCGAGATGATTGGCGGATGCAAGCCCTTTACGCGGATGGGGTCGGTACCCCGGACGCGTTTTTTTTGTTTTTGGCCGTCAACCATTTCGGTTTTTTGCACATGGGCATTCCAGGTGACATATCCGGTATATATGGGGTTTTTAAGCACGTGCAGCACGTTGCCGTCCTCCCACAGGCCGCCCGCCTGCTGTCGGGCCCCTATATCGTTCAAACGGGATGCGATCCTGCCACAGCCGACGGTTTCGCCGTCAATGCCGTGGAGATACCAGTCGTAGATCATGCGCACGACTGCGGCCTGTTCCGGCACGATGCGCAGAGACCATCCGCGCCGGTCGGGGAGTTTATACCGCTCGTAGCCATACGGGTTTCTGCCACCAGGATAGAGACCCTCCCGGGCGGCATTGGCCCGGCCCGCCTGCATGCGGCGTTTGATCAACTGATATTCCCGCCGGGCGAAAAACAGGCGGATTTCAAAAAATTCGCTGTCTGCCGGGTCGGCTGGGTCGTATGTTTTCATGGGGGTGAGGATCAGGGTATGAGAATACAAAAACGTCTGAGCCACCAGCCCCTGATCCATGGTGTCGCCGCGGGCGAGGCGGTCGATGTCCGCCACCAGTACGCCGTCCCATTGGCCGCGTTCGACATCTGCCAGCAGGCGGCGCATTTCCGGGCGGTTGGCTACGGTGTCGCCGGAGACGATCTCCCGGTAGATGGCGGGTCCGGGGATTTCATGGCCGATGAGCCGCTGTGCCAATTCCTGCAGCATCGTCTGGTGCCGGGTGAGGGTTTCGCCCGCGCCCATGCGTTCCGCGTCTTCGTCGGCGCGGGATCGGCGGAGGTACATGCAGTAATTTCCGGCCGAGGAGAGAGTGGGCATGCATAGTCCTCCCTTCAGCGGACGAACCAGCCGCGGTTGGGCAAAAGGAAATCCATTAAAAACAATATTACAAACAGGATCAGCGCGACATACGAAATAATGCTGGCCACATGGGCGCGATGGCGCTCACGCTGCAGATCCGCGTCGGCCCTGCGCTGATCTTCGGCCAGCAGGGCGGTGCGGTGGGCCAGCCGATCGTCCTTTTCAGCCAACCGGGAATCACGTTCTGCGATTCGGGCGTCTTTTTCGGCCACGACGGCATGATAGGTCCGGGAAATTTCACTGTCTGCCCAGCGGAGGACAGCACGGATTTCGGATTCTGTGTAGCCGTCCTCCGTCAATTTATCTGGATCCACGGGCGGGGCGGAGGAGGCGATCCCCACCAGCGCGTCAACGGACTCCCCCATTGCCCGCATCATGGCCACGATGGCGTCGAAGCTGGGGGACTGGATCTTCCCGGAGCGGATACCGGAGACGGTGCCGACGGGGACGCCGGACGCATCGGCCATAGATTGGTTGGTATAACCATGTTTTTCCATCAATGCCCCGATCTGAATATGTAATTGCATAATAGATACCCCCTTCAGGTGATTTTAATTCGATCAAATCGGCCGGAGATGTGGGCACATTTCCGACACATGTCGTGACATGTACGCACATGTGGCATAACATCCGCCGAGAATTCGGCGAATATCAAATAGATGGGATATGATATTGCGCATTGAGCGCGGATTTCCTACGATAACCCCGGGGCCGGGGGACCGGCAAATACATAATACAGGGGGATACGGGGATGCATAACAATAATATAGACAGCGATGAACGCCGCCAGCAACTGGTGCGACGTTTGTCCAGAGGCGGGATGTTCCGGGTAGAGTTTGTTCATTTTCCGGATCAGCCGGAGATTGCAGAGTACATTGCGCGGTGCAATGAGGGGCCGCACATCCGATACGTCAATTTGGATGCACGGCCCGGGGCCAAAGTATCTATACTGATGTGACTATTCGCCGGCCGCTTTCCCTTCGGGGGAGGCGGCGTTTTTGTCGTTCTCGGGGCTGGCGGCAGAATTTGCGGCCAATGCCTCCCGGGAAGGGACGATGGATTCGGGGGTCCGGCCGGCGGCGATGGCGTCGGCCAGGCGCATGATATAGTCTTCCATCACGTCCTGGGCGGAGGGGTCCAGCTGGGAGTACACGTCCAGGATCAAGCGGAATGTCTCGGACTCCGCATAGCGCCGGCTGATGCGGTCCAGGGTGACGGAGCGGGGGGGGACAAGCATTTCACCGTCGCCGTGGGCGAGCCACTCCCGGCGGACGCCGAATTCGCGGCAAATTGCAGAGATGATGGCATCGGATGGGGCACGGGTACCTGATTCGTAGCCCGTTATAGTGTTGGCTTTTACGCCGATACGTTCGCCGAAGACAGCCTGAGTGAGCCCCAGGCGTTTGCGCAACGCCTTAACACGTTCTTGCATTTTATTACCTCCGTGGTTTCTGATTATATTATACTCGCAAAATATCGCGATGTCAATGTTTTTTTGCAAAAACGCAAATAATGGGGTTGACAAATATCGCAACGCGTGGTATATTTATCTCAGCGCGATAAACGGGGGCTACGAGAGCACTCCGCGATACCGGAGCCAGCGGACGACGATGGCGGCACAGCCTTCAGCATCCGCCTCCGCCCGGTGGAGGGCGCCGGGATGGATGCCGAGATACTGGAGGCAGGTGGTGAGCTTGTGGTTGGGCAGAGACGGGAGCAGTTTCCGGGCGATGGCCAGGGAATCGCCGTAGGCAAAGCCCGGGCAGGGATCGGAAAACGCCGCGCGGACAAAGCCGACGTCGAAATCGGCATTATGCGCCACGAGGGGGAGCGAGCCGGCGAAATCCAGGAAGATCGCCACGACGGACGCCGGATCCGGAGCACTGCGGACCATATTGTTGGTGATATGATTCACGGCCGAGGCGGAATACGGGATGGAGATCCCGGGGTTAATCAGGGTGGAAAAGGCGTCCACCCGCTGGCCGGCCACGTATTTCACGGCAGACAACTCCACCAGCCGATCCGACTGGGGAGAGAGGCCGGTGGTTTCGCAGTCAAAGGCCACAAAACCGCCGGCGGCTGCAGCAGCAAAAGCGGCGGGAGGCAGGCGTTTCCACGGCGCGGGAGACTGGGCGGATCTGGCGGCCAGCACGATCCGGGCGGCCCGGGCACGAGCATCGAAAACGATGGATTCGGCCTGAGCGCGGGCCTGAGAGAGGGAGGTTTCGGCAGATTCGGCGGCCTGACGCTGGATCTGATTGGCTTCCGCCCGGGCGGAGGGGATACAGGCGTATTCAGCCCGGAAAGTCTCCAGCGCTTCCAGTCGGGCAGCGAGGGTAGATTGCCGGGATCGGTGGCATGTTTCGCACAAGCCATCGAAATCCAGGCGGAGGGTGAGGCCGGAGCGGCCGCAGGATGTACATTTTGGCATGGGGATGCCCCCTTTGGCAGTAATGCTATGTACAGTATACTGCCAATGGAAGCAAAATGCAATATAAAATTAACGGAGGCGGCAAAGGTGTTGGAAGTGGGATGGCTGTTTACGTGCGACCGCTGCGGGGATAGATGCTTTGTGGCAGCGCGGCCGGGCGATGAAATGAACGTGCGGTCGGGGACCGCAATGCCGACCGGCTGGACATACAGAGACTGGGGGAACGTTCGGCGGGTGATGTGCGCAAAATGCGCTGAGGGGTACCAGAAAATAAAACAGGACTACATGGCGAACGGGAAGGAAGGATAAAAATGGCACGAAAAAAGAGGGCAATGCAGGCGACGCCGGAAAAACGGATGGTGCCGGAGGATGCGGTGATGAGGCAGCTGGCCCAGCTGCCGGACGACGTGAAGCGGATGGTGCTGGGGTTTGGCTACGGGCTATTGATGCAAAAGAGCCGGGAAGAGGCCCAGGCCGGGAGACAGGCCGACCGGGCATAGGATAGGACAGAATTATTAAGACCAACGGAGGAGGGGACACAGATGGCGGTGGTGCGGGATTTCCGGGCCGGCAATGGGGTCCGGGTAATTATCCGGGACGACGATTATGCCGGGGCAAGCCCGGAGGAGTTGGATCGGCGGGAAAAGCAGTACTACGGCGTTGTCGCGCAGATCCTCCGAGGGGCGGCCCGGCGGGCGGAAGAGGCCCAGACCCGGGGAGGCGCCCGATGAAGGTGTACGCCGCGGAGGGAGCACAACGGGACAGCCTGTGCTATGGATGTACCCGGCGGCGGCTGGGCTGCCGGAAGGGGTGTACCCGGGGAGCGGAAGAAGAAATCATGAAGATCCTGCTGGCCGGAGAGCGGGAGAAAAAGCGCCGACGGGAGCAGGATACGAAAGAAATGAAGGCGGACAACATTACCCGGAGAATGCGCCGGGAGAGGAAGGGCGGATAGAAATGAGCACGCGAATGGTGGCGGCGGCGATACGCACGGCCGGGGAGAGCGAGACGGCGGGGGCGTTGGGAGACGCCCTGCTGGCCCGGGAACTGGAGCGGACCCGGGCGGAGCTGAAGAGAGTGACGGCGGAGCGGGATTTGCTGGCCTGGGGGATCCGGGAAGGCAACCGGCGGAAGGCGGAGGAACTGGAAAAAAAGATGGAGGAGAAGGCGCGGCGGAAGAACCGGTGGAAACGGGTGGCTGCGCTTTTTGTTACCCGGGAGGAGGATTGAAATGTTGAGAACGCGGGGAGACGCGGAGAGCCGGCGGCGGAGCGTGGCCCGGAATCGACGGCAGAGGGCCGCACGGGATCTGGGTGAAAACGGGCTGGCGGCAATAGGAATTACGGGGCTGATGCTGGCGGCCATGCTGCTGGGCACGGCCGTGCATTGAAAGGAGGAGCAGGGATGTACAGGCAGATGGTGGCCGCGGAAATCAAGCGACTGCGAAACGGGAGCATGGTAACGGTAAAAGCGAGAAGGCCGACGGAAACCGTGGAGGCCCAATACCGCAAACAGGGGGGATGGCTGATCAGCGCCCCCTGGGGGAAAAGCCGGCGGCAGATCACCATGTGGGATCCGACGGTGGAGTACTGGGCGGATGATGCGGATATCCGAGGCCGGAAATGATGGAGACCCGGTACGCGATTGCCAGACCGGAGGCCGGGAAAAAGCAATGGTTCGGCGGGTGGATCCCGGGGAGCGGGCGGAAACCCAGGTGGCGATCGGCGCGAGAGGATGCGCGGATCTTCGGGGAGCTGTTCCACGCCCGGGAGACGGCCGCGGAGCTGGAAAAACAGGGGATACGGGTGGAGGTGCGGTACTTCCACCGGCTGATACACAGGGAGGATTGCATATGGTTGAGATAAGCGCCGAGGAGGTGCGCAGGCTGCCGGATGGGACGTTTGTGACGGCCCGGGAGGCTTGGATGGACGGAGAGGGCCGGCGGAGGCTGGCTGCGGGAAAGACCTATATCAAGATCGGCCGGAAGCTGCGGAAGCGGTGGGGACTGGGGAAAATGCCTATCAAGCGCAAGGGAATGGCCTACTGGATCAGGACGGAGGACGCAAAATGAAAAGAGAACTGGCGGAACGGGGAATGGCGCTGGAGCGCAAATTGCAAGAGCATCCGGAGATGCTGACGAAAGAGGAGCTGGAGGTGCTTATGGACTTTTTGGACGCGGATATCCGGCGAATCAATCGGGAGCGGATACTGGGGGGCATTCTGGCGACGCTGGTGGTGCTGATCGGCGGGGCGAATATCGTGATCCTGCTGGTGCGGGCGCTGCTGTGATGAGTTTGCAGGTAGATGAGGGGTGGGTGCGCGACTACTGCCGGCGGACGGGGACGCGGCTGCCGGAGGGGATGGACCCGCCCCGGGAGGACAGGCCCCGGGAGAACAAATACCACAACATCCCCACCATGGAGGACGGGAAGGTGTATCCCAGTCGCCGGGAGGCCCGGCGGCACCGGGAACTGAAGCTGCTGCAAGAGGCCGGGGAAATCCGGGGCTGGGCGGAGCAGGTGACGTTTTTACTGCCCGGGGGGATACGGTACCGGGCGGATTTTGTGGTGCTGTACCCGGACGGACACTATGATGTGGAGGACGCCAAGGGAATGCGAACGAAAGAATACCTGCTGAAGCGCAAACTGATGGCGGGGATCGGGATAGAGATCAGGGAGGTATGAGCATGGAGAGGGCCTTGGAATTGCCGGATATGGACCGGCGGAACTGCGCCACGTGCGGCAGGGACTGTGATGAGTGCTGGCCGACGCGGGTGGAAAAGTGCATGACGGGCGGGGGAGCATGGATCCCCCGACAAGAGTTTGCGACGATGGAAGAGGCCGAGGCATACATGTCCCGGCTGGGGCTGGCCGGGTATATTGCCTGGGAGGAGGGCCAGACGGTGCGTCTGGCAAAAGACGCGTGAAGGGCCGGCAGCCACTGCCGGCGCAGATCGACCGGCTGAGGGGAGCGGTGGCCCGAGAGGAACAACGTGCGCAGACGCGGATGGACAAGGCGGAGTGCAGCCAGGAACGGTGCAGGTATGCCGGGGCTGCTTCGGCGTACCGGCGGATTATGCAATTGATTGATCGCTGGCGGTGGAACACGGAGGGGCAGGATGACTGGGATGAGTAACGCCCCAGGGGATACGGCCACGGAATGGATCCCCACGGCGGAGCGGATGCCGGAGCGGGCGGATGCGGATCTGTGGGGGTGCGTGATGATATGGGATCATTATAACGGATGCATGATAACGGGCTGGCAAAACCACCAGCGGCTGGAGGCGGAGTGGGTGACCCACTGGGCACGCACTCCCCGAGGCCCGGAAAGGGAGGAAAGAAAATGAAAGAGACGTTGCAGGAGATGGCGGAGAGAATGGCCGAGGACAGATGTGGCCGAGGGTGCGGAGGTTGTCCGGCGGAATCGTGGCGAGACGGGAACGGGGTGTGCCTGATTCGGCGGCTTACCAAGATCAAAAACGTTGAGGAGCAGATCCAGAATCTGAAAATTTGGGCGGGGCGCAATCCGAAAATCCCGGAATTGAAGCCGTGCCCGTTTTGCGGGGGAGCGGCGGAGTATATCGACCTGCTGGAGGGGTACACGATCAGCGCGGACAGGATTAATGTGGGCAGCATTACGGCCGGGAAAATCATGGATCTGGACCGGGGGACGATTACGGTGGGGTGCTCACGGCCGGATTGCATCGGGTACTGGATAAAGCGGCGGTTCGATTCGAGGGAGAATGCGGCCCGAGCGTGGAATTGGAGAACGAACAATGGCTGAATTTACGGAGGTCATGCGTCAGGCGCGGAGACTATGCGAAGAGCAGCAGAACATAGATTTTTGCGTCAGATGCCCAATGCAGGGGAAAAATGGCTGCATGGTAGTTGCAGATGCAGAAAATATCGACTATGTAGAGGTAGAGCGAAAGATAATGGACTGGGCGAAAGAGTACCCTGAGCCGGTGTATCCGTCGTGGGAAGAGGGCTGGAGGCAGCTGTTTCCGGAGGCTGACATTAGGCGTACATTTTGCCCGGAAGCCTTTGGGGATACATACAAATGTGATTGGTGCCACGATGACAACGATAACTGCGATGAGTGCTTGGAGCGCCCCATGCCCGCCGAGGTCGCGGAGAAGCTGGGGATTAAGCCTGTTGAATTTGCCGGAATGACTGATGGCTTTTGCTGTGTCGGAAAGAGGAGGGACGACGATGCTCGAAATTCGTCCGATAACTCTTAGAGCAGCAAGCGCCTATATCAATGCATATCACCGTCATCACCGTGCAACGGTTGGATGCAAGTTTGCGATAGGGTGCTTTGACGGTGAGACGATGGTAGAGTGCGCGGTGTGCGGACGTCCTGTTTCGCGCATGTTGGACGATGGACTGACGCTTGAGGTAAATCGCGTATGCACCGACGGTACCCGCAATGCATGCTCAATGCTATACGGTGCGGCATGCCGGATTGCTAAGGCGATGGGATATCGAAAAGCAGTCACCTATACATTGCAATCCGAAAACGGTGCATCACTGAGAGCCAGCAATTTTGTTTGTGAGGGGCTGGCAGGCGGGAAAAGATGGACGGGAGCGCGTGGAAGTGGCCAGAATTTGCCGTGCGAAATGAAAATCAGGTATGTAAGGAGGCTATAAAATGAGAACGCCGGAAGAGATTAAGAATGGGCTGAAAATTTGTAGAGGAAAGTGCACGGGAAATAAGCCACATTGCCCATATGACAAATATGGTGATGGGTGCGAGGATACGCTCAACAGAGATGCCCTCGCCTACATCCAGCAATTGGAAGCGCAGCAACCCCGCTGGATCAGCGTCAATGAGCGGGAGCCGGAGCGCGACGGCCCGTATTATTGTCACACCGCGATATGGGGGGACATAATGTGCCGATACGCTAACGGGAGATGGGTCGACGACAAGGCGAGATTTACGAATTTCCCGCGGCGGCCTACTCACTGGTTGGAGATTCTGGATATACCTCAGCCGCCGAAGGAGGATACATAATGCAGGTGATGTACTCCAGCAAAACCGACTTGTGGGCCACGCCGCAGGATTTTTTCGACGCGCTGGACGGGGAGTATCATTTCGACCTGGATGTTTGCGCGTTGCCGGAAAATGCGAAATGCGCGGAATATTTCACCCCCGAGGTGGACGGGCTGGCGCAGGACTGGACGGGGCGGCGTTGCTGGTGCAACCCGCCCTACGGCAGACAGATAGGGCGGTGGGTGGAAAAGGCGGCCCGCGCCAAAGCGCTGGTGGTAATGCTGTTACCGGCACGGACGGATACCCGGTGGTTCCACGATTTCATTTACGGCAAGGGTGCGGAAATTCGTTTTGTTAAGGGACGGTTAAAGTTCGGGGGGGTACAGCGAATGCCCCATTCCCCAGCATGGTCGTGGTATTTGATAATTTGGAGGGAGAGCATGAAGATCGGGAAGATACGAGCGGCATGTAAAGCGGTGCAAAAGTGCCAGCTGCTGACGGATGAGAGGGCCAGGAGGCAATGGATCGGCAACGGATACGCCTATTATCCGGTGGAGGGGATGTGGATCGAGGCGGATGAGCTGCCGGCGATTATGGATATTCCGCCGCTGAAATGGGAGGAGTGGGACACGCAGGAGATCCGGCGGGTGGAACGGGACACGGGGACGATTTTCGACCTACTAGAAGACACGTACCCCGGGGAACTCGTGGCCAAACCCGGGGTGATTACGGTAACACTGGGTGGGACGGAGTACATGCCGTTCGAAGTTTCGCCGGGACGGATCGTGTGGACGGAGGCCGGGGCATTTGCGCCGATCCGAGGGAAGGACGATGTGGGACCGGCGTATTCGCTGAGAGAGGCCGAGGGCGGGACGATGGCGATTGCCTACATGCCCAACCTGCTGTGTCGGGGGATTGTTACGGCATGGGCGGGCAGCTGCATGGAGGAGAAACTGAGGTGGGCGCTGGGGATGGCGCCGGAAGGATAACGACGTTTGTGGGTTGCCCACCGAGGAGGCGGGCAACGCAGAGATGGCGGGGAATTACCTATTATATGTGGAGTGGGCGTACTGCCCAGATCGGGCTTGTATGGGGTATTAATAACTCGACGGGAGGGCACCAGAGTGCGCGGAGTACTGGACGGCGGGAAATACGAGATACTGTTCGCGGACGGGGGGAGCGATCCGGGATTGCCCAAGAGCGGGTGGATCCGGACGAAAACCCGGAAATGCGGAAAGATGCTGAACATAGACAGCTACCCGATGATCGTCAACCCGGCCATGCGCAGACGGGCGGAGGAAGAGCGGATCCGCCGGAGGACGGGACCGGCCCAGGAACGGCTGAACGAGGAAAACAGCCGGAAGCGGTTTATCGACCTGCTGGATACCAACTTCGGGGGACGGGATGTGTCCGTCACGCTGACGTATGATTACGGGATGGTGGACTACAGGATGAGCAATTACCGGGACCGGGAACGGGAGCTGGCGGAAAAACACATCCCGGAAGACGGGGACGCCGTGAAACGGGACATGCAAAATTTCATCAGGCGCGTGAAAAACCGGATAAAAAAACGCGGCGGGGATCCGGGAACACTGAAATACATGTGGGTGATCGAGGAGGGCAGGGAGCCACGGGATGAGGATCCGCGGCCGAACGTGCAAAAATACCACCTGCACATGGTGATGGGGGCGGATGCCATCGCGGACCGGCGGCTGGATCGGGAGGAGGTTGAGAGCCTGTGGGGATGGGGGCTGACACGGGTGGACAGGATACAGCCCGACAACAACGGGCTGAAGCGGCTGGGGCAATACCTCACCAAGCAGCGCCGGCGCCGGAGAAGATGGGGACGGAGCCGGGGGCTGAAGGAGCCGGTGGTGCGCATCGCCGACCGCAAGATTTCGCCCCGGCGGCAGGAGCGGATCGCCCGGGAGATAGAGACGGCAGCCAGGGAAATATATGAGCGGCTATACCCGGGATATGTGCTGGTGGAGCGGCCGCAGGTGAGATACTCGGATTTTGTGCCCGGAGCATACATATCGGCGCGGATGCGGAGGAGGGATTGACGTGGGAGACTTCGACGGCACGGTGCGGTGGCTGGAGCGGGCGCGGGAGCTGGAGAGGCGGATTCAGCTGCGCAATGAGCAGGCGGAGCGGATTCGCCAGGCGCTGCTGCCGGGAGCATCCAAGGTTACCGGCATGCCACGGGGAGGCGGGGGCGACTGGACGGATCGCGTCGCGGCGGTGGTGGAGCTGGAAAAAGAGATCGCCGGGGAGATCGCGGAGATGCGCCGGGTGCGCGGCGAAATCGTGCGGGCTATCGAGGCGGTGGAGGATGCGGACCAGCGGACGGTGCTGGAGATGCGATATCTGGCGGGGCGGAGGTTTGACGCCATCGCCCGGGAAATGCACTATGATCGCACGTGGATCTGGGAGATTCATAAACGGGGGGTGGGGGCGGTGGCGCAGATCGTCAACACAAGTCAACACCGGGATGTGATATGATTTATTCATGGGGAGTGGGGGCGAGAGAGAAAAACCGGGGGAGGTGGCCGCGATGCCGCACAAGATCGCCGGTTTCTGCCGGCACCCGGGATGCCGGAACAGGGCAGTGGAGCTGGGATATTGCGAGGAGCATGCGGGAGAGGGCAGGCAACGGGAAATAGCCCGGGACAAGCACCGGACGCCGGCACACAAGCGGGGATACGATAAGCGGTGGGAGCGGTACAGCAAATGGTTTCTGGCGCAGCCGGGCAATCAGCTGTGCGTGCTGAGGATGGACGCGGGCTGCGCAATCGTTGCGCAGTGCGTGGACCATATCGACCCGCCGGAAGGGGCGAAGGACCCGAGGTTCTGGGACAGGGGCAATCACCAGCCGGCATGCATCCATTGCAACAGCGTCAAAGGCCATCGGTTTCTGCGCGGCACGGCGCTGGATGGCAACGATGGTTTGCGTGATGCGGTACCCCCAGGGGGTAGTTAGATAGCTAACGATCCGGGCT
>ERZ1034844.179-NODE-179-length-36795-cov-5.337915_pt1 | contig 36795 bp, 38 predicted proteins | sample MGYA00520594_ERZ1034844 | MGnify/ENA primary metagenome ERZ1034844 (study PRJEB33766, sample SAMN09781733) | gut metagenome | biome: gut microbiome | host: Homo sapiens | place: Madagascar | study: EMG produced TPA metagenomics assembly of the PRJNA485056 data set... | reverse complement strand
TGTTAATTATAAGGATATTTTATGCGCTATAATGGTTTAAATAATATGTTTTTCTCTCTTTGCCAGATTAACGATAACCACTCTTTCACAAGTTCATCACATACAAAGAAAACAAAATCATATAATTACAGCAAACATCATAAAAACACGTTAATTGACAATAAAGCCCTCTCTCTTTTCAAGATGGATGATCATGAAAAAGTGATAGGTTTGATTCAGAAAATGAAAAGAATTTATGATAGTTTACCATCAGGAAAAATCACGAAGGAAACGGACAGGAAAATACATAAACATTTTATAGATATAGCTTTATATGCAAATAATAAATGTGACGATAGAATTACGAGAAGAGTTTACCTTAGTAAAGAAAAGGAAGTATCCATTAAGGTGGTATATTTTATAAATAATGTCGCCGTCCATAATAATACTATCGAAATTCCACAGACAGTAAATGGTGGTTACGATTTTTCACACCTTAGCCTGAAAGGTATCGTGATTAAAGATGAAGATTTATCCAATTCGAATTTTGCAGGTTGCAGACTACAAAACGCTATTTTCCAGGACTGTAATATGTATAAAACGAATTTTTATTACGCCATAATGGAAAAAATACTTTTTGATGATTGTATTCTCGATGACTCAAATTTCGCTCAGATAAAAATGGCCGACGGAACTCTAAATGCATGCTCCGCTATGCATGTTCAATTCTACAATGCAGCAATGAATAGAGCCAATATTAAAAATACCTTTCTTGACTATTCAAATTTTTATATGGCGTACATGGCTGAGGTAAATCTTTATAAAGTAATAGCGCCATATGTTAATTTATTTAAAGCCGACCTTAGTTTCTCTAAACTCGATTTAATTAACTTTGAACATGCTGATCTGTCTCGCGTCAATCTGAACAAAGCAATCCTCCAGAATATAAACTTAATTGATAGCAAACTCTTTTGTACGTGGCTAACAAATACATTCCTCGAAATGGTTATATGTACCGACTCTAATATGGCTAATGTTAATTTTAATAATGCCAATTTAAGCAACTGCCATTTCAACTGTTCTATTTTAACAAAAGCCTGTATGTTTAATACCCGTCTCTATCGGGTTAATTTTGATGAGGCTAGCGTCCAGGGAATGGGCATTTCCATACTCCGTGGGGAGGAAAATATCCCCATTGATAGTGATACCCTGGTAACACGACAGAAATTCTTTGAAGAAGATTGTACCTCTCATACTGGCATGTCACAAACTGAGGATAATATTAATGCAGTCGCTATGAAGATTACTGCAGATATTATGCAACACGCAGATTGAGGTTAAATCGAAGAACAGCCAATGAATTGACTTTACAAGAGAGATAACTTATTTGTTTTAGAATCATGAATGTTAGCCCGAGCTAACCTGTTAAAGGTGCAAAAGATTGCACCTTTTTCAGATTACCTCGGGCCTGGTTACGTCGCTTTCGGCTTACTGATTTTCCTCAATTAGCAACGCTTCAAGCAAATCGAGATCGTGCAGTAATTTTTGCAGCGTTTCGTTGCTGATCTCCCGCGTGGCGCGCAGGTGGTACAGTTCAGCACGTTCAGAACGCAATGCCGCCAGACGGAAGCGACGCTCAAGGTTCTCTTCCTGCACGGAACTTTCAACGTCGTTACGTCCATCGGCGCGACGACGCAGGTTACCAATGACGCGAGAACTGACCTCCGTAAGCAGCTGGTTATCGATATTCTCTTCGGTATCCGCCGCCAGACGCTCCTCCATTTTCTGGATCGCCACAATCGCCACTTCTGCCGTTGCCGCTCGCGCAATACGTTCCTCTTTCAATTGTTGCGAATGATCCGCGACTTCAATGTGTTGTAGCAGAATAGGCAACATCACCACGCCGACAAACAGCGAGAAGAGAATGACGCCAGCCGCCAGGAACACCAGCTCATAGCGCGCCGGGAAGACGTTACCATCCGGCAAGAGCAGCGGGATAGAGAGCACACCGGCCAGAGTGATCGCCCCACGCACCCCAGCGAAAGACGCGATCAGGATTTCTCGTGTGGTCCACGAACCAAACTCCATCGGCTTCTTCTTCAGGAAGCGGTTGCTGAACTTTTTCATCGTCCACAGCCAGCCGAAACGGACCAGCATCAGCGCCGCATATATCAGAATAATATCGGTAAACAGCATCCAGATTTCGACGTTAGGGTCGATTTCTGCCGCCATCAGCGACGTCTCCAGAATACCCGGTAGCTGCAGACCTAACAGCAGGAACACCATGCCGTTAAAGACAAATTCCAGCATCGCCCAGGTGCTGTTTGCACGCAGGCGCATTGCCAGCGGCGCACGGCGCATCACACCGGAGCGGGTGATGGTCATCCCGGCGGCAACCGCAGCGAGGATGCCGGAAACGCCAATATGTTCGGCAATCAGATAAGAAGCGAATGGCAGCAGGAACAGCAGGACGATCTGCGTCGCGGGTTCATCACCGCCCCAGCGGCTGAGGAATCGCAGCGAGCGACCGTACAGCCAGCTAACCACAAAACCGGCGAGAATACCGCCAATGGCTACTTTCATAAATTCGACCGTCGCACCGCCGACGGTGAAGATCATCGTCCCCATCGCCACTGCTACGGCAAACTTCAACGACACCAGGCCGGAAGCGTCATTCATCAACGCTTCGCCCTGCAAAATGCCCATGATTTTTTTCGGGATACGCCCTTCGCCAACAATCCCGGAGAGCGCCACAGCATCGGTCGGAGAAAGTACCGCCGCCAGCGCAAAGGCGGGGATCAGCGGAATGCCCGGCACCACCCAGTAAATAAGGAAGCCAATGCCGACCACGGTGACCACCACCAGCGCCAGCGCGAGGCCAAAAATCTCTCGACCATGTTCGAGAAATTCACGGGTCGGCGTTTTCCAGCCATCAGCGAACAGCAACGGCGGGATAAACAAGACTAAAAAGAGTTCAGGATCAAACTCCACATGCAAACCAAACGTCGGCCACGCCAGTAGCGCACCGATGGCGATTTGCATAAGCGGAAGCGGGATCTGAAAGGGCATGACACGAGTGACCACCCCGGACAGCGAGACCACGAGGGTCATTATCAGTATGGTGAAGAAGATTTCCATGCGTTCCCTGTTTGCGATGTTTTTTATGATCTGAGAAAGACGTTATGCCTGAATTCTCATTTTTTCAGAATATCGCAAAAGCTCACACAATGTGCGGAGAAAATAAAAACGGGCAGCCATTGCCACCCGTTTTCAGAATCCGATGAAAGATTAGATAGCCCAGCCACCCGCATAGAAGGTCACCAGCGCCACGGCGATAACGACCGTACCGATGTTCAACTTGCGCCATTCGCCGGAAACCAGACGACCAATCACCAGAGTCGCGAAGCCGATCATGATGCCTGTTACGATGTTACAGGTCAGCACGATGAATACCGCCGTAACCAGACCCGCCATCGCATCAACAAAATCAGCAAAGTCGATTTTCGCCACGTTGCTCAGCATCAGCAGGCCAACGTACATCAGCGCCGGAGCCGTTGCATACCCCGGAACGAGGTAAGAGAGCGGAGAGAGGAACAGAATCAGCAGGAACAGCACGCCAACGGTGATAGCCGTCAAACCGGTTTTACCGCCCGCCGCCGTACCCGCCGCAGACTCGATGTATACCGCTGCCGGAGCTGCACCCACCAGGCCAGAGAAAACGCTGCTCATGGAGTCAGTGGTCAGTGCTTTCCCACCGTCGATGATCTGCCCATCTTTATCCAGCAGGTTCGCCTGGCCGGCGACGGCACGGATAGTTCCGGTGGCATCAAATACTGCCGTCATCACCAGCGCCAGAACGCTTGGCAGGACTACAGGATTCAGCGCGCCCATAATGTCCAGGCTGCCAATCAGTGAATTGCCGTTTTCATCGCTCAATGAAGGCATGGCGAAAACGCCGGAGAAATGGACGTTAGGATCGAAGATCAAACCGACAATTGAGATACCGATAATGGTCAGCAGAATGCCACCAGGGACTTTCAGTTTTTCCAGGCCGATGATCACCGCCAGACCTACCAGTGACATAATCACCGGGAAGGTCGCGAAATCACCCAGCGCAACGGGCAGACCATCAAGCGGGTTTTTAATCACCAGACCGACACCATTAGCGGCAATGAGCAGCAGGAACAGACCGATACCGATCCCCGTGCCGTGCGCCACACCGTGAGGCAAGTTGCGCAAAATCCAGCTACGGATACCCGTGGCAGAAATTACCGTAAACAGCACACCCATCAGGAACACGGCACCCAGCGCGACAGGTACGCTAATATGTTGCCCCAGCACCAGGCTGAATGCGGTAAATGCCGTCAGGGAGATGGCGCAACCAATCGCCAACGGCAGATTAGCCCACAGACCCATCACGATAGAACCGAGTCCGGCAACCAGACAGGTTGCAACGAAAACTGCCGCAGGCGGGAAGCCTGCTTTACCCAACATACCTGGAACGACGATGACCGAGTAGACCATCGCCAGAAACGTTGTTAACCCGGCAACCACTTCCTGACGGACAGTGCTTCCACGTTGTGAAATTTTAAACCAGGCGTCGAGTGAACCGCCGGTACGCGCTGATGGCGTAGACATAAGAAAACATCCCCTGAGAGTTTAATTTTCGTCAAGATGCGTGGCGGACAATCCCCTGCCAGCGAAACGTTATCTTCCTGCTCCAGGTTTGCGACAATTTGCTGCGTCGCAAAAAAGCAAACGTTTAGCTCCGCGCATACAAAACGGGTGGTAAAAAAAGCAAACGATTATCCGGCGATCATAGCGGCTTTTTCAACCGAAGTTTGCTGCTTTTTTCTCTTTTATTGTCTTGACGATGAAAAACCAGGCAATTGATGCGCAAACGTTATCGTCGGTGCGCAAGATTGCAGCGTTATCGAGCCGTATACCGTTCAGGATTGCGATAAAAAATCGTCTGAGATGACAAAAATATTGCGGTTAAAAAGTATACTTTTACACTGGCGAAGAAACGTCGGTGACATACAATTAAAGCATCAACACCAACCGGAACCTCCACCACGTGCTCGAATGAGGTGTGTTGACGTCGGGGGAAACCCTCCTGTGTACCAGCGGGATAGAGAGAAAGACAAAGACCGGAAAACAAACTAAAGCGCCCTTGTGGCGCTTTAGTTTTGTTCATCTTCCAGCAAGCGTGCGCCGGTACCTTCTTCTCCTAAGCGGTCGCCCGGGTTACGCAACGGGCAATCACTGCGCGAAAGGCAGCCACAACCAATACATCCGTCCAGTTCGTCACGCAGCGCTACTAAGGTATGAATGCGCCGATCCAACTCTTCTCGCCATTGGGACGAAAGCTGTTTCCACTCTTTCGCACTTAACGTATGCCCTTCGGGCAACACGCCAAACGCTTCACCAATGGTCGCCAGCGGAATGCCAATACGCTGAGCAATTTTGATAATTGCAACATATCGCAACACATCACGTTTATATCGCCGCTGATTGCCGCTGTTACGGATACTGGTAATCAACCCTTTACTTTCATAGAAATGCAGCGCCGATACCGCCACACCGCTGCGTTTCGCCACTTCGCCGGGGGTTAGCAGCGCTTTAATGCGGGGTAATTTCTTTTCCATAAATCGCTTTACCTCAAGTTAACTTGAGGAATTATACTCCCCAACAGATGAATTAACGAACTGAACACTGAAAAGAGGCAGATTTATGTCCCATCAGAAAATTATTCAGGATCTTATCGCATGGATTGACGAGCATATTGACCAGCCGCTTAACATTGATGTAGTCGCAAAAAAATCAGGCTATTCAAAGTGGTACTTGCAACGAATGTTCCGCACGGTGACGCATCAGACGCTTGGCGATTACATTCGCCAACGTCGCCTGTTACTGGCCGCCGTTGAGTTGCGCACCACCGAGCGTCCGATTTTTGATATCGCAATGGACCTGGGTTATGTCTCGCAGCAGACCTTCTCCCGCGTTTTCCGTCGGCAGTTTGATCGCACTCCCAGCGATTATCGCCACCGCCTGTAATTTTATTGCCCGCGCGTTAACTCCCGCGCGGGTAATTGCTCCATCCATTGCATAAACACCTGCGGCGGCATCGCCTTCGCAAAGAACCATCCCTGGCAATAGCGCACGCCGCGTTTGCGCAGCCAGTTAACCTGCTCCTCAGTTTCGACGCCTTCAGCGATCGTTTTTAACCCCAGGCTGTGCGCCAGCTCGATGATGTGTTCCGCAATCAAATGACTGGTTTTGTGGGTGGTCAGCGTTTCAACAAACGATTTGTCGATTTTCAAAATATCGACATTCAATGATTTAAGGTTATGCAAGTTAGAGTAGCCAATACCAAAATCATCAATTGCCACTTCGTAACCAGCCTGGCGGAAAGCCAGAATAATCGGCGTCATTTTTTCGACATCAAGAAATGCATGCTCAGTCACTTCAAATTTAATTTGCTGCGGACGCACCGCGTATTGCTCTGTTTTCTGATTGATTCGCGCTATCAACCGTGACGTATGAAAATCGGAGGCCGACAGGTTAATAGAAACATAGCGATCTGCATGTGTTGCCAGGTAATCGCCCAGATCGCGGAAGACATTATCAATAACATAATCAGTTATCTGTTCTATCATCCCCTCCTTTTCTGCCAGCGGAATAAACTCTGCCGGATTCATTATTTGCCCCTGCTCACCAAGCCAACGTAACAACGCTTCAGCGCCGATACATTTTTCTGTTTTGATATCGATTATTGGCTGGTAATAAAGACAAAGTTGATGTTTTTCGAGGGCGCGTTGCAATTTACGTTTGGGAGATAAATAGTTTTGTCGAATACGTAGCCAGAGTAATAGCAGAACAAGACTCCCCAAAATACCGGCGGGCAACGCAAAAATAAGATGATTATAAAAATGGGTTATAAGACGTTGATATGAAGTCGCAACAATGGCTGCAATTGGGCGTTTTGTCGAATAAACTGTCGCATATAAATAGCCATTCCTTTGTACGGTTAAATCCTTCAAATGAATCAGCGGAGAAAACGTTGCTGCCGAGGCCTCTTTGCTTAACGAGAAAAAGGTTTTCGTCACCGTATCATACACACCCCATTGCAATGTCGGATCATCAGACATCACTTCACTCCAGAAGAGAGGGTTGATAACCGCCACATAATTTCCCCGCTGCATATAGGTCATTTTATAGCCAGAGAAAAAAGGCGTATCGCGGTAATAATAGATAGAAACGTTAGGTTCACGCTTATAATCGGCCGGTGCAATCGTATAGCCGTTTACAGGCGCTATCAGCGATGAGCATAAAAAATGGTTATCACGGGCATAGATCAATTCATTAATATAAAGATAGCCACGAATAATATTCAACATTCGCTTTTGATGGGCTGGAGTGCAAACTTGCCCCTGATAGCGTTCAGCTGCATCGCTCACTAAATCTGCCTGGCGAATGACCAGCTCGGATTTATCCAGTGCCAGTTGAGCAAAGGTTCGGAGCTGATTATTCACTTCTGATTTTGCCCAAAGGAAGGCAATCCATAGCGAAAGAATGATGGGAAAGAGAACTAAAAAGATAATGCCCGGCAACGCCAGTAATTGGTGTCGTGCACGATGACTCATTGCTATCAATTTCCTGCCTGTTTATACCCGGCCATTGCAAGGTGAAAACCCTGGGTACCGACGTCTTTAGATAAATCTTACGGTATAAATAGCACTTTTGCCTGATTTGAAATTGATACCTTTCTAATCGTCACCTGGATGAAAATAATTCATTGATATTCAAAATTAATTTCCTACAGGAATGCAGAGGCGGCGGGAAGATATGCCCTTAATGCCACTGAAAAACCACATAATCTGTACAGCAATAAAAGTCACGGCCTAATATGGCTAACAAACAATCAATTGTGATATAGTTCACAAAATTAATGAAACAAACAGAGTGTTTCATTTTTGTGTTCTGCAAGCCCCGCGATAGCCAGAGTGTACCACGCCTCCCGTGAACAACGCCGCGCTGTCCAGGGCATCGGCTCTTTTCAGAGGAATTGTTTGATGGCTACCCTCACCACTGGCGTGGTTCTTCTTCGCTGGCAACTTCTTAGTGCCGTAATGATGTTTCTGGCCAGCACACTCAACATCCGTTTTCGTCGGTCTGATTATGTCGGGCTTGCGGTGATCAGCAGCGGTCTGGGCGTTGTTTCCGCCTGTTGGTTCGCAATGGGGTTGCTTGGCATCACAATGGCGGACATCACCGCTATCTGGCACAACATCGAGTCGGTGATGATAGAAGAGATGAATCAGACACCGCCACAATGGCCAATGATTTTGACCTGATACGTAGAAGCCTCCATAACGGAGGCTTCTTTTTTATGGCTGGCAGATGCTTTAATCATCCACCTTAAAACAATATAACCTATTGTTTTAATGACAAATCAGAACGGAATGTCATCATCAAAGTCCATCGGCGGCTCGTTAGACGGCGCTGCCGGAGCGGACTGCTGCGGGCGAGACTGCGCGCCGCCGCTGAACTGATTGCCACCCTGCGGCTGCTGTGGCTGACCCCAACCGCCCTGCGGCTGACCACCACCGATATTGCCACCTGCCGGAGCGCCACCACCCTGACGACCACCCAGCATCTGCATGGTGCCGCCAACGTTCACCACGACTTCTGTGGTGTAGCGATCCTGACCGGATTGATCGGTCCATTTACGGGTACGCAGCTGACCTTCGATATAAACCTGAGAACCTTTACGCAGATATTCGCTCGCCACTTCTGCCAGTTTGCCGAACAGCACAACGCGGTGCCATTCAGTCTGTTCTTTCATCTCGCCGGTCGCTTTATCACGCCAGGATTCGGAAGTAGCCAGCGTAATGTTGGCAACTGCGCCACCATTTGGCATGTAGCGTACTTCCGGGTCCTGACCCAGATTACCAACGAGAATAACCTTGTTTACGCCTCTGCTGGCCATGTTCGTGTCTCCTGAAAAAAATCGTTCTGAATAAGTGTAAACGCGCGATTGTACCATTACCAATAGCGCTTTTACTATGTTGTGACCTCGGTTCCGGGAAACAAACCTGGCCAGACATTGTTACACAACACTCCGGGTAATGCATTCCAATACTGTATATTCATTCAGGTCAATTTGTGTCATAATTAACCGTTTGTGATCGCCGGTAGCACCATGCCACCGGGCAAAAAAGCGTTTAATCCGGGAAAGGTGAATGGATAAGATCGAAGTTCGGGGCGCCCGCACCCATAATCTCAAAAACATCAACCTCGTTATCCCCCGCGACAAGCTCATTGTCGTGACCGGGCTTTCGGGTTCTGGCAAATCCTCGCTCGCTTTCGACACCTTATATGCCGAAGGGCAGCGCCGTTACGTTGAATCCCTTTCCGCCTACGCGCGGCAGTTTCTGTCACTGATGGAAAAGCCGGACGTCGATCATATTGAGGGGCTTTCTCCTGCCATCTCAATTGAGCAGAAATCGACGTCTCATAACCCGCGTTCTACGGTGGGGACAATCACCGAAATCCACGACTATTTGCGTTTGTTGTTCGCCCGCGTCGGCGAACCGCGCTGTCCGGACCACGACGTCCCGCTGGCGGCGCAAACCGTCAGCCAGATGGTGGATAACGTGCTGTCGCAGCCGGAAGGCAAGCGTCTGATGCTGCTCGCGCCAATCATTAAAGAGCGCAAAGGCGAACACACCAAAACGCTGGAGAACCTGGCAAGCCAGGGTTACATCCGTGCTCGTATTGATGGCGAAGTCTGCGATCTTTCCGATCCGCCGAAACTGGAACTGCAAAAGAAACACACTATTGAAGTGGTGGTTGATCGCTTCAAGGTGCGTGACGATCTTACCCAACGTCTTGCGGAGTCGTTTGAAACCGCGCTGGAGCTTTCCGGTGGTACAGCGGTAGTGGCGGATATGGACGACCCGAAAGCGGAAGAGCTGCTGTTCTCCGCCAACTTCGCCTGCCCAATTTGCGGCTACAGTATGCGTGAACTGGAGCCGCGACTGTTTTCGTTTAACAACCCGGCAGGTGCCTGCCCGACCTGTGACGGCCTTGGCGTACAGCAATATTTCGATCCTGACCGCGTGATCCAAAACCCCGAGCTGTCACTGGCTGGCGGTGCGATCCGTGGCTGGGATCGCCGCAACTTCTATTATTTCCAGATGCTGAAATCGCTGGCAGATCACTATAAGTTCGACGTCGAAGCGCCGTGGGGCAGCCTGAGCGCGAACGTGCATAAAGTGGTGTTGTACGGTTCTGGCAAAGAAAACATTGAATTCAAATACATGAACGATCGTGGCGATACCTCCATCCGTCGTCATCCGTTCGAAGGCGTGCTGCACAATATGGAGCGCCGTTATAAAGAGACAGAATCCAGTGCGGTACGTGAAGAATTAGCCAAGTTTATCAGCAATCGCCCATGCGCCAGCTGCGAAGGGACGCGTCTGCGTCGGGAAGCGCGCCACGTTTATGTCGAGAATACGCCGCTGCCTGCTATCTCCGACATGAGCATCGGTCATGCGATGGAATTCTTCAACAATCTCAAACTAGCTGGTCAGCGGGCGAAGATTGCAGAAAAAATCCTTAAAGAGATCGGCGATCGTCTGAAATTCCTCGTTAACGTCGGCCTGAATTACCTGACACTTTCCCGCTCGGCAGAAACACTTTCCGGCGGTGAAGCCCAGCGTATCCGTCTGGCGAGCCAGATTGGTGCGGGCCTGGTTGGCGTTATGTATGTACTGGACGAGCCGTCTATCGGCCTGCACCAGCGCGATAACGAGCGCCTGTTGGGTACGCTTATCCATCTGCGCGATCTCGGTAATACCGTGATTGTGGTGGAGCATGACGAAGACGCAATTCGCGCCGCTGACCATGTGATCGATATCGGTCCTGGTGCGGGTGTTCACGGCGGTGAAGTGGTCGCAGAAGGTCCGCTGGAAGCGATTATGGCAGTGCCTGAATCGTTGACCGGGCAGTACATGAGCGGTAAACGCAAGATTGAAGTGCCGAAGAAACGCGTTCCGGCGAATCCAGAAAAAGTGCTGAAGCTGACAGGTGCACGCGGCAACAACCTGAAGGACGTGACGCTCACGCTGCCAGTCGGTCTGTTTACCTGCATCACAGGGGTTTCAGGTTCCGGTAAATCGACGCTGATTAACGACACACTGTTCCCGATTGCCCAACGCCAGTTGAATGGTGCGACCATCGCCGAACCGGCACCGTATCGCGATATTCAGGGGCTGGAGCATTTCGATAAAGTGATCGATATCGACCAAAGCCCAATTGGTCGTACTCCACGTTCTAACCCGGCGACCTATACCGGCGTGTTTACACCTGTGCGCGAACTGTTTGCGGGCGTACCGGAATCCCGTGCGCGTGGTTATACGCCAGGACGTTTCAGCTTTAACGTCCGTGGCGGGCGCTGCGAAGCCTGTCAGGGCGACGGTGTGATCAAAGTGGAGATGCACTTCCTGCCGGATATCTACGTGCCGTGCGATCAGTGCAAAGGTAAACGCTATAACCGTGAAACGCTGGAAATTAAGTACAAAGGCAAAACCATCCACGAAGTGCTGGATATGACCATCGAAGAGGCGCGTGAGTTCTTTGATGCGGTGCCAGCTCTGGCGCGTAAGCTGCAAACGTTGATGGACGTTGGTCTGACGTACATTCGCCTGGGGCAGTCCGCAACCACACTTTCTGGTGGTGAAGCCCAGCGCGTGAAGCTGGCGCGTGAGCTGTCAAAACGCGGCACCGGGCAGACGCTGTATATTCTCGACGAGCCGACCACCGGTCTGCACTTCGCCGATATTCAGCAACTCCTCGACGTGCTGCATAAACTGCGCGATCAGGGCAATACCATTGTGGTGATTGAGCACAATCTCGACGTGATCAAAACCGCTGACTGGATTGTCGACCTGGGACCAGAAGGCGGCAGTGGCGGCGGCGAAATCCTCGTCTCCGGTACGCCAGAAACCGTCGCGGAGTGCGAAGCTTCGCATACGGCACGCTTCCTCAAGCCGATGCTGTAATCGTTAAGGCCGCTTTCTGAGCGGCCTTTTCCTTTCAGAGTTGTACCAGCAATTTACGCTTTTCTTCCGGTAGTAAATTCACTGCCTGCTGATAAGACGCATCCACCAGATAATAGATTTGCGAATCCGGCAGCGAACCGTCGAGATACACGGTGCTCCAGTGCGCTTTATTCAGATGGCGGCTAGGACGCACATCGCTGTGCTGCTGACGTAGCAGCTCCGCCAGCTCCGGGCTGGTTTTCAGCGAAACAGCTGGGCGATTTTCTACTTCTTTCACCATCGCAAACAGTACATCTTCCACTTTGATCTGCGTCGCTTTCCAGTCGTTATGCACGCTCTGTTCTGCGCCTGGTTTTGCCATGCAATATTGTAGCAACTCCGAAATGGTCATTTTTTACTCCCCTTGTAGTGTCGCGATGATGCGACGCGATCCGCCGTGGATGCGATGTTCCCCCAGCCAGATGCCTTGCCAGGTGCCGGTCTGAATACGCCCTTTATGTAACGGCAATACAAGCGATGTTCCCAGCATTGAGGATTTGATATGAGAAGGCATATCGTCTGCTCCCTCATAGTCATGCTCATAATTTCCGTTGTCGGGAACGGTGCGGAGGAAAAAACGCTCCATGTCGTGGCGTACGGTGGGATCGCAGTTCTCATTAAGTGTCAGAGAGGCGGAGGTATGTTGCAGCAACAGATGCAGTAAGCCGATGTTAACGCGCGGCATATCAGCCAGCTGATTCAGAATTTCATCCGTTACCAGATGAAACCCACGAGATTTGGCGCTAAGCGTGAGCGTCTTTTGATACCACATGTGCTGCTCCTTGATAAAACTCTCTTAATCAGTTTGCAGCAAGACAGCGAAAGGATAAAGGTGTGATTAAAAAAACAGCATTCGGGAGAGCATCACGCTCTCCCGCTCTGTCAGTATTCTGAATTGACGATCACCTCTTCACCAAACGCACCCGCTTGTGGCAAGGGTTTGTAGGTAGAGTTGGAGGCGCGCAGAATGCGGATACCACGAGCGCCGATATCGCGTGCGGCGGTAATATCGTTATCGGAATCGCCATAAAAAATTCGGATATTTTTATCCTGCAGCCATTGCGATTTTGTATTTTGCCCTGGTTTATCGCCCGCAAAGATTACTGGATTCATGTTGGTGGCAGGAATATGAAAATTATCCGCCAGCGTTTTTGAAACCGTTTCTGTTTTCGTCGGGCTACGACCAGTCACAAAGAAGATCGCGTCACCGCGGCGTACATGCATATCAATCAGCTGGCGAGCGACCTCTTTTGGAATGCTGAATTCATCCCAGCCATTGTTCATTTTTTCCCAGAACACAGGATTTTTCAGATAATCTTCGCTTTCTGGTGAGAAGGTTTTTTTGCCGCGCCAGAAGCCCGGGCTGGAAAAAAGTACCGTGTCATCGATATCAAACCCCACCGCCATTGGCGGACGCCCTGCGAGGCTATTTTCAATTTGTGCGACCGAAACCCAATGAATTGGTGCCTGTTCAGCAAGCCTGGCAACGTTAGTCCCAGGGTTAAGCGGTGAAGGAGATGAGGCCAGGGCAACAGCGGAACTGTTTAGAGCGAACAATAAGCAAACGGCACTGATTGCCTGTGTGATCTTGCGCATATTTTTCCCTAAATAGTCAGTATGTTGAAACTTTTTATTGTGAGATTTGTTGCAAAAACCATCTGACCATAACGCCAGCTGCCGGGGAAAGGAAGGATTATCTGCGGTTTTTGTGATGAAAAGCAGGATGATTATATTTAACCCAGTAAATACGTTCCTGTCTTTTTTTGTATAAAAAATGTTTATTACTCGATGTAAGGATACATTAATTTTACGTTTATTATGATGAATCCTCGGCAAATGAGCGAAATTTGATAGAACATTTATCTGCTGTACGATTTAATGAACTTAATGATACAGCATTACAAAAACAATCGAAGTTTATAAAGATGATTCCTGATTGACCAGAACCCTATCCTACAATGGTGACTAATTTTATTACTCCCGATGGAGATGATGATATGAATATATCATATGTGAATAGCAACAAAACGACATCTTTACCTGTTGAGCTAGATGCACTAAATAATAAAGATATCTCTTATGCCAAAGATTTTTCTTATGCTAAAGATTTCTTTTTATACATAGAAACACAGTTAAAAATTGCAAAAGATTTTTGTAGACCTGGAGAAGAAGTATCAAGTTCTATTGCAAGTAAAGTTTTTCACGCATTTATTGATTTAGTTAACAAAATCAGGGGTAAGAAAGACTTTATGTATATTTGCACGCTTTGCTGTTTTGCCGAGGAGGTTAAAGGTGATTATTCTCATTACAGGACCTTTTTATTTGATATTGGTAATCAATATAAGGTTAAACTTACACAAAGCGGAAAAAAAGAGCTCTCTTTAACTTTAGAATTTAACGATACTATAATTGAATCTCAGAAAGTCACAGGCAATAAGGCAAAGCATATTCTTGAGGATATAGAAAAATTCTATCGTAACAAACCCGATACTTATTATTAAATTTAATAATAGTTAGATGTGCAGAAATTATTACTCCACCCAAAAAAACAGGATAAGGAATTCCAGATAATTAGGATAAGCTTAACAATAAAAGAACTAATAACGTTTATTATCTCTCACGTAGAACGATGGCATCAAAAAAATCATCTATAAAGAAAGAGTGAAAGCGACGACAGTTTAATTTCACTGCAGGCTGGGTAGCTCCAGCCTGCTTTCCTGCATTACATCACCGCAGCAAACGCCTTTGCCACACGTTGTACATTTGCCGTATTTAACCCGGCGACACACATGCGACCGCTGGCGATGAGATAGACACCAAATTCTTCACGTAGTCGGTCAACCTGAGCGGCACTTAAACCGGTATAACTGAACATGCCGCGCTGATTAAGCAGATAATCGAAATTGCGTTCTGGCATCTCTGTGCTTAATACCTTCACCAGTTCCTGACGCATTGCCAGAATGCGAGTACGCATCTCTTCTACTTCCGCCAGCCAGCTGGCTTTCAATGCCTCGTCATTCAGCACTGCAGCCACCACCTGCGCACCAAAATTCGGCGGGCTGGAGTAGTTGCGGCGAACTGTTGCTTTCAATTGCCCCAGTACGCGGCCAGCGGCTTCGGCATCTTCACACAGAACAGAAAGTCCGCCGACGCGCTCGCCGTAAAGGGAGAAAATTTTCGAGAACGAATTGCTCACCAGAGCGGGTAATCCAGCGCTGGCAATGGCGCGAATAGCGTAGGCATCCTCTTCCATACCGGCACCAAATCCTTGATAGGCAATATCGAGGAATGGAATAAGCTCGCGGGATTTGAGAATTTCAATCACCGCATCCCACTGATCATTAGTGAGATCGGCACCCGTTGGGTTGTGGCAACATGGATGCAGCAACACAATACTGCGGGCAGGTAATGTTTTCAGCGTCGCCAACAGGTCATTAAAGCGCACGCCGTTAGTCGCTTCGTCATACCAGGGGTAAGTACTCACTTCGAATCCAGCCCCGGCGAATATTGCTACGTGGTTTTCCCAGGTAGGATCGCTGACCCAGACGCCTGATTCCGGGAAGTAGCGTTTCAGGAAATCCGCGCCCACTTTCAATGCCCCTGAGCCGCCAAGGGTTTGAATGGTTGCTACGCGCTGTTGTTGCAGTACTGGATGGTCCGCACCAAACAGCAGCGGCGCAATGGCATGGCGATAGCTGTTAAGCCCTTCCATCGGTAAATAAAGCGAAGCGCCATGAGGCTGCGCATTCAGGCGCGCTTCCGCCTCCGCCACGGCTTGCAGTTGTGGAATAATTCCGTCTTCGTTGTAGTACAGACCGATACTTAAATTCACTTTGTCGCTGCGAGGGTCTTCTTTAAAACGCTCCATAAGCGTAAGAATCGGGTCGCCAGCGTAGGCGTCAACTTTTTGAAACACGCGATGGTTCTCCAGGTTTACGGGCAGGTGGTTAAAACACAATAAACCGGAAGAAGGCGAAGATCGAGTGGATGTTCAGGAGCGAACGGCAATTAGCAACAGAGTGAGACTCATGACAAACGTACATCCGCCAGAGGCACGACCTTTATAAGAGCATGAAAGAACATCAACTTATTGAATTTTTAGGATTTTATTGGCCGGATAAGGCATTCACGCCGCATCCGGCACAGACAATCAAATATTACAGAACGATTAATCCACGTATTTCATCGCGACCCTTGAAGTCAGGCGCGTAATAAGTTCGTAAGCGCTTACTTTCGTCATTTCAGCGATACGTTCTACGGGCAAACCTTCGCCCCATAAAATGACCGGATCCCCGGCTTTGTCCTGCGCTTGTGGACCTAAGTCTACGCAGATCATATCCATCGCCACGCGCCCGACAATCGGTACTTCGCGACCGTTCACCAGCACTGGCGTACCGGACGGCGCGGCGCGCGGATAACCATCGCCATAGCCCATCGCGACTACGCCAAGACGGGTATCACGTTCGCTTACCCAGGTTCCACCATAACCAACAGGTTCTCCGGCTTTATGCTCACGCACGGCAATCAGGCTGGAGGTTAGTGACATCACTGGCTGACAGCCAAAATCGGCACCGGTGGAGCGATCTTCCAGCGGCGAGACGCCATAAAGAATGATGCCCGGGCGCACCCAGTCAAAATGCGACTGTGGCCACAGCAGAATGCCACCCGATGCGGCAATGGAACGTTGACCAGGTTTGCCTTCGCAAAAGGTATTAAAGATAGCGAGTTGTTTCTCGGTTGCGCCACATTTTGGTTCATCCGCGCGCGCAAAATGGCTGACGATATTCACCGGCTGACGAACGTTTTTGCACTGGGTCAGGCGATGATAAAACGCCTCAGCCTGTTCCGGCCTTACGCCCAGACGGTGCATACCGGTATCGAGTTTCATCCAGACGGTAACCGGCTCGTCCAGGCTAGCCTCTTCCAGCGCAGCCAGCTGTTCTTCGTTATGCACGGCGGTATGAAAATGTTGCGCAGAAATCGTCGGCAGATCTCTGGCATCAAAAAAGCCTTCGAGTAACAGTACAGGTTTGGTGATTCCCCCCGCACGCAGTCGCAGAGCTTCTTCGAGACGGGCTACGCCAAAGGCGTCAGCATCGGGGAGCGTTCGCGCGGTCTCAAGAAGACCGTGACCATAAGCGTTCGCTTTCACCACCGCAACCATTTTACTGGCAGGGGCCAGTTCACGAAGACGTTGCAGGTTGTGTCGCAGAGCGCGGCGGTTAATCACAACAGTTGCCGCTTGCATTTGTGTTCCTTGATAAGTGTTTGCTTTAATTACCTAATTCATAAAATAATTATTATTCGTCGTCGTACTGCGGCCCCGCATAGTTGTCGAAGCGCGACCATTGACCGTTAAAGGTCAGGCGTACCGTCCCGATTGGGCCGTTACGTTGTTTACCGATAATAATTTCCGCGATGCCTTTTAAATCACTGTTTTCGTGATACACCTCATCACGATAGATAAACATGATCAAGTCCGCATCCTGCTCGATAGAGCCAGATTCACGCAGGTCGGAGTTGACCGGGCGTTTGTCGGCACGTTGTTCCAGAGAACGGTTCAACTGGGACAGCGCCACCACCGGCACGTTCAGTTCTTTCGCCAGTGCTTTCAGCGAGCGGGAGATTTCTGCAATTTCCAGCGTACGGTTATCGGAAAGCGCCGGTACGCGCATCAGTTGCAGGTAGTCGATCATGATAAGCCCGATGCCGCCGTGTTCACGGGCAATACGGCGTGCGCGGGAACGCACTTCCGTTGGCGTCAGGCCGGAGGAGTCATCGATATAGATATTGCGTTTTTCGAGCAAAATACCCATGGTGCCGGAAATGCGCGCCCAGTCTTCATCATCGAGCTGCCCGGTACGGATTTTAGTCTGGTCAACGCGCGACAGCGACGCCAGAGAACGCATCATAATCTGTTCTGAAGGCATCTCCAGCGAGAAGATAAGTACCGGTTTATCCTGCAACATCGCCGCGTTTTCGACGAGGTTCATCGCAAATGTTGTTTTACCCATCGACGGACGCGCGGCGACGATGATCAAATCCGACGGCTGCAAGCCAGCGGTTTTTTTGTTGAGATCGTCATAACCGGTGTTTACTCCGGTAACGCCATCGTGTGGCTGCTGAAACAACTGCTCAATACGCGCCACGGTTGCGTCGAGCACATCGGCGATGTTCTTCGGCCCTTCGTCTTTGTTTGCACGACTTTCGGCAATTTTAAAGACGCGGGATTCAGCAAGGTCCAGCAGATCTTCGCTGGTACGCCCCTGCGGATCAAAACCGGCTTCAGCAATCTCATTCGCAACCGAGATCATCTCACGGACAACGGCACGTTCACGCACGATGTCCGCATAGGCACTGATGTTCGCCGCACTTGGCGTATTTTTTGACAGCTCTGCCAGATAAGCAAAACCACCGACGCTATCGAGTTGCCCCTGGCGTTCCAGCGATTCCGCAAGGGTAATCAGATCGATAGGACTACCGCTTTCCTGCAAACGCGCCATTTCAGTAAAGATATGGCGGTGTGGGCGGGTGTAAAAATCGTCTGCCACCACACGCTCGGCTACATCGTCCCAGCGTTCGTTATCCAGCATTAAACCGCCCAACACCGACTGCTCCGCTTCGATCGAGTGCGGAGGCACTTTCAGCCCGGCAACTTGTGGATCGCGTTCGCGGGGTTCAGCCTGCTGTTTGTTGAAGGGTTTATTTCCTGCCATAGTGAATGGAGTTACCGAGATAAAGAATGGGTCGAAACTTTACCATATGAAGCAGACCCTGACGATACGTTCTGGAGGACACATGGCAACACGAATTGAATTTCACAAGCACGGTGGCCCGGAAGTACTTCAAGCCGTAGAGTTCACTCCTGCCGATCCGGCAGAGAATGAAATCCAGGTCGAAAATAAAGCCATCGGCATCAATTTTATCGACACGTATATCCGCAGCGGCCTTTACCCGCCGCCATCACTACCCAGCGGATTAGGTACCGAAGCGGCAGGCATCGTGAGTAAAGTCGGCAGTGGTGTAAAGCATATTAAGGCAGGCGATCGTGTAGTCTATGCGCAGTCGGCGTTAGGCGCTTACAGCTCTGTGCATAACATTAATGCGGATAAAGCGGCGATTCTGCCTGCGGCAATTTCTTTTGAACAAGCTGCAGCATCTTTCCTGAAAGGCTTAACGGTTTATTATCTGCTGCGCAAAACCTATGAAATTAAACCCGATGAACAGTTCCTGTTCCACGCAGCGGCTGGCGGCGTTGGCTTAATTGCCTGCCAGTGGGCAAAAGCCCTGGGCGCGAAACTTATCGGCACCGTAGGAACCGCGCAAAAAGCGCAGAGCGCGCTAAAAGCCGGCGCGTGGCAGGTTATTAACTATCGTGAAGAGAATCTGGTCGAGCGATTGAAAGAGATCACCGGCTGTAAGAAAGTGCGCGTAGTGTACGATTCCGTGGGCAGAGACACCTGGGAACGGTCGCTGGATTGCCTGCAACGCCGCGGCTTAATGGTCAGTTTTGGCAACTCATCAGGTGCGGTTACCGGTGTGAACTTAGGCATTCTCAATCAAAAAGGCTCGTTGTATGTGACACGCCCTTCCCTGCAAGGCTATATCACCACGCGGGAGGAATTAACCGAGGCCAGTAATGAACTGTTCTCTTTGATTGCCAGCGGTGTGATTAAGGTCGATGTCGCCGAGCAGCAGAAATATCCGCTGAAGGATGCGCAGCGTGCGCATGAGATTCTGGAAAGCCGGGCGACGCAAGGTTCCAGCCTGCTGATTCCATAAAAGAAATAGGGCTTCCACCTGGGAAGCCCTTTCTTTTTATAGTTCGGCTGTATGTAGGGTACAGCACGATGAATCTGTTAGAGGCGCAATAGTGACAGATTTGATTATCAATTCCTATTTTGTTCTAAGGATAAAACCTTAGGTTGTGATCATCCGCACAATCCCTTAGTAACGCCAGCGGTCATAACGCTGATATTTCGGCACTTTTGGTGCTTTAATCGCCTTAATAACCCACACCACCGCAATCGCCAGTAGTAACCACGGCAGCAACTTAATCATCAATGCCAGCATACCGCCGAGGAACATAATGGCCGTCGCCACAACCAGCGCGGCGATAATGCCCAGCAACGAAACGCCGGTGACCATCAGCATGACAAAAAAGCCAAACACAAAAAGTAGTTCCAGCATGATGCTCTCCCAAATATGAAATCTCTTGCTGGCATTACAAGAATCATGCCAAAAATAATCTATTGATTTAACAGCAAAACGCCCCGCGACGGTGCGCAGGGCGTGGTGAATTTGACTACTTTTTGGTGAAAAGTTAACGCTTATCCGCCACCAGTTTGAGCGCGTGTTCCAGCACATTAATGTCTGCACCCGCTTTATGGGCATTTTCACTTAAATAACGCCGCCACTGCCGCGCGCCAGGAATACCCTGGAACAAGCCCAACATATGCCGGGTAATATGGCCGAGATACGTCCCCTGGCTGAGTTCACGCTCAATGTACGGATACATGGCGCGCACTACCGCCACCGGATCGGCATCGGTATCCGAGGAACCAAAGATCTCCCGGTCTACCGCCGCCAGAATACCCGGATTCTGATACGCCTCGCGCCCGACCATCACGCCATCCATATGTTGCAGGTGTGCTTTGGCCTCTTCCAGCGACTTGATACCACCGTTAATCGACATTGTCAGATGCGGAAAGTCACGCTTCAGTTGATACACACGCGGATAATCGAGCGGCGGGATTTCACGGTTTTCTTTCGGGCTTAACCCCGAAAGCCAGGCTTTACGTGCGTGGATGATAAACATCTCACACTCGCCTTTGCCGGAAACGGTGTTGATGAAATCGCAGAGAAATTCATAGCTGTCCTGGTCATCGATGCCAATACGCGTTTTCACCGTCACTGGAATCGACACCACATCGCGCATCGCTTTCACGCAGTCGGCAACCAGCTGCGCATTACCCATCAGACACGCACCAAACATGCCGTTCTGCACCCGGTCAGACGGGCAGCCGACATTCAGGTTGATCTCATCATATCCGCGCGCTTCTGCCAGCTTTGCACACTGCGCCAGCGCCGCCGGATCGCTACCGCCGAGTTGCAACGCTACCGGATGTTCTTCTTCACTGTACGCCAGGTAATCACCTTTACCGTGAATAATCGCCCCTGTGGTCACCATTTCGGTATACAGCAACGTATTGCGGGAAAGCAGACGCAAGAAATAGCGGCAATGTCTGTCCGTCCAGTCGAGCATAGGAGCAATGCTAAACCGAGAATTCCAGTAAACACCAGTTTTTTCAGGCATCACGCTGGTTTGATTAATTTTTTGTGTTTCATGATTATCGTGCATTTTTGAACATTTCAGGCTATTTTTCTCGCATTAGGTTCCCGCACAGGTTCCCACGTTTTATGGGAACCCGAAATAACGAGGTCGTGTAATGGCGTACTATAACATAGAGAAACGACTAAAATCCGATGGCACACCACGCTATCGCTGTAATGTGATTATCAAAGAAAAAGGTGTTATCACTTACAGGGAAAGCAAAACATTCCCTAAACATGCTCATGCCAAAACATGGGGCACACAGAAAGTGATGGAATTAGATCTATATGGCATTCCATCATCAAATGCAGTTGACGGACTTACAGTCCGTGACTTACTACACAAATATTTAAATGACCCAAATGCCGGAGGTAAAGCAGGCCGTACTAAAAGATATGTGCTGGAACTGCTTATGGATAGTGACATCTCCGCGATCAAACTATCTGAACTGACAGAAAATGACGTAATTGAACATTGCAGGCTAAGAAACAACGCTGGCGCAGGTCCAGCAACAGTCAGCCACGATGTTAGTTATCTTGGCAGTGTTCTGGATGCGGCCAAACCTGTATACGGAATTAATTACACATCAAACCCGGCGAAAAGTGCTCGTCCATATCTACTTAAACTTGGTTTGATTGGTAAATCAAACCGTCGTAATCGTAGACCAGCATCTGATGAACTGGACATGCTCATTGAAGGCCTTCAACAACGATCTACTCATAAATGCTCAAAAATTCCGTTCGTTGATATCCTCAAATTTTCTGTGTGGTCCTGTATGCGAATCGGAGAAGTATGCCGGTTACGATGGGAAGATCTCGACCAGGAACAAAAATCTATACTCGTAAGAGACAGGAAAGATCCACGCAAAAAGGAAGGCAACCACATGAAAGTAGCCTTGCTTGGGGAAGCCTGGGATATCGTCCAACGACAGCCCAAAAAATCGGAATTCATTTTTCCATATAACAGCACTTCTATTACTGCGGGATTTCAGAGGGTAAGAAGCAAATTAGGTATTAAGGATCTGCGATACCATGATTTGCGTAGAGAAGGGGCAAGTCGCTTATTTGAGGCTGGTTTTAGTATTGAGGAAGTAGCCCAGGTTACAGGGCATCGTTCATTAAACGTGCTATGGCAGGTATATACCGAACTGTATCCGAAATCTTTACATAATCGTTTTGAAGAGCTCCAAAGGAGCAGAAATAAGACCCCTTGACACTGTTTATCCATACAGTTAAAAATAATACTGTATACAAACACAGTATAGAGGGACTTTTATGCGTATTGAAATCTGCATAGCCAAAGAAAAAATGACTAAAATGCCAACCGGTGCTGTGGATGCGTTAAAGGAAGAATTAACCCGACGCATCAGTAAACGTTATGACGATGTAGAGGTGATCGTAAAAGCCACCAGCAACGATGGCCTTTCTGTTACACGCACCGCAGATAAGGATTCTGCAAAAACTTTTGTTCAGGAGACTCTGAAAGATACCTGGGAATCTGCTGACGAGTGGTTTGTTCACTAATTAACACGTAAAATCGGTAACGGCTGGAAATCATTCAATAATCGCACTATCGAAAGTTCGCCAGCCAGCCGCAGCACGTTCTTGCATACGACGTGGCTGCGGCTTCCAACATTAGACAAATAACTCTTTAAATTGCTTTTAAATTATTTCGTTTGAATGCCAGTAACAGGAAATCGTTTATATAGGGTTGATAGCCCAACGTTATAGATACGTGCAACATAACGCCGTGATTTCCCTGCCGCTATGAGCGCTCCCATCTGTTGCCACTGCTCGTCGCTAAACTTCGGTCTACGCCCACCAATCCGGCCTTTGGATCTGGCAATAGCCAAACCAGCTAAAGTTCGCTCGCTATTCAAATCAGATTCATACTGCGCAGCAGAAAGAATATTACGGAAATTATAGCGACCACTTGCTGTTTTCAGGTCTACGCCATCTGTAATACTCCGAAAATTAACACCTTTTTCGTGCAGATTTTGAAACATCAATAGCGCATGCAGCACATTTCTCCCTATCCGATCTAACTTCCAGACAATCAACTCATCTCCACTTTTCATCACCGTAATTAATTCCTTTAACACAGGGCGATTAGCTGTTCTGCCACTGGCATATTCTTCATAAATTCGCTCACAGCCAGCTGACTCAAGTGCAAGACGTTGCAACTCTGTATCCTGATGATTTGTTGATACACGAACATACCCGTAAATCATGAGTGCTTCTCCTGTTGTAAAAACAGGAGAAGAGGCGAAATATCACCTGATTCAGAAAAATATTTCAAAGGTTGGTTTGGGAGAAGCGGCGAAAAGGGATGTGGGTACAGGAGAAAATCAGATACCGGATATGTCAGCCTGGAAAAGAAATCCGAGTTCTAATCGCTGGAGAAAATTGCCTGATGGAACGATCATTCAAATGGGAATATCAGCATCAGGGCCATTAGGCTCACCTGTAAATATCACCCTGCCGATATCTTTCAGCAATACCAATTATTGTGTTGTTGCATCGTACGATAATGCACGGTCAGGTGTGTCAACAATGGTTAGTTTTGCAGCATTACCTGTTTCACCATCGCAATTTTCCCTGATGTCATCTGTGACTGAGCAAGGAATAAATCCTTTTGCTTACTGGATTGCTTTTGGAGATTGATAAATGGACAGATACTTCTATTCACAAAAAGAAAATGGTTTTTTTACCGATTTAAATAAAGCACCTTCAGATGCTGTTGAGATAACCACGGATGAATGGCTATCACTACTGGATGGTCAGGATAATGGCATGAAAATAGTCAGCAATCAGGAGGGATATCCGGTTTTGACAGAGCAACCACCTTTATCAAAAGAAAACCTTATTGCATTGGCAGAGTTGAAAAAAGGAAAACTTATTAATGAAGCCAACGAGCACATGAACAGCAGGCAATGGCCTGGTAAAGCGGCTATTGGTCGTCTGAAAGGTGAGGAACTGGCGCAATATAATTTGTGGCTGGATTATCTGGACGCACTGGAACTGGTTGATTCCTCCAGTGCGCCAGATATTGAATGGCCTACGCCTCCGGCAGTTCAGGCCAGATGACATCCGGCGCGGTGCTGGTATCTGTTGCCGTCACCGCGTCAATGTAATCCAGCACAGCGTTAAGTCGGGTGGTTTCTGCCTGCGTCAGCTTCCGTCCGGCCTGTAGTTTCAGTTGAATCAGACTAATGGAAGCCATTGCTGCATCAATAAGTGACTGGCGCAGTGCTTCTGCCGCGTCTACTGCGGCATTATGCTGTGCCTCAGTATCTGTCACCCATTTCTCACCATCCCATTTATCGTATGGCGTTAACGGGGCGATAGTGGTTGTATTATCAGGGTAATCACCCGGAGCTGTGATTTCTTTTGATTCTCCTGTTTCGGTGCTAAAGACGATTTCACCGCGATGGTCTGGCACATATTCCCATGAGTTAAAATCTGCAGATCGGCAGATTGCATAACCAGTTTTGTATGAGCCAGGAGCATCTAAACAGGAACATGCCGGAATGCCGACACCCACAGCAAGATATTCAGTTGATGTGAAAATATATTCCCGTGTTTCACCATCATAGTTATAAACCGTAATATTTCCTGCCTGGGTGGCGATAAATTCGTTATTTAATACAGCGTAATCCATTATGCAGCCCTCACGATATAATTAAAGGCAATGTTTCGAGGACGGTTTTCGTTTGCAGTTGGAACAACTCTGGAAGCATCAAATGTTACTCGCTTTGCATAACCACCTTTAATTGAATCAGATGAAGCATCTCCGATGACGCTGGTTGTAAAAACGCCAGAATCAGAAGGATAGGTATTAAACCTGACATCTACTAATGCACCAATTATATTTCGAATGGCATCGCCCTGTGATGCAAGCAAGCTACGGTTAGTATCAATTCCTCTTCCGTCATCCCAGCCACGAATAAACTCACCACGTAAATCAGGTAATTTATTTGTCGGGTAAGCCTTTGCCAGTTCCGGGTATTCTTCAGCAGAAAAAGCCGCACCATTGCATTTCATCCAGCCTGTTGGCGGAGTGGCTGAAGGCCACGGAACAGGGACACCAACAGGTAATGCAGAGCCTTCTCCCAAACCAAGGTTTTCGAGAGCTGTTTTCACCGTGCCATCCGATTTGATATCGCCAAACGGATTCTTGCGGCTTAACAGCAGCGCACGAAGCGCGGTAAGCAGCTGGTCATGCCGCCCCTTCTCCAGGCTGGCACCGGATGCCTCCACAACGCTGCAAAGCTCCTCCTGCAACATGTCAAAGTAGTCATCATCCAGATCGGTGGCAGGCGTGCCGGTCTGGGGGTTACCACGGGTAAAACCGTTCTTACCCGCGCCGAACTTATCCTTCTGCGCGGTTTTCGTGTCTATACGATGCATGGATTACTCCGGATATTTAAAAATCACATAGGTATGCGACGGGCAGAGTTTGTTAAGAACACACTCGACAACGGTGTCCCCCCAGAAGCGCAGCGCGGAATCACAGGGATCGCCACATGTCATCCAGGTGGTGTTGGTGGCGGCTGGCATGTTGACCTGCCAGTAATACCGCCATTCCGGCGCATTCACCGCGTCAGTACAGGCAGATGAGCAGGTGAACGTGCTTTTGTCGTATCGCGTGATGGTGGCGTCTGGTCTGCCCAGGGCAGCAAGCTGTGCAAGGTAAAAATCCTCATTGATGCCGCCCGCCAGGTTAACCTTCGCATCCAGCCGTTGCTGACGCTGGCGAAGGGTCTGCGTCCCTGCCGGAATACATTCATCCGGCAGGCCGCACAGACGCTCCCAGCGGTTTATCAGTTCAGTGGTGGTGCGCGGATCCAGTTCCCGCATCAGGGCATCCGCACGCTGATGAACACGGGTTAATGACGGTGCCGCACCTGCAATCGCCGGATCGCTGGCTGACCACGCCGGACCGGGCGGCAGCAGTGCCGACAACAGACGGATGTAATCATCGTTTGTCACGTCCATGAAATCGTCCCCAGAACCGCCAGTTCATTTTTTGCAATGGAGATATTGTCCGCCGGTGCAAGCAACTGATGGCTGTATTCCCCGTTCGCACCGGAAATCGCTTCACTGATACGTGACACCTTCAGTTCTCCCTGCGGATAACCATCACGCAGCAGGAACGAACGCAACTCGGCGGTAATGGCAGCCCGTATTTCCGGTGTGTCCGGCGTCACGCGGATATGAAAATCCACTTTATGCGCCACCGGCCTGAATACATACAAATCAGAGCCTGCCACCGGGGCCAGTGGCCCGATATGTTGTCTTGCCGCCGTTTCCGTTGATTCTTCCGGAATGGGATTAATCAGGTCACTGCTGGCAATCATCACACCGACAGTTCCCGTTCCCATCCAGTGACGGTATGTCCATGCGCGGGTAATGCCGGGCACTTCTTTAGCCCAGACGACATAGTCCCCGTCAGCCCCGCCCTGAGGCGTCCAGTAATACCGCTCAATGACGCGGGCGCGCCACGTTTCCAGCTCTTCAGTATCAAATCCGCCTGTAAGGGTGTCAGCCACACCGGAAGACGGCAGACCATTCACCGGCGTGACCAGGATTAATGCCGTACCGTCGTCAGCGTTACCGACCGCACCTGCACTTGAGCAGGCGATCGGCACGCGCAGGACACCACCGGAGCTGGTTGCATCGGCAGTTGCCGTGTACTGAACCAGGTCATCGCGCTGAATCACGCTCCCGGCAGTCACCTTCAGGCCATCGCTGACACCTTCCCAGCGCATATACCCGCTGGCAGCCGTGGCCCCCTTGCGCGGACACCGTTTCATCGCAGCATGTCGCGCCAGCCAGGACTCATCGCACAGGTCAGGCAGCATATTCATTGCCAGATAATCGATGTACCCGTAAACCGTATGCAGCGCCGCCGCATACACCTTTGCCCGCACGTCTTCATCCATGCGCCGGAGCGTGTCGCTGACGTCCAGCCTGGCGAACAAATCGTTACGGAGCATACTGATATTTTCTGCCAGCGTCGGGCGCTGAAATTCACTGTCCGCCATGCGTTATCGCACTCCACAGATCATCAAAAGAAATCATTACCGGTCCGTCACGACGCCAGAGAGTGATACTGTTACCCAGCTCATTAATCCCGGTGCGGCGGATATCCAGATCAATACGGGACACCACGCCGTCATCAATCATCCATTGCAGGCATTCGCGGATATACCCCCTTACCGTCTGCACCAGCTGATTGGTCAGTTTGCTGCGCTGAAGCAGCCACAGTCGGGAGCCGTAACGGTCATTCTGTACCGCAGGCCAGGTATCCCCCCACCATCCCATCGGGACATCGGCGTTGTCATCAGGCTCCGCCCGCCGCCAGGTAAACAGGGAAATCACCACGGCGCGGGTCAGCGGATCCAGCTGTGCGCTGGCGCAGGTGCGTTTACCGTTCACCGTCAGCCACAGTTCCATCATGCCTCCATCGCTTTATCAGGTTTGTCGGTGTTACTGCCCTGACCGTTCTCTCTGTGACGATGCCCGTTATAGGCAAGCCGCATCGCTGACATGGTGATACCGCTGGAGTCGCACAGGTCTTTCACCTGTCCTGTCACTTCCAGGTCCATTTCAAAACGTGCTTTAGGTGAATTGCGAAACGTGATCGTTTTACCTGCACCGTCCACCACGATCCCCTCCCGGGTCAGCGTCACGGACTGCCCCTGATCGTCATAGACAGCCACCTCACCCGTCTGCAGCCCTTTCAGGCGGTAGCGCCGGTCCGACACCGTAACAACCACCGCATGAGAACGGTCGCCATCCGGAAACAACACCACCGCTTCCGCACCGCTGTTTGCCCTTGCGGTAAAACCGTAGGGTTCAAGATGTTCAACCCCGGCTTTGGGTTCACCGGCAATCAGGGACACATCCACGGTCTGACATTTCGTGGCGGCACTGATGCTTTTCACCACTGCCCGCCCAATCAGGCCGAGGAGTTGTCGCTGCATGGCTTCAATCGTCCTCATCAGAACGGGTCCTCCTGTACTCTGGCTTTTTTCTTTTTCCGCGCGCCGGGGGCTTCGGGTTCAGGCAGATAAGCATCAGGTGGGCCGACACGGATTTCCGTCAGGGTGCCGTTCTGGTCCTGAGTAAACGTGACTTCCGAAACAAGCAGTTCGGTATTGTCGAAACCACAGACCGGATCAAAGACAATCACCCGCTGGTTGGGCTGCCACAGCGTACCGTTACCCTGTCGCCAGCCCTGCACCACATAGGTGGTTTCATCCGTCCGCGCCGCCCGTTGCCGGGCTTCAAAGTCAGCACGCGCAATACAGCCTGCCCCCGTAGCCTGCCCTGTCTGCCTGATATACATCGGACGGTAACGGGCAATAAATGCGTCCTCTGTGCGGGCCCGCAGCGCGGTGGTGGTGGCCTCACCGAAATCATCGTCGTTTCCGGCACGCTGCCCCGCCACCTGGTAAACAGAAAATCGCTCCCGGATACTCTTCTCCGTATCGCAGGAAAGGATGTTTTCCCCGAGTACCAGCGCAGTATGTGCCCGCGTTGAGCCAATACCGCCAATCACCAGCCTGCCGTGCGGGTCGTCGTAAGCCAGTGCCTGCTGCTGACCGAGTATTTTGTTGATTACCTCAATCACCGTTTCACCGTGATCAGGCTGAACATCAGGAATAACACCCGACGGCGCACCGCTGTTCACCACCTCAATGCCGAAAGGCGCAGCAAGCGCCTGCGCAATCTGTACCAGCGATCGTCCGTTAAACTGTGTCGGTTCGGCTGCACAGTCAATCAGGTCAGCGGTCAGACTGCGTCCGGCAATACCGGTGCTGACCGAACGGGCATCGTAACGAACGGGCGTCGCCTCCACCCAGCCGGTGATCACCAGCTCATCACCAATCAGCACCTCCACTTTTGAACCGTTTTTAATGCGCGGCTGAAGCGTGGTAATACCCTCATCTCCCGGCCACTGGCGGGTGATCTCCACACTGAAATCCCGCGCCAGCCGTTCAATACCGGCACCGATGCGCACCGATGTCCAGCCATTCCACTCCCGGCCATTTACCCGTAGCGTGACATTGTCGTTCATTGCACTGGCACCTTCAGAGGGATCACCGGCACAAAGCCGGGATGCGTAATGGCATTACGCCGGATAATGTCCGCGTCACGCGCCGCGTTATCAAACCAGGTCGCCGCCAGCACCAGCGCGGGTAAAACCTCATCCGGTGTGCGCTGAATGATCCGTGCAGACTGTTCAAGGCGCGTGTTGATATCCGCATTCAGATCTGCTTTCACCCGGCGCAGCGCCAGAAACAGCGCATCACTGGTTGTACGGGACAACTCCTTATCAATTGCCGTATTCAGTGTGTCGCGAATGTCAGTCAGTTCTTCCCACGTCGGCAGGTCAACCGTGTTTTTCACCGCCGGTGCATTGTTCAGTGCCGGATGCGTGACGGAAGGCCAGCCAGTGCTCTGCGCGGGTGTTGTTGCCTGCCCCACTGCGGAATTCTGCATCACCGCGGAAGTTGTTGGCGCAGGCAATCGGGTGACGGCATACGCCGCTTCGCTGATTGCGGTCGTACGAAGGGTGCTGGCAACCACGTTACGCTGCTGCGTCGCCGTGGCGGTGGTTTTACTGTCCGTTTTCCAGACGCCGCGCGGTTGCAGATCGCTGCCGAGGCTGACACCGGAAAGCGTTTTGATCATGGTGACCAGGTCGCTGGCGTTACCATAAAGGCGTTTCCCGGTACGCCACATTTTCTGCACCTGCTCAACGAAATTTTTGCCTGACGATGGCGGCGGCAGAAGTACCGAGATATCCCCCTGCAACAGCCTGGCGGCATCCGATACGGCAGAATCCACCACTTTCATCGCATCAGAAACATACCCCAGCATTATGCTGGCATTACCGATAACGTCGTTCTGCACGAAATCCGCCACACCATCGATACTGAAACCACTGAAGCTGTCACTGATGCAGTCATCCAGTGCAGAACGGGATGACATCAGCGTCTGCGCCGTCGCCGCACCTGAAGTGGGGTAAGAGAGCTCTCCTGCTTCGACAAACTTCAGGTCAAAACGGACAATACGCCCTTCACTCTTCGATGTGCTGACCCGAACTTCCCCGTCAACACAGACTTTCAGCTCACCGTAAGTCGGATGGACAAGCGTGCCGGGACCGGGTTTATTCAGCGCTTCAATCAGGCGATCGCGCTGGTCAAAGCAGTCATCTCCCACCACATAAGCTGTGATGGACGGGCGGAAAGTGACTTTTCCCAGATCTTCGGTATAGGGCTTGTCGCGGTTCGGGTATTCATGTGTTTCCACACGACGACCGGTTCCCGCACTTTCTTCTTCAACCTTAAACGGCACACCTCGAAATGATGCTTCAAGTAGCTTTTCACGCCAGCCACTTCGAGAATCAGAGGATAGGTACGAAGAAATATGAGAAAAATCCATGGCGTCACCTCAAATAAAAACCGCGTGTAAACGCGGTTTTTTATTAGGTAATAAAATTAACGATCATAATCAACATTATGAGTATCTATTCTACATGATGAATAAGTAATTCCGCTTTCACCACTAATATTTACGCCAGCCTTTACCTTCCCTGTTTTCGTAACATCAACAAAGAATTGCCCTCTTGGCATTTTAAATGCAAAAGAGAAACCAATAATTTCCGAGTCAAAGTTATTTTCATCCTCACTAATTGGTACAATAAAAGTCAATGGTGCAGATTGTGAGTTATTTTTAAAATCAAAAGCACCAATGCTTTTATTAAACTCGTAGGATGCTTTTTTTATTAAAAGAGTTCCACTTGCCGACTTTGCTGGGCATATTACAGACAGTCTATTTATTCCCTCTACATCTAGATCTATATTCTTATCCGCTGAAGTTTTAACGTTATCTATAAAGTATGTAGCAAGCTGCTTTTCCGTTACTGGCTTCGCAAAGGAGTTTAATGGCAGTCCTACAGCCAACAACAATATAAACATTTTCTTCATATTCTCTCCTACATTCAGCACAAACTTTACCACTCAATAACCCTACTTGATTAAAGTAGTTATATTATCGTCTGAATGGAGAATACCCCACATCGTGCGTGATTTTCATCAGGGGATCGGCTTTGCCCGGTACATCAATTATCTTCATACCTGGCGGAGCATTCTCGAACGTGACTTTCAGCTCGCTGTGCTGTGTCATGGAAGAAGATGGATTCAACAGCGGAACATTGGGTTTGTACTGACTCAGGCTGGCCTGATACTGCTCGTACTCTTTACGATCAAAAAAAGGCGTCCAGTCTGAAGCCAGAAACAGCCCTTTATTATCCAGCCAGTTAACCGTATCTTCAGGAATAACACTTTCCAGAGTATCTTTAACCGGCTCATACATCAGGGTTCCCAGAAAACCATATACCCCGGCCTTCCCGATAAAGCCGCGGCCTTTCCCCATCAATCCCGTTTCTGCCGATACCTTCCCCAGCGTACGCATCTCTCTGGTCACTGCGGTAATGGATTTGGTAACGTCAGCAACCCATTTGGTTGCCATAAACAGGGCAATCGCTTTCAGAACAGTTTCCCATCCCCCCATCGCCTGCGCCGTTTCATCCACCACGTGCCAGACTTTTTTTATGACAGGACCTACGGTTTCCCAGTTATCAATAATGAGGTAAGCGCCACCAACCAGAAGAGCAATCAACCCCTTAGCAGGCGTCATATTCATCACACCGCCGAGAACTTTCATAATTCTGGACAAAGAGCCTGCAGCGGCTCCCACCGTCAGTAAGGCCAGACCGATTTTAGCAATGGTCTTAACGAGTTCCGGGTTTTCACGAACAAACGTTCTCACTTCCTCAAGGAGCGGTTTTACCGCTTCAAGACCATCATTAACCTCAGGAAGAAACGTTTCCCCCAGCGTGGAAGAAATGGCATCAAGTTGATTTTGCAGAAGTAAAAGCTGGTTTTCCGTCGTCGCTGCCCTCGAAGCATATTCCTTCTGCATCGAACTGCCATACTGCTGGGAATCCGCAACCCGCCTGAAGTTGGTACGCAACAAATCAAGGTTAGTCAGCAGAGGTGCTATCGCGCCCAGAGACTCTTTCCCGAACAGGGCATTCAGCACAGCAGCCTGTTTTTCTTTAGGCACTTTAGCCATCGCATCCAGTACAGACAGCATGGTGCCCCGGGCATCTTTCTGCATATCAGCAGCTAATTTCTTCGGATTGATCCGCAGAAAACGCAATGCCTGTTTCTGCGATTTTGTCGCAGAATTTCCCGCGGTCAGGGAAAGCATGAAGTTCTTGATCCCTGTGGCGGCAATTTCTGACTCCACGCCCATCCCGGCAATGGTTGCCCCCATTGCCGCGATTTCGCCGGAAGCCACACCTGCAACACCACCTAAAGGACCAATACGCGTAACAATATCGGAGATTTTCTTCGCGTTCGCCGGGCCGGTATTACCAAGGTAGTTGATTTTGTCAGCCAGCCCGGCCACTTCATCCTGCGTCATATTAAACGCAGTACGCCACTGGGCCATCATCTGCCCGGACTCTTCAGCCGTGGTATCAAAGGCCACGCCCATCTTCACCGCATCAGTGGCAAACTGCATCAGTTCATCACGTGCAATCCCGGCCTGACCGCCAGCCGCCACAATTTCCGCGATCCCGTCTGCAGACATGGGAAGCTCAGTAGACAAAGCGCGTACCTGCTCCGTCATGGCCTTAAACGCATCCGGCGTATCCAGACCGTCCACCACTTTGCGGACATCAGCCATCTTCGATTCAAGGGTGATGGCTGATTTTACAGGGAGTGCCAGTGCCCCCATTATTGCAGTACCCGCCCCGGCAGCGCCCAGAGCAAGGCTGGAGACTTCTTTCTGAAATCCCTTAAGCTGACGCTGCATACCTTTAAGCGGGCCGGACAGCCTGTCAACAGCGGTGATGATGGCTTTCAGCTGAAAATTATCAGCCATGCTTCATCTCCTCATTTATACGGACAGCCTCTGCCTCCAGATCAGCAAAGTGGGAAATAGCCGTCCGGCGAAGTTCAAGGGGGTTTAATTTCCAGAACCACGCGACATTGTAGAATCGCTTCCGGAGCTCTCTTCCGTCTCCAAGCCGGTAAAAAAACGCATTACAATCATGCCTGCCTTGAAAATATCCAGCTTCGTCATCTGCGCTGCAGACGAGCGCGGGATCCCGGCCAGAAGCGGGATATATTTCAGCGCCACCTGACTGTCCATTTTCATACCACCATCAGGCGAAACAGAGAAAGGGAACCCCAGCGCCTCAATCTCGTCATACGTAGGCTCACGTATTTCCAGCACATGCAGTGTTTCTTTGTGGGCGATGATCGGTTTTTTAAGTACAAGCTCAATCACTGGTAATCCCCTTCTTCACCGTGGAACTCAAGATCAACCGTGCCTTCTTCGGCATTATGGTTCGCTTCGCCGTGCAGCCAGGCGGACGACAATACATAGACCTGACCGTTCGCCAGCTCGGCAGTGATGGTCATCTCATCAGACGAGGTGATTTTGCTCACCGGAAAATTCTTCGGCACCTTGAAGGTCCCTTTGACATAAGGCGCACGGTGAGTTTCCTTGCGGTCCACTGAACCGTCCAGACCGATGATGTCATCGTTAACCGTTTTGTTCATGGGCACCTCAATGCCGCCGGTCAGCGATAGCTGCTGACCGTCAATTTTGAAATAACAGGTTCCCCCGATACGGGCCATTATGCAGACTCCTCTGAATACTGAAGACGGAACTGGTTAACCACGGCAAAGACACGCAACTGGTTAACATAGTCAGGCGGGAACAGCGTGTTCAGGCGGTTCGGATCGCTGGCATCACGCTCCACAATCAGGTACTGCTTGAACAGTTCGTAGTTTTCCACGATCCCCGCACGCTCGAGCTGACGGTAGGTTGCCAGCAGTTCCCCTTTGATCACCGCCGGGGTGACAATCGCCTGACCGGGACCAAAGCGGGTACCGTCGCTGGCAAGCTTGTGACGCCCGTACTTACTGGTAATGACGGATTTCAGTTTGCGCAGCACATACGCGCTGGTATGCAGCGTCTCGCTGTCGAGGTAGCTGTTATCCGCAACACCGTAAGCGTTTTTCCTGTACGTGGTGACATCACGCTGAATGCGCAGCACCCCGCTTTCGACATACGCCGTTGCCACGCCATGAGACAGCAGGGTCTGTTGTTCGGTCATCGTGAACCGTTTCCCCTTCGGCGCAGGCAGCATCCCCACCAGCTCACCGGTCTGCGTGGGACGTGCCGGATCGTTGCGAATAAACACCGCTGCGCGGGCGGTACGGCTTGCCGCCAGCTCGTCGGCAGGCGTCTGGGTCTCTTTTTCGTATCCCGCCAGGGTAATGTGCTGCTGGTTAAACTGGTCACCTGCGGTCACCAGTTCTGACAGCGTGCCGATCTTTGCCGTATACACATGACCATACAGCTGACGCGCATAGCTCCAGCGACCGCTGGTATCGTTCATCTCGGTCACCAGCGTGTTAACGGAGGCTGTGTCGTTGAACGGCAGGCCGATATAATCAAACGGCTCATCCGCCATTGCAGCCACCGCGCCGGTGAGAACAGGAGCGCCCGTTCCGGCGGTACCCGTCGCCACGGCAATCTGTACGCCCGCTGGCAGCACTTCGCCCCCACCAAAGCCGTAGTAATTGAGGCTGACAGGAATTTCATTCCCGCAAAGCCCCTTATGACGCGCGGTCAGTGTGACCACGCCTGCCGAAGATGAGGCAGTAAACGGCAGGGTCGGAACGGCATTGATGGCATCCTGGATACTGCTGGCAATCGTCGCAACGTTATCGCCGTTGGTCACCGGTGCCTGCACGCGGGTACGTCCCACATAAACATTCACCGTGCCGGTTTCGGTTGCCGCGCCGGTCACCGTCAGCGTAACCGTTGCCGCCGCGCCCGTGGATTCAGGAACGGCAATCACATACAGCTCGCCAAACGGGTCGGTCTGGCGATAAGCCTCGACCATACGCGCCAGCTGACTTCCCGCACCACAAATCTGGCGTGCATAGTCTGCCGACGGCATCAGTACCAGACTGTTGGCAACAATCTCTGCACCGTTATTGGCATGACCAATCAGCAGCGATGCTCCGCTGTCCTGTGCAGTATTCGCCGCCTGATTATCCATTTCCGCATAAAACAGCGGAACCAGCGTATTCGACGGAATGGTGTTAAAGCTTATCGTCATCGGTGTTCACCTTTTTATTCACGCGCCGGATATCACCCGCTACTTCACGGCGCAGCCAGTAGTTGTTCTCGTCAACATTTCGCCCTTCGGCGGGCAAAAGGTCGCCGCGGGCAGGGTCAGGAACTGACCGCCCTTTAACAGGTTTGACAAACATGAGGATCCTCAGGAAGGAAGAGTTATTTCGGTGTGATGTTCGATATCGCCGTCAGGCCCGTTACCGGGCTCGAGATAATCAACATCAATCGCCAGCGTTTGCAGTTCATCCAGACTGTTCAGATCATCCTGCTGGCGGGTATCGTCTTCAGTCAGCTCGCTGATGACCGAAAAATCGAACTGATAAATCAGCTCATGACGATTCAGATCCAGCAGCGTGCCGCCGTCATAGGTAATCGGGTTACCGCACGCTTCCGGGTTCCAGCCCAGCAGGGCCTTAAAGAGCATCTGCCGGACATCGTCCACCACATCATACGAGGCAAACTGACCGCGCTCATCACGCCCGTTACTCAGTATGACAACCACGGAGAAGCCCTCTTTCAGCTCCTGCCAGTAGTCGGTCTGGCTTTTGTTTTCTCCCGGAGAGTCATCACCCGGTACCACATACGCCGCCGGGAGTCTCAGCTTTCCGACCTCCGGCAGATTTTTGAACTGTGCCGCGCCTGCTACCCGGTTTTCAAAATACGGGCAGCGGGCACGCAGCGCAGCAATAACAGGCGTCAGTTTCATCTGTGTCGTCGCTCCGGCTTCAGTGATTTACGCAATTCCCGCGCCAGAAAATAGCGTGTCCAGCTGCGGTTCTTTTCAAGAGTTTCCACCATGAAGTTATTACGTGGAGCCAGTCGCCAGCCGCTGCCACCGGATGCACCACGATGATGACTACGACGACGTTTTGCTCCTCCCCGGACACCAAAAAACAGAAACGCCGGATAGAAGTCACCAGAGATCATCCGGTTCCCCTTCCCGTTGCGCTGGTTAGGGGCAATGCGTGTCATAAAACCGGCTCGCTTTTTACTGGCTCTCGGCACCATATAACCAATCGAACGAGCCAGGCGTCCGGTCTGATAACCGGGGTTTTCACCCGGTGCCGATCGCGCACGGCGCATCACCAGCCGACGGGCATCACGCATATGACGCTGCCCAATCGTGACAAACGCC
>ERZ1034844.176-NODE-176-length-37011-cov-22.269185_pt1 | contig 37011 bp, 39 predicted proteins | sample MGYA00520594_ERZ1034844 | MGnify/ENA primary metagenome ERZ1034844 (study PRJEB33766, sample SAMN09781733) | gut metagenome | biome: gut microbiome | host: Homo sapiens | place: Madagascar | study: EMG produced TPA metagenomics assembly of the PRJNA485056 data... | reverse complement strand
GATGTAATTTATCAAAATTTATAGTAAACAGGCTACACAGGCACGCACAACGCATATTTATTTTACTACAACTTTGATTTTTGCCAAATGGGACACTCCTAAAGATTTTAGGACTTATCGCACCGTATATTTGCACACCTGTACGCACACATATAAGTACACGAGGACAAAAAGCGTATCGCCTTGCGCAAACGTTTGCGCTTCACTTCTAACGCACGATCACCCCTCGAGTGGTGGTGTGGGTCATTTCGGGGGTGGAATGCGCTCAAAAACGTTTCAAAATGCGAAATTCAAAAGTTTCCATTTTTGGAAACCTAATTTATTGATTTTCAAGTAGTTACAAGATTCATTTCATCGTCTTTGGAGTGTAACAAATTGACTATCAAGGGGGTACGGGGGGTATTTAGGGCAAACAGCGGTGTGCGGTGGTGGGACCCAAAAAAATTTTTTTTACGATTTTCCGACCCTGCTTGTGCCAAAAAATGGCACAATGTAGGAAATGAAGCCATAAATCTCTATCGCATAAGAAATCACCTTAAACTACATTGGGGTAACTTATTGATTCAATGTGTATTATGAAGATGTAGTGTAGTAATGTAGTTATATACACGCATAACATTAAAAAAGTCTCCTGTGTATATATTATAGGAACGCACACAGACGAGAAAAATGTTAGAAATGCACTACACTAACTACACCAACTACACTAAATGGTTTTAATTTGTTCATAGAAAGTAAGTTGCGTTAGTGTAGTTTCAGTGTAGGGCAACTACACCGGACTACATTCCGGGAGTTTGGCGCGGTATTTGAAGGCTTGGGCGGGTCGTTATGATGATAGCGAAGGAAAGTCTTCGCCTCGGGCAGGAGGTCCTGCTTCTGGCGACGGGTCGGAGGGGCACGATAGACGCCCTCACGCAGACGAGCCTCGGCGTTCTGACCGGGGACGGCGAGTATGTGGTATGCGGCTACGGGGAGATAGGGATATGCGGCGGAAGAGGATAGAGGGCCGTTACGAGGTCTCGGATGACGGCGTGGTGTGGTCCGGCGGGCTGCCTCTGCGCCCGGTCCGTGGCGTGTGGGTCTCGATAGGGGGCCGGCGGAGGCGCGTGGACTGGCTGGTGGCGCGCGCGTTCGTGCCGAACCCGGAGGGGAGGCCGTGCCTGGCGCACCTGAACGGCGACGTGCGCGACAGCCGTGCGGTGAACCTGGAGTGGCGCGAGGAGCCGCAGTCGTGGGCAAGGTCCGGGAGGCGTGCGAGTCCGAGGCCCGTGGGCGCGTGGGACAGGGCCGGGGACTCCGCGGGTGTCTGGGGCGGCGTGGTGGAGGCCGCGCGGGCGACGGGCCTGCGGGCGTCCGGGATAAGGTCGGCGGCGGACCGGAAGGGGAGCTGCGGGGGGCTGCTATGGAGATGGCTGTGACGGGCCGGACGCGGGCCGAGGCGCTCGCGCGGCTGAAGGAGCTGATGTGGCGTGAGGTGTGGCGGGACGAGGTGGAGCTCCCGGGCGTGGTTTACGAGGAGCCGGTGGGCGGCGTGGTCCGCGCCGGCGTGGACCTGGGGGTTTTCAAGGTGAAGGATGCTCCGGAGCGGATGTCGCCGGAGGATCTGGAGAGGGAGATAGCGGGTCTGACTGACAGGCTGGTGCGCTGCCGGCTGGCTTTGGACCGGAAGCGGGGGGACACGCCCGGCGGCACGGCCGTGGAGTTTGCGGATTTGGTGAAAGATTGATATATTTGCGGGTCTAAAAGGGGTGGCCCGGTGCGAGCGGGGGTGCGGGCGGCGCACCCCGTCCTGGCAATGGCCGCGGATGCGGCGGGAGGATGTCCCCGTGGAGGAATTTCGTCCTTCCGCCCGAGTGAGGGTACCGGGCGTAATTTTTCATAACCCTATCCGCGGCAGCCGCTCCGGCGCGTCGGGATTTCAGGTCCCCGGGGGGTTCGAGTCCCCGCGCGCCGCTCGTTATGGAAAGGATTTTATCATGGACTGGAGATTCATAGAGGACCGCCTCGTCGGGGTCCAGAAGCAGGCGGGCACGCTCGTCGGCCTGGGCGCGAGCGACGAGCGCGTGAACAAGCGGACGGAGGCCGGGCTGTGCAAGGTCTTCCGGCGTATGCTGTGCGGCGTGGAGGGCGACAGTCCCGGGGGGCTGATGCTCGCCGACGAGGACGGGCAGCTTTACGGGTACAACGGCAGGTGGTACGAGCTGGTGCCGGCGGAGGCGCTGCTGGAGCTGGTGATCCGTGTGATGGAGCGTCTCGACGTGGGGATAGTTTACCAGACGGGTTCGGCGAAGGCGGCGCGCGACTACTGCGTGAACGCGCTTGTCGGGGATTCGCGGTGCAGGTTCGTGCCGGACCGGCGGTGGGTGTGCTTCACGAACGGGGTGTACGACGTGCGGGAGGGGCGGCTGCTGGGTTTCGGGCCGGAGTACGTGACGGACATGGTGATGGACTACGCGTTCGACGCGGAGGCGCGGTCGCGTCTGTGGGACAGTGTGCTGGCGCGGACGGTCCCGGATCCTGGGATGCGGGCGGCCTTCCGGCAGTTCTGCGGGTGTATGCTGGCGGACAGGAGGGAGTACACGATAGAGTACATCACGTTCGTGGTCGGCGAGGGGCAGAACGGCAAGAGCGTGATATGCAAGGCGGTGGTGAACACGCTGGGCAGGAGGGTGGCGAGCAGCTACAACCCGGAGCAGCTGTTCCGGAGCGCGCAGCGGGACTACCACCTTGCGGACGTGAACGGGAAGGTGGTGAACTACTGCGACGACGTGTCGAACAAGGACTTCTCCGGGGGTGACTTCAAGATGTTCGTGTCGGGGGCGCCGTTCACGGGGCGGCATCCGTACTCCAGGCGTCCGACAAGGGTGGACAAGGTGCCGCTGATGCTGTGCTGCGCGAACAAGATACCGCCGACGACGGACGACTCGGAGGGGTATTTCAGAAGGTTCCTGGTCATATTGGCGCCGAACAGGGTCGATGACCGCGACAAGGACCCGCAGCTTGTGTCGAAGCTGGCTGCGCCGGATGTGAAGGCGGCGATATTCGACTGGATGCTGGAGGGGTACCGCGAGTTCGTGGCGAACGGGGGGAAGATAGACGTGCCGCAGTCGGTGCGCGACGTGGTCGAGGAGATGAAGGCGAGCGCGAACAGCCTGCGCAGGTGGCTGGACACGGAGGGCTATGTGGCGGCGGTCCCGCGGCAGAGGAGCGGCGAGGGCTGGCGGCCTTTGAAGGAGTGGGTGCAGGAGTACATCAACTACTGCAAGGACTGGGGCGAGGTGCCGAGGTCGAGGAGCTCGGTGACGGACATGTTCGCGAAGATGGGCGCGGCGAAGGTCAGAAGGGGCGACGGGATGTGGTACTACCTGGAGCGGAGGGTGGAGCTTCCGGAGGAGGAAAAGGATGTGATGGCGGATCTGCCTTTTAGTTAGGGACCCGGGCAAGTCCTTAAACTACCTTTTTTTGAATTGTATGTTAAAAATCAATAGGTTATGAAAAAAAAGCAAATCAATGATGTGCCGGCGGATGTGTCGGCTAAGATGAAGGAGCTGGAGGAGCTCGCGGAGAGGTACGGGGTGTCGATGTTCGCAATGGCGTGCACAGGCGAGGTCTTGGCGCACTTCATGACCGGCGACTGGGCTCCGATCGTGGTTGGGCTTGTGACGATGGGGCGGAAGTATGGTTCCGTCCGCGGCATTGTTTCCGCGGCGGCGCGCATCCTGAACGGGGACCTCACCGACGATTTCGAGAGGGTGACGCGGGAGATGCGCGGGACGTGGAAGGCGAAGAACGCCGACTATGGGAGCAGCTTCGACGACGGCGTGGACCGCTTCGGCCTCGTGTCGGCTGCGGTGCGTATATGCGACAAGGCGAACAGGTTCGCGAGCCTTGCCGACGGTAAGAAGGCCAATGTCAAGGGCGAGGCGTTGCGTGACACGCTGATGGACCTGGCGAACTACGCGGTGATGACGGTGATGCGTCTGGACCAAGACAAGAAAGGCGATGAGTAAGGACGGTTTCAGGTTCGACTACGATCCTCTGGCGGCCTTGGCGAACTGTCCGAAGCTGCTGGGGATGGAGCTTGTGCCGAGGGGTAACGGTCTCCAGGGCGGGTATTACCTGAACGGGGACAGGCATCCGTACCGCAGGGACAAGCTCAAGGTCTTCGTGGGCCGGGGCAGCGTGTGGGTCAGCGAGGAGGGCGGCAGGTGCGTGTCCCTCACGCAGTGGCTTCGCGAGTTCGGCGGTGCGGAGACCTACCGCGACGCGGTGCGGATGATCAACGGCGAGCCCCAGTCGGTGGACTGGAACCGGGAGTTCCGGAGGATAGTGTCGCCGGATGTGAAGTACGTGCCGAAGGATGTCCTTGAGGCGGCGAGGGCGTATGACCTCGGAAGGTGCCCTCTTTTCCGCTGGATGTGCGGGCTTTTCCCAGAGGCGGATGTCCGCGGGGTGTGGGGGCGTTACAACGTGACCACGGACTCGAAGGGGAACGCCGTTTTCTGGTTCACGGACTCGGCCGGGCGGGTGCTGTTCGACAAGCGCATGGCGTACGGCGAGGACGGGCACCGGCTGAGGGACTTCTTCCCCGGCAGGAAGTACCATGTCGGCGACGGGTACACGGGGAGGTGCTATTTCGGGGCGCATCTGGTCGATCAGGGGCGCAAGGTCTATGTCTGCGAGAGCGAGAAGACGTGCCTTCTGGTCGCGCTGGCCTATCCGGATCGCCAGTGCGTGGCGACGGGCGGCAAGGGCAACCTGCGGGACGTGGACGCCAACACAGTGCTGCTTCCGGACATGGACGCGAGGTTTGAATGGCAGGAGAAAGGCGAGATATGGCCTTGGTGGGAGAAGTGGGGAGTCAAGGAAATCCCGGATAAAGGCGACATCGGGGACATGATAGTCTGGAAAAGGGTTCGTGACTTGAACGTAAAAGGTTAAAATTAGCGTTTTGGGCGCGTTTTTGCCTAAAACCGAGGAAATGTATATCTTTGGGGCCGAAACCCCGTTAAAACTAAAAAAAATGAAAATTTGGGACAAGTTCGTGAGGCTCTGGTGCCTCAATGTCATGAACCCGGTCGTGGTCAGCGGCGAGAAGGGCGGGTTCAGGTATGTTTTCCGCCGCTACACGCTGGAGTTGCGGACGGTGAGCGGCAACTGGCGGATGAGGGTGACGGCGTGCGAGCATCCGTGGGCGTATCTGCGGGCGAGCGTCGAGCAGGGGAGGGAGGACAACGTGTTCGGGTTCGCGAACGTGCTGTACTACCTGACGATGACGCTGACCACGGACCAGCGGCTCGTGGACGAGGTGCAGAAGGCGCTCGTGGACTACGAGACGCGGCTGGCGGAGAGGGAGAAGTCCGGGGAGGACCCGGAGGAAGAGAAGGCCGCCATGGAGGAGGTCAAGGGCGTGCAGGAGTACGTCGAGATGGGCGCGAGGGAGCGGAGGAAGTACGAGCGGGATGTGAACCGGCGGTTTCGGAAGGCGGCGGAGAAGGTGAGGTCGGCACGGAATTTGAAGGGGAAGGAGTAAAAGATTTGCACGTTCCGGATATATTGCTTATCTTTGCATCAGCAAAGTACGAGATTGCTGAACGGAAGAAAGATAAAGGCCCGGACAAGTAGGCGGATGCTCGTACCATTCACTGAAAGTTCGGGCGTTTTTTTTGTTAACCATGTCATCAGAAGAGGTTTGGAAAGACATACCGGGGTACGAGGGATTGTATCAAGTGAGCAACAAGGGGCGGGTAAAGAGTGTTGCGAGATTTATTGTTAGCGGCTTTAGGGGAAGAGAATATTCACCAGAGCGAATACTTGCCCAAATAACATTAAAGTTTGGATATAAGCGGGTCGTCTTACATGACAATGGGTTGATTGCAAGAATGGGGGTTCATCGTCTTGTTGCTTGCGCCTTTATCCCAAATCCAGACAATAAACCAGAGGTAGATCATATCGACTGTGACCCCGGCAATAATTGTGTTGAAAATTTAAGATGGTGCACGCGCTCTGAAAATCAATTAAACCCAATAACGAGGCGCAAAATGAGCGAAAATGGTAAAAGAAACGGCTTCCCGAGGTGCGCCCAAGAGGCTGCGTGGCGATTAAATAAAGGGAAAATTAGTGCGCGCAGAATGCCGGTTGCCAGAACGGACAAGTTTGGTACGATTCTTGAGGAGTATAGTTGCGCCACGGTCGCTGCTCGCATATTGGGGTTGGACAACAGATTGATTAGCATGTGTTGCCATAACAAAAGAAAAACAACGGGTGGATATTATTGGAAATTTATAGAACAAGATTTATGAATCAAACCGACATTCATTTCCGCACCGGCGGCAATATCACACATGCTGGTGTTGAAGTCCTTCCTTCGGGGAAAGACATTGAGTACATTGTCCTTGAAAGCATCGAGTTCAAGGAGAGAGAGCGCATCAACGGGCGCAATCAGGATGGGGTTTGGATTGGGCACTTCGCGCCGAATCCCTACACGTCCCTCCCGTGGGTCATCAATAGCACAAACAGACGCAGGCTGGCAAAACTCTTCCCGGAATGTGAGGGGTATTTAGCCAGGCTTCGTAATGTGGCCATCCGGCTTACGAAGGAGAAAACGCGCGATCCGCAAGACGGGGGAGAGTGTTTGGGGCTTAGAGTTAGCCTTATTCCGGCAAAAAAAACTGACGCTCCGGCAAAGAAGGTTATTCAGGAGAGCCAGATATCGGCTGTTGTTGATTGGGCCAGGAAGAATGGACTCAATATCGACAATATTGCGGAGAAATACGATTTTGCGTCTAACGATGTTCGCCAAACGATTATTGATAACTTAGAAGACCTGCCCGAATAAACTATGGATAAAGAACATAAATGGAGACTTGAACGATGCGGATATTTGACCGCCTCTATGCTATCGGATATCACATCGAAATCTGGCAAAATTATTGATGTGAACTTGACGGCAATCCGATCCAAGAGGTTTGAGAGGAAGCACGGGTATCCATTACAAGTGTCTTCTCATGCGATGGACATCGGAAAAGAGAATGAGAAATATGTAATTGAGTGGTTTCGCAACCAGTATCCGGATATTCATATCATCTACGCTCAAGAGTTGGAGAGCGGTATCCCGTTCTGGAAGGTAGATTGGGCGAAATTTGGTGCTTCTCCAGACGCTTTTACCGAGGACGAGCGAATTGTTTTAGACGCTAAGACAGTGGTGAGTAATTCCAATATCGTGTTTTTCGCCGACGAATACACTTCCTATGAGGAGAAGAAGGCTAAGGTGTGGGATGAGCATGGAGAGCAGATTCTTGGATTATGGTTATCGAATCCGAAGGCCGAAGAGGTATGGATTGTCAAGTATATCTACTGTGATGAGTTTAACGAGTTTGAACCAGCAGACCCTCTTGCACCCTGGCGTGGCATCGTCTTCCGCTTCGACCGAAAGGACTACCTGGAGTCTATCAAGAATATGAAAGAGCAGATTATCCTTTTTGACGCGTTCATAGACTCCGATATGAACCCTTCCAAGATGAAGGACGGCTGGGAGCTTGTGGACGGCAGGTTGGTGAAGGTTGAAAAAGAGAGGAAAAGTGTTGCTGGATAACTGTTACATCTGCATTGACGGTCGCCGTATGGGGCGTCTCCGGCAGGGTGAGGACGGATCCTTGAGGGTCTTCCGTATGCCGGGGTGCTCCGTCGGCGTCTATTTCGAGATGTTGAGCTGGTTGATGGATAACGAGGATAACATATCATGGGATTCGGTCAAAGAAGAAGGCCTCCGGAGGCCGACAGGAAGCTGTACGCTTACAAGACGCCGCTGAACAGACGGAGCGCGCCTTACATAGTGCGTTTCTTCGACTACTGCTACAAGCGCGGTGTCTGGGACGCTTGCGACCACGGTGACGACTACGAGGTGCGGAGCTTCGTGGAGGAGCATTCCGTGTCGTGGAGGTTCGCCGTGCTCGGCGAGCCTGGCGACCTTGACTGGGAGACCTGGCGCTTCCTTATGTACCGCTGGGCGAAGGAGCGCGGGATGAACGAGCTCGCGGAGTACTACATCTACGAGATAGTCCGTCAGAACCACCTGTGGTATTTCCTTCCGTACTGCATGCGCTTCTATCTGAAAGGCATGGCCGACTGGCTGAAAAGGCCGGAGCCGGGCGGGATAGACCTGTTCATGTCCACGCCGAGGGAGCGGTGGGTCACTGACGGGAGGCTGTCCGTCCGCATGGTCAACACGGACTACGTTTCGGACATGCACATGTTCGCCTTCGAGTACCGCAGGGTGCCGGAGGACGACCGCGCGTTCAGCATCATAGCGTTCGAGCAGTACGCCCGCGCCATACACGACCTGACAAGGAAGTGGCGGGGCAGGCAGCAGTTCACATATCAAGTCCGGAAGGACCTGGAGGGGATCAAAAAGGAATCGTATGGAAGCGAAGAGTCAAGTATTAAACATGGACTGCCTGGAGTTCCTGAGGGAGCAGCCGGACAAGAGCTTTGACCTGGCGGTGGTCGATCCGCCTTACGGGGGAGCTAACGACCTCTGTATCAATGGGGGGGGGCGTTTCGGTGGAAGGTTCGACCGCTACAAGTGTTCACGTACCGGCGGTGCGTGGGCGGGGGAATATGGGAAGGACATAATAAGCTGGGACATAGCTCCGGGCGCGGAGTACTTCAAGGAGCTTTTCCGTGTCTCAAAGAACCAGATAATCTGGGGCGGGAACTATTTCTCGCTGCCGCCGACAAGGTGCTTCCTTGTGTGGCGCAAGCTGACCATATCGGAGAGTTTCACTATGGCTATGGCGGAGTACGCGTGGACAAGCTTCAACGGCAACGCGAAGGTTTTCGAGTGCGCTCCGCAGGGCGCGTCGAAGGATCAGCGGTTCCACCCGACGCAGAAGCCCGTCGCGCTTTACACGTGGGTCTTCAAGCAGTTCGCCAAGCCGGGGGACAGGGTTCTGGACACGCATCTTGGGAGCGGCTCGTCAAGGATAGCGGCGTACGGCCTGGACCTGGACTTCACCGGGATAGAGATAGACAAGGATTATTTCGACAAGTCGGTGGAGCGTTTCGAGCGCGTCTGTCACGGCGTGCAGGACATCGGCGGTCACAAGGTGGAGCAGGGCAGCCTGTTTTAGGATGGGGCTGGGCATAGACATAGCCGACAAGGCGCCGAAGCTTTTCCGCACGGGGCACGAGAATCCCGGGGAGTTCCGCCTGGATTATATCCTGCTTCCCTACGGCCTCTTCTACGAGAAGACTTCCTGCGTGTTGAAGGCCAAGAGGGGGGACCGGATAAGGCTTTTCAACGGCCCCGACTGCCGCATAATCAAGGCCGTGGTGGTCGAGGGTGACCTGTGCGATTTGCTTTGCCGGATGCGCTATGGCGTGGCCTGGCGCATAGCGTACCAGAAGTGGCTTCTGAACGCCCGCATGGAGGGTTTCGGCAAGGATGTATTCTTTGAGGACAAGTGTATTTTTGTGGTTTTTGACAGGGATGACAACGAGGAGGAACAGAACACCGCGGCCGTCGCGCTGCGTGGAAACAAAAGTGTACCGGGTGCAGGCAAGAGGCGCGGACGCCCTGCTTCTGCCAAGAAACGCCGTGGAAGACGCGTTCTGGACAAGAGGGGCAGAGGTTGACGCGCTTTTCGAGACGCTTGACGGCAAGAGGTCGCGCCCGCGTTTCATCGCGGCCTGGAACGACAAGGGAGGCGAGTACGACGGCGAGCTGGATGATGTTTGCCGGCAGCGCTTCGGGTTCCCGTTCGTGAACATCCGGTCGATGTGGAACTGTCGGCTGGGTTTTGTCGATGACTACTGGTTTCTGGTGGAGTTGGAAGAGGTATGATCAAGCTTAGGGACTATCAGGAGATGTTGGTGTCGGAGATTCGTGAGGCGCTTGGAAAATACAGACGCATAGTGTGTGTATGCCCCACGGGTTCCGGGAAAGGTTTGGTATTGGGTTATACCGCCTCTCTGGCGGCCAACAAGGGCACGAAAACGCTTATTCTGGCGCATCGCGAGGAAATCCTGAACCAGAATGTCAATCAGTGCAAGAAATGCGGCCTGGTGCCGGAAATCATATCGCCGAAGCACCGTGCCGTGCCGTCTGGCATCGTGGCCTGCGGGATGGTGCAGACATTGCGCCGCCGTGTGGAGAAGCAGGAATGGCTTGATTACGTCAAATCCGTGCGGATGCTGATCCTTGATGAGGCGCATATCTGTGATTACGAGTTTCTTTTCGACATCATATCCGACGGCTGCTATGTCTGCGGCTACACGGCGACAATGGCACGCTATGGCGGGATGCCGCAAGCGGGGCTACGTTACAATGCGATAGTGCTTGGCCCGACCGTCAAGGACTTGATAAATAAGGGTTTTCTTTGTCGTTGCAGGCTGTACTCGCTTGACGCTCCGTCGATGAATGATGTGGAGTGGGACTATGGCCGTGGTGACTACAACCTTGGGCAGATGGTGTCCAAGTTCAAGTCCAAGGCCCGGTATGTAGGTGCCGTGGAGAATTACGAGCGCATCTGTCCGGGAGAGAAGTGCATAGTGTTCGCTTGCAGCTCGGAGCAGTGCATAGGGTTGACGGAGGAGTTCAACTCACACGGAATCTCGGCCAAATATCTGCTTTCAAACAGTTTCGACGAGGACGAGGAGCTGAGCGGCGACCGCCAGAAGCTGATAGAGGACTTTGACCGCGGCGCTTTCAAGGTTCTTGTGAACCTTGGAATCGGTGTCGCCGGTCTTGACGTGCCGAGCATAAAGGTTGTGATGCTGATGTATGCCACGACCTCGGTTGTGAAGTACCGTCAGAGCCTTGGTCGGGCGGCGCGGCCCGCACCCGGAAAGAACGGTGAGTTCATCTGCCTTGATTTCGGCGGGAATTACGAGCGTCTTGGACGGTACGAGGATGATCAGGAATACAGCCTTTGGCACAACACGGGGCATGGCGGCGGTGTCCCTCCCGTCAAGGAGTGCCCGCAGTGCCACAAGCTGGTCCCCGTTTCGTGGACAGACTGTCAGTTCTGTGGCTATCACTGGCCGTCAAGGCAGGAGACCTATCAGGCGGAGTTGCAGGAGATTGTGTCGAACACGTCGGGCGAGGAGGAGACCTTGGAGCGGTACGTCGCGAGGCAGAAGCTGGCGGGGAGGAGCAACAACTGGATACTTGTGAATGTCTGCATCAAGAACGCCGACAACCAGAAGGAGGCGTTCATGCGTGCGATAGAGGTCTTGAGGACAAAGCACGGGGCGAGCGTAAGCCCGAAGTTCTGGTGGTTTTTCAAGAAGGAGATTCTTTCCAAGGTCAAGGTGAAAAAGAAGGAGGATGAGGGACCGTCGCTTTTTGCGCAATCGGGCGGAAAACGCTAACTTTGTGGTATGGCAATCATAACGACACAAGAGAACCCTTTTGGCAAGAAGCGTAAGCACTCCCAGCCCGAAGCTAAAATACAGGCAGCCTGTGTGGCTTGGCTTTGGAACACCTATCCAAAGACGAGGGGATGCTATATTCATATCCCCAACGAAGGCAACCGCAGCAGTGTTATAGACGGTGCCGCAAGAAAGGCTCTCGGACTGATTGCGGGCGCTCCGGACACATTCCTTTTCATCCCGAGCAAGAGGTATTTCGGCCTTGCTGTCGAGTTCAAGACGGAGACTGGAGTACAGAGCCAGGCGCAGAAGGATTTCCAGAAAAGGCTTGAAATGAACGGCTACCGCTACGAGCTTTGCCGTTCTTTGGAACAATTCAAAACAATAATAGAAGAATATCTTAGCGATGGCAGCAGGTAAACCATTGATACCTTTGCGCCCGGACAATTTCATTTCTCCGTTGACGCAGGATGAGCAGTCCGCACTCACATGGCACGTCCTTTCGGGATGTCCCAAGAAGACGGCCTTCTTGCTTTTCGCAAGGCCGGATATGCTTACATCCAAGGCCCAGGCGGCGATAGACTCCTATGTCAGGCAGTTCTACGCCAGGCCTGAGAGCATTGATTATATGAAGGCGTACAGCGACACCCTTGACGCCTTCCTTCACCCGAAGGTGGTCACAGAGGAGAAGCGCCCGATTGCGGAGCGCAAGGCGGCGTCGAAGGCTAAGCTGATGGAGTTCGCGATGACGATGATAGACAACATCGAGCAGGCGCAGGATCCGGAGTTCGTGTTGAAGATGGCTGACAAGTTGTCACTTCTCGACGGCGGCGAGGAGAAGCCGGAGAAGCCGAGGCGCTACCTTCCGGTGTCGTGCATACAGGAGTGCCGCTACCGTCTTTTCTGCGAGGAGAACACGGTTGACGAGTGCCAGTACTGCAAGTACAAGCGTTTCTCCGAGGAGAACGGTCTTATACTGACACCGCAGACCCAGCTTGATGTGGCACGGGATTTGAAGGAGGAAGGGGAAAAGGATTCGTAATGGAAAAAGAACTGAAACAAAAATTCGAGGAGGTATGCAACGCATACCTTGACGCTTTCGTGAAGAGGCACGATCTGGCCTCGGCGGACTGGGTAGGTCCGGGCGTGGGCGTAAACGTTTGCGCAAACGACGATGTTTTTCTTGACTTCGATGACATCCGCTATGACATCGACAACGCTGATGTTCTTCGTGCCAACGAGATATGGGACTGGGTCGGGTACTGCCAAAGGCTCGATTATCTTGAATGTCCGAAAAGGATAAACTTTCCGTCGTGGTGCAAGGGCGCTCCAAGGCCTTATACCGACAAGATGTTGGACGAGCTGGAGGGACTTCACCAGGCGGTCATCGACGCGAAGAAAAAGCTCGATGAAGCCAGAAACGCAGATAGATTCTGATGAGCGAACCGAGAAATGATCTGACAGGCCGTAGGTTCGGCGGGCTCACTGTCCTTGGCTACTCCGGTGAGCGTGGCACGAGGCACTATTGGAAAGTGCGCTGCGACTGCGGCGTGGAGAAGGAGTGCAGCGGCGAGTCGATGCTATACGCCGGTATATCCTCTTGTGGGTGCGCACGGAAGGGGGCGACAGCATTTCGGGATAAGAAGCCCGTGACGGAGGAGCAGAGGTCGTGGCTGACGAGGCATTTTCACAACACGAGGAACGAGGTTATAATGGAGCGTTTCGGGTGGTCCCACAGCTTCTTGCACAGGGTGGCGATGGAGATGGGGCTGGCCAAGACTGGGCGGTTCCAGACGAAGTGCCAGCGGAACGCCGCTGCCAAGGCGAGGGACTCACACATCATCAACGGCACGTTCCCGCCGAAGGGATACATAATCCCCGGCTCAGAGGAGAACCGCTTCAAGGCGGGCGTCACCAACGAGCAGAGGCTGGGCGCGAGGAAGAACAGAAAGCGCATCGAGAAGTCAGCCGAGAGCAGGCGGCAGACTTGGAAGGAGGAGCGTGCCAGAAGGCTCTTCGGACTTCCTCAGCAGACCAAGCTTCGTGTCCGCAATTATGGCAGAAAGATGCACGTTCAGGCACACTATTTGCGGAAGCGAGGCTACACTGTGGATTACCAGTCTTTCACTGCTTGGTATGACACCGAAACCCACCGCTGCCCAGTGCTTGAAAAGAAGGGCAGGAATCCCGACAAGGGACATTATTTTGATTTCAGAGAAAAATCAACATGGACGGAAACATTCTGATTAATAAGGACTGCACGGACTTCTCCGCGGAGGGATACGCCGCGCTGGGCGTGCTGCTGGAGATGGTCTGGGGAATGCAGACAATGGGCTACTATATGGCCCGCGCGCTTGACAAGATAGGCGCTCAGAACTGTCTTGTGCAGCGCAAGAAGCACGCCTTCAACGAGGCGAAAAAGAACATCAACGCCTTTCTGAAAGGCTTGGAGGTCGCCTTTGACGATACGTTTAATTACGCCATGTGCCGCGTGCCGGAGGGAACTTTGGAGCGCACGGAGGCTTTGCAGTCTTACGCCGACGACATCGTGCGGCTGCTTATACTGTACTATTCGAGGGTTGACGGCGATCCGCAGGGCAACGACAAGCGTCAGAGGGTGCACAAGGCGATAGCGAACTTCAAGCCGGTGCCGGGGTTCGACGCGGAGGCTCTGATAAGGTTCTTCAAGATGCAGTAGTTTTTGAACATTTCTAATTTACAGAGTAATGGATAATATCATCAAAGGAAGAGTCGTCGCCGTTCCACCGATGGCGACGGGCGAGGGTCAGAGAGGCCCTTGGAAAAGGCAGACGGTGGTAATCGAGTTCCAGGACGGGCGCTATACAAGCAAGCTGGCCCTCGACAACAGTTTCAAGGCCGACGAGTTCGCCAAGCTGCGCCCCGGTCAGGTTGTGACGTGCCACTATGACGTGACAAGCCGTGAGTATAACGGAAGGTACTACCATACTGTGACATGCTTCGACTGGGAGGTTGAGGGCGCTCAGGTGGCGGCTCCCGCTAATGCGAATAACGCCCCTGCGACGGCAGCGCAGGACAAAGGCGACGGACTGCCGTTTTAGTGTTTAACCCAGCCTGGGTTAGACGTGTGTATGAACATATTGAGTAAAGAAAAAAGAAGGGCCGCCGTGAGGCGTCCCTTTCTTTTTAGCTCTGAATCGACTTTCCCGAAGCGTTGTTGTCAACCGGCGTCTTTTTCGGATTGGTCCCTTCCGTGACCGCCGTTGTGTTGTACTTTGCTGGGATTGAACTTTTAATTTCTAATTCATACTCCCATTCCTTCTGAATAGTCTCGTAGTCGTCGATGTGCGCCGTGCCGAGGTCCTCCATGGCGGCCTCCCTTGACTTTATCCTTGCGTACACTTGGTCGCACTCGTTCTTGACCAGCTCAGAGACGTTCTGCGGAAGCCAGATGTTCTGCCCGACTGACACCTTGAGGCTCTCGTACCCGGCGATGTCGCCCTGAACCTTGCCGACAAGCGCCTTGAAGACGTTGACCATCTTCTTCACACCCTTGAAGAAGTACGGCCATGTGTTCTTGCACCACTGTATCTCCGGCGCGAAAAGAATCTTTATCGTCGTGCTGGAGTCCGATCCGGCCTTGAGGATGTCCGGCTCGACGAAGACCGACATTGTAGTCCTTACGATGTTGTTCCACAGCGTGTTGTGGTGTATGTCGGCGATGTTGCTCGCATCAGGCGGTGCGAGGAACTTGCCGTCGGCGTTCCGTAGGGAGTCGGCCGTGCCCTTCACGCCGATGGTCTTTCCCGCCATCTTGGAAGGCGGCAGGTTGACGATCTTCTCCGACTTCAGGAAGAGAATCGGAAAAGCGCTGTTTTTCAGCTCCTCGCCGAGGTACGAGCTTGCGTTCTCCAGTGACTCGATGCTGAGCTGCGCCGGTCCGGTAGGGATGTCGTCTATACGGAAATAGGTGCACTGGCATCTTCCGGCACCGGCCTGGTTCGCCTTGCGCAGTATCAGCGTGTAGCCGTCCTCGCTGCTCTCCCTCCCCAAAGTTTCCTCTTCCGGCAACTGCATCCATGTCTCCACGGACTCGCAGGTGAAGATGTCCACGGCGTCGCGGTTCTCGTACTTGTACTTCCTCGCCACGCACTCGTGACCCTCCGCGTCAAGGAAAGGGAACAGCGTCGAGCCTTCCTCGTAGCCGTACACCTCGTACTCTATGCCGTCCTCGGTCTGGTACAGATAGATGGCTCCGTCTCCGGTGCGGAACACGCTTTTGACAAGAGCCGTCCACGCCGCCTCCTTCAAGCCGGTCATATCCATCTGCGAGCGGAGCACCTCGAAGCGCTCCTTGTCTTTCGTCTCGTTGGCCATCCAGAAGCCGTCCGACGCGAAGTGCGAGATCTTCTTGCCGATGATGCACTCCTGCAAGCCAAGGGCGACCGTCTCTACGTCGTCGTAGCCGGTTATCCTCCACTTCGTCTTGCCGTTGGCGTCCTTCTCGTCCGTCGGGCCGTAGATGGCGCGCTTCGACATATACGGCGAGTTGATGTTGTGCGCCGCCGGGGAAATCTCGTTAAGGAAATCGTCCTGGGTCATGAGCACCTGGTCACAGCCCCTCCCCGGCTTCATGTTCTGTCCTGCGGCGGTGTCCATCGCCACACGTCTTGTCCACTGCTTCTTCTTCGCAGGGTTGATGTAACTTGATACGTTCATATCTTAATCCAAATTGCGTTTCTTCCGTTGCTGTCGTTGTAAAGTCCGTAATACGCTTCATCCTCCACCTCCGGTGACGGCTGCTTCTTCGGGCGGGCGTCAAGGTCCGGAAGCATACGAAGATACATAGTATCTACGAGGTTCGGCGAGGCGTGGAATTTGGCCTTGTATTCATCTTTCGTGCGGTAGTATATTTTCTTGTTTCGTTGCAATGTTCGGAAAGTCTCGATTTCATCGTAGAGGACGTCAATAAGCCGTCTTGTCTGCCCTTTCTTGCCGTATGGTATGACCATATTCAAGTCGAGCGTTGTCGATATTTTATTTGTTTTCAAGGCGACTTCCAGTTTTCCCATCAACTGCGAACGCAAGTTGAAGTATTGCTCGAACTCCACCTTGTTACCGCTTTCGTCGTATTCGGGGAGTGCCGTTTTGTTCGCTGTCACTGGCCAACCGTTTGTGTAAGCCTTCAAATAAAAACCTATTCCGGTTGCGTCAAAGATAAAATTATGTGTAGGTATCTCGTATTTCCGCAACATTCTGTCAATCCAATCCACAAGTCCCTTTGCGTCACCACGGAAGAACTCTATACCGACAATCGTGTGGCCTTTCCAAGCGATGAACGGGTTGTCATCGGAATCGACATTGCCGCCGGAAACGTCCATAGTTCCCCATCCGGTTTCGTCATCATCATAAGGGTTGGTCTGAATGTCTCGTATCATTTGTCTTGACACGTTCGTTGACTCATCCTCTATTTCGCCGAAATACGCCTCGGCAAGTACCGCTCTTTGCTTGCCGCCGACATTGTGTAGATTCGCCACTGACTGTCCCTTTGTGGAGGCCACAAGTTTTCTGTTGTCCGCGGCCGTTCCGGTGATGAGCTGAAAAGACTTGACCATATCGGTCTCTTTCAATCCGGCTCGTCTGTCAGCGTCACTGATATGAATATCGGCGGCTTGGGCGACCTCTTCTTTAGTATCTCCCCAAATGACTGATTCTGGAGTATCTCCTTTTATATAGAAATACCGGATTTTCCCTTGCATTTCCGGCTTGATATACCAAGTTGTCGTGTCAATGTACCCACCACAGACAAGAAAATCGGTAGTCCAGTGCGAATGACTTGGGTTAAAGGTGCAAAGGAATTGTGGTATCACGCCAGAGTTGTCTCTGTTTCTGGAAAATATATAACTGAACATTCTGAAACTTGATACCGCGGAAAGCTCGTCGATTGCCATACGGCTACTTTGTACCTTCTTAATCGCCTCGGTGAAATCGTCCCATTGTGAATCCGGATTGTAGTTCATACCTATCATCTGGAAGGAATTATTCCATTCAGGCCAAAAGAATGTAGGTGTTTCGCTTGCCGACACTTCGCAGTCAGAGAACTGTCCCAAAGTTAGCAAAGCGTCACGGAACATACTCGATCCTTTGGCGGAATCCATTTTGCGGACATTGATAAGTTTCGCCGTATAATTGGGTATGCCGATCCCCTTTAAGAAACTCAAAAACAATGCGAAACTCTTCCCGCTCGTAGCTTGACCACAAGCAAATACGAGGTTCGCTTCTGAACGGACCACCGCCTCCTGCATCCCTACTTGTGGGCAAAAGTCCACGCCGTCCCGTAGAACGAAACTGCCTATCTTATCAAATCCCTTGGACTTGATGGTAGGCAGTTCCCGGCTTATGTGTTCATATCTGTCTGGAAACTTTGCGTCTTTGTTTTTAAGTCTAAACATACCGCAAAAATAGCAAATATTTCGGCGGTATTCATCTAATTATAAAAAGTCCCCGCAGTTTTCGGCAGAAGGGACCAGCAACCGCCTACTCACCACGGGGACGTAAATTTCTGACTGTTTTGGCAACTGGCCATTGCCGCCGAACAAAATATACATAAATTGTGCCAAACTTCGAGAAAATCCTTTTATCTTTGCATAAAATGTTGGAAATATGTTAAAAGAACAGATTTTAGAGGCGCTCAAGACGAAGTACAAGGCATACGGATTGAGCAACGACGCTCTTGACAGGATTGCGTCGCTTCGTGAAAAGACTGTCGAGAAAGCGGAGGACATCGAGGGAGCGGTTGCTGACGCGACCACGTTGGACTTGATCGCCAAGGAGATTCAGAGGCAGCGTGACCAGGCTATTCAGAAGAACAGCGAGTCGCAGCGTGCTTTTGAGGCTTACAAGGCGGCGCACCCGGAGCCTGACAAGGGGGGTGAGGGCGATAAGGATAAGGATAATGCCACCAGCCAAGACATCGCGTCGATAGTCAAGGCCGCGGTAGCCGATGCCGTCGCCCCGCTCAACGAGAAGATCACCGCTCTGGAGACCTCGAAATCAGCCGAGGCTGCCCTCAGCACGGCGCACTCTTCCTTCTTCAACGGCGACTACGCCAAGAAGTACAAGGACCAGGCGACCGACGCGTGGGAGCGCGCCGTGGAGCTGAACGAGGCAACGGGGAACAAGATGACGGCGGAGGAGCTTGCGGCGAAGGCTTCCGGCTACTTCAACAAGGCCGTCTCACGTCTTGGCGTGGACACGTCGAAGCCGTTCCAGGCCGACCCTCCGAAGAACGACGAGGAGGGCACGATTGACTGGAGCGCTGAGGTCGCCCGCAAGAAGGCGCAGGGCTTGATTCCCGACGGCAAGTAAAATCAACCCATTAAAAGTTTAACAGATGAGTAATTACGGAAACTACTATGGCGTTCCTGCCGACAAGAGCTACGAGTCGGGCGTTGTCCCGGTGTGGCTTGAGGTGAAGGAGCGCAAGGTCGCGGGTGGCACCGTTGACCTTACCGGGGTCGCTGCTGGGACACTTATCCCTCTGGGAATCCCGGTATCGCTGAAGACCATGGGCGGCGAGGCGAAGTTCCTTGAGACATACACTGTCGAGGCAGCCGTCACTGCCGCGGGGACGTCGCTGAAGATCAAGCCTCTCAACGGCATCGTTCCTAAGGCCGGTATGATTGTCGGCAAATGCGACGCCGACGGCAAGGCCGCAAAGGCTGTCGCTTTGAGCGGCACACCGTCTGTATCCAACGGTGTTTACACGTTCACTATCACAGCCGGCGATCTTGGCGAGCTGTCCAAGGGCGACAAGCTCTACATTGTGTCCGAGGCGGGCGATAACAAGGTCGCTGTGCTTCCTGACGGTCTGTCTTGGAGACAGATTCATGTGGAGGCCGAAGGCGGCAAGGGCACCGTCGCCGTCGTGACCAAGGGTCAGATTCTCGGCGACCGCATCAGCGCGGTTCCTGACTTCTACAAGGCGGCTATGCCTGGAATCACTTTCGAGTACGAGACCGCTTAAAAAGGAGGGAATAAAATGGCAAACAAGTACGCAAAAGGTTTCTACACCCTTATGTCGGAGGCGGGCATCCTGTCCTCCAAGAGTTTTGGACTCTACATCAACGATGTGGTCGGCTTCAACAACATCCAGAAGCTTGACCTTGACGGCTTCACCTGGGACGAGTATTCCTCCCTGACGTTCGACTTCAAGGATCTTGTCATGTCGAACCGCGTGAAGGTGATGGCCACCTATACGGACAAGGACTCCGAGGCCATTCCGTTCGGTACGGAGGGCTTCACAGAGACAAGCGGCGTGGTTCCTACCATGAAGGCCCGCTTCATCTGGGACTCCGACGACTACCGCAAGTACCTCGACGCTGTGCGCAACCTTGACTTCCAAAACAAGACCGCGAAGCAGTACGCCCTTGACCTTCTCTTCAACGGAATCAAGGACATCCAGAGCGCCCACGAGCTTTCAATGACCTACCAGCGCGATCAGATAGTTTCCGGCAGGGAACTGTCACTTGACGCGAACAATAATCCAAGGGGCATCAAGGGGCTCGTGTTCAAGTCAGCCGTTCCTGAGGCCAACGTGACCACCGTCGCCAAGGCGAAGAGATGGTTTAACAAAGCGACCGACAAGAACGCGACCACCGCGAACGCGGACGCTGATCCGGTAGGAGACATGAAGGCTGTTGTACGCGCCATGAAGCGCAAGGGCTACATGGACATCGTGGTCGAGGCCGACTACATCTCCTTCCTTGAGGACATGGATCATCCGAAGTGGCGCACCGCCATGGGTTACCAGATGCGCCCGGACCTCGTACTCGCCGCAAGCAACGACGCCAACGCCCTTGCAGTGGGCAACGCCGCCGGTGACGACGAGCTCGTGGCCCTCTTCGCTAAGATTATCGGCGTTCCTGCGGCCAACGTGCATCTGCGCAAGGGTCTCGCCGGAGTCGAGGTTCTCGAAGGCAAGGGACCTGACGCCAAGCTCGTGAGGAAGACCCAGAGGACTTTCAAGGCGAACACCTATGTGTTCTATCCTGCCGGTCCTATCGGAACAATCAAGAGCACCTTGGCCCTCACGCCGGACGACAGCTTCATCTACGCCAAGTTCTTTGGCGACAGGGGACTTATCCAGTACGAGTTCGACGCCAAGGCGAGGACTCAGGACTGGTGGTCAGAGCTGAACGCGCTTTGCGTTCCTTCCCGTCCGCAGGAGATGTACTATCTCATCACTTACACAGACTAAAAATAGTACCGAAGTATGACTGTCGAAGAGTATCTGCGTAGTTTGGTGCCTGGCTTGGATTTGCCGGACACCGTTGTCGCCCGCGCGGCGAGAAGCCCCATCGAGGTTGGTCTTGACCGCCTTGATGTGGCTGAGGACATAGATTATGACTATGGCGGCGAGGACGAGGACGGAGACGGCTTCCAGAAGCGCCTTGACTACGCCTCTTCGACAATCTACTATTCGGTGTTGGGGGTTTTCGCTGGCGGAGGCTACTCCGAGCAGGTCGGCGATGTCCGCGCCTCCAGAGGCGGTTACACCATCACGATGGCTGACCGCGCGAGGTTCAAGGCGATGGGCGACGCGCTCCGTTTGAAATGGGGCTGGGGCGTCGAGGAGGACGAGTCCTCCAGCGAAATGTATGACGCAAGGTATCAAAGGTTTTAGTTATGCGCCTGATTGATTTCCGCGATAAGTGCACCATAAGCCGTCTGACCGGAAAGAAGGACGAGTGGGACAACCCGGGGCGTTCCGTGGTCTATTCGGGGCCGTGCCTCTACGAGGAGGGTGGCACCGGATATTCACGGTCAATCGTGACGAGGGTCCCATCAGTCTATCTGCCGGGCAACGACGTTATGGTGATGATTAATGACTCCGTGTCGGTGACAACCGAGCACGGGCGTGAAATCAGCGCTGTCGTGGAGATTGTCAGGGACATTAATATGCCTTGGAGAGCCAATTTGAAGTGCACAAGGGTCGAGCTTAAACAAGCGCAGGGGGATTAGTCATGCCAAGGACAAAGTGGAATACAACCGCGAGGCAGTTCCAGGAGGTGCTCAGAAATTCCGCAAAGGATTTCAATCGCCATGCTGAAAAGCTTATGGTCGAAGTTACGGAGGACTTCCTAAAGTACGTTAACAGTAACAGGGAATTGCTGCCGTACTACACCGGCAACCTGCATGACAGTATTGCCGCATACGTGTCGAAGAGCGGACGTGTCATCCGAGCGTGTTATATGCCGCAGGAGGCCACCAAGCCGCAGCACGTCACGAAGCTGACAGCGACGAAGACGCGCAAGGATAATGGCGATACCCGCTACAAGGAGATATGGGGCTACCGTGAGGCCATAAAGGCCGTGCGGAACAGCAAGCCCCTGTCAAAGGGCATTGGCTCCACGCTTATCGTTGCGGTTCCCTACGCTGGCGCCGCAAACGAGGATAGTTCAAAACCGGGATACATCGAGCAAATGCGTACCACTTTTAATGGTATGTTGACGGTACAAATGCTATTGATTGGACAGCATAACTATAAAGCGAAATGAGCATGATGCACGCATCCCACATAAACCCGGACACGGAGCTGAAAGCGCTGCTTGACGGCCAGATAACTGTGGGGATGTCCGGCGGCAAGACGGAGAAGGTCACTGTTTATAGCGACTGGGAACGCCCTACCAACGGACTTCCGGCAGACTTCATAGTCATCTACGTGAACGGCAATATCGAGGGCGTAGGCGCGAAAGTGGACTACGCTTCGGGCTATCTTCTTGTCAGTCTCTACTCCAAGCTGAATGACGACGGATCGGTCAAGGCCAACCGCGTCAAGAAGATTCTGGAGCAGTTCGACACGGTGGTGGAGGGAGCGTCAACAGAACATTACTTCTACCGCTACGACATGGACCGTTTTATCACTCCCACATCGCCGAACCAGACTTCGGGCTATTCTGTAACAAGCCTCAATTTGAGGTGGCACACGAAAAACAACTTTAACAAGCAATAATAACTATGGCAGTAAAAAATCTTGGAGGCTCACAGCAGCTTCTTGCCGGACAGGGCGACATCATTGTGTTCAGCGCTCCTACCGCCGGTTACACTTCCAGCACCACACTTGCCGACGTGCTGACCAACGGCGCGAGCCTTGGTCAGGTCGTGCAGGATTCAACCTCCTGGGACGGCGAGCAGGTGTCCTTCTCCCAGATACTTGACGAGCAGGGCGATGTCATCACTTCAAAGGCATCCAACGGAACCCATCAGGTATCCTTCGACCTTGCTGACCTTGAACCGGATTTCCTGGCCGCCTTCCTCGGCGCGGAGTCTGTCACCGTTGCGGCTTCCGGCGCGTCGGCTGTGTTCAAGGATGGCACGGTGACCTGCTACGGCTTCGGTCACAAGCTTCCGGTCAAGGTGCGTCCACTTATGATCACCAACGACGAAGGCAACAGGGCAATATTCTTCCCGAAGGCGAAGATGGCCGGTTCGCTCGCATGGTCAGACGGACTCTGGAAACTTCATATTGTCGCAACCGCCGAGTTCGTTGACGCCGCAGCGCTCAAGACGTGTATGATTCTGTCGTCAACAACGGGCGTTGACTACGCCGACGGCAGCATCACCGCCGCGACTCTGGATGGCGGAGAGTAATCTCTTGCGGTGAGTATGATTGCGGGGACGGGATATATTGTTCCGTTCCCGTTTTTTTAGTTAAAACTAAATTTTTATGGAAAAATCAGACAAATTAATATCCGGCGAGTACGAGACCGTGATGCAGGCACCTTGCGTGGTTGAGGCCGGCGGCAGGAAATACAAGGTGCGTCAGGTGGCGCAGGCGGTCAAGGAGCGCATCGCGTTGCTTGAGCAGGAGGCGCAGGTGCTTGAGGCGAAGGGCAAGATGGGCGTTGACAGCCGGCAGGCGAAAAGGCTGACAAGGAAGCTGTACTCGCTGCACTCGAAGAAGGCGGCGTATTACCTTCTGGGTAACTGGGCGATTTTCTGTCCGTGGCTCTGGGCGATAAAGTGGCGTATTTTGCAGCTCCGTGGCGACGAGGTTACATTCAGGATAAACGGGGCGGGGGCCGTGAGTGAGGACGTGGGTTTTTCCAAGGCCAACTGGCAGCTCTCAAGGCAGGAACGCGAACTGTTTATGAGGCCGGTTGGCGAAGTCGCCAAAGAAGCGCGCGAGCGGCTGGAGACAGTGATAAATATGTTGGAGAAGGACGGTTTGGGGATAAAAAAGGAAGACAGGTAGGGTCAGCCTTCGAGTCCTCGACGCACAACGAGAGGATTAAGAACGTTTACGGCAACTACAACTTCTGGTCGTGGCTCCGGTACTGGTACCTTGATTCGGCGAACCTCGTGACGATGTGGCTGATAGACAAGGGGTATTACGATTACGACTACGAGAAGGAGGATAAACTGATAACCGTGTCGGGAACTCGCAAGTCAAAGGCTGAGGTTAACAATATTCTTCGTAACTTTGGACTGCCCGTAGGGGACGAGGATTTACAATCATACATAATCAAGGAGGAACAAAAAAATGGCTGTTGAGATACCGGTAGTCATAGACATAGACAAGGCGTTTGACGACGCTATCAAGAAGCTGCCGTCGGCGATGCGCCCGTTGAAGAACACGATAGAGCAGCTTTCGCAGGAGCTGAACATAGCGCGTCAGATTATGGCGGAGGCTCCGATAGACAGCAAGGACTGGCAGGACGCGGCGAATATGGTAAAGGGGTTGTCGCAGTCTTTGGAAGTCGCATCCGACAAGATGCGGGGATTGGTAGCCAACGATGGCAGCATCAAGCAGATGACCGCCACCTTGGCCTCGCTGAATCGTAGGTGGGAAGAGATGGGATATATGCAGAAGTTCCAGAACGCTTCGCAGTTGTCAGGCGAGGCTAAGGCTTTGTATGCTGAATATAAAAGGATAACAAAGTCTTTGCAGCAGAACAAGACTCTTACACAGCTTTGGGCGGAAGAGCAGGCAAAAGCGGCGAAAGCCGCAGAGCGGCAGGCCGCTGCCACCAAAGCTGCGCAGGACAAGGCATTCATGATGTCCTCCCCGGCGAACACGCTTGCGGGTTTGCGCAAACAGGAAACTCTACTGTCAGCCGCGATGGGGCAGGTTACTATTGGGTCCGCAGCGTTCAGGGATTATGAGAACCGCCTGACAGCAGTGCGCAACAAGATAAAGTCAGCCACAAAGGAGCAGAAAACATATAACACTGCGTTGTCCGAAAGCCATTCGCGCCTTGGCACGCTGATAAAAAGTACCGTGGCGTACTTCTCTTTGCGCCAGGTTACAAATTTCCTGCGTAATATCCGTGCTGTCACCGCCGAGTTCGAGATGCAGCGTGTTGCCTTGGGAGGTATCATCCAGGATAGCGACAAGGCAAGCGAACTCTTCAAGCAGATAAAGGCCGCTGCAATCAAGTCGCCTTTTGAAATCAAGGATTTGGTCTCATACACGAAGCAGTTGTCCGCGTACCGGATAGAGACAGACCAGCTTTTTGAGACCACGCAGCGTCTGGCCGATGTGTCTTCTGGTCTTGGCGTGGATATGGGGCGTATCATACTCGCCTACGGCCAGGTCCGTGCGGCGTCAGTGCTTCGTGGAACCGAGTTGAGACAATTTACCGAGGCCGGGATTCCATTGGTGGAGCTTTTGGCAGAAAAATTCTCGCAGCTTTCCGGGCGAATGGTCAACACCGCCGAGGTGTTCGACCTTATATCGAAGCGTGCTGTGTCGTTCAAGATGATCAAGGAGATATTTGAGGATATGACCAACGCTGGCGGTATGTTCTATAAGATGCAGGAGAAACAGTCCGAGACGTTGCAGGGTAAGTGGATGAACTTGAAGGATTCCGTGTCCATTATGTATGATGAGATAGGAAACACGAAAGATATTCATACGGCTATGGAATGGATGCTATCTTTCGTGACCGCGTTGATGAATAACTGGCGCACCGTGGGGAAGGTGCTTGGCGGCGTGATAGCGTCTATGACGGCTTATAAAATAGCGGTGACAAATACCACGATAGCCATTAATGCGCAGACAGCCGCCAATGGCATAGCTCAAAAGATGGAATGGAGTCGCCAAATAGGTATGAGCAAGACCATATCACTCATATTCGGCGAGACGGCTGCCAGGAAGATTCAGATAGCCTTGATGCGTACCTACGTCGCAGTCAAAGCCAAGGAGGTAGCGGCCACGAACCTTTTCACAAAGGCATTCTATAAGATGACCGCCGCCTTGCTGAAAAATCCTTACGCGCTTGCGATAGCGGGAATCACGGCTTTGGGCTACGGGTTGTATCAGTTGATGACAAATGCCAACAAGGCAAAAATAAGTGTTGATGATTTTGAGAAATCCTTGGAATCTTTCAAGCAGTCCAAGTCGCACGCCAAGGATATTGATGATTTATGCGCGGCTTATGACGAGCTTAATAAAAAGACGGACAAGACCGCCGAGGAGCAGAAAAAGCTCGAGCGCATAACTAAAGATTTAGCAAAGGCATATCCGTCCGCTGTCGCTGGTGTAGATATGCAGACGGGGGCATTGAAGATTAACACCAAGGCTATCAAAAGCAATAACGAAGCTGTAAAAGAGGCTATCAAATTGGCGTTGACGCAAGATAAGACAAGTGCGGAGGCAGAACTTGCCAAAAGGGAAGCGGAACGCGACAAGATAGCAAGAGAGTTGGAACGTGGTAAAGTAACACGTTTTGGGCCTTACAATACGCAATATGAAGGTGATTTAACCGAGGAAGAGCGAGCTGCCAGAGGCCGTCGTATCACCGAGTTGGAAGCCGAAATTAAGCAATATTCAAACTTGGTTGAAGATGCGGAAAAACAATTGGAGGGGTATTCCGAAGAAGTGGGCGTTTGGCTTGACTTCTTTGATGACAAATGGCGCTTATCCCTCACCGGCTATTCATATACCTTGCAGAGCACCGGTCAGCGGGTCCGTGCCTTCACCAAAGAACAGATAGAGAATTTCACCTCGCTGAAAGACGCACTGGACGCCGCAGCGAAGGGCTACAAGGAGCAGAAGGAGGCGGTCGAGTTCTATACGCACGCATACAACGCTGCCACGGGCGGCAAGAAAGACCAGATGAAGGCGGCTCTCGCTGACGCGCAGGCGCAGCTTGCCATGTACACGAAGATACTGACCGACAATGATGCCATGTATCTGACAGCGCAGAAAGGCAAGGGCGGAGCATCAAGTGACCCGTTTATCATCCAGATAGAGAATCGCATCAAGTTCATGAAAGACTTCCAGAAGGGTTACGAGTCTCTTTTGAAGTATATGTCTTCCTCGGCTGCCTTGCAGAAAGAGGGCAGCATCATGCAGGGACGTGGTGTCGCCTTGGGCATAGACCCGTCTGAGCAGAAGCGTGCCGCCACTGATCTTTCTGGATGGCTCGAAGATTTGAAAAAGACGGTGTTCGCAGAGGCGCAAAAGAAAGGTGCTAAAGGTGATATTCTTGATTTTCTCGGTTTGAAAATCAAATCCGGTGTGCTCCGTGAGTATCAGTCCTTGATTCAGTCTATCTTTGACACAAAGACCGACATAGACACGTCGCAGATGTCGAGGAACTTTGACAAGGCGATAAAGCAGCTTTCCACCGAGTTAAAGAACACCGAGGCTGCCCGCAACTTCTACAAGGACATCCTCGGCCAGACCGGGGACGAGCTGCTCGCACAGACGCTGACTATATCCGTATATGGCGACATCGGTAAGGACTTCAAGGAACGCATTCAGTCACAGCTTGACGAGGCTTTCAAGAGCCTTTCAAAGGCTGACCAGACACCGGAGATGAAGGCGGCGATAGACACGCAGGACTTCGCCTATATCCTCTCGAATCTGGACAAGTTCTCGCAGGAGTGGCAGAAGGTGTTGCAAGAGGCGGCCAGCAGCTCAATCCAATACAACGCCAAGTGGCTGAAAGATTTGGTCTCTTCCTACGAAAAACACAAGACCTTCGAGGAGCGCATCACCGAGACAAAGCAGCGTGAGGCACAGCAGCGTGTCGAGATACAGAAGTGGGAGGCGGAACAGATTGCGGCGATAGACAAGGACGCAACCAAGACCACCGAAGAGAAAACGGCGGCGAAAGCCAAGGTTAAGGCCACTTCCACTCAGATGCAGGCCGCTTCGACCAGCAAGGAGGCGAAGGAGGTGTCCAACATCGAGATGGAGGCGTTGAAGGCTACTTACGAGTGGACCAAGGCGTTCGAGGATATGGACAACGTATCAACGACTACGCTGAAAAACCTCATCGCTTTATTAACCTCGTATATCGACAAGTGGAAAGATTCTGGTGACGCTCCGGAGTCCTTGAAGGCGGCAGTCCAGGCATTAGAGCAGGCGCAGGCGCAGATTACGGAAAGGAATCCTTACCAAGGCGCGATAAAAGGCATAAAAGATTATATCAAGGCCAAGCAGACGGCGAACAGATTGGAGAAAGAGGGAAAGAAAGGAACGCAGGAGTATAAGGAAGCGCAAGATGCAATGCGCAAGGCTATGAAATCTACCGAGAAATCGGTAAATGATGTCGGCAACACTTTCAATACATTTTCTTCAATAGTAAGTTCGGTTTCTGATATTCTGAACCTTGACGAAATGTCCGACGGTGAGGCGGTACTGCAAGGTATCGCCGCCGGTCTTACTATGGTCGGTACTGCCCTCGTGTTCATCAATGCGATGTTTACCCTTTTGGAAACCAACCCGATTGTCCTTGCGATTTCCGCAATCATTGCCAGTGTTGCCGCTCTTGGAATGATAATGAGCAATCTCTCCACGGCCAAGGCGAACAGGGAGATTGAGAACCAGCAGGTAATCGTGGACAATCTCGAAAAGTCCTATAAGCGTCTTGAGAAGGCTATGGAAGACTCTTTCGGATCGGATTACATCTACAACTATAACGAGCAGATGAAGAACCTCCAGGCGCAGGCTGACGCTTATCAGAAGATGGCCGATGCCGAGCGAAGCAAAGGAAGAAAGGCGGATGACGACAAGATAAAGGAGTACGAGGAGAGTATGGATGACATACTTGAGAAAATGGACGACATGAAGCACCAGCTCAGCGAGTACTTCTCCGGCACGGATCTGACCTCGGCGGCGGAGGATTTTGCTAAATCTTGGATTGACGCTTACCGTGAGTTTTCCAGCACCACCTCGGCGATGAAGGAGAAGTTCAAGGAGATGATTGACAACATGATAATCAAATCGGTAGCTGGGCAGATAATGCAGAAAATCTTGAAGCCTGTGTTCGATGCCATTGAGACTTATTCGGAAGACGGCGAACTTTCCGTGGAGGATATAGCGAAAATCGCAGATATGACCACCGCAGTGACTGATGACATAAACGCATCCTTCACCGCCTTGATGGAGCGATTCACCGCAGCCGGAATGAACATCCGTGCCACAGGCTCCAGCCTTTCCGGCATATCCAAGGACATAGCGGGTGCCTCCGAGGAATCCATCAACGCACTTGCCTCCGGTATCAACACGCAAAACTTCTATATGTCCTATATGCCGAACATTGACCGCAACGTCGCCGCTATCCTTGTGGCGATACAAGGTGGGACTACTCCGAACACGGTTGCGGCTCCGCAGACCACCTCTGTCCAGTTCGGCGATGAGACGTTCCGGGGGCAGATGAGCAGGATAGACGAGAACGTGGCCGGGATATACCAGATGATGCGCAGCGTGATAACGCCGAAGTCGGCCAATATCAACACCCATTGTGTTGGCACAAAGAGTTAAATTTCTTACCTTTGCAACATGGAGAAAGACTGGAAAAAACAGCTGCGGCACGAGGCCTCCCTGCACCACATGTGCGGGGAGAACCGCGCGGCGCTTTCGGAGGTGAAGTCCAAGGTGGAGGCTGTTGCCCTATACAAGAAGACCGTGGACTGGGCGATAAAGGAGGGTTATCCGGACATGGAGACAATCCGTCGCTATTTCAGCGACGCCGACGCCTCCGGGGTCTTTGTGGACCGCCACTTCGACGGCGAGGTTCTTGACAGCCAGCAGGTCTATGTATTCCACAACTGCACCGGGACGATTCGCACGGGTCTGAACGTTGACAAGGCGATAATCCCTATGCTGCACTTCGCCAACGGGTGTGACATGAGGGTCGAGAGCTGCAACGCCGACAACATGCCGTGTCCCGTCAAAGTGCCTCTTTACATCTACGGCGACAGCAGGGTTGAAGCGGAGGAATCCGCAAGGCTGCATTGTCTGAAATATCTTAATACCAAATAGTTATGGGTGAGACGTCAATACTTTCCGACATATTGCAGAACCTTGGCCTGCCTTTGGTCACGGGAATCATGGGCTGGTTCGGCAACATGTGGCGCAGTCGGCAGAGGAAAGACAAGGACATTATTGACAATGTGACCCAGATTCTTAGCATACAGAAAAAGTATATCGAGGAGCAGCAAGGCACCATCGAGGAGACCAAGAAGATGAACAAGCGTCTGGAAGGCAAGCTGAACAAGGAGTACAAGTGTGTGCGGCAGGCACTCAAGTGCAAGTACTCGAATGACGGCGACGGCTGTCCGGTGCTTCTTCTTGAGGAACGATACGACAACGATACCGTATGTGAGGACTGCAAACTGAAAAAGGAGGTACAGAATGCTGAGGGTGCGACTGAAAATAGGTGACGGTGACGAAAATCCGGTATATACCGATGAGGCTTACGGCCTTGTGTATGTCTCTGCCGACAATCGTCTCGGACCCGATGTAAAGGCTTTCGAGTCCACGGCTTACCCGGAGGAGGAGGGCGAACATCTACTCACGAAGACGGTTGACGCAGCCTTTGACTACACCGTCAAATTCTACGTTAATACGGAAGGCAGTCTTGAGAATGCCAACCAGAAGCTGGCTGCCTTCAACGCGGCGCTTTTTGACAAGGACGACAACGGAATCAAGACGTTCAAGCGGGTGTGGTTCTACAACGATTACAAGAAAACGCTTATTGTCGGCTATCCTTATCCTATTTCGGAAGCCACGGATTTTTGGCGTGACTCCAAGGGTGAATGGCACGACGTCGTGGTTGTCGAGTGGAAGATACGTGTGACGACACCAAGTCTTTGTGATTTCAATTTAACTGCATAGACAAGTGATCAGGGGCATTACAGAAGTCAATTTTCCGTCCAACGCGACGCTGAGCCAAGCGACCGTTTCCCTTGAGGAAATGGGCAGCCGCACCATAACCGCGCAAGTCAAGATTGACGGCGGCATCACGCCCGATTTTGAAAGCAAGGAGTGGAAGCTGGTTTACAACGGTGAGGAGTTCATACTGAACACCAAGACCCCGCAAGCGACAAAAGACACCTCTACACAGAAATCCATTCTTGACTTGGTGTTCGTCTCTTCGATGGAGTCCGAGTTGAAGCGGTACTTCTTCATCGAGCTTTCCGAGGTTGAGCTTGGCACGGTAATCATCGACAAGTACATAGCGTCTCTCCGGCTTAACGTAACGGACTTCATCACGGCCTTCAACCGTGTGCTGGAGTACTATTTCGGGGCGAACAAGTTTCGTATAGTTGCGGCCCCTGGCGTGACGCTTTCCCCGGAGGTCAAGGATGTATCAATAGAGTACACCTATCTCTGGGATGTGCTTCCGGTATTTTATGACGTTTACGGTCTTACATGGCATTTCACAAAGGATGTCAACGGCTACACTATAACCGTCGGCGGCGAGATGCAGCCCATCCAGGACCATGTGTTCCAATACGGTTATCTTGGCGGTCTGACACGCATAGAAAGGCAGATAGAGGACGCTGACATATACAATCAGCTTCTTGGCCGTGGCGGAGACAAGAACCTGCCGTACAGATACTTCAAGAAGGCGGACCCGAACAACACTGCGTTCGCCGGGGACCCCGACGCCTGCGCAGAGTTGTCAACGGTCTATTTCGAGCGGCTTCTGGACATCAACTTCCGGTACTATGTCAAGGGTTGGCTCCGTAACCCGAACCGCCCGACAAACGCCAATTATCCCGTGCCTACGACCACCGAGCCGGAAGAGGTGACATCCACGTGGGCGTACCAGAAAGGTTTGACGGACGAGAAGTTCCGTCCGGTCGAGTACGTAAAGGATGATGAGTCGATAGCCAAGTACGGTGTGCGGCAAGGCAAGCTGGATGACAACGACGAGATATATCCGACTATACAAGGTGTCACTGTGTCGCCTTACGGCAGGATTGACGAGATTGTTGCGGTGGGTTCGATTACCGATGGTAGCGACGGCGTTGATACTGACAACGGTGTGACAAAGAAGGTCACACTTCCGGATATGCTCGCTGACTTGACGAGCACCAAGTCGTTTTCGGATAATAGGAACGTCACTGATTTTGTGACAATAGTGGGTACATCCTTTAGTGTTCCGGCCGGATTCATTGGGCAGATTGATTATGTGCCATACGTTGAGCGTCAAAACTCGCGAGATTTTGTATTCATATACGAGCCTAAGGAGACCGAGATTTTCGCCGTCCGCGACAGCGACGGTGCATTGTTCGGAATCGCCAGCATACCGGGTGGCGAAAGCTATCATCTGAAAGTGAAATTCGTCGTTTCGATTGGTGCGGCGCATCGTGGACAGAGCAGTACGACAAGAGAGGTAGGTTTCAAGAATATAACATTGACCTCTTCCGTTAAGGCGTCCTCCGGCAGCGACACCGCTCAAACCTTCAACGTATGGATAAAGAACGTGTTCCAGACCACACAGGGCACGGATGAGACTGACTTGCAGTACATGAAGCGTGTGTGGGAGCCGATACTTGGAGACCGTGTGGGCAACGAGGCAAAGCTGGTTTTCTCTGATGGCTGGATGTCAGCCAGCAGCGATTATGAGTTCACCATCGTTGACTGGCCTACCGTTGACCGCTCCAAGACCATTGACGGCGTTTCCTCAGAGTGGATGCTCACCCTCGCCAAGTCCGACGTGGACTACGAGGCGACAGGCAAGTACCTTCCGAACGCCACGAGTCCGAAGCCCGTGGGCGGAGACCATTTCTTCTTCATCGGCATAGATATGCCGCACATCTATGTGGAGTGGGCGGAGAAGAAACTTAACGCCGAGAAGCAGACCGCCTTGGAGAGCAAGGCCTACGCTAACCCGACGTGGGCGGTTCAGCTGGACAAGATACGAATCAACACGCTCGTCGGAGACGAGACAGCCACGCTGATGTCACGCCTCGGCACAGGAGTGGTGATGCAGATATTCGACAAGCGGTTCTCCGGCGGTCAGATACTTTTCCTTGCCATACGGTCGATGACTATAACGTGGGCGAATGACACGGCGATGCTTCCGAATGTCAATGTGGTACTTTCCGAGAATGTGCTGGCGCGTTCAAGCGGCTCGTCAACGCTTTCTCCGGAAAACATCATCGCAAGTCTTGAGTCAACAGTCAACAAGATTCAGCAGCAGAACGCGATGATGCCGATGGTATATCTGTCCAAGGAAAAGGATGATGTGGCTGTCGGGCATATCACGATGCAGCAGGGGTCTTCTTTCGGAAACTACGCCGGCGGACTCGCAGGATTCGGCGGGAAGATCGACGCCAACGGTCGCGGCGAGCTTGACGAGTTGACCATCCGTCACTTCCTTGAGGTTCCGGAACTTCGTTACAACCGTATATCCGTGCAGATTGGCAACCGTTGGAACGCTCCGGGAGGCGGAATCATAGAGCGCGTCGAGCCAGATTATGACACTGACGGCAACATCTTGAACACGGGAATCATCTATCTTCGTCTGGAGGATGGCGAGATAGGCATGGTCGCCCTGGACGACATCTGCATGGGAATATACCACGACGGCATCACGGCAGACACAAATGCTTTAGCCGACACGGATGACGGAATAGGCAACTTCCATTTCAGCGGGTTCTACACGACCTATTTCCGCGTCACGGAGATTCTGGCCGGCGACAATCACGTATTCCGATACTCCATCCGTCCTGTAAGTGACACATGGAAAGAGACGCATCATCCTTGCGAGGCCATGCACTTTGTCGGCTACGGCAACTTCTCCGACAAGACGAGACAGACTTCGCGCTATTCCACAAGGACTTACGAGAGGTATCTTAAAGGCGTGAACAGCTGGGAGTTCACAAAGGACAACATCGGTGCCCAGTTCGGTGACCTGTCGAATCTGAACGTGTTCAATCTGAATATGACCGGCTACTCGGCATATCTGAACAACATCTATATGTCCGGTGTGATACAGCAGTTCCAGGATTTGCCGTACCGTATGGATATAGACACGGGCGGACAGGACACGCTTGCTTACGGTGAGTCCGTCACGGTCAAATGTTCCGTGTTCCACGGTTGGGAGGACAAGACATCCGAAGTCACTTCATGGAGCATCGTCCGTGACACGGGCGACACCACGGCTGACGCGGCGTGGCTAAAACTTGACAAGGTTAAGAATTTTGCGGGAACCATAACCATAGCGCACGGCAAGGATTACAGTGACCTCGCAACTGTGGGGCTGAGTACCTTGTTCACCATCACGGCGACGCTTTCTGACGGCACTTCCGCGCAACTTGAATTGACTGTATGATATGGAAAAGCGGCGCATCAGACTTGTTTACGAGCCGCTGAACATCGCCGTGTCGGTGTCCGGCTCAGTCACCACACAGACTTATGACGGCGCGTATCATCCCGACAGGACGGTGACACCGGGAGTGTTCCGGCCGGTCATATCGGCGCAGTCCTCGGACGGCACCGCCGAAGTAACCTTGTCAGATAAGGTCTGGAGTGTTGACGGAATCCAGATAGCGTCCCACGCCGACTTCACAGGGGCTTACACGGTCGCCGAGGACGGTGCACTCACACTCCGCAAGAACGTTCCAGCAGGCAAGTCATACACACTTCGGTTCTCTGCCGTTGTGAAAGACACACGCACCGGGAACACAGTGAATGTAAGCACGGATGACATTGTGGTCACCACACAATCCAAAAGCGGTGTGACATATTCTATAAGCATAGGTGATGATCAAGTCATCCGCTACAACCCATTTCTTGACAGGCTTCATCTGTACGAATACAAGGTTGCGCACGGTCTTGCGGAATATTCGGAAGAGACCGCTGCGAGTCTTGTGAACGAAAACGCATATCGGCGTAAAATTCCCGTGACTGTCTTTGCCGGAGCGGCAAGTATAGGCACAGGTTTCACGGTACGTCTGTACCGTGTCACGACAGACGGTGAACTTAAGGAGTTGTCAGACACGGATGAAGAGGTAGTCTCCATATCCAACGATGCGGTTACCCTTGATTTACGTATGATAACCAAGGAGGATTTTGTAGTCAAGGCTGATTTCGGCATTTCGTCTTCGCCCGCCGTGCAGTTCTCGGTGAACCGCATATATGAAGACTATACCATTAGGCCGACCAATGGCGCCTCGGTAATGCCGGGGGATACAGAGCTTCTTGATACGGCCCTGGTCACCACGAAGGGGCGCGTGATAGAATGCCCGGAAAGCGTGATACGCATCGTCTGGAAAACCGACAGCGCCGCCTTGGCCGGATGCACGCACAACGAGGGCGGCAGGGGGTATATCAATCTTGACAAGACTAAAATAGGCAGCGAGCGCGGCGAGGACTGGCTTGGCATATACACCGAATCGGAAATAAAGGGGCAGTACAATGTCGCCAGCGATGATGGCGACACGCTTGTTGACAACGAAGGAAACATTCTAATATTCAACTGACTTTATGGCAAACATAACTGTACAGAATCATTTTACAATAAGGCGGCTCCGCACCGGAGACACGCTTTTTCTTACGATAGAGGGTAATGGCGTGCCGTTGATACAGACCGTTAACGCCTCGACTGGCATTTCGACTCCGGATTGGACAACAGAAGCGAACCAGCCTGTATTGACACCAAAGGTTAACGCCGCAAGCGGAAATCCCGTCGCCCTATCCGCTCATAAATGGATGTATAATGGATCAGAGTTGACTTTCACAGGAACGACAACAGATGGTTGGACAATCGATTCCTCCGAACGGTTCAAAATTAACGGAACAACAGGTGCGCTTAGGATAGTGGGGAACCTTGGCGGGGCTGATAATCTTGACAGTGACGTGCTGCAATATTCGTGCGTGGCTACGGCAGGTGAGATTGACTACCCGATGACAAGAAGCATCGACATTCAGATTCTCGGCTCCGGCGCCGGAGCCGAGGCATATTATGGTATGATCAACGCCACCACCGAGCAACTGACCGCAACCGCACACACGGCGACAGTCTCGACAAGGCTTTTCTATGGCGGCGAGGAGAAAAGCGGATTTACGGTCAAGTGGTACAAGGACGAGGAAATTTGGGAAGCGAAGGGTAGTGGGACTTCAATCACCGTGAACCGTGGCGACATCGACGGTGCCCAGCTTATCATTGCCGAATTTTACGAGAGCGCGGACAGCGTGTCACCGGTGTTCAGAGCGGGTATCAGAATGATTGACACGTTGGATGACTACTTCGTAGCGCACAGATATGTGGTATCCGCCACGGACAGGTCAACGACCGGGGCGAATATTGAGGTTGATAAGGACAAGCCAGTCTATCTGGAAGCCTATGTGGTCAATGTCCGGACTAACGTGGAGTTGACCGGAATAACAGATGCCAAGTGGGTATCTAATATTATGGACAAAGACACCTGGACTTCATTGCTGCGTGTCCCGGTGACGGGTGAGAATACGGGGGCGACCAACCTCGTCATGGTAACCACCGCCCAGACAGACAAGGACAATGTTGAAAAAGATGTGGTCGTGGTGTCCGAAGTGGAATGGTCTTTGTGATTTTTTAGTAATTTTGTGCTATGGCAACTAAAGATTTAGGAACAGCAATATTGGGAACGGCCTTGACAAAGGACGACACTATACTGGCGGAGGTCGGCGGCTCCATCCGAAGAATCCCCGTATCGGTATTGGCGGACGTTCTGCGCGCCTTGGTATCCGAAAACAATACAAGTTCAGACAACCAATAGTTTTTGAATCAGAATTTGTGTATCTTTGCAACACTTGATATATTGTAAGATGGACAATTGTACTTGCATCTCAAGAGAGAGAGTTTCTATTGTATATGGCAATGATTTCACAATCGAGGCCCATGTCTCCGTTTACGATAAGGACGAAGGTATATATAAGCTGCTCGACCTTACGGGCGTGAAGGAATGTCAGATGCGTCTGGTCGGGACTTATCGCAAAGCCATCGGCAAAGACATAACAGTCACCGGGTCTAAGGTCACGGCTTTCTTTCCGGGCGGCTCCGTCGGAGTCGGCACTTACGGAGTTGAGATAACTTTTGTTGACTCGCTCGGCAAGGGAAGAATCTTTGAGCGCAACCTTATCGGTATAGTGTCAGCCAGCGGTGATGCAACCGTGGACAATATTATCGAGGGGGAGACCGGCGAGGGGCTGAACGTCACGGTCAATGTTTTAACCCGTACCGTGAGAATCGGCACGAGTGGGGGGTCTTGCGTTCCCGATTCGGCGCTTTCTGAGACGAGCGAGAATTGCGTGCAGAACAGAGTCGTGACAGGAGCCATAAGGGAGTTGCAGGACTACTGCTTCCCGACTTCACTTGAGGCTTCCATCTCGCCGTCTTCGGCAGAATGGACAGGTAACTCAGTAGA
>ERZ1034844.174-NODE-174-length-37173-cov-14.099925_pt1 | contig 37173 bp, 36 predicted proteins | sample MGYA00520594_ERZ1034844 | MGnify/ENA primary metagenome ERZ1034844 (study PRJEB33766, sample SAMN09781733) | gut metagenome | biome: gut microbiome | host: Homo sapiens | place: Madagascar | study: EMG produced TPA metagenomics assembly of the PRJNA485056 data... | reverse complement strand
CTTTTCTGGCACTTCCATTAATGATTACAATTTTCATGCGTGTATCCTCCAACTTCCGATTTTCCAGCTCATTAAACCTGAATTTGATAAGCTCCTCTCAGAGATTATGTTTCAATTTTCTTCTATGAATTTCACTACTCTATCTATATTTCCGCTTTCATATTCATCATGTGTTAATTTGAAACACTCATCCTTACTAACACTGCTGTAGTCTATATACCTAGCAATATCTTCTGGAATTAAAAACAAGTTTACTCCTTCTCGTTTCAGCGATTGTAAATCTCCGTGATTGACATCAACAATTACTTCCGCTTCCCAATTTTTTGCTTTAATTGCAGACTGTAAATTTTCTTTTAATACAGTACTTCTCTTTTTTTTAAAAATATTAAAATGTCCATCATGTCCAACCTGTGAATTTCTCCCATTAGTTACATAGGGTACAACGGCTATTTTTTTTATCATTAACTTGTCCTCCTTTTCCACTTCTTATAACTTCTAATTTTACTTAAACTTTTTTCACCTTAACAAACTGGGATTTTTGTTATTCTACGATACCTTCAATATAGCTGTAATCAATATTTCCCTTTGTAACAGAATAGAAAAATGGATCTTTTCTAATTGTATCATCTGAATTGATAATAAAATTATTCCAATCGCCTGCCTCGTTGCCATCAGACAAATAAATAGTAACTTTGAAACTATATCCCATATATCCCAAAGATGGCTTTGACCGCTTTACTTCGACGCCATTCAAATTTTCGACAATATGCTGAATCTGCTCTTTGTCGGTAATATGTGTTGCGTTTCCGCTATTGCCATTGAAAACAACTATTTCCATGACCTCATTAGGGTCTAAGTCCATCAAGTCGAGTGGAATATTAAACCATACAACAATGCCCATCAAAAGAATTATCACAACAGACAGCAATATGATGATTTTCTTTTTCATATCAGCTCAACTCCTTTGTCAAATCCCGATTTTTGTTCTATTTGCTCCCCGATAAACTTGAATTTACAAAACCGTTTCCCATAATAATGATGAAACAAACGGTTGCAATAAAAACATTATTATTACTACCATTCCAAAGATAATATAAAACTCTTTGCTGTTCGCATTTGATTTTACATACTTGTTGAAATTTTGAGTCACACCTTTTGCAATCAAATATCCAATTAATGTTCCTGTAGCATTTGTAATAACATCGTTTATATCCGTTGTCCTAAAAGTAAAAATCTGTGACAGCTCGATTCCTACAGTAATGCATAATGCAACGAACATTGTTTTCTTGATATTCCTATATTTATCCCACAAAACAGGCAAGAAAATTCCCAATGGAACAAACAGAAGTACATTTAAGCAAGCGTTTACAAAGTCTGATATCATATCCACAAATGGAATCACATTAATTGTAAAGTCTATTTTCATAGAGTCTATGCTCGGAAAACCAACAAGCGATAGAACCGAAACAAAATAAGAGCCAAGCACTATATAGATAAGTGTTTTTTTTAAGTCATGGAGAATATACTTTCCGTATAAACCGAATAGAGGAATTATAAAAACTAAAGCGGCTGCAATCTCAATAAGTGCCGCATAAATTCGATGCATACTCTATACCTCCCACATAAATTTTCTGTTTGACAACTTCAAATTTATATTTTTTTTTGTAAATAAATCATATCTGTTAGTTGAACCCCACCTTCAAAAATAGGGTGGTCATAGTTATCAATAAAAAAATTTTCAATGCTGTGTGAGCGGGCAAAACCAAATTTTTCATAAAAAGGAACGGTCAACGGGCTATCCCCTGTACCAACTTGTAGTATCGAATACTTCCCTTTATATTTCGCAGCAACAAAGTCAATTAGTGCCTTGCCGTAACCTTTGCCCTGATATTCTGGCGCAGTTGCAATATTTTTAATTTCAAGAATGCCTTTGCCCTCGTCGGTTACTACACACTCGCATTTAACCCCATTATCGACTAATACATACATCGTTCCTCTATCAATATATCGGTCTATCATGCTCTCTTGTTCATCGGCTAACAGTAATAAGGGGAGAAATTGTTTTTTATTCTCTTTGATTTCTATAATTTCCATATCGGTATGTACTCCAAAATTCGCATTTGTAACTGGCTTTATTCTATCATGTTTCGGTACGAAAATCTATGCCGACGGTCAAACTGAAACTTAAAAATGCTCTCAATTAAATTCTGTTTTTTCGTATCAGCATTGGTATCATCTTGACCGTTGACTGCTCCGAACGGTTGTGCTATTTGTCATAGGTGTAAGTTCTACACTTGGCAATTTCAACTACAACAGAATAGGCGCTTTGTATTCTAGATACTCCCACTCGCCTAAAGGGAGAATAGACTGTTCAAACGATTTGTTTGGCGGGTACACATGGTTCGGTATTAGTCTCTGCGTATCCCAAAAAGATATCTTTGAAGAACTTTTTTATGATTGCCTTTGTTTCATCACAGACGGTATACATTTGAATGCACATAGTCCATTCGGAATCGGGCAGCGCATTACTTATCTCCACCTGCAAACTGATTTCCGCATAAGTTTGTTAGTAAATTCAGAATATCCCTATCTGTCCCTATGTACTGTATAATTAGATTATTATACAAATAGAAATGTGGAATACTCTTCCATTCAACATAATGAGTTTCATTTTCTAAAACCACCTCGGTTCCACTATCATCTATAGAATAAACATCTACTTGAGCTTGTGCGGAATTATCGTATTCATATATCGTGATACGACCATCAGATACTCCACTAAAGGTTAGAAGATGCCTTTTTCCTGTTAGTATTTGTGGCTCAACGCTTTCACAAATAACAGTATAACCATTGTTTTCAAGCTCCTTCAAAATGTCATCTATACTTATTTTCACTTCTGTATCAGTGTGCTCATGTGAAACATCCTCTGTGTTATCATTTTCGGAATATATCTTGGGTACATCTGTTACAGTGCCATCTGTAATAAGCTCATCATTTTCGGTTGTCGCTTTGCTACACCCAGATAAAAATATTATAAAGCCAATACAAATTGCCATTATCTTTTTCATAGAACTTTACCTCCACAAACAAGTTGTTCTGTCAACGGCGGTCAAGGCCGTTCATTAGATTTCTCTAACGAGCGGCCTTATGCCATGTTTCATATTCAGTTTTTAGCATAAATCTGACAGGGTAATCCTGTCGTATGCTCCATTTTTAGCATCCTCCGGATGTGGCTCTAGGCCAATAATGGTTATTTCCATCTTATCTGGTCCATATACCCAGAACATCCTTCTGGCTCCGCTTTTCCTGTTTTCCAAATAGGATTCCCACACCCTTAAGCCATATCTTTTTGATAAAGGCTCAATATCATGTGTATTAAGACCCGGATAATGCGGATCCTGTGCTAATTTCTTTAATGCAGCACCCCATTTCTTATAGAGTTCTGCATCCTTTTTGTTTATCGTTCCATCTCGATAGCTTGTTTGCAGTCTGCTCCATAATTCAGCCATCTCCGGGATACCCATTCGTATATTATATGCCATTCGTACTCTCCACCAGCTTCTTAGAAATCAGACAGATCAACAACAGGAGATACCTCTCCCTTTTTGAAATTGCTGATTGCTCTATCCATATCTTCTAAGGTTCGTGCAGATATACTGTCCGGAACTGTCAGCTCTCTTGGCTCTAACATAATGCATCCGTTGTCATATTCCTTGACATTATAATACTGGTATAATGCACCCCTGAGTGTTATTCTCTTTTTGCTATCAATATGAACTGTGTAATCCTTCACTGCCGTCATGATTCTCACCTCCATAATATCAAGTGGGATATCCCACCTAATATTATAATATACTCAGCTTTAGTATTTGTCAATGAGAACCATTTATTCCCGACTTTAGAAAAGACCGGAAAGCAAAGGTACAAGTGTCTGTAATGTTCCTACTGCGCTCTGAAAAAATGCCATAATGTTAATCTCCTTTTACTATTTGTTTTTCGTGATATATTTCCTTTGCCCCGACCAGGGAGGCTGTTTACAGTTACGTACCTCCAAGGAATATCTGGGAATCCATGTTTCCGATAATCGTATCCGCATTATCCTTATAGATTGCTTTCAGCTGTGACTTTGCCTGCAACACCAGACATGCCGAAATTTCACGGCTTCGGATGGTTGCAACCAGCTTTTCCAGATTGGGGATCTGCCCAATATTGGCCGCCTCATCAATAAGGCACCTCACATGTACCGGAAGCCTTTCGCCATACACATCATCTGCCTTTTCACACAACAGATTGAACATCTGCGTATAGATCATGGAAATCAGGAAGTTAAATGTCGCATCCGTATCTGACATGATCAGAAACAGGGCAGTCTTTTCATCTCCCAGGGTATCCAGTTCCAGTTCATCATAAGCTGTAATATCCCGCAGTTCCTTGATGTCAAAAGGTGCAAGTCTTGCACCACAGGAAACCAGTATGAATTTTGCGGTCTTGCCAGTAACAAAATGTCAATAGTTTTTTAATCATTTTTCTCAAAAAGGCAAAAAATAGAACGTATAGTTTATTTCCATACGCTCTATCTCACATTTCATATTAAATTTTGAATTCTACAAACTTGAATTGTTATTTTCTTTTATCTTCTATTTCTGCCCGTACAAGATAAACAATGCCAACTACCAGACTGATGATACTGGAAATCAGCAGTCCATTTCCCTGATATTCAAGTCCCGCCGCAAAAATCGTTGCGTTCCAGGATGAAACGCCTGACATAAATAAAGCTGCTACAATATACCTTATTGCAAACAGTCCCCCTGCAATCAAACAAAACATTACACCCGCAGTTCTTTTACTCATAATGATTTTACCTCCATGAAATTCCGATTTGTTAAGCTATCTATATAATATACAATATCATCTCTCTCTGATTATTACAATACCGACCGCCCTCGTTAGTTTTCAGGTCTAACGAAAGTGGTCGGTACATAAAAAAGCATTATTATTTTTATTCCACTGCTTCCATAAAGTAAATCCGGGAGGAAAAATCCGGGAACAGTCGGGTGTCGGAATTATATCCGGTACCGGCGAAAGCGGGTTTCAGGGCAATACCCGCACGCATCAGGGTATCTCCGTAAGCAGTCAGGTTTTCTTTTTCGCCATCCATATTCACGAATCGTGAAAGAATCTCCTGCAATGCAGATCCCTGCTTGATATGAACCGGAGAAACGGTGTTCACAAGATCTCCGAAGTCTTTCAGATTGTATTTGATATTCCTGCCGTAGAAATGATATTTCACATCCGGAAGTAACCCCACCGGGCGATACCAGTCATGGGACTGGTTCGGAACTGCCAGGCGCCGGAAGAACAGCCCCACTGCTCTTCTGCCATCCGGGGACACGCAGGTCCAGGATAAGGTTTCCGAGTCAGAATCCTCGTTTTCTGTTCCACGGTAAAAGGTTCCAAACTGGAAAACATCCCGCCATTTTTTATAAAGTGCAATCTGCTCCCGGATAGCGCTTAGGTCACTTCCGGACAGATCCTTTAAATTACATTCATACCCTAAGATTCCGAAAGAGGCCACTTGAAAACGGGTCTCAAGGGGCGTGATCCTTAAGGTCTGATGATTTGGACAAGATGACACATGTGCTGTAAATACCGATAAGGGATATCCATAGCTGTAACTGTTCTGAATCCCGGTACGGCACAGTGCGTCAGTATTATCGCTCGCCCAGATCTGCGGGAAATAATTTAATGTTCCCAGATCAAAACGATTTCCACCTGAACTGCAGCCTTCAAACAAAATTTCAGGGAAACGTGTGGTAAGTTCATCCATAATGTGATAAAGCCCCAGCACATAACGATGTGCCGTCTCTCCCTGTTTCGTAGCCGGCAGATAAGGGGAATAAATATCACTAAAATTGCGGTTCATATCCCACTTCACATAACGGATGTCTCCGGAGGAAAATACCTTCGTCATGGAATCTATTACATATTGTTGTACTTCGGGATTGCACAGATCCAAAAGGCGCTGATTACGTCCCTCGGAGTGGGGATGTCCCGGAATCATCATTGCCCAGTCGGGATGTTTTTGATAGAGACGGCTGTTTTCACTGATCATCTCCGGCTCAACCCAGAGACCGAAATCCACCCCAAAGGCTTTGATTTTTTTACTGAGGGAAGCAATTCCTCCGGGCAGCTTCTTCGGATCCGGTTCCCAGTCTCCCAGTGAGGAAGTGTCATCGTTTCGTCCCAAGAACCACCCGTCATCCATGACGAACAGTTCGATGCCGACATCTGCTCCTGCTTTTGCCAGCTGTATAAGCTTTCTCTCATCAATCTTAAAATAACAGGCTTCCCAGCTGTTTAACAGAACCGGACGAGGTCTTCTTTTCCACACTCCTCGGACAATATGCTCTCTGATAAAGGAATGTAACTGTCGGCTGAGTCTGCCATACCCCTTCGAAGAATAACTTAAAACAGCCTCCGGTGTATCAAAGTGCGCTTCCGGAGTCAGCTTCCAGGAAAAACTTTGTGGATTGATCCCACTTACAAAGCGCAGTTTCCCATAAGAGTCTTTCTCAAGGGCTTCATAATGATTTCCACTGTAGATCAGATTGCAGCCGATACAGGAGCCAAAAGTCTCACAGGTGTTTTTATGTCCCAGGATCATAAAAGGATTCGAGCGGTTCGAAGAGGTTCCCGTATAAGACGCATTTATAAATTTGCCGGAACGTAAGGAAATCTGTTCTCTGTGCATCTCTCTTGCCCAGGCACCGCTGAAATGAGTGATCACGGAATAATCCTCTGTCAGATCTAACTGTGCACTGAGGCACCGATTCAAGGTGACAGATGCGTCACTATGGTTGATCAGCCGTGCACTCCTGGTAATGACATCACATTCTTCGAATACGGTATAAAACAGCTGCAACTCCAAACGATTCATAACATCCTGCAAAATAATATGAAGACAATCTGCGGAATCAGTTTCAACTTCCGAATAGCTGTGAGGAAGTCCGGAATCCTGCAGCCACTGTTCTCTTTCCTTTAAAGTAATAATTTCATAGGAATCAAAAGTAAAGTCAGAGGTGACACTTCCGTCGGCAAATCTGACTTCCAGAAAAGGTTCTCTGATATCTCCCTTTCCCAACGTACCAACTTCCAAGCAGACATCTTCCATGGAGATCTGCGGGTGTTCCCTGTCGTAGGTACAGGTGTTGCCCGGAGCGAAGGCTCTCTGTATGACAAGGGGCGCACAGAAGGAAGGATCCTGTGAATCCACAGTGATCCGCTCCCCGTAATACAGATGTTCTAAATGTCCGGTATTCATGATACGCATTCCGTAGGTTGTGTGGGCAGTCTGTAAAAAGAACCATGGTCTCGTATCTGCATCTTTTACAATCTGAATCATGCTTTTAAGCCTCCTGAATCTCTTTTAACCGTTCTTCGGTCAGCTGATATTTCTTATGAAAGAAAATGACACCGATGACAAGGAGCAGAATGGGGAATAACGCCATCGTCATGCGAAGCCCTACCACAGAGCTTCCGGAAGCCCCTGTCGCTGCCGCAGCATCGCTGGTATCAGAGCTTAAGTTGCAGAGGTTCAGGCACAGGGATGCCACTAACGCAGCAATACCGGAAGCCAGTTTTACCACGAAGGTCTGCATGGAGAAAATGACACTCTCGTCTCGGCGATGATTTTTCCATTGACCGTAATCTACGGTATTGGCTAAAAATACGGTGGTCAGTACGGTCAGCATACCATTGGCGGCAAAGATTAAGAAGCCGGGAATGAATAGTAAAAATACATTACTCATATTCGTAAAACATAAAAGAAGCAATACAGCATATCCGGCAATTGCCATCAGGAAGCTGACATAGAAGATCCGGATGGTACTCATAAACTTACGAAATAACGGGAACAGAAGCATCATGGCGAGAATCTGTACCGCTCCACCGAAGGTGTTGAATAGTGTATAGGAATTATACCAGGTATCTCCGCCAAAATCGTATTTGAAGAAATAAATTACCAGGTTGGAGGTGGTATAGACCGCGCAGTTGATCAGTACAATGGTAATTACCACTGCCATCGCCTGATCGTTCTGAATTAACGCCTTGAACATCTGGCCGATGGAAGGTGCGTCCACATCTACCGTAGATTTTTCCTTGATATTAATACAGGTAATGGCAATAAATATCACGAACAGCACAGCAATGATCAGGGTGAACCGGGAAAATCCGACACGCTCTTCTCCTCCGCCCAGGGCATTGACACAAAGCATGGTGATCACGGTGATGATGGCAGAGCCGACACCGGCGCAGGAACGGCCTAACGTTGACAGGTCTTCCCGCTCTTTCCCACTGTGGGTAAATGCCGGGATCATGGACCAGAAAGGAATATCCATCATGGTATAAGTTACACCCCAGAGGATATAGGTTATGGCTGCGTACACCACCAGACCGCTGCCGTTCAAGGCAGGCGGTGCCGAGAACATCAGAAACAATACGATAGCATTGGTGACGGTACCGATCATCAGCCAGGGACGGAATTTGCCCCATTTTGTTTTCGTCTTTGCGACAATGACGCCCATGAAGGGATCGTTAAATGCATCAAAGACTCTGGCAGCCATGAGAATAATTCCCATAGCAATGGCATTTACCCCTAAAATATCCTGATAATAATACAGAATATAGCTTGCGGACAGCATGTATACCATGTCTTTGCCTACCGCACCCAGTCCGTAAGAAAATTTTTCTTTTCCGCTTAAATTCATAATGTAACCATTTTGCCCTTTCCGCCGGTATATTTCGTATGATACCGGGCAAACATTTTTATTTATGACGTATACATTTTACTTTTTTGCACCTGAAGCCTTAAGCGCTGAAGATATTTCTGCAGATATCATTAAATGGATACTGTAAACGAGATTCGCTGTTCTCCTGCAGTATCTGAATGCATGATCAAGGTTCCCTGACCGCTTTTCCCAAGGCTCTTTACATAGGTGCCGCCCATGCCGCCCTGTAAGGAAATCGTGTCAGGTCCGATGATTGCAATGTCACCTTCTGTGGACAGCCGGACCGGTTCCTGATAAAAAGGAAGTACATTTCCATGAGAATCCTGCGCTTCGATCCGTACCAGAGCCACATCATAGCTGTGATGTTCGTATAACCGGGTATGGTCTGCTTTGGCTGATAGCTGCAGATCTGTAACAGGCTCTTTTGTAACACTTTTTACGACGCTGCCGTTTTGGATGGCATCAAACCGGTATACGGTCGCTGTACCGCCCCAGTCACCGATATATTTGGTGTAAAGCTTTGAAACCTCGTCAAAATCAAGATGATAGATCAAAGCCAGCTTTAATGCGGTAAGATAAAGTCTCTTCGGAATATGATTCAGGCTTCCTCTGGCTACCATGTTCATGGCATCTGTCATTTGTTTTGCATGCTTTGGCTTAAACCGTTCGTTTTTTTCAAAGCAATCACCGATAAAGTCATCGATCAATATCGGCCCATGCTTTAGGTTTTTATAGGGAGACATTTCCGGCCGGTATTCCTTGATAAAACGGTCATTTTTATACATCTTTACGCTGTCGGCATTTGACAGAATCCAGATATTGCCGCGGTTGCAGCCGGGATGTTCGCCGATATCCATGGAGGAAGTAATCTCCAGTACCGGTGTATCTTCCTGTTCGCAGGCGTATACAGAAGCTGCCAACTTCGGATTGCGGAACATATCCATCACCCCGTGATAGCAGATCCGGTCGCCGCTTCCGAAATCTTTATGCGTATTGTAATCGAACATACACCAGCCAAAGCTTCCGGCGATATCTTTCTGTCCTGCCACGGCATCCAGCACATTGGCATGCCGGATTGCATGTTCACTGCGGCGTTCTTCGTTATCGAATGCTTTGGTCGGATACATATGTCCGTTATACTCACTGATCAGATAGGGCTTTTCCTTATCGGAAGTTACCTTTGCTTTCGGTTCACAGCCGGGCATTTCTCCATCGTGAAGGAAGTCATTATAGGTGTAGACATCTTCCAGCAGATGACTTTTCTTGATAGCCCGGACACCGCCTGTCTGTCTTGTAGAGTCCAGTTTGTGAGCTACAGCATTGGTTTTTTCATAAAATACATCGTCATCCGGAGATTCATTGATCCGTACACCCCACAAAATAATGGAAGGATGATTGCGGTATTGGAGGATCATATCTTCCGCGTTCTGCACCGCCTGCGCCTTCCAGGCATCGTCACCGATATGCTGCCAGCCGGGGAATTCCGTGAACACCAACAGTCCAAGTTCATCACAGCGGTTCAGAAAATAATGACTTTGCGGATAATGTGAAGTACGGACCGCATTGACACCCAGTTCGTTTTTTAACAGATCGGCATCCAGTTTCTGCATGCTTTCCGGCATGGCATAACCTACGTACGGAAAACTCTGATGGCGGTTCAGACCGCGGACGCGCTTCTTTCTGCCGTTGAGGTAAAAACCGTCTTTCCGAAATACGGCTTCCCTGATTCCAAAGGTAGTCTCAGATTCGTCCAGAACCGTTTCTCCTTCACAAATCTGTGTTTTCAGAAGATACAGATTCGGCTGCTCTGTATCCCAAATCTTTGGATCGGTTATAGTGGACTGCAAAAACAAAGAACCGGCTGAAACCGTTTCTGAACTTAAATTTTTCTGTGTCAGAAGCTGCCATTGCGGTACTGCGGAACTTTCTGCTTTCAGCGCAAAATACTGACGGAGCTGAAGGGATTTTGAACGATATTTTTCTAAGGCTGCTTCAGAAACATCATAAAACGTAATTTCAGAAATTACCTGCGCTGACAAAGGTGTCGCAGACAGATCAATAGAGGTATGCACAAAGAGATCCTTCACTGCAATCTCCTCTTTCACATCCAGATAAACATCACGGTAGATGCCTCCGTAGGTCATATAATCGATGACATAGCCGAAAGGAGGAAAATTTAAGTTTTCCCTGCTATCTAAACGTACACACAGCAAATTGTCCTGCCCGTAATTGACCGCTTCGCTCAGGTCTATGGTAAACGCGGTATAACCGCAGTGATGCTCTCCGACTTTCATCCCGTTGCAATATACGGTACTGTCATGGGCGGCGCCTTCAAAGGTCAGGAGCATCCGCTTTCCCTGCCATTCCTTCGGAACCTGTAGATGCCGTCTGTAGCCGCTGACCATCTGATAGGTGGATTCGTCAAAATAATGAAGTGGTGTCTCTTTGCAGGTATGCGGAATCCGAACGGATTGTAATGTTTCCTCAGGATATTCGCAGGCAAGCATTTCGTCTTGAAACCGTTCGGTAAAAAGCCAGTCTTCATTTAAAAAATAACGCTGATTCATTGCTTGTTCCTCTCTGATCATTTTTATATACATTATGAATGGTTCTTATGGAATTACTTTGGATTATATCGCTGTTTGCGTGATGCCATACATAAGAATATCTACGACCTCCTTCAGGGCATCAGCATAAGTCAGCTGATTTTTTGTGAGAATATCCCGTTGAAAGAACTGTTCGATCGAGGCTTCCAGCATCATTTTGACCAGACAGATGGGAACCGGCCGGATGCTGCCCTCTGCCATACCCATTTCGATCAGCTGGATCGTAGGCTCCCAGCCGGTCTCCAGCCGCAGTTCCACTTTATGATAAATCTTAGGGTATTTGTCTCTGAGGGAATACAGTTTCCTAAGGTCAATATTCTGGTATCCTTCCGGCAAAACACCTAAAATGCGATGCAGCTTTTCTACAACGCTTAACGCAGGATCCGTCAGGATCATCTGCTCACTTTCTTTTATCGAATCAAAAATGTAATCCACCATGGCAAGAAACAATGCTTCTTTGTCATCGTATACCGTATAGATCGTCTTCTTGCTGATGGAAAGTTCTTTTGCAAGATCATCCATTGTGAATTTCAGGCCTTTCTTGTCAAAGACGCGAAGGGTGGCTTCCAGAATGCTTTTTTGCAGGATGTCCGAAGTATCCATTTGATCGATTCCTCCTTTTTCGATATTTGCGAATAGATCCTAAAAGAACGTTTTCGATAGGATTTCTTATTGTTATTATTGTCGGTAATTTCTTCGTGGAAACTATAGCTCACTTTTTAGTTTCCTTGACTTAAGAGTATCATTTTGTGTGATAAGATGCAAGAAACGTTTTTTACAAAAATAGTTTCCTAAAATTGTGAAATATAGCAAAAAGCAAATGTAGCAAAATAAACAAAAAAGAAAACCGGACGATCAGGCACTGTGGTATCGGCTGATGTCCGGTATGTGTTTTCTTATGTTTCTTATGCATTTTTGAACTGTTCCGCCAGGGTCGGATGCATTTTTTTACGTGTGATCTCAACGAGTCCAAGCGGTGTGATATCTACGATACGTGGCTGCATGGGATCTGTGCGAACCAACTCTCGCAGCGCATCCAGTAACTTTCGCTGCTGTTCTTTTTCCGGCATATTAATGAAATCTACGATAATGATACCTGACAGATTACGTAACCGAAGCTGTCTGGCAATCTCTTCTGCAGCTTCCAGATTTACTTGAAAATAAGTATCTTCTCCGGATTTCTTTGCCTCGTTTTTTCCGGAATTGACATCGATTACCGTCATGGCTTCCGTAGGCTCAATCACCAGATACCCACCGCATTTCAGCCAGACTTTTGTGTCCAGTGCTTCGTCCATTCCCCGTTCCAGAGAATACAGCAGACGTAAGGAAATCGTGGGATCATCATATAGCCTGACCTGTTTTTGCTGCAAAACCGGATGCATACTTTCAGACAGCTTTGTATAAATCTCCGGATCATCCGTAAGGATTTCTCCGTACTCGTCCGGTCCTGCCAATTGCTCCAGTACCTCGTAAACGGCTGCAGAAGGCTCTTTTAAACATGTAAGGCATACTTTATAGGCTGCCTGATTTAAAAGGCTGAAAATGGCTTCAGAAGCGTTCTCAGGGGTGTTTCCGTTTTTGACAAGCAGTTTTATCATGCGGTCCGGGTCGGCTGTGGCAGAAGCACGCTTTGTTTTCTGGGCATCTCTGGTTACCATGACGACCACTTCATCTCCGGCTTTTAAGGAACCGTCTGCCCTGCGATTTTGCAGGACAGCCTTTTCGCTTTCTTTTAATGGCAGAAAGCAAAGCTCACCTGGCTTTATCTCTACAAAACAGGCATCGATATTTTTTGCGACATTTTGAATCTTTCCAAGATAAATACCGCCGATCCTGCTGGAGTTCGAACGTAAGACACGCACGGCGGCAACACCTTTCGACGTAACCAACAATGCGCAGGCTCTGTTTCGCAGGTGGGTGAAAATTAATTTTCCGCTGCTGCAGTCGATATCTTTCCGGATCTGGTTTACTTCCTTTTCTCTGGCCGGTCTTCCGCCGGTGAGGCTGCGGCTCATTCTGTAACTCCGTCTGAGGAGATGCCGACATTTTCCGCAGCAGTCGAAACAGCCGGATCAGCAGCGTCCTGTGCTGCAATTGCCTCTTCCACACTGTCATATCCGATGGCATTTAACGGTCGAAGCTCTCCCTCGTCATTTCGAAGATAAGTCTCTTCTCTGGTCACTAATAACGCATTCTCCATAAGCATCTCGTTATGCTCCGCAAATAACGCTGCTACGACCTGAATCGGTTTAATATTGCCGGCACTGGAAGCATCTACCAGAAGATACAGTCCGTCACCGTCAACGACGCTGCATTCATAAATACCTTCCTTCAGATTGATCTCACGGCTGCCTTTCTTTGTCTCCTTGGTGATCAGGATTTCCTCTTTTGCCATAAAAGCATCCACTGCGGATGCAAGATCAAAATGCGGTCCCCGTCCTTCTCTGAACCGGACGGTATATCCGGCAGCGGCGACACTTGCCATGGCGTTCCCTGCCTTGTCCGGCAGAATCTTTACAGAGACGATTTCAATACCGGGCACAGATACTGCGTTCAGCCGCTGCATAATATCTTCACAGGAGGTGAGGGAATGCACCTCAAGATCCATATACTCGCCGTTACTGGTGAGTCCCACCCCCAAAGGTGCGGCAAAAGACATGATCTGATGAGGGCTGAAGCCGCCGGTATAGGCCACATCCAGTTCCGCTCTGCGGTTTGCTTTCTGGAAAAAACGCATGACATCCAGATGCCCGATAAAGCGGACCGGTCCGTATTTCTTAAATTTCATTCTTAATTTCATAATGTGATAACTCTCTCCGTTCTTTTATACGTTACACAATCATCATCCGCGCGGTTCCATACAGATACCGCACTTGAATTTTGCGGCACCGCATCCCTGACAGGCCTGTTTACAGTTGGCGGAGATGGTCTCGTTTTTGGCTTTTTCCCATTCTCTTTCCAGAAATACCCTGGATACGCCGCAATCAATAAAATCCCAGGGCAGGATCTCGGAAACGGGACGTTCTCTGTATGAATAAAAATCAACATCCAGTCCGCATGCTTCAAAGGCTTCCATCCAGACCTCGTTGTGGAAATATTCGCTCCAGGCATCATAAAAACAGCCCTTATGATATACATACAAAAGTACTTGGGACAATCTCCTGTCGCCTCTGGCCAGGACACCTTCCAGTACACTGGCGTCTGCTTCATGCCAGTTGTATTTGATACTCTTCTGGTTCAGCTGTTCGGAGATGGCTTTTCTGGTCAGATAGGCCTTTTCCACAAATTCATCTTTCGTGCACTGGGACGCCCACTGGAATGGTGTAAACGGCTTCGGTACAAAGAAAGAAGTACTGGTAACGATCTGCACCCTTCCGTTGACACGTTTTTCTTTGGGCACCACATCGAAGAACGTCGCGGCAATCTTATTGGATAGTTCGGCAATTCCGCGGATATCCTCTTCCGTCTCGGTCGGATGTCCCAACATAAAGTAAAGTTTCACTCTGGTCCAGCCACCCTCGAAGGCAAGTGTGGAGCCACGCAAAATGACTTCTTCGGTCAATCCCTTATTGATGACATCTCGCAGTCTCTGGCTTCCCGCTTCCGGTGCAAAGGTCAGGCTGGATTTTTTCACATCCTGGACCTTGCTCATAACGTCCAGAGAAAAGGCATCAATTCGAAGGGACGGCAGGGAAATATTAATGTGTCTCTGATTACATTCTTCAATCAAAAAGTCGATCAGTTCCGGCAGCTTGCTGTAATCACTGGAGCTTAAGGAACTTAAGGAAATCTCTTCGTGTCCGGTATTTTTCAGCATTTCCATGGCATATTTTTTCAGCACGTCCACGTCACGCTCTCTGACCGGACGATACAGCTGACCTGCCTGACAGAAACGACAGCCGCGGATACAGCCACGCTGGATTTCCAGAACAACTCTGTCCTGGGTTACCTTAATGTAAGGTACAACGGGCTTCATGGGATAATAACTGTCTGTCATATCCGTTACCAGCTCTTTACAGATCGTAGTGGGAATGCCGTCCTCTGTAGGGGAAAACGAAGCAATGGTTCCGTCCTCGTGATAAGTGGTCTCATAGAACCTGGGGACATACATACCGGGCAGCTTTGCCGCACGACGTAAGAATTCAACTCTGTTAAGCTCCTCCGCCCTGCACTTCTTATACAGATCAATCAAGGGACGATACTGTGTCTCACCTTCTCCGATATAGAAAATATCAAAAAAATCCGCGATTGGTTCCGGATTATAAGTGCAGGGACCGCCGCCGATCACGATAGGACAATCCTCACCTCTCTCTGTTGCCAGCAGAGGAATCTGTGCCAGATCGAGAATCTGCAAAATATTGGTATAACACATCTCATATTGGATGGTGATACCCAGAAAATCAAATTCTTTGACAGGATCCTGGCTTTCGAGAGCAAACAAAGGAATCTGTTCTTTACGCATGATGGCATCGAGATCGACCCAGGGAGAATATACACGTTCACACCATACATCTTCCCAGGAGTTCAGCATACCGTACAGGATCTGAATGCCCAGATGCGACATACCGATTTCATAGACATCCGGAAAACACATACAGAAACGGACATCCACATTTGCTTTGTCTTTTACGACAGCATTTACTTCATTGCCGATATAACGCGCCGGCTTTTCGATTTTCATCAGAATATCATCATTTAATGCTAATTTTTCGTTCATAATAACCTCAATTTCTATAATAGATCTAGGATTTTTTCAAAGCTGCCTTCATTTTACGGACATCTTCTTCCGTACAGACTTCTTCGGAATAACGGGCTTTTTCGTAAATTGCTGCCATCCCGTCTAAATCAAGCGCAGTTTGCGCATCTAACGCAGTATAATATAACAGACGGCTTTTATCAAGTCCGCTGTTTCCTATTTTTCGCTGATACAGGTAACGGATCTTTCGTGCAGCATCCGGAAAAAAGAAGGAAACTCTGTCTTTGTTCTTACGTCCGACAGGCTTTTCCCCCATACCGGTCAGTTTTTCGCGTTTATCCGAAAGATCCGCTTTCTCCGAAGCATTTTGCACAAAGGATACCTGCCATTTTTCCCGTAGATACAGAAGCAGTTTCCGTAAAAAACGATAAAGCAGGAAAACCGCTCCGGCCAAAAGTGCAATCATTGCCAGATATTCCAGAATCACCCACAAAAGAAACGGCTCTCCAGCTTCCGGCAACGGCATATTGCCATTCCCTGCATGCTGCTCCGGGGTGATTTCAAGTGTCCCCGAATCCTCGGGAATCAGGCGGAACAAAAAGCGAAGAAACGTTACGAGTGCACTTCGTAAGGCCAGTAAAAACGGTTTCAGCCAGGCAAACTGTGAAATGATAAAAAGAACAATTCCGGAAATCACAACAAATAAGGTCGTACTGTACATTCCGGAACGGAAAATCTCCTGAAAGGGAATCTTACCGGTGCTCAATTTGTTTACTGCAAGAAAATCCTCATAAGACTGCCAAAAAAGGATAACGGCATATAACAAAAACACCAGGATCACACTCATACGGTAATAAAGATCCCACTCCCAATTTCCCTGATAATGCTGTAAATAAAGTCCTACAAAGCTAAGACCGGCTGCCAAAGGTAACGGTACGACTCCGGAGGCAAAATCTTCGGTACGAAAACGCAGAGAAAGCGAATAGATCACAAAACCGATACCGACCAGAACACGAATACTGCGATTTACGTCATTTTCTGCCGGAAGCAGGTAAATAAATAATAAAACACCGATATGTGCAAGCAGCAACACCGGCAGATGTCTGCAATGTTTTCGGGCGTAATACAATGCGGACACAGGAAGGGCACAGAGCATCCATAACAGCATGGACGGTCGTTTCGTGGGCGCGAGCGCGGCAAACAGTGTCGCCGCTGTCAGCGCAAGTGGGTAAAAACATATCTGGTTCAATAAAACTGTTAAAAATTCTTTCACAGGCAGCTTCTTTCTTCACGCAAAGGGACTAAGGTGATCAGTTCTTTCAGACGATCCGCAAGGAACGGAGGTGTTACCTCTGAATAGGGTAAAAACCATTTGAGCTCCGGATGAATCTCATGGTATTGCAGAAGTAACGAAGCAAAGTCATCATACGCATTCGGCGAAACAATGCAGGTATACATGGTATGCCCTGCATGCGTAAGCTTTTCGGAAAATACTTCCGAAAAAGACGGCATCTGTCCGGAAGTATCGATTCTGGCCAAGGCTTTCAGTACCGCATCACGCTGTCTGCTTCCACCGCCGGCTTCCAGAATACATGGTTCTCTATTGATAATATCCGGACCGTTACAATAAAAAGCCACCTGCATGCCCTGTTCCAGAAACATTAACAAAAGTGCCGTGGCAATCTGCAGACTTGCTTCCACGCAATCCTCTTTCTTCAGGATACCGTTATCTTCCAGATTCACGAAAATACGGACGGATTTCTGAGAAGTGTAATTTTTCTGATTAACCTTCAGCGCTCCGGTACGTGCAGTGGCTTTCCAGTTCATGCTGCGCAGGTCATCCTGCGGCTGATATTCACGGATTCCGCGGTATTCAAAGGGATCTTCCAATAAGTGACGTTTCGCAAGAACTTCCCCGTTCAACTGCTTCAGGGATTTTTGAAAATCAGGATGCGAAAAAGGACGCGGATAGACATACAGGCTACAATGTGCGATCACTGTTTCCGTTGTATACTGTGCAGTAAGGAACAGATCCGATGCCACAAGGTCTACCTCCCGAATGGTATAAAATCCACGCCTGCCACCGACAAAGGGAAGTGTTCTGGTCACCTTTTCCCATCGTCCGATCTGAAAAATATCGTTGCGATAATAACGGTCTGTGGTACGGGATCCTTTTTCATCAGTAAATGCCAGATGCCTGTCTGTCTGGAATTTTACCTTCAGCATAGTAAGCGGCAGACGTTTCCTGTTCTCTATGATCTCAGAAAGGGTACTCTCCTGTCCTTCCCAGATTCCTGCGTCCTGAAACTTAAGAGAGACCGTCAGGTTCCGGTGCCACAATTTTTCATATAGTATTTTTTGCCCCAGATAAAGAAGTAATGCAAAGACAATGATTCCCAGTAACTGTATCATGCGTCAAACCTTTCTGTAGGCACGGGGACAGTAGACAAAACAGCTTCGATTCTGCTGTTTGCGGAACCGGTCTCTGCTCCAAAACCACAGACGATCCTGTGTGCCAGTACCGGAACGGCAAGCGTGCGGACATCATCCGGAATGACAAAATTACGTCCCTGTAAATATGCACATGCCTTGGCACAACGCAGCAATCCGAGCGTTCCTCTGGGACTGACACCGGCAAGGACACCGTCCGCAGTTCTGGTAGCTTCCGCAATTTGTACCATATATTCCCGGATGCAGGGATGCACAAATATATGTTTTGCTTCTTCCCTGGCGGTCAAAAGCTCCTCCAGGGTAACAACGGGTTCCAAGGTATTCAAGGGATCTTCTTCCATATAAAGTTCCAGAATGCGAAGTTCCTCTTCTCTGGTCGGAAGCTTCATGGACAATTTCATGAGAAAACGGTCTAACTGTGCCTCCGGCAAAGGAAATACACCTGCATTTTCAATCGGGTTCTCAGTTGCAATTACGAAAAAAGGTTGTCCCGGTGTATAGGATACGCCGTCGATCGTCACCTGGCGTTCTTCCATGCATTCCAGCAGACCGGCCTGAGTACGTGGCGTTGCTCTGTTCAACTCATCTGCCAGCAGAATATTGGTAAACACAGGACCTTTTCGTAAGGTGAACTCGTTTTTTTGTCTGTCATAGACATTGATGCCGGTGATATCTCCGGGGAGCAGATCCGGTGTGAACTGAACTCTGGAGAAATGAATATTCAGAGACTGTGCCAATGCTTTCGCAAGCTTTGTTTTGCCGGTTCCCGGGACATCCTCCAAAAGGACATGACCGTCGGCAAGCAGGGCTGTCAGCAAAAGTCCTGTTACTTCTTCTTTTCCGACAATTACCTTTCCGATATTTTTCTGTATTTTGTCTGCAAATGCTTTTCCTGTATGTTCTGCCATTTAGAAATCCTGCTTTCATAATTTTCCAATGTTTAGCATACCTTTGAATGTATGTAGCTACATTATACCCTATCGCAATCAGTTCTGCCAGTACTAAAAATCCATGTAAAAAGGAGGTATCCGGCTATGTATGAAGACAGAAAAACACAGGAAATACTTCAGAATATGCGTTTACAGGCGGACACGGAACAGACCCGTTTCCTGCAATATCAAAAAAAGCCACAGCAGGACGAAACGGAAAATACCGGGAACTCTCATACCGGTACTTTCCGGATCCGTCTTGCTCTGGCGGGCGTTCTGTTTTTAACGGTTTTATTGTTGGACCAGAAAGGGAAAAACGTTGCCGGAATCTCTATGGATCAGGTATTTCGTTACCTCACCGCGGTGGACTATGGCACTTACCTTGAGACCTTGGTAGATACAGCCATTAACGATTGGCAAGCTCTGTAGTGATCTCCTCCCAGGTGACATCTTTTTCTGCCATCAGAACCATCATATGATACAGGAAATCGCTGATCTCATATTTCACTTCGTTGGGATTGGGATTCTTGGCGGCAATGACGATTTCCGTTGCTTCCTCTCCCAGCTTTTTCAGGATCTTATCGATACCCTTATCAAACAGATAATTGGTATAAGAACCTTCCTTCGGGTGAATCTTACGATCCTTGATCACATCAAAGACTTCTTCGAATACCTGCAAAGGATTCGAACTTTCCTCATAGTCTTTTTTGGTGATCTCATTGAAAAAGCAGCTCTTATTTCCCGTATGACAGGCAGCACCGACCTGAGATACTTTCGCTAAAATCGTATCCATGTCACAGTCGGCGATCAGTTCTTTGACATATTGGTAATGCCCACTGGTAAGACCCTTGAGCCATAATTCCTGACGGCTTCTGCTGTAATAAGTCATCTTCCCTAATTTCAGAGTCTGTTCATAGGCTTCTTCGTTCATGTAAGCCATCATCAGTACTTCTCCGGTACGGTAGTCCTGTACAACGACAGGTACCATGCCGTCACTGTTTTTCTTGAAATCTTCCCATTTGTAGGCTGCTTCAAAAGACTCTATGGGAATGTCGTTCTCTCGACACAGGTCTTTTAAAGCAACGATCTCTTTGACATTGTCATTGATCGTATTGCCCGTAACACCGCAGACATTTTCGTAAGCAAAGATCTCAAGCAGCTTGTTCAGAGCTACCTGGTTGATCTGCACAAAAAACGGCAGAGATAAAATGCTCTGTGTCTCGCGGATCTGATGTGGGTTCATCAGAATCATTGCGGAAATGTATTTTTCGAGATTTTCTTTGTGTAATTCCAGTACCGCAGGATCATTATAAGAAATCAGAATTTTCTCTTTGCCGAATTTCAGGGAAACTTCTTCGGTGATTTCGATATTGCTCTCTTTCTCATAATCGAGCACTGCTTTTTTGCAGCCGGCATACAGGAGCTTTTTGATATCCTCCATGCGCTTTACATTGCCGGCACCGATGACATCCACTTCTGCTTTTGCACAGATCTCTTTGATAATATCCAGTGCCGCATCATGCTCGGAATCCCCTTCGGACATGTCGAATACGATCAGTTCATCGGCATTATGCTCACAGTAATAATCAGCCAGACGTACAGGATCCGTGTCCACGATCGTGGTATCTTTCAGATTCCGCACCGCATGCTCATGATATAAATAAATACAGGGAACAAATTTCTTGATCATCATAATACTTCCTCATACCTTTCGGTTACCTGCCGATTATCGATGGATAAGCAAAAATAATAAGCAGGCACAATTTTCTCTTACAGACTTCCCTTGGTACTTAAGACATCCTTCACCTTCGGATTATAGGAAACAGCCTGATCCAGTGCCTTGGCAAATGCTTTGAACATTGCTTCGATCATGTGATGATTGTTGCCGGGAGACAACATTTTAATGTGCAGATTCATACCTGCGCTGTAGGATACGGCATAGAAAAATTCTTTTACCAGCTCGGTATCCAGCCCACCGACTTGGGGAACAGTAAATTCACACGCAAAGTTAAGATAAGGTCTGCCGCTTAAGTCAACCGCACATAACGTAAGTGTCTCATCCATGGGCAGAATAAAGTAACCGTAACGATTGATGCCCTTTTTATCTCCAACCGCTTTTTTGATTGCTTCTCCCAGGACAATGCCGGTATCTTCCACGGTGTGATGTCCGTCTACCTGCAGATCTCCTTTTACTTTACACTCCAGATCAAAAAAACCGTGTCTTGCAAAGCCGTCCAGCATATGATCAAAAAATCCGATACCGGTGCTTAAGTCCGCTTTCCCACTGCCGTCCAGATTCAGGGTAACGGCAATATCGGTCTCTTTGGTAGTACGGGTCACAGATGCTTTTCGTTCCATAATCATCCTCATTTCTGTGTATCACACATTCGTGTCAAATGCAGTCAGACACACACTTTTTACTCTTCAAATCTAACTTTAATACTGTTTGCATGTGCGGTCAAGCCTTCGCTTTTTGCAAACGTCTCGATCTGGTTATGTACTTTTTCCAGAGCCTGTCTGGAATAAGAGATAATGCTGGTCTTCTTGATAAAATCATCCACATTGACCGGGGAGAAAAATCTGGCGGTACCGTTGGTGGGCAGGATGTGATTCGGTCCCGCAAAATAGTCACCCAAAGGCTCGGAAGCATACTCTCCGAGGAAAATAGCACCTGCATTACGAATCTTTGTCATGGTATCAAAAGGATTCTTCGTAATGATCTCTAAGTGCTCGGAGGCAATCGCATTGGCGGCGTCCACGGCATCCTCCATATTGTCTGCTAGCAGGATATATCCGTAATTATCCAGAGATTTCTGAATAATGGGTGCGCGCTCCAATACTTTTACAAAACCGTCCACTTCTTCGGACACTTTTTCTGCCAGTTCTTTTGAGGTAGTGATCAGGATGGCACTTGCCAGTTCATCATGCTCTGCCTGGGACAACAGATCTGCAGCGACATATCTCGGGGTTGCGGTCTCATCCGCAAGTACCAGAATTTCACTGGGACCTGCAATGGAATCAATGCTTACATAGCCGTATACCGCTTTTTTGGCAAGCGCAACGAAGATGTTGCCGGGGCCTGTGATCTTATCTACTTTAGGTACAGATTCGGTTCCGAATGCCATGGCTGCAATTGCCTGTGCACCACCTGCTTTATATATCGTATCCACCCCGGCAATGTCAGCTGCAACAAGGGTTCCGGGATTTACTTTACCGTCTTTTCCGGGAGGTGTCGTCATAATGATCTCATCCACGCCGGCTACCTTGGCGGGGATTACATTCATCAATACGCTGGAAGGATAAGCTGCTTTACCGCCGGGAACATAGACACCGGCTCTTTCGATTGCGGTAATTTTCATGCCGAGAATCGTGCCGTCCGGCTTTGCGTCAAACCAACTGTTGCGCAGCTGCTTTCTGTGGAAATCGCGGATATTCTCCGCAGACTGACGGATGACGTCTATCAGATTTGCATCCATCTGTGCGTAAGCTTCGGCAATCTCTTCTTTCGTAACGCGAATATTTTCCGCAGTTAAAGCAAACTTATCAAACTGCAGTGTATAATCAAACAATGCCTGATCACCCTCTGCACGCACCTTTTCAATGATCTGGTTCACAGTGCTCTCATACTGGGAATAATTATTCGGGCTTCTCTTTAAAAGGTCGTTCAAAATACTCTGTTTTGATTCCTTATCCAATGCTACGATTCTCATAACTGTATGCTCCTTTTCGGATAATATGGTATATTTTACTGCACTTCCAATTGCTTCCGGATGGCACCTACAAGCTTACGGATGCGGTCTGCTTCCATCTGCATGCTGACCGGATTGACGATCATGCGTGCGGACAGCGGACATACCTCTTCGAGGACTTCCAGTCCATTCTCTCTCAGTGTGGATCCCGTCTCTACAATATCTACGATTACATCAGACAGTTCCACTAACGGTCCCAATTCGACGGAGCCGTTCAGTTTGATGATATCAACCGTCTGGTGCTTTTTATTGTAAAAATACTCTCTGGCAATATTGGGGTATTTGCTGGCAACACGGATTCTTTCATGATGCTTTAACAGTTCTCTGGCCAAAGCCGGTCCGCAGACACACATTCTGCATTTGCCGAAACCCAGATCCAGTACTTCATAGACGTTCCTGTTTTCCTCTAAGATCGTATCCTTGCCGACCACACCGATATCAGCGGCACCGTATTCCACATAGGTCGGTACATCCGGCCCTTTTGCCAGGAAAAAACGAAGTTTATATTCTTCATTGACAAAGATCAGTTTTCTGGTGTCCTTATCTTTCATTTCTTCGCAGGTGATGCCGATTTTCTCGAAAAGTTCCAGCGTCTTTTTGGCCAGTCTGCCTTTTCCCAGGGCAAACGTAAGGTATCTGTCTTCACTCATGACTGATCTGCCTCCTTGTTCTTGGTGATTTCGGGAGAAAGTACGGCAGGAATGCCTTCCTTCCGCAAAGCCTGCGCTTTTGCAAGCTGATTGAGGTAATCTTTTTCATCCCCCTCACGATAATACAACACTTTTGCAGAAGCGGGAATATCAATCGTGACCTTCTGACGGGATAAGGCTTCCAACAAATCATCGATTACAATGACAAAACCGATGGCGGGGGCGTCCTTGCCGAACTGATGCAGCAGATGATCATAACGACCGCCTTTCACCACGGCGTCACCGATACCGTAGGTGTATGCCTTGAATACTACTCCTGTATAATACTGATATTTGCTCAGCATCCCGAGGTCAAAGGAGATATATTGCGCCACACCGTACTGAGTCAGGCGTTCCTTAAGCTTTTCCAGTCTTGCAATCGCATTCAGGGATCTTTCGTTCTTCACCAGTTTCTTAGCGTCTTCCAAAGACTCCATATTCTCGAACATGTCTGCCAGTTTTAACAAAATATCATGGTACGGAGCCGGAATCTGTTTCTGTTCCAACAGCTCCTGCGCAGCGAAGAAATTCTTGCCGGAGATACAGGATCTGAGTTCTTTTTCCGTATTCTCATTCAGCCCTGCCTCTTCACAGAGACCGCGGAAATAATCCACCTCTCCGATCGTGACCTGAAATCTGGTCAGGCCGGCACTCTTGAGAGACTCGATTACCATACTGATGACTTCGGCATCTGCTTCCACGGAAGCATCCCCGATCAGTTCCGCTCCCATCTGTGTTACTTCCTTTAACTTTCCCTGCAGATTCGAAGTATTGGTAAAGGTATTGCCGTTATAGCTGAAACGTAACGGCACATTTTCCTCACAAAAATACTTTGCCGCACAGCGGGCAATGGACGGTGTAAAGTCCGGACGCAGCACGAGCGTATTTCCTTCTTTATCAAAAAACTTATATAATTCTTTGCTGGGTGTGGTACCGATTTCTTTAGAAAACACATCAAAAAATTCGATGGACGGGGTCTGAATATCTTCATAGCCGAAACAATGAATTGCCTTTTGCAGTTTCTGCTCTACGGCCAGTTTTCTTGCATATTCTTTGCCGTAAATGTCACGGACACCTTCCGGTGTATGTAAAAGTCTGTTGTTCATTATGATAACCATGCCTTTCCGCAAACTAGTTTCGTAACCACTTTAATATATTAACGTGCTACTATGGTAGTATGTGAAACTATTTGTAGTATACTAGGTGACCTCTCCGCTGTCAAGCAATTATTCCTCTCTGTCTTCGAGATCTTTTTGCAAAATATCCAGATAAGGAACCAAAATTCCCTGATGCTTCGGGAGAATATATTCCGGATTCAACTCTTCAAAGCGAAAACTTTTCCGTCCGCCGTCCTGTGCCCTGTTCCAGAAAAACATAAGCATTTCATAGGGAAGATAATATAACAGATCTTTGTGACTGTAAAAGATCAGAAAAAAGGCAATTCCTTTCTGCTTTTCGAACTGGCGCATAAATTCTACCTGATGCGGATGAATATTTTGCAGGGAAAAGGTATCCACGGCGCATTCCTTGGCATCAAAGCATACGGGGATCCCCTGTACGACGCCGATATAGTCTACGGTACTTTTCTGTTCAAAAAACGCAAGGGTGATCTGCCTGCTTTCTTTATCCATTTTAATTGGAGTGATCGGTGTTGGAATCTTCTGGATCACTGCCAGACCGGCTTCCGCATATTTTTCATTGGTACGGTTGACCATGTCTTCGAGGGTTGATCCGCGAAGTCCTCTCGTATTCCAGGTTGCCATATTACTTGAATTTCCTTTCTAACAGGCGCTGTCCGGTGCAAGATGCAGTGCCTGTAAGATCGTGTCAAATTTCGGAGGAAGCGGTGCCGTAAATGTCTTGCCGCTTACTTTTGCAAGGGCTCCCTCTTCCTCTGCCGGAAAACATACCCTGCCGGCATGCAGAAGCTGATGATGCAATGCATACTTTGTCTGCATCTGACGATTCAATTTTTCATCACCGTATTTGGTATCGCCGATGAGAGGATGCCCCGTACTTGCCAGGTGCGCTCGGATCTGGTGCGTCTTGCCGGTTACCAGTTCCACACAAACATACGTGTACTCTCCTGCAACAGCTAACGGGGTGTAAACGGTACAGATATAGGAAGCTTCTTCCAGATTTCCCGGCTTTTCCTGAAAGACCCGAACGGTATTGGTCTGTTCATCTTTGGATAAATAGCCTTCCAGGGTGCTTTCGTTCAGAATTTTTCCTTTGCAGACGGTCTGGTAATATTTTTTGACGGAACGGTCTTTGATAATGCGTCCGAGTGCCTGGGAACCTGCCAAAGTCTTTCCGCACAATACGATTCCGCTGGTATTGCGGTCCAGCCGGTTACACACGGACGGACGAAACGTGGCAAGCTCCTCTTCCTTCATAGCTTTCGTTGCAAGCAGATGTCCGATCAGCCACTCATTCAGAGAAATATCTTCCGGTTTTGCTTTTTGAGAAAGAACCCCTGCCGGCTTATTCAATAAGAGAATATCATCATCTTCATAAATGATACCGATATCTTTTAATGTGTCATAAGCCTTTCGATACATGGAAGTATCTTCCGTACTCTGTTGTCCGCACAGCTTTGCAAAGGTTTCATCGGAGAAAAAGCATTTTACTTCATCTCCCTGCTGTAAGAGCTCTTTTCCTTCTGCTTTTTTGCCGTTCAATATGATGTTTTTCTTGCGAAGCATCTTGTAGAAAAAACTGCTTCCGGCATTCGGTAATGCCTTTTTCAGGTATTTGTCCAATCGTTGTCCTGCCTGATTTTTTCCGATGGTAAGGATTTGCATAGAAGCCTGCCTTTCTTAAAAATTGCAAGCTTTGTAAAGGTGGGCGCAAAGCTGCTAATTTTTCATTTTATTGCCCCGGTATTACAAAGCTACAAAGCCACGCTCTTCAGCGTCTGGCAGATTCCGGCGGTGAGCTGCGGCTGCGAGGGAAGTTCTTTTAACTGCTCACATCTGCTCAGATATTTATCAAGATCCGTAAATATTTTAACGGATACCTCTCTGTAATTATCTTTTTTCAGAACATCCTGAATATGTTTGTAAAATGCCTGCTCGGCGAATTTTGGATCCGCAGTGTATCCGCAGACGGTATTGCCACAGACGGTCAGATGATGAATGCAGAAATTTTTCTCGTAAGAGGTGAACACCATATCATAGAGTCCTGTGAGATCTTCGGTATGCGCCGCAATCTTGTCAGCAGCTTTCGGATTACATCCCTGGAAGCGCAAAAACATAATCATTTCTACCAGACTTTTGCAGGCGGGAAGACATCCGAGCACCGCTACGATCGTGAGAAGATTTTCTCTGCTTCCGGTGCTTATCCAGCCGGCGATAAATAATGACAAAGAGATCAAAAAATAAAGTACGGTACGAAGAATTTCATATTTTTTCTGGGTCTGCAGATAATTTTTGGTTCCTTTATAGGAAGCTGTCGTAAACATTCTTTTGCATTGCATGGATCAGTTACTCCTTTGGTCTGTTTTGTAAGATAGATAATGCTGCGATTTCTTCTTCTGTGAGCGTTCGGTATTCACCGCGGCTCAATGTCCTATCTAATGTGATTGGTCCAAACTGTACTCTTTCAAGCTCCAGTACGTGATTATCGATTGCCTGCAGCATTCGCTTTACCTGGTGAAATCTGCCTTCGTGAATGGTAAGAAGAAGTTGCCCGTTTTCTGTCAGCGTTGCTTTTGCCGGTGCCGTCGGCTTATCGTCACCGATATCCAGACCGTTTTCCAGTCTGTGGATATCTTCTGCGGACAGATCCTTTTCCGGTATCACCAGATAGGTTTTATCCACATGCTTTTTGGGGGAAAGAAGTTCATGCGCCAATGCTCCGTCATTCGTGATCAGAAGAAGTCCTGTCGTATCTTTGTCCAGACGTCCTACCGGGAAAATATCTTTTGGCGCATCTCCCGGCAGGAGACTGATCACTGTCGGTGCAGTATTATCGTTCGTTGCAGACACCACACCTTTGGGTTTGTTCAGCATGTAATAGACATATTTCCGGTAGGTCAGCTCTTTTCCCTGAAACGTGATCGTATCTGTCGCTTCATTTATTTTTTCTTCCGGTTTCTTGACAGTCTGTCCGTTCACGGTCACTTGACCTTTCCGGATATACTCTTTGACCTGGCTTCTGGTGCCGATTCTGTTGTCACATAAAAATTTGTCCAAACGCATAGAAAAACACTTTCTGAGACTTAAAATAATCTCTCCGGCATATAGTGATACAAACTCTTTGGAGTGCCGGAGATGAAAAAAATAATTGCTGTTGCCTTCTTTTTATTACTGACGGCATGCATCCTGACGCATTCCGCATGGAGCCTTGCTTATGCGGCATTGGGACTTCAGCTGTGGTACGAAAGAATGGTGCCGGTCCTTCTCCCCTTTATGATTTTATCGGGCACCCTGATCCGTATGGGGCTGGTACCCGTTCTGCTGCGTCCGGTTCGTCCTCTTTTTGAAAAAGCGTTGGGGCTGTCCGAACAGGCTGTTTATGTCATTTTGATGGGCTTTTTATGCGGCTTTCCCATGGGTGCAAAAACCATTGCCGATTTTCGTCTAAGAGAAGAGCTGTCTGTATCGGAAGGACAATATCTGTTAGCTTTTTGCAACAATCTGGGACCGGTTTATTTTGTTGGATTTGTCCTGCCGCTGTTGCACAGATCCCTGTTACTGCCCTATCTGACCGGTATGTATGGAATTCCGCTCCTATACGGATTTTTCCTGAGACATACTGTTTGTCGGAAGCAGTTACAGCGTTGTCATACAACATTTCATTCTGCAGCCCATTGTCCTAATGCCATGCTATTTTCTACCGCATCAGTTTATACTTCTCAGAACAGTACGGCATCACCTGGCATGCCCTTGCCAGATGCTCTGGATGATGCCGTCAATGCTGCAGGCAGAAATATCTTACAATTGGGCGGATACATGATCTTTTTTAATTTGCTGAATCTTCTGCCAAGACTGTTCCTGCCGGACGCCTACAGATATGCTCCGTTGTTAGAGATCAGTGGTGGCTTAAAGCTCCTCGGAGACCGTTATCCGTTATATGCCCTGTTACTCTTACCGGCCGGCGGACTCTGTTGTATTGCGCAGACCGGAAGCTGTATCCGGAACACGGGATTATCCCTGAAAAAATACATCCTGGATAAATTGATTCTAACAATGTTGACCGCAATTTACTATTTCGGTTGGTCTCTGTTAGCACCAAATACCTTTTTACTGTAACTTTAATTTTTTACAGTACTTTTGTGAAGTAAGAATATTGACATTTTTTAACGATACAATTTTCGTCATACTTTTGAGCTTTATGGCTTTTTCGTTTTATGACGTATGTCTGTTCTGCGTCGTCTGCGCCTCTTATGTCTGCTAACCTGAATCTGATATAGTAAAATGACGATCAAAAGCAATATCACTAGAACTGCGCAGATAGTAAGGAAAACAACGAAAGTGTTCGTATCCTTTTTCCCCGGCTGCGCAATCTGGGCATTTCCTGCCGCATCAGCCATCGTGATCACGGAAGACGCTTCCTTCGCAGCTTCCTGTGTAGCCGCAGCGGCATTTGCAGCTTCTGCTTCCAGGCTTGCTTTCCTTGCCTCTTCCGCTTCTTTTTCAAAATTCGGGAATGCCTTGTCAAAAGTCACGGGGGAGCTCTCCGTAAAAAGATCTGCCTGATTATAGCCTCTGACTGTGATCACCGGCTGCTCTCCCCTGGTGAAAGTCAGGGTAAAACGGAAGGTATCCGGATAAGTTGCGGCCATAATATCCAGATCCGGCCAGGAAAGTAATTCAGAGTAGGTCTTTCCCCCATCGGTACTGTAATCATAATACATCATGGGACAGTCGTAATCTGTTGCTGTGACCTCCAAAGTCACTTCTCCTGTCTCATAGTCAGCATTTTGCAGCGTCAAGAGGCAGACATCCGGCTCTGTCTGATCCCGTATGGTAGCCGGAAGAATAGATTGCAGGGATACTTCCGGAAGATTACTTACATCAGCTGTGTAGTCCACACCGAGTGCTGTACTGGACAACCCAAAATATTTTGCGACAGACAGTGCATCTTCTCTTCCGAAGTTCTTCCAGTCCTCCTGTGTCTGACAATACGGAAGGTCTCGGCTTTCATCTACATGGCAATGCTCGATGATCGCGGAAGGAATGGATCTGGAAGTACATTCTCTGATAATACCGTAATAATCATCCCCGTTATTTTTGAGCTTTGTCTTTACCCCACGCAAAAACAGCCCCATATCCTTCATCTGCTGCATTTGCACGGAACCGAACTGATATCCGTAAGCATTATAGGGCTGCACGGAAGAAATCCATACCTCGGAGCCAAACAGATCATGATCCACGGAGGCATTATAATGAATGCTAAACAGGAAATCCGCATTCCGGTCCGCAGCATACTGTGCGCGGTCAGCCAGGGACATTGTTACATCCTCCGTATGCGTAAGATATACATCCACATTATCATATTTTATTAATTCTTCATACATTGCCATGGCGGTTACCATGGTCATTTCTTTTTCTTTCGCGGGACCTTCCAGGGTGCCTTCATTGTCGCCGCCATGTCCGGGATCAATAACGATAGTGATCCTCTCCCCCGTCTCCTGTGCTCTGGAAGCTGCCTGCACAGCAATCGGCTGTACAAAAAAACAGACTGCAGCAAGACTGACCGCACAGATCATTGTCCTGACTAACAGTCCTTTTTGCATTTTATATCCATTCATGTTCTCTGATTCCTTATAAAACTTATCTAAAATAACGTTTCTTTTGAAAAAACCAGCTTTCAGCAGAAAACTGGTTTTCTAGGTTTTTACATTACATTCAGATTGTCGCCGTCTTCAGCGGTCCCTTCGACGGGCGCAAGCTCCTCGTCCACAGGATGAAGTTCACTGCGGTTAGACTGGATGATATCCCGATACTGGTTCAGATTACCGATCAAAGCATTATAATCAGCACTGGCCTGTCTGGAAGAAGCATCTATAATATTCTCAAGATGTGCCAGCATATCATCCATATATTGCATGGCGGCACCTTTTACATTATTGGCTTCAATGGTTGCGTTATCCAGAATCTCCTGTGCCTGTTTGCTTGCCATGGTAACGACTTCATTTGCCTGCGCGTAAGCCTGCTGCATGATCTCATGTTCGCTGATCAGCTCATTGGTCTGTGCGGTTGCTTTATCGATCAGATCCTGCGCTTTTTCTTTGGCATCATTGATAATGGCTTCTTTATTGCTGATGATCTTCTGATAGCGCTTGATCTCGTCAGGAGTCTTCATGCGCAGTTCACGCAGCAATTCGTCAATCTCTTCTTTATTGACAATAATCTCCGTACTGGACATGAATTTCGGCTTACAACCATCGATATATTCTTCAATTTCATCAATTAACTGTTCGATTCTGCTGCTCATGAAACTCTCCTTATTTACACATTACTGTTGTCTGAAAGCTTTTTCTGACGATACTTTTCATAGATCAGATCCGCCACAAAACCCGGAACACAGGGGGTAATATCTCCGTTAAAACTTGCAATCTGCTTGATCGCGGAAGAACTTAAATATGCGTATTCTAAGCTGGTCGTTAAAAATATCGTGTCAATTTTTCCGTGGGAAAGCATCCGGTTGGTCTGTGCCATCTGCAATTCGTATTCAAAATCCGTAATGGCACGCAGCCCACGGACGATCACATGCAGATCTTTTTCCCGTGCATAGTCTACAAGAAGTCCGCTGAAGCTGTCGATTTGTACATTCGGCAGGTCTTTGGTGGCTTCTTCTAGTATCTTAACACGTTCCTCTACAGAAAACAACGGTGTCTTTTCTTTATTATTCAAAACACTGACGATTAAAACATCAAATATCTCAGATGCTCTCCGGATGATATCCATATGACCGTTGGTAACGGGATCAAAACTTCCTGTGTAAACCGCTCTTTTCATACTAAACTCCATTCTGCAGGCACTTTTCCGGTGGTTTTTAAGCACAATGCGAATTGCAGACTTTGCAAACAATTATTTTTTTCTAAGAAATACATGTTTATTGGTTTTATACTTTTTCTCGCGTATTACCTCAAACCCAAGCTCTTCCACATAAGAAAAATCCGTATGCAGAGAAGCTTCCACTAAGATCAGGGTCTCCTCCGAGACATATTTTGCGAAGCGTAACTGCTCCAATACTCTGCGCTCCTGCTCCTGATCATAAGGCGGATCCATAAAAATCACATCTACATGTTTTTCATAGATGCCGGTAAGACCGGCGCAGGCATCCTGTTTTAATACGATCGCACGATCTTTCATTTTGGTAAATGTCAGATTATCCTCAATACACGCCAGTGCTTTTGGGGCATTTTCAATAAAATAAGCTTTTCTGGCACCGCGGCTGAGTGCTTCAATGCCGATACCGCCGCTTCCGCTGAAAATATCCACGAATACACAATCCGGAATATAAGTCTGCAGCATATTAAAAAGTGTCTCTTTGATACGGTCGGTCGTCGGTCTGGTATCCATACCTTCCGGTGTTTTTAGCGGCAGACTTCTTGCCGTTCCTGCAATGACTCTCATATTATTTTTCTCCCTCAGACTCTGACTTTGGTTCCCTTGCTGTCACGTTTTCCTAATTTCAAATTATTCAGGACAAGTTCTTTTCCCTTGTATGCAATCGTTGTTTCAACTGCATTTTTTGTATAGTAAACGTTTTCGACCTGATCTCCTTCGGCAAGTTTCATGCCGCGGACACCGATGGCACCTTTCTTTTTCTCAGGAATTTCCTCCACAGCAAAACGAAGGAAAAATCCGTTCTTTGTCTGCAATACAATATTGCGCTGATCCGTCAGGGCAGCCACACTGACTACACTGTCTCCTTCAGCAAGCTTCGTGGCAGCCACGGTACGCTTGCTGACATCAAATTCTCCACCGTCTACAACCTTTAACATAGACTGTGCAGTTGCAAAGATGACCTGACACAGATTCAGTTCTTTCTGACTGGTGATATAGACAATCTCTTCCGTCTGCTGACTGAAGTTGCTTACATTGTCGATCGGAATTCCTTTATCACGGAATTTTCCGTAAGGAAGATCCAGTACTTTGATCGTATGCATCTGTCCGGTATTGGTAAACAGACAGATTCTCCCTGTGTTTTTACAGGTAAAGACATATTTATTCTCTGCATCCGCAGCCTCTTTATTCCGTTCATAGACAGAGACATCGATGGTCTTGGCATATCCAAAACGATCCATCAGAAATACGACATCCGTCTCTTCCAGCTCTTTTTCTTTATAAACTGCTTCCTGACCGTTTTCAATTACGGTTTTTCTCGGATGACTGTATGCTTTTTTGAATCCGTCAAGTTCATTCATGATCACTTGCGCCATGGAATCACGCCTGTCCAGAATATCTTCGTAACGATAGATATTTGCCATGGTTTCTTCATGCTCATTGATCAAAGCTTCCAGTTCCAGACCGATCAACTTATACAGGCGCATTTCCAGGATCGCATTTGCCTGCTTTTCGGTGAACATCAGCTGCGTGGCCATGATCTTGGATTCTTTGGATTTGAATTTAATACCATCTGTCTTGCCTTCTACCAGACAAGCCTTTGCCATGGCACGGTCTTTTGAACCACGCAGGATCTCAATGACCAGATCAATGACATTGCAGGCCTTGATCAGACCTTCCTGAATTTCCTTGCGTTCCAGCTCTTTTGCCAGCAGATTCGTGTATTTTCTGGTGGCTACTTCAAACTGAAAATCAACGTTTGCCTTAATGATCTGCTTTAACCCCATCGTCTCGGGTCTGCCGTCCGCAATCGCCAGCATATTGACACCGAAGGTATCTTCCAGACGGGTTTTTTTGTAAAGCATATTAACAAAATTCTCAGGATCGGCATCTTTGCGCAGCTCAATGACAATACGGATTCCTTCTTTGGATGACTGGTTCGAAATATCTACGATATCCTGCGTCTTCTTAGTCTCGGACAATGCTGCCACATCAGATAAAAATTTTGCGATGTTGGCACCGATCATCGTATAAGGGATCTCTGTAATCACTACATTGGTTTTGCCGGCTTTTCCTTTTTGGAATTCTACTTTACCGCGCAGTTTGATCTTGCCTGTGCCGGTCTCATAGATTTCGGCCAGTTCGTCCTTATTGATCACGATTCCGCCGGTCGGGAAATCCGGTCCCTTCAGATAACGCATCAATTCTTTGGTAGTGATGTCATTATTCAGCATATATGCTTTTACAGCATCGATTACTTCTCCGAGATTGTGTGGCGGAATACTGGTCGCCATACCGACGGCGATACCTTCCGAACCGTTTACCAACAAATTGGGGATTTTTACCGGCAGTACCGCAGGCTCTTTTTCCGTCTCATCAAAGTTTGGTACAAAATCCACGACATCCTTATCCAGATCGGCAAGAAAAGCTTCCTGTGTTACTTTTTGAAGTCTGGCCTCCGTATAACGCATGGCAGCGGCACCGTCTCCTTCGATATTGCCGAAGTTACCATGACCGTCGATTAAGGGCATTCCCTTTTTAAAATCCTGACTCATGACAACCAGGGCTTCATAGATCGAACTGTCGCCGTGCGGATGGTATTTACCCATGGTATCACCTACGATACGGGCACTTTTACGGTAAGGTCTGTCGTAACGAATGCCCAATTCATACATATCGTAGAGGGTTCTTCTCTGTACCGGTTTCAAACCGTCTCTGACATCCGGAAGTGCTCTTGCGATAATAACACTCATCGCATAGTCAATAAATGACTTTTGCATTTCCTCAGAGTATTCTGTTTTTATGATTCTGCTGTCGTCCATTCGGATCCTCGTCTTTCTGACTTAAAATTATGCGGCAAGTACAATTCTTACGGACTGCTCGTCCGCTGCCTGCCATTTCACAAATTTTTATTTCCTCTTTATGCTTTACATTTTATTTCACCTACTCTTAGACATCCAGTTCCGCATCGGTAGCATGATCATAGATAAATGCCCGTCTCGGCGGCACATCCGTCCCCATGAGCAGTTCGGTCATTTCAGAAGCCATACGCGCATCTTCGATTTCCACCAGCTTTAGCAGTCGGCGTTCCGGATCCAGCGTGGTCTCCCACAGCTGCTCTGCATCCATTTCGCCCAGACCTTTATATCGCTGTAAGGTAAACGAACCCTTATGTGTCTTACGGTACTTTTCCAGCGCCTTATCGTCATAGAGATATTTTTCTTCTCCCTTGGAAGGCATTGCCTTATACAAAGGAGGCATTGCTATGTACACATGACCTTCAAAAATCAGATCCGGCATAAAACGATAAAATAGAGTAAGCAGCAATGTGGAGATATGTGCACCGTCCACATCGGCATCAGCCATGATGATAATCTTGTCATAGCGAAGCTTACTGATGTCAAAATCATTGCCGTAACCTTCGGAGAATCCGCATCCGAAGGCATTAATCATAGTCTTGATCTCCGCGTTTGCCAGTACCTTATCAATGCTGGCCTTTTCCACGTTCAGAATCTTACCGCGGATTGGCAGGATTGCCTGATACATACGGTTTCTCGCCGTCTTTGCACTGCCGCCCGCAGAGTCACCCTCTACGATAAAGATTTCGCACTTAGAAGGATCTCTGGATTCACAGTTAGCCAGTTTTCCGTTGGAATCAAAAGAGAACTTTTGCTTTGTCAGCATATTGGTCTTTGCTTTTTCTTCTGTTTTCCGGATTTTGGCTGCTTTTTCGGCACAGCCGATGATATTTTTCAAAGTCTCCAGATTACGGTCAAAAAACCTGACGATTTCTTCACCTGTCACCTTGGCAACTGCTTTGGCTGCATCCTGGTTATCAAGCTTCGTCTTCGTCTGACCTTCAAATCTCGGATCCGGATGCTTGATGGATACCACTGCCGTCATACCGTTTCGGACATCCGCACCGGTAAAGTTGGCATCTTTCTCTTTCAGGATGTTTAACTCTCTTGCATAGTTGTTAATCACATTTGTAAACTGTGTCTTAAATCCGGTAAGGTGTGTACCGCCTTCGGAATTATAAATGTTATTACAGAATCCCAGTACGTTTTCATGGAATTCATTTACATACTGAAATGCAACTTCAACGGAAATGCCTTCGCTTTCCCCGGAAAAATAAATCACATCATGAACAGTCTCTTTTGAGCGGTTCATGTCCTTGATAAAGCCAATAATGCCTTCCGGTTCATGGAAAGTCACTTTTTCCGGCGCTTCTTTTCTCTTATCTTCAAAGATAATCGTAAGCTTCGGATTCAGGTAAGCAGTCTCATGCAGACGGCTTTTGACTTCGTCTTCTTTGAAACGTGTCTTGTCAAAAATGGTATCATCCGGCAAAAAATTGATGGTAGTACCGGTTTCCTTTGTCTTACCGACCACAGGAAGCAGTCCGTCCACCAGATCCATAACGGGAATGCCTCTTTCATAATGGTCTTCATAAATACATCCATCACTTTTGACTCTGACAGTCAGTCTCGTAGAGAGGGCGTTCACAACGGAAGAGCCCACACCATGCAGACCGCCGCTGGTCTTATAAGCAGAATTGTCAAATTTACCACCGGCATGCAGCGTTGTGAATACCAGACGTTCCGCACTGATTCCCTTGGCGTGCATTCCTACCGGAATACCACGTCCGTTATCTTCTACGGTTGCGGATCCATCCGCTTCCAAAGTTACTTTTATCGTATCACAATAACCGGCCAGATGCTCGTCCACCGAGTTGTCTACAATCTCATAAATCAGATGGTTCAATCCCTTGGTGGTAACACTACCGATATACATTCCGGGTCTCTTCCTTACCGCTTCCAGTCCTTCCAGAACGGTAATACTGGAGGCGTCATAATTATTGTCTTTTGCCATGAAATGGAACTCCTTATCAATACATTATTGTCTTAAGTATATCATAGATTTTGTGTTTGTGAAAGCAAAAAAATACAAGGGATTGCGTGAGGATATGCTGTGGGGAACTTGCAGATAGATCTTGAAAGTTGGCTAAATGGCAAGTTAGTGACATAAGTATTTACAAAGGGACGGACTCCCGGAACGGACAGAATGCCTTCTGGAAGCTGTAACGTCTCCGAGTGTGAATTCCCTAAAGAAGTGGATATCATATATGGTAGAGGGACGGGTCGCCTACACGCGCCATCCATGGCGCAAAAGGTCTTGCCGTGCAAGCCCTGGCTGTCGCGAACATCGTGTTCGCTCCTCCCTGAATCCTGACCACTTCTTAAGGG